>Ga0163144_10000112_pt1 | contig 184996 bp, 162 predicted proteins | sample OliLak19BULKMAT1_FD_123175 | JGI IMG/M metagenome (GOLD analysis project Ga0163144, IMG submission 123175) | Freshwater microbial mat bacterial communities from Lake Vanda, McMurdo Dry Valleys, Antarctica - Oligotrophic Lake LV.19.BULKMAT1 | ecosystem: Environmental > Aquatic > Freshwater >...
GCGGGAGTGTGGCAGCGCTCACCGGTTCCGGAAGGACGAAGCGTAGCTTGGTGACCGTCCGGCTCCCCGGATGCGCACGAATAGGAGAGTGGTCCCTCCGCGCCGGCTCGTTCCCGCTGCCGATCCCCGTGATCGACGGCGCCGCCCTCGTGCGTCTATCTCACGGCTCCCGCACGCGCTGCTTGACTCCATTCCTCATAGGAGAGGGGAGCGGATCAGGGGACGGTCCAGGTGTCGCCCTGCGCGAACAGCGCGTCGAGATCGCCAGCGCCCTGCTTGGCGGTGGCGGCGGCCACCTGGGCGTTGATAGCCTCGTCGTAGGTTGGGCGCTGCACCGCACGCAGGACGCCGAGCGGGGCGGGGAACTCGGGGCCCTGCATGGTTGCCAGCAGGAAGGTCAGCGTCGCATCCTGCTCGTCGTGCACCAGCAGGTCGGAGTCGCTGACGCCGTTGCCGAGGGCCACCACCTCGAGGCGGTGGCCGTTCAGGCGGATGCCCTTGTCGCGCTGCTTGCCGAAGACCATCGGCTTGCCGTGTTCGAGCAGCAGCGCGGCGTCGCCCTTGCTGTCCTTCTCGCTGATGGACGCCCAGGCGCCATCGTTGAAGATATTGCAGTTCTGCAGGATCTCGACGAAGGCCGTGCCGCGGTGTTGGCTGGCACGGCGGATCATCTCCTGCAGGTGCTTGGCATCGACGTCGACGGTGCGGGCGACGAAGGTCGCCTCGGCGCCGAGCGCCACCGACACCGGGTTGAGCGGGTAGTCGATCGAGCCGAGCGGCGTCGACTTGGTCACCTTGCCGGTCTCGGAGGTCGGCGAGTACTGGCCCTTGGTGAGGCCGTAGATGCGGTTGTTGAACAGCAACAGGTTGATGTCGACGTTGCGCCGCAGCACGTGCAGCATGTGGTTGCCGCCGATGCTCAGTCCGTCCCCGTCGCCGGTCACCACCCACACCGACAGCTCGGGGCGGGTGGCTTTCAGGCCGGTGGCGATCGCCGGCGCCCGCCCGTGGATGGAGTGAAACCCGTAGGTGTTCATGTAGTACGGGAAGCGACTCGAGCAGCCGATCCCTGAGACGAAGACGATGTTCTCACGCGCCATGCCGAGCTCGGGCATCACCTTCTGCACCTGCGCGAGGATCGAGTAGTCGCCACAGCCGGGGCACCAGCGGACGTCCTGATCGGTGACGAAGTCCTTGCGCGCCAAGGGCGGGCTGACGACCGGGGTATTCATCGGGACGCCTCCATCATCTTCTGCGCCTTGCTGACGATCTCGCTGATCTTGAAGGGCTGTCCCTGGATCTTGTTCAGGCCGACGGCATCGACGAGGTACTCGGCGCGGATCAGCTTCACCAACTGCCCCATGTTCAACTCGGGCACGAGGACGCGGCGGAAGCGGCCGAGGATGTCGCCGAGGTCCGGTGGTAGCGGGTTGAGGAAGCGCAGATGCACATGCCCGACGCGGTGCCCCTGGTCGTTCAGGGTGCGCGTCGCGGCCTCGAGCGAGCCGTAGGTGCTGCCCCAACCGAGCAGCAGCAGGTCGCCCTCGGCGGCGCCGTTGATGGGCGTCGGCGGGATCTCGCGGGTGATGCCGGCGATCTTGCGAAAGCGCACGCGCACCATCTGCTCGTGGTTGGCGGGCGCGTAGCTGACGTTGCCGGTGAGGTAATCCTTCTCGAGGCCGCCGATGCGGTGCTCGAGTCCCGGCGTGCCGGGTACGGCCCACGGCCGCGACAGCGTCTCGGCGTCGCGCAAATAGGGGTAGTACCCGGTCGGGTCGGTCCGGAAGGCGACGGTGATCTCCGGCAGGCTGGCGGCGGTCGGGATGGCCCAGGGTTCGGCGCCGTTGGCGAGGTAGCCATCGGAGAGGAAGAAGACCGGCGTCATGTAGGTGACGGCGATGCGCACAGCCTCGAAGGCCATGGCGAAGCATTCCGCCGGTGTCGCCGGCGCGAGGATCGGAATCGGCGAGTCGCTATTGCGGCCGAACATGGCGAGCATGAGGTCGGCCTGTTCGGTCTTGGTCGGCAGTCCGGTGCTCGGCCCGCCGCGCTGGATATCGGCGATGACCAGCGGCAACTCGGTGCAGACCGCGAGGTTGAGGGTCTCCGCCTTCAGGCAGACGCCCGGGCCGCTGGTGCTGGTCAGGGCGATGGCGCCGCCGAACGCGGCGCCCAGGGCCGCGCCGATGCCGGCGATCTCGTCCTCGGCCTGGAAGGTGAGGACGTTGAAATTCTTGTAGGTCGACAGCTCGTGCAGAATGTCGCTGGCCGGCGTGATCGGGTAGCTGCCGAGGAAGAGCTGCATGCCGGCGCGGCGCGCCGCGGCGACAAAGCCGAGGGCGGCGGCCTGGTTGCCGGTGATGTTGCGATAGTGGCCGGGCGCAATGGTGGCTGGCTTGACCCGGTAGGCCGTGCGGAACATCTCGGCGGTCTCGCCGAAGTTCCAGCCGGCCTTGATGACGCGCGCATTGGCGTCGGCCAGCGCCTGGTTCTTCTTGAACTTCTGTTCGATCCACTTGAGCGTCGGTTCGACCGGGCGCTGGAACAGCCACGAGGTGAGGCCGAGGGCGAGAAAGTTGCGCGAGCGCATCATGGCGCGCGTCGGCAGACCGAGGTCCTTGAGCGCGTTGATGGTCAGCTTGGTGATGTCGACCTCGAACACCTGGAACTTGTCGAGCGAGCCGTCGGTGAGCGGGTTCGAGGTAAACTCGGCCTTCTTCAGGTTCTGGTCGTTGAATTGGTCCTTGTCGACGATGAGGATGCCGTTCGGTTCGAGGTCGTCGATATTGACCTTGAGCGCGGCGGGATTCATCGCCACCAATACGTCCGGGGCATCGCCGGGCGTGAGGACGTCACGACTGGAGAAGTGCAGCTGGAAGCCGCTGACGCCGGCGAGGGTTCCCGTTGGCGCCCGGATCTCGGCTGGGAAGTCCGGCAGGGTGCTGAGGTCGTTGCCCGCCAGCGCCGTCTCGTTGGTGAAGTGCTGGCCGGCCAGCTGCATGCCGTCGCCGGAATCGCCGGCGAAACGGATCACGACATGGTCGCGCTCCTCGATACGTTTCGCCGCCCCGCTGCCCGCCACGCCCGCGGCGGCACTCTCTGGTTCCATAGACTCCTCGTCGCCTCCCTGAGAACGCCGCTGCGGCGCCTGCGCGAGCTATATCGGCGCCCCAACAGCGTTTCAACACGGTCTTCCGCGTGCGGCACGGCCCGCGCCGCGCCTGCCCCGGCGCGGCTCAGGGTTTGGCCGGCCGGGCCGGCGCCGCCGCCTCCTGCGCCAGCACGGCGAGCACGCTGTAGTCCGCCGGCGCCCCGCTCTCGACCTGGCGCAGTTTCACGGCCACCGACAGCTCTCGTTCGAGTTCGCGCACGGCCGCGGGCTCGAACTGGGTCAGGAACGCGGCGACGCTGGCGTGCACCGTCACCTCGACGCGCTGCACCGGCCCGTTCAACGTCGCCTCGCGGCGGATGCGGCGCAGGATCTCGTAGGCGGTTGTCGCCACGCCCTTGACGTGTCCGCGCTGGCCGCAGGTGGAACAGGGCTCGCACAGGCGCTGCGTCAGGCTCTCGCGGGTCCGCTGCCGGGTCATCTCGACCAGCCCGAGTTCCGACAGCGCCAGAATCGTCGTGCGCGCCTTGTCGCCGCGCAGGGCCTCGTTCAGCGCCGAGAGGACCGCTTTGCGGTCCTCGGCGTGCTCCATGTCGATGAAGTCGATGATGATCAGGCCGCCGATGTTACGCAGGCGCAGTTGGTCGACGACGACGCGCGCCGCGTCGATGTTCGTCTTCAGGGTGGTTTCGCGCTGGTCGGTCTTGCCGACGAAGCGGCCGGTGTTGACGTCGATCGCCGTCAGCGCTTCGGTGTGGTCGATGACGATATAGCCGCCCGATTTCAGCCACACCTTGCGTTCGAGCGCCTTGTTGATCTGTGCCTCGATGCCGTAGCGCTCGAAGATCGGCTCGGTCAGCTCATAGAGCTCGACGCGCGGCCGCCAGCGCGGCATCACCTCGTCGATGAAATCGAGCACGCGCTGATAGTCGCGGCGGTTGTCGATGACGACGCGCGTCACATCGCTCGCCGAGAGGTCGCGCATGGTGCGCAGGATGACGTCGAGTTCCTGGTGCAGGATGGCCGGCGCCGGCAGGCTCTCGGCCTTGCGCGACAGGTGCTGCCACTGGCGCCGCAGCAGGCGCAGGTCGGACTGGATCTCGCGCTTCGAGACGCCCTCGCAGGCGGTGCGGATGATGATGCCGCCGCTCTCGTGCGCCACCGCCTCGACCGCCTCGCGCAGGCGCCCGCGCTCCTCCTCGCTGGCAATGCGGCGCGACACGCCGACCTGGCGGCTGGCGGGCAGGTAGACCAGATAGCGGCCGGGCAGCGAGATGTCCGAGGTGACGCGCGCGCCCTTGCTGCCGATCGGCTCCTTGCTGATCTGGACGATGACCTCCTGCCCCTTCTGCAGCCGCTCCTCGATCGGCGGCAGGGTGCGCAGGCGGCGCGGCGCGGCGCCGTCCTCGCCCTCGCCGGCGGTGTCCCCGGCCGACGCGGGCGGCTCGCCGGCGGGTTCGCCGAGGGCGTATTCGTCGGCGTTCATCGGGAAGAAGTCGGCGCCGGGCAGGAAGGCCGCTTTCTCGAGCCCAATGTCGACGAAGGCCGCCTGCATGCCGGGCAGCACGCGCATGACGCGGCCCTTGCAGATGCTGCCCGCAATGCTGCGCTCGCGCACGCGCTCCAGCTGGATCTCGAGCAGGCGCGCGTTCTCCATCGTCGCGACGCGCGCCTCCTGCGGCGTCGAGTTGATGATGATCTGCCGGGGCACAGGGCGCTCTAGGCGTGCGCCGTCGCGGCGTCGGACGGATCGGCAAGCGGCGCCGCGGCGCGCTGGAAGGCGTGCGTCTTGTACAGCGGCAGCGCCCGCGCCGTGTCGGCATCGAGGCCGAACAGGGCGGCGAGCAGTTCGGTCGGCTTGAGCGACCCGGCGGGGGAGAAACCGACGTCGACCTCGACCGATGCCGCGTCGATGCGCGTCAGGCGCCCGACCAGCGCCCGGGCGTCGACCGTCTTGTCGCTCTTGCCGGAGCCCTTCTGACCGCCCCGCTTCCGCAGCGGGAAGGTGTCCCGGGCGATAAAGGCGGCCAGGCAGGCATCCACCGATGCGGCCCCGTCGCGGGCAATCACGTCCGCGACATCGACGCGAAAGCGGAAGCCGATCAGGTCGCTCTCCGGGCTCGGCGCCCGCAGGTCGATCGCCTCCGCCGACAGCACGGACAGGCCGTCCGGCAGATGCGCCGCGAACCGGCGCGCGACCTCGGGCGCCGGCAGCACGTCGGCGAGGTCGATGTCGAGCACCTCGCAGTCGCTCTCGGCGCCGACCGGCAGCCCCGGACTGAAGCGCAGCTTCGGCGCCGGGCGATGGCCCTGCGAGAACGCCAGCGGCAGGCGTGCCCGCCGGCAGGCGCGGTCGATCACCTCGATCAGTTCGAGATGGCTGATGAATCGCGCCCGGCCGCGCTTGGCGTAGGTCAACCGCAGCCGCATCGCCGCCGGGCGGATCTCCACCGCCGGGGCCAGGGCCTCGGTGCCGGCATCGAGCCACTCCTCGGCGTTGCCGAGTCCGCCTGACGGGCGCCGTTCCCTCGTCGCGGCTTGATTCGCGGGGCCGGCGCTCGCGCCAACCGACGCCGACGGGGCGGCGCCCTCCGGAGTCGTCGAGCGGGCGGCAGCCTTCGCGGCGCGCGCCTTTTTGCCGACGCGCGCCTGCACCTTCTGCCAGCCGCGCGGCTCCCATGCCCCCGGCGCCGCCGGCATGTCGCCGCCGACGGTGACGTGGGCCCAATTATCGACCACCTCGCCGCGGTGTTCGCCGCCCTTGGCGCCCTTCAGGTGATACGTGACGTTCTTCACATTGGTGAAGTCGCAGGCGCCGCAATAGGTGCAGCGCTCGATGCTGCAGTCCGGCGTCAGCTTACCCTCGACGGCGTCGGCGAGTTCGCGCTGCAGGTAGGCCTTGGTGACCCCACAGCTGAGGTGATCCCAGGGCAGCGTTTCGTTGAGCAGCCGCCGCCGCAGGTAATCGCGCGGATCGATACCGGTCTCCGTCAGGGCCTGCTCCCACAAGTCGAACCGGCACTGCTCGGTCCAGCCGTCGAACCGGCACCCGAGGCGGTAGGCGGCGAGGAGCAACGCCGACAGCCGGCGGTCGCCGCGCGAGAAGACGCCCTCGAGGTAGGAGGTGCGCGCGTCGTGCCACTTGAAACGAATGCGGCGGCGGCCGAGTTCGCGGCGCAGCAGCGACTGGCGCGCTTCGGTCTCGTCAACATCGACCTGCGCCGCCCACTGGAACGGGGTGTGCGGCTTCGGCACGAAGGTCGAGACGCTGGCGGTGACTTCGGGGTGCGGCGTGCCGGTGGCGGCGACCTTGGCGGCGAGGGCGGCGATGGCGACCAGATCGCTCTCTTCCTCCCCCGGCAGACCGAGCATGAAATACAGCTTCAGCGTCCGCCAGCCGAGGCCAAAGATCTGTCGCGCCGCTTCGATCAGCTCCGACTCCTCGTACTCCTTCTGAATGATGTCGCGCAGGCGCTGCGAGCCGGCTTCGGGGGCCAGCGTGAAGCCGGTCTTGCGGACGCGCCGGATCTGTTCGAGCAGCGCCGGGGCCAGCGCGTCGACGCGCGTCGAGGGCAGCGAGACGGCGACGCGGTCGGCGGCGAACCGGTTCATCAGTTCGGTCAGCACCGGGTTGACGCACGAGTAGTCGCCGGTGCTCAGGCTGAGCAGCGACAGTTCGTCGGTGCCGGTGGCGGCGACGGCGCGCTCGGCCTGCGCCAGGACGCGGCGTGGATCGCGCTCGCGCAGCGGACGGTAGATGTAGCCGGCCTGGCAGAAGCGGCACCCCTTGACGCAGCCGCGCATCACCTCGAGGCTGGGGCGCCCGTGCACGACACGGATGTTGGGGACGACGTGCGTCTCGGTGAGGGGGACCGTATCGAGATCGCGCAGGATGCGCTTCTCGACCACGGCCGGGACGTCGGGCCGTGTCGGCTCGATCGCCAGCAGCCGACCGCGGTCGTCGTAGCGCGGCGCGTAGAAGGCCGGCACATAGACGCCGGGGATCCGCGCCAGCGCGGCCAGCAACTCGCCGCGATCGCGTCGGTCCCAGGCGAGGTAGGTGTCGCACAGGTCGTGAATCGCTTCCTCACCGTCGCCGAGCAGCACGGCGTCGAGAAACTCCGCCAGCGGCTCGGGATTGAAGGCGCAGGGACCGCCGGCGACGACCAGCGAGTCGGTGGCGGCGCGATCGGCGGCGCGCAGCGGCACGCCGCCGAGGTCGAGCATGGTCAGGATGTTGGTGTAGGTGAGCTCGTACTGCAGGCTGAAGCCAACGATACTGAACTCGCGCAGCGGCGTGTAGGTCTCCAACGACACCAGCGGGTGGCGGGCCTCGCGCAGGACCTTTTCGAGGTCAAGCCACGGCGCGTAGATGCGTTCCGCATAGACATCCGAACGCCGGTTGAGCAGGTCGTAGAGCAACTGCATCCCGGGGTGCGACTGGGCGATCTCGTAGACTTCCGGGAAGGCGAGCGCGAAGCGGAGGGCGACGGCGCCGGGATCCTTGCGCACCACGCCGAGCTCGTTGCCGAGGTAGCGGCCGGGCTTGTCGACGCGGGCGAGCAGGCGTTCGTATGTCTGTGAGCAGATAGGCATTGGCGGCCGGATGATATGGACAACCCCCGGTGGTGGCAACCGACCCGGGGACCATGGTGTTGGCCAAAAGTGGCGATCGCACAGCTTGACTGGTTCCGGCGCGGACAGTATCGCTCCACGGAACTGTCGTTTTACAGGAGGCGGGTTGCCAATGGTGGCGGGGGCGGTCGTGCTCAACACCAAGGTCTTGGTCCTCAACCGGAATTTCCTTCCGGTGCATGTGACATCGGTGCGTCGCGCCTTCTCACTGCTCTACCAGGGGCTGGCCGAAGCGGTGGACGCCGAGTACCGGACCTTCGATTTCGCCAGCTGGGCGGCGTTGTCGGCCAGCCTGAACGACGACACTATCGGCCTGATCGGCCGTGTCATCAGGGTCCCGCGGGTGATCCTGCTGCTCACCTACGACCGCATTCCGCGCCGCCAGGTGCGCTTCAACCGATTCAACGTCTATGCCCGCGACCGCAATACCTGCCAGTACTGCGGCCGCCGCCTGCCGCGCACCGAACTGAACCTGGACCATGTTGTGCCGCGCTCGCAGGGCGGTACGTCGGTGTGGGAGAACATCGTTTGCTCCTGCCACGGCTGCAACCGCCGCAAGGGCGGCCAGACGCCGAAGGAAGCCGGCATGAAGCTGATGCGGGCGCCGAAGCGGCCGGACTGGACTCCGTTCATGCTCGAGACCTTCAGCCTGCGGCGCTATCGGGAGTGGTTGCCCTTCCTCTCGACGGTCGATGCGGCGTACTGGAACACCGAACTCGAACCCTGACGCCCGATCGGCTGACCACAAGATGTGGGGGCGCATGCCGGTTCGGCCCCCAAGTTCTTGACCCGGTTATCTCGCTATGCGATGGAGCGGGGACTCGCGGCGGATGGGGGGGCGGCATGCGTATCAAGCAACTGGAGCTCGTCGGCTTCAAGTCTTTCCCCCAGCGGACTCGGCTGGATTTCCCCGACGGGGTCTGCGGCGTCGTTGGTCCGAACGGCTGCGGGAAGTCGAACATCGTCGACGCCATCCGCTGGGTGCTGGGTGAGCAGAGCCCGAAGCACCTGCGCGGCGATGGCATGGAATCCGTCATCTTCAACGGCAACGAGAAGGTCGCGCCGCTCGGCATGGCCGAGGTCTCGCTGACCTTTGACAACGACCGGCCGCTGGCCCCGCCGACGGACCTGGACCTGGAAGTCTCGACCCTGCCGGCCCACATCCGTGCGCTGCCGGAGATCACCGTCACGCGCCGCTATTTCCGCTCCGGCGAGGCCGAGTACTTTATCAACCGCACCGCCTGTCGTCTCAAGGACATCACGGAGCTGTTCCTCGGCACCGGCGTCGGGTCGAAAGCTTACGCGATCATCGAGCAGGGGCGCGTCGAGCAACTGATCAACGCCAAGCCCGAGGACCGCCGCCTCTTCATCGAAGAAGCGGCCGGCACGACGCTGTACCGCTCGCGCAAGCTCGCCGCCGAACGCAAGATGGAGCGCACGCGCGAGAATCTGTCGCGCGTCAACGACATCCTGCACGAGATCGACCGTCAGACGCAGTATCTCGAGCGGCAGGCGAAGAAGGCGGAGGCCCACAAGGCCATCGTCGCTGAACTGCGCGGCCTCGAACTGCGCGTCGTCGGGCGCCAGTGGCAGGGGTTGCAGGGCGAGCTCGGCGAACTCGACGCCGCCCGCACCCGCCTTGGCGAGGACGAGTCGCGGCTACGCGGCGCATTGCAGGCCAATCAGCTGGAGCAGGAAGCGGGGGCAACGGCGGTGGCCGACGCCGAGCGCGCGCATGCGGCGGCACGCGAGCAGCTCGCGGTGCTGGAGGCCGAGCGCACCAGCCTGCGCCAGCGCCTGGTCCTGTTTGAGGAGCAGCGCGCCGAGCGCGAACGGCGGCAGGCGCGCCTCGCGGAGGAGGCCGAGACGACGCGTGCGGTGCTGGGGCAGAGCGAGGAGCGGCTGCGCCAGGCGCAGCGCGAGCGCGATGCGTCGGTGCAGTATCTCGCCTTCGACGAGGTGGCGCTGCGCACCAGCGAGGTCGATCTCGGGGCGGCGCGCACCGCGCTCGGCGCCCTCAGCGCGGCGCTGGAGGGAGCCAGGAACGCCCTGATCGAGCATGTGACGCGCGAGGTCGAGGCGCGCAACGCCGTCACGACGTTGGCGCGCCGCCGCGAGGAGATCGCGCGCCAGGTCGACAAGCTGCGCGGCGAAGAGCAGGCGCTGGAGCAGCGCCGCGGCGAGATCGAGGCCCACCTGGCGGACCGGCGCGTGGACCTGGACCGCCTGCGCGGTGAGCTGACGCGCGCCACCGGTGAGCAGGAGACGCGCGCCAACGAGCTGCGTGCGCTGGCCGAGGCGCGGCGTCGCTGGGAGCGCGGCGCCGTCGAGCTGGAGAGCGCCATGATCCAGGCCCGCTCGCGGCTCGAATCGCTGGAGCAGATCCAGGCGGACTACGAGGGCTTTCACCGCGGCGTGCGCGCCATCATGCGGCAGGAGCAGCACCCCGACGGCGTGCTTGGCGTGGTCGCCGACGTGATCGACATCCCGCAGCAGTACGAGCGCGCGGTGGCCGCCGTCCTCGGCGAGCGCCTGCAGTACGTCATCGTCCGCGGCGCCGATGAGGGGGCCGAAGCCGTCGGCCGCCTGCGCGAGGAATCGTCGGGCCGCTCGAGTTTCATCCCGCTGCAGCCGCGCGTCCCGGATCTGACGGGTGTCCAAAGCCTGAACGGCGCCTCGCGCCAGATGTTGGATCTGGTCGGCGTGCGCGATGAGTACCGCGGCGTCGCCCGAGCGCTACTGGGCGAAGTGGTGCTGGTGCCCGATCTTCCGACCGCCATCGACATGTGGCGGCAGCACGGGGTGCGGGTGACCCTGGTGACGCCGGACGGCGACGTGCTCGACCCGAGTGGCGTCATCACCGGCGGCAGCGACCGCCCCATCGAGGAGGAGCTGCTGGCGCGGCGGCGAGAAATCGAGCAGCTGCGCACGGCCAGCGCCGAGAGCGCCGCGAATCTCACCGAGGCGCGCGCCCAACTGGACCAGATGACGCTGGCGATGGCGTCGGCGGAAGACGCCGTCAAGGCGCTCGGGCAGGGCGCGCACGAGCTGACCGTGCAGATCGTCGCCGCCGAGAAGGACGTCGAGCGGCTCGAGATCGAGCACCCGCAGTGCCTGCGCCGGCGCGACGTGGTGCGCTACGAGATTGCGACACTGGTTGACGAGGAGCGCGGCGTGGCCGCCGAGGAGGCCGAGCAGCGCGCGCGCGGCGCGGCGCTGGCGCAGCACCACCACGCGCTGGAGCAGGCGCTGAGCAGCCGGCGGGCCGAGACCGATGACGCAGTGACGCGCGCCGAGGCGCTGACAGCCGAGGTGACGGCGGTGAAGGTGCGCGTCGCCGAACGGCGCGAACGGCAGGCCGCCTCGATCGCCACCGCGGCGAGTCTGGCCGGTCAGCAGTCCCAGCTGACCGATCGCCTGGCGGGCATCGACCGCGAGCGGACCCAGGCGGACCGCGAGCGACTCGGCCTGGAGCAGGAGATCGCCGCCGGACGTGAGCGGGAGAGCGCGCAGAGCAGCGACCGCGCGGTCCTGGAGCAGGGCCTTGGCGAACGCACGGCAGCGGTGGAACAGGCGAGCGCGGCGTTGCGCGGCGTCGAGCAGCGGCAGCGCGATCTGCAGGCGGGCTTTGACGCCCTGCGGCAGGCGCAGAACCAGGCGGAGATCGCCCGCTCCGAGGTGCGCCTGCGCGCCGAGCACCTGGCCGAGGCGATGCGCGAGAAGTACGAGACCGAGATCGCCGAATTCGAAGCCGCCGAGGCTGACGGGAGCGACGAGGAGGAACGCGGCCGCGTCGACGCCCTGCGCCAGCGCCTGCTCCGCCTCGGCGAGGTCAACATGGGCGCGATCGAGGAATTGCGGGAATTCACCGAGCGCGGCGGCTTCCTGCGCACCCAGCGCGATGATCTCCAGAGGTCCCTGGCCGACCTGGAGCGCACCATCCAGAAGCTCAACCGCGCCTCGAAGACGAAGTTCGCCGAGACCTTCGTCAAGGCCAACGAAACCTTCCAGAAGGTGTTCCCGCGGCTGTTCCGCGGCGGCGAGGGGAAACTGGTGCTGACCAACGAGAACGATCTGCTCGAGACCGGGGTCGAGATCGTGGTGCGGCCGCCGGGCAAACGGCTCGATACGATGAGCCTGTTGTCGGGCGGCGAGAAGGCATTGGTGGCGGTGAGCCTCATCTTCTCGCTGTTCCTGATCAACCCGACGCCGTTCTGCATTCTCGACGAGGTCGATGCGCCGCTCGACGACGCCAATATCGGCCGCTTCAACCAGATGATTCGCGAGATGAGCGCGCACTCGCAGTTCATCCTGATCACGCACAACAAGCGGACGATGGAGAGCGCGGATCTGCTCTACGGCGTCACGATGCAGGACCCGGGCGTGTCGAAGGTGATCTCGGTGGCGATGAGCTGAGGGCTCGCGCGGCGCCGCCGCGGCGGGGGGCCTCGGAGCGCGGCGCCGCGGCGACAGCGGGTGATGGACGATCAGATGGTGATGGCGGCCGCGGCCGCCGCAACGTTGCTCCTGCTAGTCGTGGTAGGGCTGTCGGTGCGTGCCCGGCGTGGCCGGCGGCGCGCCGCCGCGCCGCCGGCCACGCGCGCCTCGTGGACGAGCGGATTGGCGCGGACGCGTGGCACGCTGGCGCAACGGCTGTTTGACGCCTGGGCCGGCGGCGCCGATCGCGACGGGTGGTTGGTGCAGGTCGAGGAGATCCTGCTCAGCTCCGACGTGGGCGTGCAGGCGACGCAGGCGCTGCTCACCCGGCTCGGGCCGGCGGCGCGCACGGTGCGGGACGCCGAGGAATTGCGCGCCGCGGTGCGCACGGCGGTGCGCGACCTGCTCGCCGCGCCCGCCGCGCCGCCGCCGCCGACGACGCCGGAGGTGATCGTCGTTGTCGGCGTCAACGGCGTCGGCAAGACGACCACCATCGGGAAACTCGCGCACCGATTCCGTGCCCAGGGGCGCACCGTGTGCCTGGTTGCCGGGGATACGTTTCGCGCCGCCGCCATCGAGCAGCTGACGGCGTGGGCCGAGCGCGTCGGCGCCGACATCGTCAAGCATCAGCACGGCGCCGACCCGTCCGCCGTCACCTTCGACGGCGTGCAGGCGGCCAAGTCGCGCGGCGCCGACGTGGTCATTATCGACACGGCGGGCCGGTTGCACGTCAAGGCTCACCTGATGGACGAGGTCAAGAAGATCGCCCGCACCACGGCCAAGCTGGTTGCCGGAGCGCCGCACGAGGTGCTCTTGGTGATCGACGCGACCAGCGGTCAGAACGCGCTGACCCAGGCGCGCATGTTCAACGACGCGCTCGGCATTACCGGCGTCGTGCTGACCAAGCTCGACGGCACCGCCAAGGGCGGGGTGGCGCTGGCGATTCGTAGCGAGCTCGACCTGCCGATCCGCTACGTGGGGTTGGGGGAGCAGGCCGAAGATTTGGCGCCGTTCGATGCGGATGCGTTTGCCGGCGCCCTGTTCAGCGATCGCGAGGAGGTTTCGGATGTCGCTTGAAAACGGCAGTGCGGCGGGGGTATACGCCGCTGAAGCACAAGTTGAGGATCACACTTTCATGAGCCTCGAGAGCCTTAAGGTCTTGGAGGGGCGCGTCGACGACGTGCTCGGGCGCCATGCGGCGTTGGTCAAGGAGCGCGACCGTCTGCAGGGCGAGTTGCGGGCGGCTCATCAGGCCATCGCCGACCTCACCGCCCAGGTCGAGGCGTCGGAGAAGGAGCGCGGTCAGATCCGGGCGAAGGTCGAGAGCATTCTCGGCCGTCTCGAGGGATTGGACCTGAGCTGATCGCATGGCGCAGCCGGTCGAGGTGGTCATCATGGGGCAGACCTTCTCCGTCACCAGCGACGACGGAGAGGAGCATGTCCGCGAGGTGGCCGCGTACGTGGATCGGACGATGCGCGACATCGCCGCCGGCGGGAAGGTGGTGTCCTCCTTCACCGCGGCCGTGCTTGCCGCGTTGAATATCGCCAGCGAATGGCACAAACTGCGCCAGGATGCCGCGGCGACGACCGCGGCGATTGGTCGCCTCACGGCGCGGCTGGCCGTTGCGGACGGTGAGCCGGCCGGAGGTGCAAAGGAGAGTTCGATTCGGAACGGGTGATGGACGATCGGACCGAAAGCGGCAGATGGTCTTTGGTCGGGGTGGTGGTGGCGCGGCACGCGAAAGCGAAAACGGATGATCGAAGCGCGTACGAACCAATTGGCAGACGAAGGGTGACGGTTCGTTAGGGAACCCCGACCGTAAGCTCCCGTCCCGAGTCGAGAAATCGGCCCTGGGATGGATGAAGACAAGACAGCGATCCGACTTGCGATGCGCCGCCGACGGCGGGCGCTGCAGGCCGGCGAACGCGATGCGGCCGCGACCGCGGTCGTTTCTGCATTGCGGGGGCTGGCGCAGTACGCCGCGGCTGCCCTCGTTCTCGCCTACGTCGATAGCGACGGAGAGCTTCCGACCGGCGCCCTGATCGCGTCGGCCGCGGCCGCCGGCAAGCGCGTCTATCTGCCGCGCTTTGTCGACGGCCAACTGATCTTCGCCGAGCACCGGCTCGGCAACGCCCTGCGGCCGGGAGCCTTCGGCATCCCGGAACCGACGGGTGATTTTCTGCAGCGCGGCCGCATGGCGGACGCGCTGGCGCTCCTTCCGCTGCTCGCCTGGGACGAGGCCGGCAACCGGGTGGGACGCGGCGGCGGGCATTACGACGCCGTTTTCTCGAGTCCAGACCGGCCACGCGGCATGGTCGGGCTCGCCTATGCATTCCAGCAGCACCCACGCCTGCCGCACGATCCATGGGATCTGCGGCTCGATTGCGTCGTCACCGAACGTGGGGTGCACGCGTGCTGGGCCGGGGACGCCGCGTCTCCGTTCACCGAGGAGGTCAAACACGACAATGGAAGTCTTGATGATCGTGGTCAGCCTGGTGCTGGCCGTCGGAGGGGGTCTGCTGATCGCGCGTTTGCGCGCGCGGCAGGCTGAGGGGGACGCGCGGGCGATTCGGGAAGCCGCCGAGCGCACACTGGCCGAGGCCCGGACCGAGGCGGAGGCAATCCGCAAGGAAGCCGAACTGAAGGGCAAGGAAGCGATCCTGCAGGCGAAGGAGCGGCTGGATCAGGACCTCAAGGAGCAGCGACGGGAGATTCTGCAGACCGAGAAGCGGCTGGTGACGCGCGAGGAGACCCTCGATCGCCGCACGGAGCAGTTCGATCAACGCGATAGCGAGACCCAGAAGCGCGAACAGACGCTGCAGGCACGCGAGCAGGGTATCGCCGGCAAGCAGCAGGAGCTCGAACAGTTGGTCGGGCAGACGCGCGAGCAGCTCGAGCAGACGGCCGGCCTGACGCGGGACGAGGCACGCCGGCAGCTGGTTCAGTCGATGGTGGACGAAGCGCGCCATGAAGCCGCCAAGCAGGTCCGTTTGGTGGAGCAGGAGGCGAGGGAGAGCGCCGACCGGCAGGCGAAGAAGATCGTCTCGATCGCCATCGAGCGCCTGGCCGGCGAGTTCGTCGCCGAGCGGACGGTGTCGGTGGTCCACTTGCCCAGCGACGATCTGAAGGGCCGCATCATCGGGCGCGAGGGCCGCAACATTCGCGCCCTCGAGGCGGCCACCGGCGTCGATCTGATCATCGACGATACGCCGGAGGCGGTGGTGATCTCGTGCTTCAATCCCATCCGCCGTGAGATCGCCAAGCGCGCCCTGGAACGGCTCATCTCGGACGGCCGCATCCACCCAGGCCGTATTGAAGAGGTGGTGCGCAAGGCGGAGGAGTCGGTCGAGGAGAGCGTCCGCGAGGCGGGGCAGAAAGCCGTTCTGGAGGTCGGCATCCGCGGCGTGCACCCGGAGATCGTCAAGCTGATCGGCATGCTCCAGTACCGCTACAGCTATGCCCAGAACGTCCTCATGCATTCGATCGAGGCGGCCTTCATCTGCGGCTCGATGGCCGCCGAACTGGGGCTCGATACGCAGCAGGCGCGGCGGGCGGCGCTGCTGCACGACATCGGCAAGGCGCTGACGCACGAGGTCGAGGGGTCGCACGCGATCATCGGCGCCGACATCGCGCGCAAGTACGGTGAATCCGCGAAAATCGTCAACGCCATCGCCGCGCATCACGAAGAGGTGAAGGCGGAGACGGTGCTCGCGCCGCTGGTCGACGCTGCCGACGCGCTCTCGGGCGCCCGGCCCGGGGCGCGGCGCGAGATGCTGGAGAGCTACGCCAAGCGGCTCGAGGACCTCGAACGGATCAGCAATTCGTTCAAGGGCGTGGAGAAGTCGTTCGCCGTTCAGGCCGGGCGCGAGATCCGTATCATCGTCACGCCAACGGTGATCGGCGACGACCAGGCCTCGATGCTGGCGCAGGAGGTGGCGCGCAAGATCGAGAGTGAGATGACCTATCCGGGGCACATCAAGGTGACGGTGATTCGCGAGATGCGGACCTCCGAGTACGCTCGGTAATGAAACTGCTGTTCCTCGGCGACATCGTGGGCAAGCCCGGCCGGCTTGCGGTACGGCAGCTGCTGTCGAAGCTGATCCACCGCGAGCAGGCCGACTTCGTCGTCGCCAATTGCGAAAACATTTCCGGCGGCGCCGGGGTGGAGCCCGACAACTGTCGCGAGCTGCTCGATGCAGGGATCGACGTGCTGACGTCCGGCAACCACATCTGGCGCAAGAAGGAGATCAACGATTACCTCGAACGCGAGCCACGCCTGTTGCGCCCGGCGAATTTTCCGGCCGGCGCGCCCGGGCGTGGTGCCGGCCTGTTCACCACCACCGGCGGGCGCCCGGTGGGGGTGGTGAACCTGATCGGGAGGGTCTTCATGGACGCTGTCGACTGTCCGTTTCAGGCCGCCGATCGTCTGGTCGGCGGCCTGCGCGAACAGACGCCGACGATCTTCGTGGACATGCACTGCGAGGCGACCTCGGAGAAGGGCGCCATGGGACACCACCTCGACGGTCGGGTCAGCGGCGTCGTCGGCAGCCACACGCACGTGCAGACCGCCGACCAGCGCCTGCTCGGCGCCGGCACGGCGTTCATGACCGACGCGGGCATGTGCGGGCCGATCGACTCGATCATCGGTGTGAAGTCCGAGCTGGCACTGCGCCGCTTCCTGACCCACCTGCCGGTGCGCTTCGAAACCGCCAGCGGCCGGACCCTGGTCCAGGGCGCGGCGATCACCATCGACGGCGTCACCGGGCGCGCCACCGCCATCGAACGCGTGCAGGAGATCGTCGAACGCCCATGACCATGGCCCCGCGATGATGCGCCCGGAGGAACAACTCGAGCGCCTGGCCCGCGGCAGCGCGCAGATCATTCCCCGCGACGAGATGCTGGCGAAGCTGCAGAGCGGCCGGCCGCTGCGCGTCAAGCTCGGGGTCGATCCGACCGCACCTGATATCCACCTCGGGCACACCGTCGGCCTGAGCAAGCTGCGTGAGTTCCAGAACCTCGGCCACCAGGCGGTGCTCATCATCGGCGACTTCACCGCGCTGGTGGGCGATCCGAGCGGCCGGTCGGCGACGCGTCCGCAGCTCACCCGCGCGGCCGTCGAGGCGGCGGCGCGGACCTATCAGGAGCAGGTGTTCAAGGTGCTCGACCGCAGCCGCACCGAGGTGCGCTGGAATGGCGAGTGGTTCAGCGCCATGCGCTTTGAGGATGTCATCCGGCTCGGCGCCCAGAGTACCGTGGCGCGTATGCTCGAGCGCGACGATTTCGCCACCCGCTACCGCCAGGGGGCACCGATCGGCGTGCACGAGTTTCTGTACCCGCTCATGCAGGCCCACGATTCCGTCGAGATCCGTGCCGATGTCGAACTGGGCGGCACCGACCAGACCTTCAACATCCTGCTCGGCCGACAGTTGCAGAAGGATGCCGGCCAGGTGCCCCAGGTCGCCCTCATCCTGCCCCTGCTCGAAGGGCTCGACGGCGTGCAGAAGATGAGCAAGTCCCTCGGTAACTACATCGGCGTTGCCGAGCCGCCCGGCGAAATGTTCGGCAAAGCCATGTCGACCTCCGACGCGCTGATGCTGCGCTGGTTCGAGTTGCTGACCGACGAGGATGCGACGGCCCTCGCCGCCCGCCTGGCCGACGGCAGCGAGCACCCAATGGAGGCGAAGAAACGCCTCGCCGAGACCCTCACGGCGCGCTTCCACGGCGCCGCGGCGGGGACGGCGGCGCGACACGCCTTCGAGGAGCGCTTCCAGCAGCGCCATCTCGATAGCGAGTCGCTGGACGAGGTAACGGCTGCCGCAACCGAAGGCGGACTGTGGCTGCCGGGTCTGCTGGCGCAGGCGGGCCTGGCGAAGTCGAACTCCGAGGCGCGCCGACTGCTCCAGCAGCGCGCCGTGCGCATCGACGGCAAACCGGTCGAGGGCGAGCAGTTCTCCTGCGCCGCCGGCAGGGCCCTGGTCCTCGAGGTCGGCAAGCGTCGCGCGGTGCGCGTCCGGGTCGCCTGACGCGACTCGCGCAGCCATCCCCGGCACCCACGGCGCGGGCTTGCGTCAAGCAAGCGACCTTCCGTATGTAGCGTCGCGATGCTCACCGATCACGAAGCGCGCCAGCAGATCATTCAGATCGTCAACGAGTTGTTCTCGATGGGATTGCTCACGGCGACCGGCGGCAACATCAGTGCCAAGGCCGAAGAGGAGGGCACCTTCTGGATCACGCCGAGCCAGATGTTCAAAGGCGGCCTGACCGACGAGGATCTGGTGCGCATCCGACCCGACGGCACCGTGCTGGATGGGTCCAAGGTGCCGTCAGTCGAGTATCAGATGCACTGGCGTTGCTACGAGGCGCGCGCCGACGCTACCGCGGCCGTGCATACGCACGCGCCGATCGCGACCGCGTTCGGCATCTGCAATCAGACCTTTCCACCGATCAATACCGATGCGGTCTTTCTCGCCGACACCGTCACGGTGCCGTGGCATATGCCGGGTTCGCTCGATCTCGCCGAGGCGGTCGGCGAGGCGATGAAGAAGTCGAAGGGCTGCATCCTGCAGAACCATGGCCTGATGACCGTCGGCCCGAACCTGCGCAAGGCAGCGACGCGCGCCATGCTGCTCGAGGAGACCGCCAAGATCGTCCTGTACACCAGGCAGTTCGGTGGCAGCGTGACGCTTCTGCCGAACGAATGGATCGAGCGACTGGCGGCGATCGCCGATTTCGTCTGAACCCGCGAGCGCGGTAAGAGCTTGGAGTCGACGGGGGAGTGCCGATGGCGGAGTTCGTGCGGGTGGTGCGGGTGAAGGAGATTCCGTTTCACGCCCTCGACCACCACGCGGTGCGCGTTGACTTCTTCGCGCTCAAGGTGGAAGGGGGCGAGATCTTTGTCGCCGCGTGACCGATTCTATGGATACCTCTGGCCACTGGGCCGATGGCGACGACGCGCGGCTCCTGCTCGTCCTCAGCTCGGAGCGGTCTGGGTCGACGCTACTGCGCTTTCTGCTCGGTGAGCACAGTCGACTGGTCTCGCCGCAGGAACTGTTCATCTTCCGGTATCCCGACTTTGCGACCTGGCGTGCCGGCAAGGCGGTCGCCATCGAGAGCATGCTGGAATACTTCCGCTTGGTCGGGGCGCCGACGAGCGCCGCCGCGGTCGACGCGGCGTGCCGCGGCCGCTCCGCCGCTGAAGTATGCGAATGGATGCTCGGCTTCCTGCCGCGACGCGGGATCCTGGTCGACAAGACACCTGCGTACGCCAATGAACGGGAGAGCCTCGAGCGCTCCCGGCCCTTGCATCCCTTCTACGCCTGGCTGATTCGCCATCCGCTCGGCGTCATCGACTCGCAGGTCCGACTCAAGGCCAAGCTGCGCCGCCGCAAGGCCGAGCGCGGTGGCCGGGTGGACGCGTTGCGGGCTGGGGTGGGCAGCGTGTGGCGTCGCCTGAGCGGGCACGACGAGCAGGTCGCGCGCACGCGCGAAGCCAAGTGGACGCACCAGAACCGCACCATCGCGGCCTTCCTGCGCGACGTGCCGGCGGAGCAGCAATGCACGCTGCACTTCGAGGATCTGGTGCGCGCGCCTGAGGCGGAACTGGCGCGGTTTTGCGCGGTCAGCGGCCTGGAGCGCGAGGCGGCGGTCGGGCGACTCGCTGCGGCGCCGGAGATGAACCCGCATCTGGGAGATCCGAACTTCCACCAGCATCGTCAGGTCGACGCCGAAATGGCCGACGACTGGTCGGCGCGCTACTCCGAGACCTGGCTGCGGCCGGAAACGCTGGCAGTGATGACGGAGATCGGCGTGCGCCGGTCCGTCGCCCGCGCGCCTTCGCGAACGACCTGAAAGCCCCACCCATGTCCTCCGGCGATCTGAACAACATACTGACCGAACGCGGCGCGACCTGGGGCCGCTTCGCCGGGATCAGCGTGGTGACCCATTTCGGCGACCCGGCGCGCGAGTGGCGCGCGGCGCGTGAAGGGTGCGCGGCGTTCCCGGCGGGGTATCGACACTGGCTCGCGGCGACCGGCGATGACCGTGTCGCGTTCCTGCAGGGGCTGCTCAGCAACGACGTCAAGCGACTGCGAGAAGGGGAGGGCGTCTACGCGGCATCCCTGACGCAGACCGGGAAGGTGGTCAGTGACCTGCGCGTGTACGCCGAGGCGGAGCGCCTGCTGCTCGACGTGCTCGCCTGGCGGGCCGACGCGCTGCGCGCGCACCTGGAGCGCTTCCTCGTCGCCGACGACGTCGAACTCGGCCCCTGCGTCGATGCGCAACCCCTCTTACAGCTGCAAGGACCGTTCGCCGGCGCGGTGGTCGGCGAGGCGCTTGGCCTGGCGGTGCTGCCAGCGCTCCCGCTGGCGCACATCGGCCTGAGCTTCAACGGCGCCGCCGTGCGTGTGGTGCGGGTCGCGGAGGGCGGCGGCGAGGGGTTGTTGCTGTGTGGGCCGGCGAGTGAGGCCGGGCCCCTGCTCGACGCCTGCCGCGCCGCCGGCGCAGCCGCGGCTGGTATGGAGGCCTTGAACGCGCTGCGGGTCGAGGCGGGCATCGCCTGGGCTGGGTTGGACATGGACGAGGAGACCTTGCTGCTCGAGAGTGGCTGCGATGCGGCCGCCAGCTTCAGCAAGGGGTGCTATCTGGGGCAGGAGGTCGTCGAACGCATCGCCGCGCGCGGGCATGTCAACCGGCACCTCGGCGGGTTGCTGCTCGAGGGGGACGCACTGCCGGAGCGCGGCGCGGCGCTCATGGCCGATGGACGCGACGTCGGCTATGTCACCAGTGCCGTGTGGTCGCCGCTCCTCCGCAGGGGCATCGCCTTGGCAATCATTCATCGCAAGCACGGCATTGCAGGGGTGCGGCTGCAGATCGGCGCCGATGGGGAGTCAGGGATCGTGACCGCGCTGCCGTTCGACGGCGCGCTGCGGCAGGAGGAGGACGAACAATCATGACACAACTGGGCAAGATCTACCTCGCGCCCGGCGGCATGCAACTCATCGTCACCAAGGGGGGGGCCGGCGTGCTGAGCGACGGGGATACGCCCCTGCTGCGCGCCGACAGCGGCGAGAAGTTCCCGGCCGAAACGCCGGCCGGCGCCGCCGCCCTGCAACTGGGCAAGCGATACAAGTCGGCCGACGGCGCTGTCGAAGTGCTCATCAACAAGCCGGGCACCTGTGATCTGCGCTACGACGGGCAGTCGATGGAGATCAAGGACGCCAAGCCGCTGCCGTCGAGCGACTGACGGCGGGCCTGCGCGCGACGCGAGACGATGCGCCCCCGGACGGCCGCGCGGCGGCCAGCCGTCTTGTTCGACCTGGTCGACGATGGGCGTGTCGCGGTCATCACACTCAATCGCCCGGAGCGCATGAACGCGTATGACCGCGCCATGCGTGACGGTCTGTACGAAGCGCTGACGGCGGTGCGCGACGGAGCCGGTGTGCGGGCGCTGCTGTTGTGCGGCAACGGACCGGCTTTCTCGACCGGCGGCGATGTGCGGGAGTTTGGCAGCGCTCCGTCGCCGACGCGGGCCCGCGAGGTGCGATGGCTGCGGGATGTGTGGGGCGCGCTGCGCCGGCTTCCGGTGGTGACCATCGCCGCCGTGCACGGCTACGCGGTCGGCGGCGGCTTCGAGATGGCGCTGCTGTGCGATCAGGTCGTCGCGTCGAGCGACGCGCGCTTCGCGCTTCCCGAAACCAGCTTGGCGATGCTGCCGGGTGTCGCCGGCACGCAGACGCTGCCGCGTCTGCTCGGTCTTGGCCGAGCGCTGCATCTGACACTGACCGGGGCCTGGCTGGACGCCGCTGGGGCGCGTGAACTCGGCTTGGTGGCGAAGGTGGTGTCGCCCGGCCGGCTGCGCGCCGTGGCGCTGGCGCAGGCCCGGCGGGCGGCGCGCCTTGACGGGCGTTTGGTGGCGCTGCTGAAGCGGGCGGTCGACGAGGGCCTGGATCTACCGCTGGCGGCAGGACTGGCGTTGGAGCGGCGGATGGTGTTCATCCCGTCAGCCTGAGGCGTACGCGGCAACGCCTTGGTGGCAGTTCCGGGGCCAGGTCCCGGGCGTTGCGGGGCGGGAGTACAATCGGGAGATCGACATGAACACGGCAAACTTCGTCAGTATCCCGGCGCAAATGTTCGCCGAGCAGGAGATCCTCGTGTTCGGCGCCCGGCGCATGACATACGGCGACCTGTGGGCGCAGATCCAGCGGCTCGGCAACGCCCTGCGCGCGCTCGGGCTGCGGCCGGGCGATCGGGTCGGAGCACTGCAGACCAACTCTGACCACTACGTGGTCGCCTACTACGCGGCGGCCGCGATCGGCGCCGTGTTCGTGCCGCTGAACTACCGCGCCAAACCCCCCGAGCTGGAGTACATGATCACCACCGCCGGTATCGCGGTGTTGCTCGTCGGCGGCCGCTACCGGGCACTGATCGACGAGCTCAGGCCGCGCTTGACGACGGTGCACACCTACGTTGCGCTCGACGGCGAGGCGCCGGGCATGGAGCCCATTGAGCGGTTGATCGCGGCGGCACCGGACGTGCTGGACGACGTTCCGATCGACGACGACGACGTGACGATCCTGATGTACACCAGCGGCACGACGTCGCTGCCGAAGGGCGTCATGCTCCGCTACAACGATTTCACCGCCTATGTCGTCGGCAACACCGAGTTGGCCGATGGGACGCCGCGCGGCACGTCGCTCGTATCGGCGCCGCTCTACCACATTGCCGGCGCCACCAATATCATGACCTCTCTGTGGACTGGCCGGCGCCTGGTGCTGCTGCCGCAGTTCGAACCGGCGGCCTGGCTCGAGGCCGTCCAGCGCGAGCAGGTGACGCACGCCTTCGTCGTTCCGACGATGCTCAAGCAACTCATCGATCATCCCGATTTCGCGCGCTTCGACCTCTCCAGTCTGCAGAACATCTCTTACGGCGGCGCCGCGATGCCGTTCCCGGTCATCCGCCGCGCCATCGAGGCGTTCCCGGCGACGATGGGCTTCGTCAACGCCTTCGGGCAGACCGAGACGACCTCGACGTTGAGCGTCCTCGGGCCCGACGACCACCGACTCGACGGCACGCTCGAGGAAGTCGAGCGCAACCTGAAGCGCCTGGTGTCGATCGGGCTGCCGTTGCCGGACGTGCAGATGAAGGTGGTCGACGACGACGGCAGTGAGCTGGCGCGGGGGCAGGTCGGTGAGCTGTGGGTGTTCACGCCGCGGACGATGAAAGGCTACGCGGGGCAGGACGGCGGCGTCACCAATCCCGCCTTGGAAGGGTGGCTGCCGACGCGCGATATGGGTTGGATCGACGCCGACGGGTACGTATTCCTCGCCGGTCGCAAGGACGACATGATCATCCGCGGTGGCGAGAACATCTCTCCGGCCGAGGTCGAGGCGGTCCTGTACTCGCATAGTGGTGTCGAGGAGGCCGCCGTGGTCGGGCTTCCCGACGTCGAATGGGGTCAGCGCGTCGCCGCCGTGGTGGTGCCGCGCCCCGGCGCCGGGCTGGACGAGGCGGAACTCGCCGCGTTCTGTCGCCAGCGTCTGGCCAGTTTCAAGGCGCCGCAGGTCTATTCCTTCGTCGACGCGCTGCCGAAGAACCAGATGGGCAAGGTGCTGAAGAAGGATCTGCGCGCCCAGTTGACGCCGCCGTGAGCCCGCGCCGTTCGAGCCGCGGCGACGCCGCGCGCGCTGTCGTGCTGTTGAGTGTACGCGACGGAGTCGCGACGCTCGCGCTGCCGCGTGCCCGCGTCGATCTGGCCGCGGCGCAGGCCCTGTGCGCGGCGGCCGAGCGTATCGCCTTTGACGAGACGGTCCGCGTCGTGTTGCTGCAGGGCCCGCCGGGCTTGTTCTGTCTCGGCAGCGAGGACGAGGCGGCCGACTGGCCGGACTGGGTGTCCGCCATCGGCGCCCTCGCCGTGCCGGTGGTGGCGGCCCTGGGGGGCGCGGCGGTGGCCGAAGGCGCGGAGCTGGCACTGGCGGCGGACATCCGCATCGCCGCGACCCGCGCCTGGTTGGCCTTTCCGCAGGTTGGCGAGCGCCGTCTGCCCCGTCACGGCGCCACGCAGCGGCTCCCCCGCATCGTCGGCCGCGCCCGCGCCATGGATATGCTGCTGTCGGGGCGGCGCATCGGCGCGCGTGAGGCGCAACGCATCGGGCTGGTCACACTGGTGACGCAGCAACTCGCTGCCGCGGCGCGCGGCTTGGCGGCAGAACTCGCCGCCAAGGGGCCGATCGCTCTGCGCCTGGCGAAGGAAGCCGTGCTGCGCAGCGGCGACCTGACCCTCGACCAGGGCATTCGCCTGGAGCAGGACCTGTACGTTCTCCTGCAGACGACGGGCGATCGCGCTATCGGCGTGCGAGCCTTTCTGGCCAAGCGCCGTCCGCGCTTTCGGGGCGCATGAGCGATAGCGCGGCGGCCGCGGCCTCTGGGGCCACAGCGATGGTGACCGCAGCGCGCCTCACGGCACGCGGCACCTTCCTGTTCCGCGGCCGCGAGAAGGTCTACCTGCGCGCCGTCACCTATGGGCCGTGTGCGCCGACGCCGGACGGCACGCCGTTCCCGCCGCCGACGCAGGCGGCAAGGGACCTGGCGGCGATGGCGGCGATGGGCGTCAACGCCTTTCGCACGTTCACGGCGCCGCCGCGATGGCTGCTCGACCTGGCGCTCGAGCAGCGCTTGCTGGTGCTGGTCGGCCTGCCCTGGACGCAGCACGTCTGTTTCGACGACGACGCGGCGGTCGTGGCGACCGTGCATCGCGACGTGCGGGCCGCCGTCGTCAGGTGTGCCGGGCACGCGGCGGTTGGCATGTACGTCATCGGCAACGAGATCCCGCCGGACATCGTGCGCTGGCTGGGACCGGCGCGCGTCGAGGCGTTCATCGGCAGGCTGGCCGCCACGGTCCGTGACGCCGATCCGGGTGTACTGGTGACCTACGCCAACTTTCCGCCCACCGAGTACCTGGACCCGCCGGGACTCGATCTGCTCGCCTTCAACGTCTACCTGCACCGTGAGGCCGACTTCCGAAACTATCTCTTGCGGCTTCAGAACCTCGCCGGCGACCGCCCCCTGCTGCTCACGGAGTTCGGCATCGACGCCCTTCGCGAAGGCGTCGTGGGGCAGGCGGAGACCTTGGCCTGGCAGGTTCGGGCGGCCTTCGAACTCGGTGTCGCCGGGACGACGATCTTCGCCTGGACCGATGACTGGTACACCGGGGGGGCGTCGGTGATGGACTGGGCCTTCGGCCTGGTCGATCGCGCGCGGGTCGAGAAGCCCGCCCTTGCCGCAGTCCGGCAGACATACCGCGCGCTGCTGCCCCCGCTGCCGCAGCCGGTGCCACGAATCAGCGTCGTGGTCTGCGCGTATCAGGCCGAGCGAACCCTTGAGGCCTGCCTCATCGCGCTCACCGCGCTGCGCTATCCCGACGCCGAGGTGCTGTTGGTCGACGACGGCTCGACCGACGCGACGGCGGAGATCGCGGCGCGGTTTCCGGCCGTGCGCGTGCTGACACAGGAAAACCGCGGCCTCAGTGCCGCGCGCAACGCCGGTGTTGAGGCGTCCAGTGGGACGATCGTGGCGTTCACCGATGCCGACTGCGTGGTCGATCCGGACTGGTTGACCTATCTCGCACACGCGTTCGCCAGCGGCTTCGTGGCGGTTGGCGGTCCGAACCTGCCACCGCCGGAGGATGAGCGCACGGCGGCGTGCGTGGCCGCGGCGCCGGGTGGTCCGGCGCACGTCCTGCTCGACGACGCCATTGCCGAGCACGTCCCCGGCTGCAACATGGCGTTTCGTCGCGACGTGCTGCGCGCATTGGGCGGCTTCGACCCGATCTTCCGCGCCGCCGGCGACGACGTCGACGTGTGCTGGCGCCTGCAGGACGCCGGACACCGCATCGGCTTCAGCCCGGCGGCGCTGGTGTGGCATTTCCGACGCAACACCGTCGCCGCCTATCTGCGCCAGCAGATGGGCTATGGCGCCGCCGAGGCGTTGCTGGCGGTCAAGCATCCCGGGCGCTTCAACGAGCTCGGCCAGTCGCGCTGGTTCGGCCGCATTTACGGCGACCTGCAGTATGGGCTGCTGCACCGTCGGCCGGTGATCTACTTCGGACGCTACGGCCGGGCCCTGTTCCAGACGCTCTACGAAGCGCCGGCATCCCTGCTGGCGGTGCTCCCGTTCACGCTCGAATGGAACGCGCTCGGTGTGGCCTTTCTCCTTGGCATGGCGGTGTGGGGGGGGCCGCTCGCGCTTGCCGCGCTGCCGTTGGCGGTGTCGGCGGCAGCGGCGTTGGCAACGGCCTGGCGGGCTCGCCTGGAACCGCGCCATGATCGCCTGTCGAGCCGCCTGTTGGTGGCCCTGCTCACCTGGATCGGGCCGCTGGCGCGGAGCTGGCGCCGACAGCGGGCGCGCCTGGTGGGTCAGCGCCGTCCCGAGCGGGCCGCGTGGTTGGCGCCGCACCAGGCGGCGCCGTGGGACGTGCGGCGCGGCGCCTGGACGCTCGCGTTCTGGTCGGAGTGCGGTGTCGAGAAAGAAGTCCTGCTGCAGGGCGTGATCGACGTTCTGCGGCCGCGTGGCTATCCGGTCGTCGTCGATCATGGATGGCGCGAATGGGACCTCGAGATCCACCGCGGTGTCTGGGCGCGGGTGCGCCTGGTGGCCGCGGCGGAAGACCACGGCGGCGGCAGGCGCCTGCTGCGCCTGCGCTGCGCGCCGCGTCCGTCGGTGATCGGCACCGTCCTGGTGGCGAGCGCGCTGGCAGCGGCCTTGGTGCTGGCGACGCTCGGGGCGACGGGCGGCGCGGGGGTCTTCGCCATGGCCGGCGCGGTCGCCTTGGTGCATGGAGTCCGCTCGGTCGCCGCGCTGGGGCGTGTCGTGCACGAGGCGGCGGAGGCAGTGGCGGAGCGCCTCGGGCTGGCCGACGGCGACCCGGCGCAGGAGGGCTCGTGATCGTTCGCCGCACGACCGCCTACCTGTGGCCGTACCGCGCCCCCTTGGTGCTGGCGCTGCTCCAGGTCGCCGCCGTCAGCGGTCTCGAACTGCTCAAACCGTGGCCGCTGCAGGTGGTCATCGATTCGGTCCTCGGCGACCGCCCGCCGTTGTGGAGCCCGCTACAGGGCCTGTCGCGCGAAGCGCTCCTGGCGGGCGCCGCGACCGGTCTGGTCGGCATCCAGGTCCTCCTCGGATTGCTGACAGTCTGGAACAACCACACCACCATTTCGATCGGGCAGGGCATGGTGAACGCCCTGCGCAGCCGCCTGTATGCGCACCTGCAACGCCTCTCGTTGTCGTTCCACGCCCGCGCTTCGGTGGGCGATCTGATCTACCGCGTTACGAACGACACCTATGCGATCCAGACACTGGCGATGAACGGCGTGTTTCCGATCGTCTCCGGCGGGCTTCTGCTGATCGGCATGCTGGTGATCATGCTGCGACTCAATAGCGCACTGACGGTGGTCGCGGTGGCGGTGGCGCCGTTGCTGCTGCTCGGCATCGCCCTCATGGACCGCCGCATCACCGCCGCGGCGGCCGAGGCGCGCGAGAAGGAAAGCGCGGTGTTCGCCCTGGTACAGCGGACGCTGACCGGGATCCGCGTCGTGCAGGCCTTCTCGCGCGAGGCCGCGGAGCAGCACCGCTTTCTCGCCGGCAGCCGCGCCAGTCTACGGAGCGGGTTGCGCCTGTATACGCTGCAGACGGCGTTCGGCGCCGCGACCGGCGTGCTGATCGCCTGCGGCACGGCGGCGGTGTTGGTGGTCGGGGCCCAGCAGGTGTGGAGCGGGCGTCTGAGCGTCGGCGAGCTGATTGTGTTCGTCAGTTACCTCGGGGCGCTCTACGCTCCATTGAACGCCGTCGTCCAGACCGCCGGCATGGCCCAAGGGGCGCGCGCCGGAGTGCGGCGCGTCTTCGAGGTGCTCGACGGCGAGCCGCCGTTGCGCGACGGCTCGGCTGTCCTTCCCGTGCCGGTGCGTGGCGAGATCGTCTTCGATTCCGTTACCTTCCGCTACCCAGATGGCACCACCGCCCTGCACGGCGTCGACCTGCGGATCGCACCGGGCGAATGCCTGGCAATCGTTGGCGCCACGGGCGCGGGGAAGAGCACGCTGGTCAGCTTGATCCCGCGGTTTCACGATCCCAGCGCTGGACGCATCTTGCTCGATGGCGTCGACGTGCGGACGTTGCGCCTCCAGACCCTGCGTCAGCACGTGAGCATGGTGCTGCAGCCGCCGTTGGTCTTTCCGGGCACGATTCACGACAACATCGCCTACGGCCGTCCGCAGGCGACGCGCGTCGAGGTCGCAGCGGCCGCGCAGACCGCCCAGGCGGCCGCCTTCATCGAGGCGCTGCCGGCAGGCTACGATACCGTCGTCGGGGAGCTGGGTGGGACGCTCTCAGAGGGGGAACGCCAGCGCCTGACCATCGCCCGCGCGGTGCTGCGCGAGGCCCCGATCCTCATCTTGGACGAGCCCACGTCGTCGCTCGATGCCAGCACCGAGGCCGCGTTGCTGACGGCGCTCGATCGGCTGATGGCTGACCGCACGACGATCGTCATTGCCCACCGGCTCAGTACCGTGCGACGCGCAACCCGCCTGGCGGTGCTCGACCACGGCACTCTGGTGGAGACCGGAACGTTCAATGAGCTCCTGGCGCGCGGCGGCCCCTTCGCTCGGCTGTACGCCAGTCAGCTCGCCTTGGAGTCTGGCTGAGCATGCGCGTGATTGTGACCGGACTGGTCGCGACCTATCCGCTCGGCGGGGTCGCGTGGGACTATCTGGCCTATGTCGACGGGCTGCGTCGCCTCGGCTGCGAGGTGCTGTACCTGGAGGACACCGGCGGCTGGTTCTACGACCCGGCGGCGGGCAGTTTTCGCGCCGATCCGGGACCGAATCTCGCCTACCTGTCCGCGGCGTTGGCGCGACTCGGGGCGGAGGATGTCGGCTGGGCGGTACGCGCCCCCGATGGCGTGCTGCACGGGCTCGACGAGGCGGCGCTGGACGCGTTCTGCGGCCGTGCTGAGGTGTTCCTCAACGTGTCGGGCGCCTGTTGGCTGCGCGACGCGTACCGGCGTGCGCGTCGCACTGTCTACCTCGACACCGATCCGGGCTTCACGCAGAGCACCCTGCTGGCGGCGCAGCACGGCGCGGCGAGCGACGCGCAGGCGTTCTCGGCTGTCCTGGTGCGGGCGCACGAGCGCTTCTTCACCTTCGCCGAGCACATCGGCCGGGCGGACTGCCAGGTGCCAGACTGCGGCCTGCAATGGCGCCCAACGCGCCAACCGGTCGTCCTCGATCGCTGGCCGGTGCGTGTTCCGTCCGGCCGCCGCTACAGCACCGTGCTCTCATGGACGACCGAGCCGCCGGCGCCAGTGATCGATGGCGTGCGCTACGCAGGCAAGGAACCGGAACTGCGCCGCTTCCTCGACCTGCCACGCCGCGCCGCCGTGGAGCTCGAGCTTGCCATTGCCGGCACCGCGCCGAGCGCCGAACTCCGCGCCGCCGGCTGGCATGTCGTTGAGGCCGGCCCCCGTACGGCGACGATGGACCTCTACCAGTCCTACCTGGCGGATTCGCGCGGCGAGTGGAGCGTCGCCAAACAGGCCTATGTCGGCCTGCGCAGCGGCTGGTTCAGCACCCGCAGCGCCGTCTACCTGGCGTCGGGACGTCCCGTGGTCGTGCAGGATACGGGCTGGAGCGCCCACTACCCGACGGGGGCGGGCCTGTTCGCCTTCAGCACACTCGACGAGGCGCTGGCGGCGCTGGCGGCGGTCGAGGCGGACTATGCGCGCCATGCCGCCGCGGCCCGCGCCGTCGCCGAGGCGGAGTTCGATGCACGCCGCGTCCTCGAGCGACTGCTGCGCGAGGCCGCCTGACCGTGCCGACACGCGTCGCCGTTTCCGGTGCGATCGCCCGCCAGCCCATCGCCGCTGGCGGCGCCACCTGGGCGTTCCTCCAGTACCTGCTGGGCTTCCGCGCTCTCGGCTGCGAGGTCCTCTACGTCGAGCATCTCGACCAGGCGGACTGTGTCGACGGCGCGTGGCGCCCGGCCCCGTTCGCGGACTCGGAGAACGTGCGGATTCTGCGCGCGGTACTGACCCGCTACGACCTCGACGGATGTCTGCTGCTGCGCGATGGCGATGCGCACGTCGGGCTGTCCCTGGCCGAGCTGCGGGACTGGACTGCCGGCGCCGATCTGTTTGTCAATCTCTCCGGCCGTTGCCATCTGCGGGCGGTGATGGCTGCCGCGCGCCGCCGCGTCTATGTCGATCTCGACCCCGGCTTTACGCAGATCTGGCAGGCCCAGTACGGCGCCGACATGAACCTGGCGGGGCACGACGCCTACGTCACCGTCGGATTGAACCTCGGCGCCGCCGACTGCCCCCTGCCGACACTCGGCTTGCGCTGGCAGCCGCTGCCGCCGCCGGTAGTGCTCGATGAGTGGCGACCGCAGGGCGACGCGCCCGCGCGCTGGACGACGGTGGCGGACTGGCGCGGCTATGCGCCGATCGAGTGGCAGGGCCGGTGGTATGGGCAGAAGGCGGACGAATTCCTCGGGTGCCTGGATCTCCCGAGCCGGGTCGAGGTGCCACTCGAGCTGTGTCTGGCGATCCATCCAGACGAGCCCGACCTGCCGAGGCTGCTGGCCCATGGGTGGTCCCTGGTCGATCCGACTGCTCATGTCGGCGACGATGAGGCATACCGCGCCTACGTGCGCGGTTCGCGGGGCGAGTGGAGCGTCGCCAAGCACGGCTACGTCGCCGGCCGCACCGGCTGGGTCAGCGACCGCAGCGCCTGCTACCTCGCTGCCGGTCGCCCGGTCGTCGTCCAGGATACCGGCCTGTCCCGCCATTTGCCCATCGGCGAGGGGTTGCTCGTTTTTGACGACGTCGCCGGCGCCGCGGCGGCCCTGCGGGCGGTGGAACGCGACTACGGTCGCCACGTGGCGGCGGCGCAGGCGTTGGCCGAGCAGGTCTTCGATGCACGCCGCGTGCTGACGCGCCTGCTCGAAGTGTCAGGCGCGTGAGGGCAGCTACCCGGGTCCCCCCGGGCATCTCGCCTGCGGCCCAGCGGGCCGCAGCCAGCCCCGCTCAGATCGCGTACTTCTTCACCAGTTGCTTGGCGATCACCTGGCGCTGGATCTCGTTCGTGCCCTCGCCGATGATCATCAACGGCGCGTCGCGGTAGAAGCGCTCGACCGGGAACTCCTTCGTGTAGCCGTAGCCGCCGAGCACCCGCATTGCCTCCAGCGTCACCCAGCCGCAGGTTTCCGAGGCGAACAGCTTCGCCATGCCGGCCTCGAGATCGCAGCGCTGGCCGATGTCCTTCTTGTACGCCGCCTGCCGTACCAGCAGCCGCGCGGCTTCGATGCGCGTCGCCATGTCCGCCAGCTTCAGCTGAATCGCCTGGTGCTCGCAGATCGGCTTGCCGAAGGTCTCACGCTGCTGCGCGTAGCGGATGGCGCATTCAAAGGCTGCACGGGCAACGCCGACCGCACGCGAGGCGATGTTGATGCGGCCGACCTCCAATCCGTTCAAGACGTGCTGCATGCCGTGCCCCTCCGCGCCGCCAAGCAGGTTGGCGGCGGGAATGGCAAAGTCCTCGAAGGCTATCTCGACCGTGTCGATGCCCTTATAGCCGATCTTCTCGATGTCGCGGCTGATCGTGACGCCGGGGCCCTTTTCGGCGATGAAGAGGCTCATGCCGCGGTGCGGCGGGTCGGCCTGCGGGTCCGTCTTGCAGACCAGCGCGTAGAGGTTGCCCTCGCGACCGTTGGTGACGAACATCTTGCTGCCGTTCACGACGTAGGCATCGCCGCGACGCTTCGCCGTGGTGCGGATGCGCTGCACGTCGCTGCCGGCATGCGCCTCGGTCAGACACAGGGCGCCACGAAACTCCGCCTTCGCCATCTTCGCCAGGTATCGCTTCTTCTGCTCGTCCGTTCCCTGCGTGCGAATAAGGTAGGCGAGCAGCAGGTGGGTGTTCAGGATGCCGCTCAGGCTCATCCAGCCGACGCAGAGCTCCTCGATGATCATCGCGTAGGTGGTGAAGTCGAGTCCGAGACCGCCGTACTCCACCGGGATCGTGGCACCGAACAAGCCCAGTTCCTGCATCCGGACGACAAGGTGGTGGGGGTATTCGTTGCGGTGGTCGAGATCCCCGGCAACTGGCGCCACCTCGCGCTCGACGAAGCGGCGAATGGTCTCGATCAACTCAGCCTGGATGTCAGTCGGGGCGGCGAAAGCGGCCTGGGTCACGGCGAGTTCCTCCTGGCGTGGCGGGGCAGAACGCCCACGGCTGGGATATTTCGTATCACGAAAACGAGGTCCAGCCAGGGGTTGCTGACCATAGTCCTGTTGACCCGCATGCGGTGCCATGGTCAATTTATCATCGCGGGAGGGCGTAAAGTGCAGGTGGTGTTGCGGTGGGTGATGGTCCTCGGGCTGACGCTGACGGGCGTGATCGGGACGGCGCGGGCGTCGGAGGACGGCGGTTGGCAGCCGGTCGATTTCCATCCGGTCCTGGAGATCTGGAAGAGCGAGCGGCGCATGGTGCTGCGCAACGGCGAGGCCGAGTTGCGGCGGTTCCCGGTCGTCCTCGGTCGGGCACCGCATTACCCAAAAGAGGTGCGCGGCGACATGCGGACCCCGGTCGGCCGCTACTACATCAGCGAGAAGCACGTCAGCCGCTTCCATCGTTTCCTCGGTATCAGTTACCCCAACGTCGATGATGCCGAGCACGGCTATGGACGTGGCCTGATCGACCCGGCGCAGTGGGCGGACATCTTCGTCGCCAATTGGCGCGGCGTCATGCCGCCGCCGCACACGCGTCTCGGCGGCAAGGTCGGCATCCACGGGTTTGGCGGACGGCCGTACCTGCCGATCGACTGGACCGAGGGCTGTGTCGCGATCAGCAACGACGATGTGGAGTATCTGTACGCCGTCGCGCCGGTGGGCATGCCGGTGATCATTCACGAGTAGGGCGCCGCCGTCAGCGAAAGAGATCGAACTCGCGGGCGCGCAGCAACTCGCGTCCAGATCCCGGCGCGTCGTCGAAGGCATAGCCGCGCACCAGCGCCACCGGGAGTCCATCGCCTTTGCGCATCACCAGGCCAGCGGCGGCGGCGAGCGCGTCGGCCTGCGCCTGGACGGTGTGCTTGAGGACGCGGCCGTCGAGATCAGTACTGCCGCGGAGGTCGAGGAGGGCGGGCATCCCGGCGACGCCGAGCGCGAAGTCGACCAGACCCTGGCGCCAGGGGCGCCCGAAGGTGTCCGTGACGATCGCCGCCACCCGGCGACCGGTACGCGCCCGAACAGTCGCTACGAGGCGCTGCGCGGAGGCATCGGGGTCGTGCGGCAGGAGAATGACGAGGTGCGGATCTCCGCTGTTCGACTCGTCGACGCCGGCATTGGCGCAGACCCAGCCCGGCCCGGTCTCGACGATCAGCGTGCCGTTGTCCATGCGCACGATGCGGGTCGTCTCGCGCAGGATGATCTCCACCACACGCGCGTCCTTGCCCTGTGTCTGGGCGGCGAGTTGCAGAGCGAATGCCGATGGGGTGACCGTTCGCACGTCGACCACGCGCCCTTCGGCCTTCGACACCACCTTCTGGCAGACGATCAGGATGTCGCCATCGACGAGCGGCGTGTCAGCCAGGGCGGTCAGGATCTGCGCGGCGAGGTCATCACCTGGTTGCACCATTGGCATGCCGGGAGTGGCTTGGATCGTCACCATCATAGCCTCAGGACCATACGCGCCAGCGCCCCGCCGGCCAAGCCGATGTCCGGCGGGGCGGGATCAGGTCAGGGCGGCGAGCGTCGTGCGCGCCAGCGCGCGCGATTGCACCGGGGTGCGCATGATGGTGTCCGTCACCACGACCCGCATGCCGAGTGCTTCGATACGCGGCGCCAGCGCTGCGTCGCGCTGGTCGAGCACGAAGACGGACGCGATATCACGGTAGAGCCGCGCCACACCGACCGCCGACACTTCGTGCCCCAGTCCGCGCAGCATGCGGTCGAGGGGACCCTTGATCGGTACGCCGCGCACCAGCGGCGTCACCGCAGCGACGCGTCCGCGGCGCCGCCGCAGCGCCGCGCGCAGGCCGGGCAGGGCAAGGATCGGTCCGATGCTGACGATCGGATTTGACGGTGGCAGGATGATCGCGTCAGCCGTGCCCAGGGCCGTCAGGACACCGCGCGCCGGGCGTGCCCGTGCCGCGCCGGCGTAGCGCACCGCCTGGACGCGGCCGCGTCCGCGACGGCGCACGAGGTAGTCCTGGAAGGCGATCGTGCCAACGCGGGCGAGGGTGATGCGGGTGCGGACCGGAGCGTCGGTCATCGGCAGAATGCGTTGCCGCACCCCCTGGGCGCGGGCGATCGCCGCTGCGACGGTGGTCAGCGACCGCCCGGCGCCCAACTGCTCGGTGCGATAGATGTGCGTCGCGAGATCCTGGTCGCCGAGTTGGAACCAGGCCGCTTCGTAGTACCGTCGCAGTGCGTCGAGGCAGATGGCGGTATCGTCGGCGAGGCCCCAGCCGAGGGGACCCACACGCCCGGCGAGGGTATAGGTCACCGTGTCGAGATCCGGCGAGACCTGCAGACCGAAGAACGTGTCGTCGTCTGCGGTGTTGACGACGATCGTCAGGCGCGACGGGTCACAGAGCGTGCTCAAGCCGCGGAGAAAGCGCGCTGCTCCCACTCCGCCAGCCAGCACCGCGACCCGGCCGCGTCGCGCCGTCTGGCGTGAATCGCCCATAAGTAGTCGTCCGTTGCACGGGAGTGCGCCCCATCGCCGTGACGAGGGCGCGGATATCCGACTCCGGCAGATATTCTCCGAAGTCGGCGCCGGCGGCTTTGGAGATCGACTCCTCCATCAGGGTCCCGCCGAAGTCGTTGCAGCCGGCGAGCAGCGTCAGCTGGCCCAGCTCGGTACCGAGTTTCACCCACGAGGTCTGCAGGTTGTCGATCCAGCCGCGCAGCATGAGGCGCGCGGTGGCGTAGACGCGCAGATCGAGGAGGCCGACCGGCGGCGGCATGACCAAGCCCTTCTGATACAGCTGGGTCAGCGTGTGGATGAAGCGCAGTGGCACGAACTCGGTGAAGCCGCCGGTCTGCTTCTGCAGATCGCGCAGCAGGGCGATATGGCGCGCCACGTGGCCTGGCGTCTCGACGTGTCCGTACATGATCGTCGAACTCGACCGCAGGCCGAGCTTGTGCGCGGTGGTGATGATCTCCACCCATGTCCGGACGTCGACTTTCTTGTGGCTGAGGATCTCGCGGACGTCGTCGTCGAGGATCTCGGCCGCCGTTCCGGGGATGGTGCCGAGGCCGGCGTCGCGCAGCATGGTCAGGTAGTCGCGGTAGGTCATGCCCGTGCGGCGGGCTCCGTACATTACCTCCATCGGCGAGAAGGCATGCACGTGCAGACGCGGGTGGCGGGCTTTGATGGCCAGCAGCAGGTCGCGGTAAAAAAACGCGTCGGTCTCGGGGTTGATGCCCCCCTGCATGCACACTTCGTGCGCGCCGCGATCGATGGCGTCCTGCACCTTGACCATGACATCGTCGAGCGAGTGATTGAACGCTGTGGCGTCCTTGCGATGCACCGCAAAGGCGCAGAACTGGCAACCGACGAAACAGATGTTGGTCCAATTGATGTTGCGGTTGAGGACGTAGGTGACCTCGTCGCCGACGTCCGTGGCGCGAGCCGTGTCCGCGGCGCGCACCAGCGCCGCGAGATCATCGCCTTCGACCTGCAGCAGGTGCTCCCCGTCCTCTGCGCTCAATTCGCGGCCGGCGAGGCTGCCGTCGAGCATGGCGGCGGTCTGTGGCGTGGCGCAGGCGAAGAGCTGCGCGAGCGAGCGCGGATCGTACACCACCGCGCGGACGTCATCCCACATGGGTCACTCCTTGCATGGCCGCCTCGGCGCCGGCCGGCCGGGCGGACTCTGGCCGAGCCGGGGCTGCCGGCGTCAGAGCGGAAACGTAGGGTCGAAGGGCCGGGTCAATCCACGCGCTACCCTCGAGGTACTGAGGGTACACTGGCAGGCGCGGCGTCAGCGTGAATCCCGCCGCGGCGCACGTTGCTGCCAGGGCCTGCACCTGCGGCCACGGCGCCTCGGGGTTCACGTAGTCGAGCGTCAGGGGCGAGATGCCGCCCCAGTCGTTTATGCCGGCGGCGAGGAACAGTCGGTGATCGTGCGGGCTCAGATTGGGCGGCGCCTGGATGTTCATATCAGGCAGCATCAGGCGGGCGACGGCAAGAGTCCGCGCCACGTCGGCGCTCTCCGGCTCTGGCGCGGCGGCCATGCGCGTCGCGGGTTTGGCGCGGAAGTTCTGGACAATGATTTCTTGAATGTGGCCGAACTCCGTCTGCAGGTCGGCGATGGCGCGCAGACTCTCGACGCGCTCGGCCAGGGTCTCGCCGATCCCCAGCAGGATGCCGGTGGTGAACGGGATACGCAGCCGGCCGGCGTCGCGTAGCATCGCCAGACGCACGGCGGGATCCTTGTCGGGCGCCTGTTGGTGCGCGCCGCCGCGCTCGCGCAGGCGCGCGCTGACCGATTCGAGCATCAGGCCCATGCTGACGTTGACGGGGCGCAACTGCACGAGCTCGTCATGCGTCATGACGCCCGCATTGGTGTGCGGCAGCAATCCTTCCGCGAGCGCGAGCTGGCAGCACTGCGCGACGTAATCGATCGTCGAGGCGTGGCCGAGCACCGCGAGCGTCTGCCGGTAGGCTTTGTAGGCGCGCTCCGGCTTGTCGCCAAGGCACATCAGCGCCTCGATGCAGCCGCGGGCGCGGCCGCGCCGACTCCAGTCGCGAATCTCCTCGGGGAGCATCGTCCACGCTTCGGGCGAGTCGGGGTCTTTACGGAACGTGCAGTACGAACAGCGATCGAGACACAGATTCGTGATCGGCAGGAACACCTTCGGCGAATAGGTGACGACGTGCCCCTTGCGGCGCGTGCGGACCTGTCCCGCGACGGCCAGCAGAGCCGGCAGGTGCGCCGCCGGAAGCGCAAGCAGGTGCAATGCCTGGCGGTCGTCGATGGGCTGCCCAGCGATGGCCTTGTCGAGGGCCGTGCGGCCGAGCGCGTCGACGGCGTCAAGCTGCCTGCGGGCGGGCCCAGTCTCGGTGATCGCGCGTGCCGTCATCGAAGGTGACATCGTTATACGGACGCCCCTTGCAGCGGGTCAATCCCGGGTGGGTCCCTCGCGAGGGACGGGCGCACGCGTCGTCCTGCATCGGACAGGGAAAGGCGGAGCGCCGCCCGTCGGCTAGGCGGCTCGCGGCGCCATGACGCGGCGCACTCGCACCGCCAACGCCCCATCTTCCGGCGCATGGTCGGTGACGAAGCTGCGGGCGCGGTCGAGCTCGAAGCCGGCGAACTGCTCCTCGCAACGCACCAGCAGGGCCCCGATGACCGGCGCGGGGAGGGGCCCGATGCCGGTGTCGGGCAGGCGTGCGTCGTCGAACGCGATGGCGATCCGGTCCGCTTCAAGTGGCTCCAGCAGTTCGCGCACACTGGCGACGAAGGCGTCGATCTGCGCGGCGCGGATCACGTGCGGGTAGAAGTGACGGTCGAGGGCGCGGCGCAGCAGCGCCTCGTCGACCTCAACGTACGTGTGTGAGGCCGGCGGCCTCGCGTGTGCCACCTCATACTGGCGTGGCTCGTCGAGCGCATTGCGCCAGCTGCGCACGGTCAGACGCTCGCCGCCGGCGGCGACCTGGAACCACCGCGTTGCCATCGGATCCCACACCGGTGCATCGACCAGGGCGCGGTCGTCGAGACGCGTCGCGGTGTCGATTCCGTGCGCCGTGTGGGCCAGCGTGAAGGCGGCCGACTCCGCGGCGGCGTCGGCCGCCTCGTCGGGCAAGCGGCCGACATCGAGAACGGCGAGGACTGCCGCGCAGCGCCGACAGAGCAGAAAGCGGTCGATCATGACAGAACCGGTGTCGATCCGTCCGTCTCGGGGCTGAATACCGGCACGGCGACGGTGAAGTGGGTGCCGCTTCCGCTTTCACTGCGCACGCCCAGCCGGCCGCCGAGGAAGTCGGTCAGGCGCGATGCCATGCGCAGGCCGAGACCGAGGCCGCGGGCGCGCAAGGACGGGGTTGGCGTGATGTCATCGACGAGCTGCGCAATGTCTGCGCTGTGGATGCCGACGCCGGTGTCGCGCACGTTCAGCTCGACCATCGCGCGGTCGCTCGACAGATGCGCGCCGAGCGCGATCGAGCCATCCGGCGTGAACTTCACGGCGTTGTCGATCAGCGCCCATAGGATGCGCTCGAGCTTGTGCTCGTCGCTGGTCAGCCACAGCGGCGTCAGGTCGCCCTCGACCGTCAGCGTCAGGCCGCGCTGGCGCGCCGCGGCGGCGAACTGGCGAGCAACCCGACGCAGGGTTTCGCGCGCGTCGAAGGTCGATTGCGCCAGCTGCAGTTCGCCGGCGTCGAGCGAGTTGAGCAGCAGGACCGTCTCGATCAGGTTCAGCAGCTTCTGCGAGTTCGCCTGGATGCGGTCGAAGGCAACGCGTTGGTCCTCGTTGAGCCGGGTGTGCAACTCCTCGGTGAGGATCGAGTTGTATCCGATGATGGCGCTGAGCGGCGTGCGCAACTCGTGCGAGAGATTGGCGAGGAAATCGTCCTTGACCCGGCGGGCGCGCTGCGACTCGCGTCGCCGCTGCACCGCGCGCTGCACCAGGGTCGAGATCTGTGGCACATCGAAGGGCTTGGTGACGTAGTCGAAGACACGGTTGCGCAGACCTCGCACCGCCGAGTCGAGCGAAGCGTAGCCGGTGACGACGATGATCTCGATGTCTGGGTCATGGCGCTTGATGTGCTCCATGACCTCGACGCCCGGCATGCCCGGCATGCGTAGATCGAGCGTGACGACGTCGATCGGCTGATGGTGCACGATCTCCAGCGCCTCATTGCCGCCCGGGGCGGTGAAGACGTCGTACTCGGACTTGAAGACCATGCGCAGGGACTCGGTCGGCCCCCGCTCATCATCGACGATCAGTAGCGATGCTCGATTTTCCATGCACTCCCCAGCAGACGAAGCGGGCTCACGCAAAGCATTGCGCGTGCCAGCCCGAGCCAGGGAGTGCCGGGGCTTAGGCGGAGGTCGGCGAGAGCATAGAAGACCGCATGCAACCTCCTGAAACTCGTGAGAAAAGCAGTGCCCTCATTCCCCGTGCAGGAAACGATGCGCGGGGCGTCATGTTGCGGCGCCGAACAAATCTGAACGCAAGTCAGGCACGGAATTGACGCTCGTCAGTTCCGGCACGGCGCAGCCGGCGTGAGTACCTAGCCGAGGTCGCCGGAGTCCTGCGACTGAATCCCGAGCTTGTCCATCTTGTATTTCAGGATCCGGCGGGTCGTGCCGAGGATCTCCGCGGCGCGAGTCTGGTTGTTCTCGGCCTTGACCAGGGCCTCGGTGATGAGCACCAGCTCGAGCTGGTCGACGGCGTCGGCGAGGGACGCGTTGGTGCCGTGTGTACCGTTGGCGCCGGCGGTGTGCGCCGCGACGCGCGCAGCGGCCGCATCGTATGCGGCCGCCAGGGCGGGGGGCAGGTCGTCGATGGTGAGTTCGACGCCGGGTGACAGGGCCAGGGCGCGTTCGATGACGTTCTCCAGCTCGCGTACGTTACCGGGCCAGTGGTGGCGGAGCAGCAATTCGTAGGCGTCGCGCGCGAAGCGCTTCTCGGGGACACCGACGTGTTTGGCCTTGAGGGTGATGAAGTGGCGAATCAGGGGTGGCAGGTCGTCGCGGCGGTCGCGCAGCGGCGGGAGTTCGATGGCGACGACGTTCAGGCGGAAGTACAGGTCCGGTCGGAAGCTGCCGTCCTGCATGCCCTTGTCCAGGTCGCGGTTGGTGGCGGCGACGACGCGCACATCGACCGTGACCGGCTGCGATCCGCCGACGCGTGTGAAGGTGCCGGTTTCCAGGACGCGCAGCAGCTTGGCCTGCGTCCCGGGGTTCATCTCGCCGATTTCGTCGAGAAAGATGGTGCCTTTGTGTGCGCTCTCGAAATGGCCGATCTTGCGCGCGTGGGCGTCGGTGAAGGCGCCGCGTTCATGGCCGAACAGCTCGCTCTCCAGTAGGGTGTCGGGGATGGCGGCGCAGTTGAGCGCCACCAGCGGCGCCGCTGCGCGCGGACTGTTGTAGTGGATGGCTTTGGCGATGACTTCTTTGCCCGTGCCGCTCTCGCCGGTGAGGAGGACCGTGGTGCGCAGCGGCGCGACGCGGCTGACCGTGTGTAGCACCGCCTGCATCGGTGCCGAGCTGCCGATGACGTTGTCGAAGCTGTAACGTTGGCCAACCTCCTGGCGCAGCGTCGTGACCTCTTGCAGCAGGGCGGCGGCCTGCGCGGCGCGCCCGACGAGCAACTGCAGTTCGTCGATGTCGAAGGGCTTGGTCACGTAGTCGTAGGCCCCGAGCTTCATCGCCTGCACGGCTGTTTTCACCGTCTTGGTCGCCGTCACCATGATCACCTGCGTCGTGGCGGTGCGCGCGCGGATACGCTCGAGCAGTTCGAGGCCGTCGATGCCTGGCATCAGCAGGTCGGCCAGGACCACGTCGAAGGGGTGCTCCTCGAGGCGGGCGAGCGCGGCCTCTCCCGATTCGGCGAGCGTGACGGTCGCGCTCTCCTTGAGGATCAGGCGCAGCGACTCGCGCACACCTGGTTCGTCGTCAACCACCAATACGCGGGGATAATCCATGGCTTCCATTCGTTAGGCTGAGGCGGGGATCGTCGGCGGCGGCGCGGAAGCGGACGACGACCAGGGTGGGATTCTCGGGGTCGATGGCGACACGGGCACCGTTGCGGACGAGGACGGCATTGGCGATGGCGACGCCGAGTGGCGTCGCCGGAGCAGAACCGGACTCGCGTCCGAGCACGGCCGCGAGGTGATTGCCGAGCGGATCGGCTCCGGACGGCAGGCGCACGGTGAGGCAGGCCGGCGTTGCGAACCCGAGATGCACGACCGATTGCGGTGCCAGGTCGCGGGCCAGCGACCGCACCAGGTTGGCCAGCGCGTAGGCGAGCTGCTGCGGGTCGCCCGACACCGCCACGACCGGAATGACGTCATGCTCCAGCCACACGCCGCGCGCGCTGAGCACCGGGATGCATTCGTCGCGCACCGCGTCCAGCAGCGCCGGCAGGGGCACGGCCTGCGGCGTCGGCGTATCGAGGCGGGTGAACTCGAGCAGGTTCTCCAGAGTCTGGTCGATGCGCTCGACCGCCTCGTTGGTCAATCGCGCCACCTGCTCATCTCCGCCGCTCGGCTGATGCTGAACATGATGGGCGAACGTCTTGAGCGCGACGAGGGGATTCTTGAACTCGTGCGCAAGCTCGTGAATGACCAGGTCGAGCTGCTGCGCGCCCATCGACCGCAACTCGCCGCCATCCTTGACCTCGGTGACGGGTCGGCCGCCGTGCAGCCGTGCACCGTCGAACAGCACGTCGCCCGCGTCGATCGTGCTGCCAGGGGCCAGCGCGATGCTGCGCGCCAGCACCGCCTCGAGTTCCGCCACGTTGCCGAACCACAGGTAGTTGCGCAGGCGCTCGAGGGCGGCCTCGGTGAGGGCCACCGGCGGTCGGCCGAGCACGGCGGCGAGGTCGGCTGCCAATTGACATGCGAGCGGCGCCAGGTCAGCCGCGCGCTCGCGTAACGGTGGCAGCCGCACGGTGAGGACGGTGAGACGATAGAAGAGCTCGGGCGGGAACTCGCCCCGTTCGACCGCGTCTTCGAGGTCGGCGGTCGCGGTGCTGATCACGCGCACCACTGATCCGTCGGCTGCGTGCAGGCTCCCCGAAGGATGCAGGGTTGCCAGCAGGCGCTGCCGCAGCGCCGGCGCGAGCGCCTCCACATGATCGATGGCCAAACTGGTCGTGCCGACCGGCAGGGCGGACAGCGCCGCCTCGACGGCGCCGGCATCACCACCGTCGACGACGAGCAAGTTGCCTCCGCGTTGGGCGTGTACGGCGCGCGCGAGCGCGCGCTTGCCGACGCCCGCCTCGCCGACGAGGTGCAACGGGAGGGCGTTGCGAGCCGCCTCCGCGAGGACGCGCGCCGCTTCGGCTGGGACGAAAGGGGGAGCGAGGCGTCGTGCGGGCCCGGCCGCAGGGGCCGCCGTCGGTCTATCCAGGGCCGCGCGCACACCACGGCGCAGATCGCCGGGGGAAAACTGTCGTCGCAGCGACGGACCGAACGGTAACGGGTGGTGCCCGTCGTCTACCCACACGACCGGCACGCCGTCGGGCAGTGGATGGCGGCCCAGAACCGGCGCCGCGATTATCACCTGCGGCACGTCACCGTTCGTCAGGCCGGAGACGTAGTCGGCCACCGACGCCGCCTGCACCTCATAATCCCCACCAAGGAGGATTCCGACCGTCTCGCGAACGGCCGGGGAGTCGTGCACGACCAATACCCGGTGAAGCGCCACGCCTGTCATCCCTCCCCACCCCTCGCGTCCGGTGCCGGTCCGGATCCCGCGCAAAAATGGACATAGTGAATAAACCCATGAGAAGTCAATGGATTTTTGCCTTTGTTGGCGGCCTGCGGGGTCTTGTGGCTGGATTCGCTCTTTTTTCTTGAAAAAGTTTAGGATCGCATGGTACCCGAGAACTCCGAGGCATCGCAGAACTGCGGCGGTGCTCGGACGGATTTGCGAGACTCTTGCGGGGCAAGTAAGGTAGTTGCAGCGAGCGGCAGAGGGGGAACGTCGAGTGTCCTTCCCGGGCAGGGAAAGGACTCAAAAGTGGCGTGCCCCAAGGCTAATTCGAACGGACTCATCAGGGGGAAGATTGCAGATGACGGCGCAGGTGTCGGCACGGAACGCGCAAAGGACGGACGAACGTCTGGTCGCCCTGCGCGAGGACGTGTTGCACGATGCCGAGCATGCGGTCGGAAACCTTCTGCAGCGCCTGCATCATGCTTCCCGAAGCGCTCGCGCGGAGTCGGCGGCGACCGGTGAGCGTCTACAGACGGCCTTGGAAGATCTCGAGCGTGTCCTCGAGTTGCTGTTTGACTACGTCACGCCGGTCGAGCTGGAGCTGCGCCCGACGGATGCGGCGCGGGTTGCGGAGAGCCTGGCAGCGCAGGCGGGCGGCAAGGGGGCGACGGTGACGGTGGCGGCCGCGCCCAGCGTGCAGGTATTGGCAGACGGCCGCCAAATCAGCCGATCCTTTCAGCTGATGGCGTTAGCGGCGGCGTGGGACGCCGGCACGACACTGGGGGTGGCGATCCGGCACGACGCGATCGGTGAGCGCGTCGAGTTCGCGGTCTCCAGCGGCGAAGCGGCCCCGGCGGCGCCGGCACATGCGGCGTTGGCTATGGCCGTCGCGGCGCGACTGGTGGAATTGCACGGTGGCAGCTTGGCGCGTGCCGCGGACGGGTCCGCGACCATCGTGCTGCCGGTGGCAGTATGACGGCAGTGGCCGACTACGAGCAGCGTCTGTTGGTCGTCGACGACGACCCGCTGATCCGCGAGGAGCTCGAGTCGCTCTTCGCCGTGCAGCCTTATGGGGTCGATTGTGTACCGAGCGTCGCCGAGGCCATGCAGCGTCTCGGCGAGCGCGACTTCGCATTGGCGTTGGTCGATGTGCGTATCGGCGGCGGCGACGGCATCGCCCTGACGCGCGACATCCGCGAGCATTGGCCGGACGTCGACGTGATCATGATCACCGGGTACGGCAGCATCAAGAACGCCGTCGAGGCGATGCGCCAGGGAGCGGTCGACTACATCACCAAGCCGTTCCAGCCTGAGGAGCTGCTGCATTCGGTGCAGAAGGCCCTCGAGCGCCGGCGGCTGATCGACGAGATCGAGTATCTGCGCGGCCAGCTCTCCGACCGGTACTCGTTCGCCAACATGGTGAGTCGCAATCCCGCCATGCTGGAGATCTTCGCGACGCTCGAGATGCTCGCACGTAACGACGTGACGGTGCTGATCACCGGCGAGTCGGGCACCGGCAAGGAGCTCGCCGCGCGCGCCATTCATTTTCAGGGCAAGCGCAAGACCGCTCGCTTCGTCGCCATCAACTGCGCCGCGGTGCCAGAGGCCCTGATGGAAAGCGAGTTGTTCGGGTACGAGCGCGGCGCCTTTACCGGCGCCACGACCGAACGGGTCGGCAAAATCGAACTCGCCAACGGCGGCACGCTGTTCCTCGACGAGGTCGAGAGCATGCCGCTGCCCATGCAGGCGAAGCTCCTGCGCGTGCTCGAGGAGCGCGCCATCGAACGCTTGGGCGGCAACCGCCGGATCCAGGTCGACATGCGCGTCGTCGCGGCCACGAATGTCGATCTGGGCAAGCTGGTACGCGAGGGCCGCATCCGCGAGGATTTCTACTACCGGATCAACGTCGTGCCGATCGTTCTGCCGCCGCTGCGCGAACGCCGAGAGGACGTGGCTCTGTTGGTGGCGGATTTCCTGCGCAGCAATGCGCTGGCGAAGGAGAAGGGGCTGAACCGACTCACAGAGCGCGCGGTGAACCAGCTCATGGCGTACGATTGGCCGGGGAACATTCGCGAGCTATCAATGTGATGGAACGGGCGGTGCTGCGGGCCAAAGGCGACACGGTGCGTGAAGTCGACGTGCCGACCAGCGGCAAGCACGACGGCCGCCGCGGCGCCGCTGGCCACTTCCACCTCCCACTGCGCGAGTTCCTCAAGGGCGCCGAGCGTGACTATCTGGCGCAACTGCTGACGCAGTACCACGGCGGCATCGCTCGTTGCGCGCGTCACGCCTCGGTGGACCAAGCGACGCTGCATCGCAAGATCAAGGCGCACGGTCTGCGCGCCGACGAGTATCGTCAGAACGGCCGGATGCACTGACCCATGTACTGCGACTTCTACCAGATGCGCGAGCGGCCCTTTAACGTCACGGCCGATCCCAAGTTTCTCTACCTCAACGCCCGCTATCGCGAGGCGCTGGCGTCGCTGCACTACGGTATCTCGCAGCGCAAGGGCTTCGTGACCCTGATCGGTGAAGCGGGCACGGGCAAGACGACGTTGCTGAAGAAGCTGCTCGACGATCTCGACCAGACGACGCGCACCGTGTTCATTTTCAACACCAACGTGTCGTTCGACGAGATCCTCGAATACATCTTCGGGGAGTTCGACCTGCCGGTGCACAACGGCAAGCGCCTCTACATGTTGCAGCGCCTCAATCAGTTCCTCCTCGAAGAGCTGGCCAAGGGGCGCAACGTGGCGCTGCTGATCGATGAGGCCCAGGACCTGGACTACTCGGTGCTCGAGGACCTTCGGTTGCTGTCGAATCTCGAGACCGCGAAGGAGAAGATTCTCCAGATCGTTCTGTCTGGACAACCCGAGTTGGGCCAGAAGCTCGGCAATCCAGGCTTACGGCAACTGCGTCAGCGCGTCGCGGTGAATTGCCGGCTGCTGCCCCTCAATCGCGAGGAGCTGAGCGAGTACATTCAGGCGCGCCTTACGGCAGCCGGTGCCGCGGACCCGAAGTTGTTTGCACGGGACGCCGAGGAGCGCATCTTCGAGATCTCCGCCGGCATTCCGCGTCTGGTCAACATTGTCTGCGACAACGCCCTGGTCATCGGCTACGCCCTGGGCAAGAAGCGCATCGGCGCCGACGTGGTGAACGAAGCGGCGGCGGATCTGCTCACCGTGGAGCCGCAGGGCGCCAGCTCCACTTTCACTGATGCTGCGCCGCCGGTTGCGGTCCAGGGGGCGCCGCGGGCGCGCCGCGTGTCGCGAATCGCGGTCGTCGGCGTGGTGGCGGCAGCGTTGCTCATCGGACTGCTCTCCGTCGGGCGCAGCTTGTTGCGCAGCGACGGTGGCGGCGAGCGGACGGCGGCTGCGCGGCCGCCGCTCGAGGTGGTGCAGCCGGGTCGGCCACAGGAACCGGCCCCGGTGGCCCCTGCGGCTGCGCCGGTGAATGAGCGGGATGCGGCGGCGCCGGCAGGGGCGGCGGGCGATGTGCCGCCGCCGGCTGCGCGAGCGCCAGCGGCGCCGATCGGGCCTGAGTTCGCAGTTGCCGAGCGCGCCAGCGCGTCGGTGGCAGCGGTGCTGACCGCCGGCGGTGGGGCGCTCCTGGGCACGCCTGTGCCTCTTGCCCCGGCGGTTCTGCCGCCTGCGGCGCTTGCCACTCCGGGGGGCCAGAACCTCGTGGTCGAGAACTCGCGAGAGGCCGAGCGGGTCGCGGGGGTGGCGTCCCCGACCGCCGCGACGCAGGTGCAGCCTGTCCAGGGGCAGGCCGTCCAGCCGGAGCCCGTCGCGGTGCCGGCTACGCCGATCGAGATCGCGCTGGCGCCGACCGCGGCGCCAGTGGGCGTCGACGAGTTGCGCCTCGTGGTGCCCAACTACGAGCGGCTCATGGTGAAACCGGGTGACTCGATCTCGCGGATCGCCAGCGACACCTACGGCCAAGCGAGTCCGACGGTGCTGGACATGATGAAAATGGCCAACCCGTCGATTCGCAACCTTGACATCATCTCGGTCGGGCAGGAGTTGCGGTTGCCGCAGCTCGACGAAGGGCTGGCGGTGCTGCAGCAGCCTGACGGTCGCTACGCACTGCTGCTGCTGTCGACACCGGCTGAGGGAAGGGCACGCGACATCGGCAGAGCGCTGCGGCGGCATGGGCTCGAGACGCGCGTTGGCAAGGCCGACTTCGGCCGCGGGCGGGAGGTGTGGCGGGTGGTGATCGGCGACCTGCCCGACAAGCAGGCGGCACGCGCCGTCGGTGAGCAGTTGCAGCGCGTGTTCCGCGAGGATGCGCGCATCGCGCAGATGGCGGAGTGAGGCGGGGATGAGCGAGTCGAAGCGCTGGTATGTGGTGCGTAGCAAGTCGCGACGCGAGGGGTATGCCCAGGAGCAGTTGCTGCGCCGGGGCGTCGAGACGTTCCTGCCGCGCATTCTTGAGCCGGCGCCGCTGCGCGACGCCTCCGTAGTGGCGCCCCTATTCCCCGGCTACCTGTTTGCGCGCATCGACCTCGCGGCACAGCACCAGAGCGTCATCTGGGCGCCAGGCGTGCGCGGCTTCGTCGCGTTCGGAGAGGTGCCGGCACCGGTCGATGCTGCGGTGGTGGAGTTCCTGCAGATCCGCTGCGGTCGTGAGGGCGTCGTGCGCGTCGAGCGGCGCTTCAATGACGGCGACCGAGTGCGGGTGACGCACGGGCCGCTGAGCGGATTAATCGGGGTCGTCGACGGCCATGTGCACGGCGACGCGAGGGTACGGGTTCTCATGGCGTTGCTGCGCCGGAGTACGCAGGTGAGCGTCCCGGCGCGGTTGTTGGAGCACGCGGCGCATGTTTAACGCGATGCGCGCGCACAGACGGTAACGATTTGGAGTCGAGGTCCGCTGTCCGACGGGCAAGGTCGGCGGCGGGGAAGCGGGCACTGTGGCGCCGGACGGATGCGTCCGACGCCGGGGGCAATTTGCTGCGGGGGCCCGCTCGCATACGCAGAACGCAAGGGAACAGCGCTCGGGGTCGAGAGGGCGGAGCCACGGACGCCTCCAGAAAGGTCAGCGCGCAGCGCATCAGGCATGCACGGGTTGATACGACATCTACGAGGCTTGCTCAGCGCTGGATTGTCCGGCGCGCTGGGTGGGGCGTTGGTCGCCGCGGCGGAGACGGCGCTGGTCACCTGGACCAGCGCCGCGAACGACGAGTACTGGTTGGTACTGTTCGGCGTTTTAGCGTACGGCGCCCTGGGCGCGGGACTCGGCTTGGCGGCCGGGGCGGTGTGGCACTTGGCGCGCGGGGGGCGCGCGGCCGAGCAGTCTCTGGCGCAGGTCGGCGGATTCGTTGCCGTCCTGCTGCCGGCCTTTGTCGTCGGGCGCTACCACGTCAATCAACGCCTGTTCGACGAGAGCCTGTCCTTTGCGTCGAGTCTCGGCGCGATGACCTACGGCGCCATCGGCGTCGGCGCGGTGTTGGCGGGGCTGGTCGGTATGCTGGCTGCGCGCGCCGCCAGCCGACGCCTGGGGGCGCTCGGTCCAGGTCTGGTCTTTGCCGCGCTCGTGGCTGTGGCGTGGGGCATCGGTGTCGCCACCGACCGCACCAACGCGCCGGCGCCGGAGCGGCACGCCGCGACGGCGCCAGCCGGTGCGCCGAACATCGTACTGATCATCGTCGACACCCTGCGCAGTGATGCCGCCGACTGGGCGGCGGAGCAGGGCGCTGGCTTCGCGATGATGGCACGCGACGGGGTGACGTTTGCGAACGCGTACTCCCAGTCGTCGTGGACGCGCCCGTCGGTGGCGACCATGCTCACCTCGCAGTACCCATCCGTGCATGGCGTCGAACAAAAGATGGATATTCTACCGAGCGGTGCCCAGACCCTCGCCGAGCACCTCAAGCCGCACGGCTACTGGACGGCGGCGTTCACGACCAACATCAATGTTGCTCCGATCTTCAATTTCCAGCAGGGCTTCGACGAGTTCCACTACCTGGAGCCGAGTTTCTATTTCGGCGCCACCGACTCGGCGACCAAACTCGCCGTGTACAAGGCGCTGCGCGCGGCGCGCGAGAGGGTGTCGAGCAAGATCTGGGTGGAAAACTTCTACCAAGACGGAGACGTCCTCGATCGCGAGGTCGAGGCCTGGCTCGGCAGCAAACCACCGGAGCCTTTCTTCCTTCTCGTGCATTACATGGATCCGCACGACCCCTACTTCGAGATCCCGTACAATGGCCGCGGCATCGCACGCGTCTCGACGCCGAACCCCCCCGGCACGCAGGCGCAGGCGTTGCACGATCTCTACAAGACGAACGTGCAGTATCACGACCGCTTCCTGGAGAAGCTGCTCAGGCGGATGCAGGCGACCGGCGCCTACGATCGCAGCATCATCGCGCTGACCGCCGACCATGGCGAAGAGTTCTACGAGCACGGGGGGTGGTGGCACGGCACGACGCTGTATGAGGAAGCGGTGCACGTGCCGCTGAAGATCAAACGGCCGAAGGAGCCGCAGGCCGGGACACGGCGAACCGATCTGGCTCGAACGCTCGACATCGGTCCGACCCTGCTGGCGGCAGCTGATCTGCCGGCCGCGGGGTCGTTCCAGGGCATTGACCTGTTCTCCGGCACGGTCGAGGAGCCGCTGCTGGCGGAAGAGGACCTCGAAGGCAACCGTCTGACCTCGTTCCGGCGTGATGACTGGAAGCTGATCGTCGCCAACCCCGGCAATCCGCGCGGGCTGGCGCCGCAGGAACTGTACAACCTGGCTGTGGATCCGCGCGAGCAGAACAATCTGGCGGCGACCGAGAGCGGGCGGGCTTCGGAGCTCGCGGCGCAGATGGAAGAGATGAAGGCGCGCGTCCGTGGCTCCGGGCCGACGGCGAGCACGGCGAGGACGCATGCTGCTGATCCTGGGTCTTGACGGCGCGACGCTCGACCTCGTCGAGCCGTGGGCGACCGATGGGACGTTGCCGAACCTCGGTCGGCTGTTGTGCGAAGGGACCTGGGGGCCGCTCGGTTCGACGGTGCCGGCGGCGACCTTGCCGAGTTGGACGACGTTTATGACCGGCGTCAATCCCGGCCGGCACGGCGTCTACGATTTCACGCGGCGCGACGGCGGCGAGTACGCGGTGCGGTTCGTCAACGCGACCTATCGCAAGGCGCGCACCATCTGGCGCATCCTGAGTGACTCAGGGCGACGGGTCAGTGTACTCGGTCTCCCGGGCACCTATCCGCCCGAGCCGATCAACGGCTGCATGGTCAGCGGCTTCGACACACCGGTAACGACGCGGGCGGATGCGAGCTTCGTCTCGCCGCCAGAATTCGCCGCCGAGGTTGACGCGGTCGGCGGCTTCCCCTTCGCCGACTTCCAGGAATTCGTCATCGGGCCGGGCTGGCATGCGGAGGCGTGCCGCCGCTTGTGCGACGGCATCGGCCGCAAGGTGGCCCTGGCGCGGCGTCTGATTGAGCGTGAGGCATGGGATTGCTTGATGCTGCTGTTCGGGGAGTCGGACACCGCCGCGCACCACTTCTGGGCGCTGCACGATCCGGCCTCGCCCCGGCATGACGCCGCCGCCGCGGCGGCCCTGGGCGATCCGCTGCGTGCGGTCTACCAGGCGCTCGACGCCGCAGTGGGCGCGCTGATGGCCGCCTGTCCGGAAGCCACGGTGTTGCTCGTATCCGACCATGGGTTCGGCGGCGCCGGTACGACGGGCGTGCGCCTCAACCGATGGCTCGCGGACGAGGGTTTCCTGCGCTTCTCGAGGCGTGGTGGCGTGGTGGCGCGCGCAGCGTCGGCATTGCGAGGTGTCGCGGTGCGCGCCATCCCCGAAGCTTGGCAGGCGTACTGCTTCCGGCTCGCCGGCGGTCGACTGGCGAGCCGTCTTGAGAGCGGCGTGCGCTTCGGTGGCATCGACTGGGACGGAACGCAGGCGTTTTCCGAGGAGCTCAATTACTTCCCCTCGGTTTGGCTCAACGTTCAGGGGCGCGACCGGCGGGGCCAGGTCCCCGTCCGCGACTACGGCGCCACCTGCGAAGCCGTGCGGACGCGCTTGTTGGCGTGGCGCGATCCGGTCGGCGGCGGCCGCGTCGTGCGTCGCGTCTGGCAGCGTGACGAACTCTACCATGGACCCTGCGTCGCCATGGCGCCCGATCTGGTGCTCGAGTATGAGACACCGGACGGCTACTCCTTCGTCGGGCTGCCGAGCGGCGGCGGACAGGGGCCGGCCGTGGTGCCGATCGCGGCGGCGGCGCTGGGTGGCAAGCTGGCGGGCATGAGCGGCAGCCACCGGCCGAACGGGATCATCGCTCTGCACGGGCCAGGCATCGCCGCGGCGCGCGTGAGCGGCGTCCAAATGGTCGATCTGGCGCCGACCGTTCTCGCCCTCTGCGGCGTGGCGGCACCGGCGGATTGGGACGGTCGCGCGCTGGCGCTCGGCGCCGAGCTCGAACCGACGCGCGCCGAGGCTCCGTGGCAGGCGCGTGAGCTCACCTACGGTGCCGCCGAGTCGGCCGAGCTCGAGCGGCGACTCGAGCAGTTGGGGTATCTCGCATGACGGGCGCGACGCGGTTTCGGGTAGCGGTCGTCGCCGCATGCCCGTTCCCGAGCCTGCGCGGCTCGCAGGTGCTGGTACGCGAGACCGCCGAAGGGCTGGCGCGGGCCGGGCATGCGGTGCACGTGGTCACCTATCCGACGGCGCAACACCTGGTGCCGGTCGAGCGCATCTCGATCCATCGAGTCCCCAAGGTTCCCGGTCTGTGGACGGCACGACCCTTTGGGTGGCAGAAGCCAGTTCTTGACCTGTTGCTGGTCTGGGCACTGCTGCGCGTCGTGCGGCGCGAGCGCATCGACGTGATTCACGCGCACAACATCGAGGCACCGGTGATCGCCTTTATCGTGCGCTGGTGCACCGGAGTCCCGGTCGTCTATCACGCCCATAATGCGCTCGCGGACGAACTGCCGCGCTACATCGAGCGGAAGGGCCCTCGTCGCCTCGCCGGCGTGCTCGGGGCGCGCCTCGACGCGATGCTGGCGCGCCGGGCCGATGCCGTGATCGCCCTGTCCGATCGGCTGGCAGCCTACTTGGCGGCGCGCGGCGCAGCGGGGCGGGTGGCGGTCATCCCCCCGTCGGCTCCGCGCCTCGGTGCGGCCGCAGCGCAGAGCTCGGTGGGCGAACACGGACCGCTGGTGATGTACGGGGGCAATCTCGATCCCTATCAGGACCTCGGCTGTCTGCTCGAGGGCTTCCGGCGCCTCCGCGCTGTGGAGCCGCAGGCGCGCCTCGAGCTGATCACGCATCGGGCCACGCACCCGAACACCGTGCGCCGCGCCGCCGCGCTGGCGCGCGAGCCGGGCGTCTCGGTCCGCGAGGTGCACTCGTTCGGCGCGGCCAATCGGGCCCTTTCCCGCGCCGACGTCCTCGTGTGCCCACGTGGATCGTGGTCGGGTTTTCCGATCAAGGCTCTCAACTATATGGCGATCGGGCGTCCGATCGTGCATGCGCGCGCCAGCGCTCATGCAGTCGAGCACGAACGCACGGGGCTCCTCTTTGACGACGGCGACGCTAACTCCTTGGCCAAGGCCCTGCTGCGCGTGGCGCGCGACCCGGCCCTCGGCGCTCAACTCGGCCGGCAGGCAAGAGCGGTGGCTCGCGACCGCTTCAGTATGAATGAAGTCTTGAATAACGTGGTGCAAGTGTATGAACAGGTAGTGGAGGGCTCGGGCCGCGGTCGACCGCGGTCGGATCGGGCTCGGCGCAACGCGGAGCAGGTCATGATGGACAGGTCAGAAGCAATCGGCCGCTACGAGGGGCGGCTCACCGATGGCGCCCAGGCGCGGCGGCTGGTGCCGCGCGGCGCGATGCGCATCCTCGGTGCGTTGCTGGTGGGTCTGCTCTCCGGCTGCAGTGCGACGCCTAAAGAGGCACCGCTGCCGCCGGTCGGCGAACCGCTCTCTCCGAGCCTGGTGGAGAGCGGGCAGTATCGGTTCGAGCCGGGCGACGTGCTGCGCGTCAAGTTCATCTACCAGCCGGAGATGGACGTGAAGCTGGAGATCGATCCCGACGGCAACATCGCCATCCCGGGCGTTGGGGAGATCCAGGCACGGGGCAAGACAGCGGAAGAGTTGGCCGCCGACATCGAGACCCTATCGAGCAGCAATCTGCGCGATCCTGAAGTGACGGTGATTGTGGCGCAGCTCGGGCCACGCAAGGTGTACGTCGGCGGCGAGGTGCGACTGCCCGGTCCGGTCCTCTACCGGGTGGGCATGACGCCGATGCAGGCCATCCTCGATCGCGGGGGTTTCACGGAGGTTGCGCGCATCGACAGCGTCTTGCATGTGAGCAGTCAGGGCAATACGGTTGATGCAACGCGGCTCGACTTCAGTAATGAGATCAAACGAGGCGCACCGGAGTTGCAGGTGCTGGCGGTCAATGACGTGATCTTTGTGCCCCGCACGTTCATCGGCGACGCGAACGCGTTCGTCCGTCTGTACATTCGGGGGCTCATGCCGACGATGCCGCGCTTCGGCGTCGGGTTGAATCCGTAGGGCGGGGGAAGAGGGAACGCCATGGCAGGTTATCGGGCAGGCGCGATGTTGACTTCCGGCGGCCGCAGCGGCGGCGCCGCGGGGAGCCCACGCAACGGCAACGGCTACCAAGCGGCGGGCGGGAACGGCTACCAGGCCAGCGGCAACGGCTACAAGTCGTCGCACGAGAATGGCAACGGGTACTCGAGCAACGGCGGCAACGGGAACGGCAACGGCAACGGCAACGGGCCACAGGATCCGCGCAGCGCGACCGCCAAGGAGCAGCTGTTCGAGATCATGCACGTGGTTTTCAAGCGCTGGCGATTGATCGCCGGCTTGTTCGCTGTCGTCGCGCTCTCGGGGCTGCTGGCGGTGGTGTCCCGCGGGCCGCAGTATGCGGCCCGCGGGACGGTCCTGATCACCAGTTCACGCGCCGATGTTACGATCCAGCCGACCGAGGTCGATAGCCTGGCGCTGCTGAAGCTCAACGAGTCGTCGGTCAACTCGGAAGTGCACGTCATCCGCAGCCGCGAACTGCTGGAGCAGGTCGTGCGCGGGTTGGCCCTGGCGCGCGCCGGTGGCAACGTGATGAACATCGCCAATGCCGCCGACGACCGCGAGGTGATCAGTGAGCGCGCCATGCGCATCGCCAACCGGCTCAAGGTCACCCCGATCCGCAATTCCAACGTCATCGAGATTCGCTTCGGATCGGGCGACCCATCGCAGGCGGCACAGGTCGTCAACCGTATCATCGACGAATACATGGTGTACCACGCCATCGTGCACTCGCAGCAGGGGCTGAGCGGCTTCTACGAGGAGCAGAGTGCAGGCCTGATGCAGCATCTGCGCCGCGCCGAGGATTCGCTGAGTGAGTATTCGCTGCGCGAAGGGATCGTCTCGCCGCGCGAGGAGATCCAAGCCGCGGTCAGCGGCGTCGCCGCTATGGAGGCCGAGCTGCGCGACCGCACGTCCGCGATCGCCGGCACCGAGGAGAAGGTGCGCGTCGTTCGCGAGCAGCTCGCGGCGCAACCCGAAACCATTCGCCGCGTGCAACAGATGGAGGTGAATCCTGTCGTCCGGCAGCTGCGCGAGCACGTCGTCGACCGGGAGGTTGACCGCATCGCGTTGCTGCAGAAGTTCACCGAGAACGCTCGCCACGTGCGGGACAACATGAACGAGATCGACGCTCTCGAGGCGCGTTTGGATGCGGCGTCGGTCCACGAGCCGATGTCGGTCAGTAGCGAGACCTTCGCGGCCAATCCAGTGTACGAGGCGCGCCTCAGCGCGCTGCTCGAACTCGAGGCAAAGCTGCGTGAGACGCGCGCCCGCGCCTTGGCTGTCGATGAGGACTTGGCGCGGACACGCCGCCAACTGGTGTCGCTCAAGCAGCGGGCGCTGGAATTCGAGCGCCTCGACCAAGAGGTGCATCGCCAGCGCGCGGCCGTCGACCTGTACGTGCAGCGCGGGCAGCAGGCGCAGCTTGAGGACGCGATGGACCAGCGCAAGTTGGTCAACGTTGCCGTCGTCGAGCGTCCGGCGCTGCCCCTCGAGCGCACTGACGATCGCAAGGTACCGTTGATGCTGGCGATCATTTCGGGCCTGGCGGTGAGCCTCGGCGGCGCCTTTGGCCTTGAGTATCTGAACCGGACGCTGCGCTTCGAGCGCGACGTTGAGCGGTACCTCGGCCTGCCGGTCCTCGGGACGGTCGCCGAAGCGAAGAAGTAGGCCGCCGTCCGGGCGACCGCAGCGCTCCCTCGGGGGGAGGGCTGCCCATCAGGAGCGGCGCGCGTCGCGGGGGGGCGCGCCGGTGAGGATCCCGTGCAAGGAACCGGTGCAGTGCCCACTTCCGGCGCGTCCGAGGCCGGACGCCCGACGTGGCTGACTGGCCTACTGTTCGCCCTCTTGGGCGGCGGCCTGGCCGAAACATTTGAAGTGCTGCGCCTGCAGCTCGGCGGCATCGCCCCGCCGGGGCTGGGACTGCGCGCCGCCCTCTGGTTCGCCTACGGTCTGATCGCCTTCGGCAGCTTCGCGGTCGCCCGGCTGGCGCTGCGGCGCGGCGCCCTTGCATTCGCGGCGACGGCGCTGGCTGCCGCCGTGGTGGTGCCGTGGCTGAACTTCACCTACCTCCCGCGCGCCGGCAGCGCCGCGTCCGTTCTCGGCAGCATAGCGGCGATCGCGACGCTGGCCGTCGCGGTGCCGCTGTTGCTGCGCTGGCGGCGGGCCGTTGCCTGCGTGGCGGCCGCGGCGATCGTCGGCGCGAACGGCTGGGGGCTCCTTGCCAACGCTGGCCAGCGCGGCGGATCGGCACCCACCGGTCAGGCGGCGCTGCCATTCAATGTTGTCGTGGTATTGATCGATACGCTGCGGGCCGACCATCTCGGCGCCTACGGCTACGCGCGACCGACCAGCCCGCACTTCGACGCGCTGGCGAGCGAGGGCGTACTGTTCGAGCGCGTGGTATCTCAGGCGCCGTGGACCAAGCCTTCGGTCGCATCGTTGATGACCGGCCGGTTCCCGCACAAGCATGGTGTCGTCTCGAGTCGAGACGCGCTCGGGGACACTTTCTTGACCCTTGCCGAGGGAATGCAGTCGCGTGGCTTCAGGACGGCGGCGTTCTCAGGCAATCCGTGGATTACGCCGGAGTTCCGTTTCGATCAGGGGTTCGCCGAATTCGAGGGCGGACGCGCGATGGGCCCGCAGCTCACCGTGTTGTACAAGACATTGCGCCGCGTCGACCGCCTGTTGGCGAGGGTTGGACTGCGGCTCAACCTCGCCGCCGGGGCGTTTTGGGGCGGCAGCGGGAATCTCGACAATTCGTCTCGTGATCGCCTGCTCACCGACGCGACGGTGCAGTGGATCGGACGCCAGCAGGCGGCGCACCCCTTTTTTCTCTACGTCCACCTGATCGGACCGCACGATCCCTACGATCCGCCTCTTGAGTATGTGCGGCCGTTTCGCGAGGCCAACTGGGACGGTGTGAAGGGGCCGACCAAGCCGCCAGCGCGTGTGCAAACCGTCTTCGAGTCGGCGGCGCCGCTGCCAGACGCAGAACATGCGGCCTTGATCGCGCAATACGACGGCGCCATCGCTTACGCTGACGCGCAATTGGGGCGCATTGTCGATGCCCTGCGTGCCAGTCGGCAATTGGAGCGCACGCTGCTCGTCGTCACAGCGGACCACGGGGAGGAGTTCTACGAGCACCGCAACTGGCGGCACGGCAACCAACTGTACAACGAAGTCATCCATGTGCCGCTGCTGTTCCACCTGCCAGGGCGCCTGCCCGCCGGGCGACGTTCAGACCTGGCGATGATCGTCGACATTTATCCGACGCTAGTCGGCATGATCGACGGAGCGGCGCCGCGCGGCGACAGCGTGGACGGTCGGGCGCTGTTTGCGGTCAGCGACGCTCCGGCCCCGCTCGCCTTCGCCGAGCATTGGTGGATGGAGGGCGGCACATACTCCTCGCGCATGGTGCAGCGCGGCGCGTTCAAGTTGACAGAAAGCCGTCAGGCTGGTCCGGAGCAGGAACATACCGAACTGTACGATTTGGCAACTGATAGCTCTGAACAGCGAAATTTACTGGAAAATCCCGATGCGGTGCGCGACAACGAACTGGGGGAGTTGCGAGGTCTGTTGGCGCGCTTCGGGGATAAGGTGTCGGTGGGGTCTGCGGTGGCGGTCGATGTCGACCAGTCTACCAAGGAACGTCTGCGTCAACTCGGGTATTGATTCGCGACCGGGAGTCTAGGGCAGGGAGCCGTGAGCAAGATCTACGATGCGCTGAAGCGTGCGGAACAGGAGCGCGAGACGGCCCGTGGGCGCGACAACGGGCACGCCCAGGAACCGCGTGCCGTGCGCAATGGCCAGCAGGAGGAGGACGACTACCGCCGCCTGCGCGCCAGCCTGCTCTTTGCCCCGGCGTACTCCGACGTCCGCACCATTGCGGTGACGGGCACTCGCCACGGTGAGGGGGCGACGCGGGTAGCGGTTGGACTGGCGCGCGCGCTGGCGGGGGAGGGCGACACCCGGGTTCTGCTCGTCGAGGGCAATTTGCGCACGCCGTCGTTCGCGCAGCAGCTGCCGATCGGTAAGGGGCCAGGCCTGGCGGAGTTCCTCGCCGGTGAGGCGCCCGCCGCTTCGCTGGTCGTGCCGCTGCGGGACTGGAATCTCTCGGTGATCAGTGCGGGCTTTCGCCCAGCCGTCATCGATTGCGAAGCCGTCGCTGGCGCCGTGGCCGAGGTGATGGAGCAGTTCGACTTCGTGATCATCGACCTGCCACCGGTCAACCGTTACGCCGATGCCTCGATCCTGGCGCCAAAGGTGGACGGCGTCATTCTCGTGGTCGAGGCTGACCGCACACCGGTGGTCGATGCCGAGAGTGCCAAGAAGAGCCTCGATCGCGTCGGCGCCCGTATCTTCGGAGTGGTCCTCAACCGGCGGCGGTCTTACGTGCCCGCGACGTTACAGGCGTTGCTCTGATGGCCGGCCTGTCGGCGCGCGACGCGGTCGCCTCCAGCATCGACCGGCTGCCGCCGATTCTGCCCGTGCTGGCGCTCGGCGTGGCGGCGGTGTTTGCCGCCCTGCTGGGGCCCGAGGCGCTCACCGTGGCCGTCCTCGGTCTCGGCGGCATGATCGTCGTTGCCCTGCGCCCGCAGTGGGGGGTGGCGACGCTGCTGGTCATGCTGATGGTGCAGTATGGGTCGCGTCGCTACGAACGTGAGGGCGTCGCCGGCATCACCAGCCTGATCACGGCTGGCAGCGGTCTGGTGACGGTCAACAACATGCTGGGGCTGTTTCTCGCCCTACTGCTCGTCCACCACGTCTACCGGGACGGCGATTGGTCGTTTCTGCGCAGTCGCCAGGTGCAGCTTGTCGCTGCCATTACCGCGGTGTTGGTGTTCTCGGGATTCGTCAGCGGCATCGCGACTGACGACGCTGTTCAGCTCGGGTTGCGCCTGACAGGCGGCCAGGATCCGAGCCGTCTGCTGGTGTCACGCGCGCTCTTTTTGGTGCTGTTCGTCTTCTTCCTGCGCAAACCGCAGGACCTGCGCATGATCGTCGGGCTGTTCGTCGCCTTGGTGCTGCTGACTGCCTGGAGCGGCGCCTCAGCCGGCCTCACCGGTGCCGGCCGCGCCGAGGTCGCCGACTATCGCGCCGGCGGCGTGGAGGTGTTGATTCAGAGCACGCAGAACCCGAACCGGCTAGCCATGATTTCGACTCTGGCGATGGTTTTCATCTGGGAGTACAGTCAGGTGCACGCGTTGCGACTCTGGCGCTGGGCGTCGGCGGCGGCCATCTTGATGCTGGTCCTGACCGTGTTTCTGTCGGCGTCGCGTGGCGGCGTCCTGGGGCTGGCGTTCACCTCGTTGCTGCTCTTCATGCGGCGGCGCGCCGGTGGCTCGCGCTTACTGTACGGTGCCGCGGTTGTCTTGCTCGGGACGTTGCTGGTCGGCCAGGTCGTTCCCGAACAAGCGCTCGAGCGTCTCGCCAGCCTGCCCGGCCTCGGCGGCGAGAGCGGCAGCGTGGGCAGCGGATCGCTCGAGCGGCGCGGCTATACGTACGGAGTCGCGTTCGACGTGTGGCAGCAGTCGCCCCTGGTCGGCGTCGGCCCGGGCAACTGGCCATACGTGCGCTTTGTGACCGACCCGTTGCGTTCCTCCGCGGCTCCGCACAGCTCGATTCTCAAGGCACTGGCGGAGGGCGGCCTCATCACGCTCGCGCTGTACGTCGTGCTGTTCATAGTCACCCTGCGCGCCCTGCTCCGCTGCGAGCACGCGCCGGCTGCGATGGCGCGTGCCGGCAGCGACGGGTTGGCGTGGCTGGTGTCGGCCACCCGTATCGCGCTGGTGTCCTTCCTGATCTTCTCCCTGTTCGCGGACCTTTGGGATCTGATCTTTTCGTACCTCCTGTTCGGTATCGCTGCGGTGCTCATCCAGCGGTACAGCCCGTTCGTCGGCCAGCCGGCGCCGGAGCCGGCATAGAACTCTATGGACTCGCTCGCGCTCGCTACGAACTCTCGGCGCCCGGCTGCCGCCGCGCCGATTGAGCCATTCGCACAGTTCCTGGAGGCGACGGGGCACCGCATTCTGCGCGGCGCCGGCACGTTCTGGTACGAGGCCGGCCGGGGCTTCTTGTTGGCGGTCCCGTCGCACCGGCTGTTGCAGCCCTCGGACGAAGAGATCCGCGCCCTATTTCGCCTGCACCCGTGCGCGGGTCTGCGTTTCTCGGCGCCGCTCGATGGGGCCGGTGTGCTCAGTTATCAGATCGTGTGCGACGATCCCGACTACGGTCTGGATCGGCTGAGCGCCAACGTGCGCAGTAAGGTGCGACGCGGTTTGCGTCGGTGCGAGATTGCGGCGCTGTCGTTCGACACCATCGCCAGCGAGGGACTTCCCGCCGATCGCGACACGCTGGCGCGGCAGGGGCGCGGCGTCCGGCTCGAGGGCACCTCTTGGGACCGGCACTGGCGCGCTGCCGCTGCGGCGTCGACGATGGAGGGCTGGGGCGCCATTGTCGACGGGGGGTTGGCTGCCTTCCTGGTGACGGTACAACTCGACGATTGCGTCGAGTTTCTCCTGGCCCGTTCGCGCACCGATTGTCTCGACGCCTACCCGAACAATGCCCTGGTGTATGAGGTCGCCCGGCGCATGCTCGTCGAGCGGCGCGTGCGGCAGATCACCTTCGGGCTGGAGTCGCTCGAAGATGTTGGGGCGCTAGACCAGTTCAAGTTCGGCATGGGATTCCGCCAGTCGCCGCTCCGTCAACGCGTGCTCTTCCATCCGCTCCTGCGCACCGTCCTCGGCCATGCCGGCGCGCGTGCGCTCCTGCGGCGTTGGGCCGAGGGCCGCGGCGCACGCGGCGGATTCTGGCAGAAGGGGCTCGGCCTGCTGCGTTTCGCCGAGGCAGGTGGCGACCTCGGCAGCTCGGCGCAGGAGGCCGCATGACCGCGTCCGTGCGGCCGGAGTCGCTTTCCCCACTCATCGAGCCTGAGACAGCGGCTGCCGATGCTCCGTTCTTGCCGTTTCACCGACCGAGCATCGCCGAGGAGGAAATCGACGCCGTCGTCGACACGCTGCGCTCGGGATGGTTGACGATGGGGCCGAAGACGAAGAGCTTCGAGGAAGCCTTTGCCACAGCCGTTGGCGCGCCGCAGGCGATCGCCGTCAATTCGGCGACTGCGGGCCTGCACCTCGGCCTCGATGCGCTCGGGATCGGTCCCGGCGATGAGGTGCTCGTGCCGACGCTGACCTTCGCGTCGACCGCGGCCACGGTGATCCATCGTGGGGCGAGGCCGGTGTTGGTCGATTGCGAGCCGGATACCCTCAACCTGTGCGTCGCCGACGCCGCCCGCAAGTGGACGGCGCGCACCAAGGCCATCGTCCCGGTGCACTTCGCCGGACACCCCTGCGACATGGACGCCATCTTGGCGCTCGCGGCCGCGCACGGCACCCCGGTGATGGAGGACGCTGCGCACGCCGTGTCAGCACGCTATCGCGGCCGCGTGATCGGTACCATCAGCGATCTCACGGTGTTCAGCTTCTACGCCACCAAGAACCTCGCAACGGGTGAGGGCGGCATGGTGACCGGTGCGGACGGGGAGCTGATGGACCGCATTCGCAGCCGCCGCCTGCACGGCATGACGCGCGACGCCTGGAAGCGCTACAGCAAGGACGGTTCGTGGCGGTACGACGTTGCGTACCCTGGGTTCAAGTACAACATGACCGATATGAACGCGGCGCTGGGCCTGGTCCAGCTGAGACGGCTGCCGGCCATGCAAGCAGACCGCGCTCGCATCGTGGCGCAGTACCGGGCGGGGCTTGCGGATGTCGAGGATCTGCTCGAACTGCCGACGTCGCGACCCGACGTCGAGCACGCCTGGCATCTGTTTGTGGTCCGCGTGCGCCCGGAGCGTTTGCGGGTGGGCCGTGACGAGGTCATCGAGGCGCTGACGGCGGCGGGGATCGGGACCAGTGTGCACTTCATCCCGCTGCACGAGCATAGCTATTACCGAGACACCCTCGGCGCCCGGCCCGAGGATGTCCCGATAGCCGCGCGCGAGTGGCAGCGCTGCCTGTCGCTGCCGCTGTATCCGGGCCTGACCACGACCGACGTGGCGCGCGTCACGGACACCCTCCGAGCCATCCTGCGTCGCCAGCGCCGCTAGATCACCATCATGATGAAACGTGCCGTCGATCTCCTGATTGCCTCCATCGGCCTCTTGGTCCTGCTGCCGCTGCTGTTGCTCGTGGCGCTTCTCATCAAGGTGGACAGTTCGGGACCGGTGTTTTTCCGCCAGGCGCGCGTCGGCCTCGATGGCCGTCCGTTTCGCATCTTCAAGTTTCGCAGCATGGTCAATGGCGCCTACAAAATGGGATCTCGCCTGACGACCAAGCGCGATCCGCGCGTCACCCGGGTCGGGCAGATCTTGCGTTGGTTCAAGATCGACGAGCTGCCGCAGCTGATCAATGTGCTGGTCGGCGACATGAGCCTGATCGGCCCGCGTCCGGAGGATCCGCATTTCGTGCGCGTCTACTCGACGCGCCAGCGCGGCGTCCTCTCCGTGCGCCCCGGCATGGTGGGGCCGAGCCAGATCCTCGGCCGTGATGAACTCGAGAGCTATCCGGAAGGTCTGACTGATACCGAGGCGTACTACGTGGACCACATCCTCCCCGAGAAGCTCGCCCGCGACCTCGAGTACGTCGAGCGCGCGACATTCTGGGGCGACATGGGGCTGCTCGCGCGCGGCATCTGGGCGACCGTGCGCGGGGCGGTGAAGACCAAGTTCCTCTGGCGGCGCCGGCACCGGGTGGCACTGTTCGGCATCGACTGTGTCCTGACGGTGCTCTCCTGCTACCTCGCCTTCATGATTCGATACGACTTCACCTGGCCGCTCGATCCACGATTCCTCGTCCTGCCGATGATCATCACGCTCGTCGCCCGCTCGGTGGCGCTGATGTACTTCGGGGCCTACCAGGGAGTGTTCGCCTACTTCGGGTTGTGGGATCTCGCTGCGTTGGCGAAAGCCGTGTCGCTGAGCGCGATCATCGCTGCCGGCCTGACGTTCTTTGTCGGCCTGCAGTCGTTTCCGCGCTCGGTCTTTGTCATCGACGGCGCGATTATCCTCTTCCTGCTCGCCGGTGTCCGCTACGGCCTCCGCGCCTGGGTGCGGCATGGGTGGCGGCAGCACGGTCAGCGGCGGCAGAAGGCGCTGGTGGTCGGTGCAGGATTGGGCGGTGAGCAGATCGCCCGCACGCTGCTCGAGGACCCAGTGTCCCCTTACCGCCCGGTGGGTTTCATTGACGAGGTGCCCGAGCGATGGGGCTCGCTGATTCATGGCGTCCGCGTCCTTGGGGGCGCCAGCGAATTGCCGCTGGCTGTCTCGGCGAATCGCATCCAGGCGGTCTTCGTATGCATGTCAGACCTGAGCGATGCGGCGGCGCGCGAGGTCGTAGAGGTGTGCGAACGGGCCGGTGTCGAGTATCGGATCGTGCCGGCGTTGAGTGATCTGCTCGGCACGGAGCGAGTGGTCAGTGACCGGACGGGCCTGGCGCGCGGCCCGATGGCGGTAGCGCGGCAATGATTTTGGTTTCACAATAGCAGCGAAACAGGCAGTGTGGTTCTGGGCAGATGACCATTCGGAGCATGGACAGGGGGACGCCAATGGGGGATCTGGTACTAGTCACGGGCGGGGCCGGCTATGTCGGCTCGCATCTGACGCGCAAGCTTCTGGCCCGCGGCCACCGCGTACGCGTGCTGGACAATTTCATGTACGGCGCACAGGGGCTGGACGAACTTGGGCCGCACCCGGATCTTGAGCTCATGACCGGCGACATCTGTAAGGAACGCGACGTGACGCGCGCCGTGCGCGGCGTTCGTGCCGTGGTAGCGCTGGCGGCGATCGTCGGCGACGCGGCGTGTGATCTCGATCCGGACCGGACCATGTCGGTCAATTACGACTCGACGCGGGTCATGCTGGAAGCGTGTCGCGCCGCCCGGGTCGAACGATTGGTGTTCGCGTCGTCGTGCAGCGTGTACGGGGCCAACGGCACCGATACGGTCGATGAGGACTCGAACCTGAATCCGGTGTCGCTGTATGCCCGGACCCGCATCATGTCCGAGGAGCTCCTACTCGCGCAGCATGACGTCGACGTGATCATCCTGCGACTGGCGACGGTCTGCGGGGTCTCGGCGCGCATGCGCTTCGACCTCATGGTCAACACGATGACGGCATGCGCCAGCGCGCAGGGCGCCATCCGGGTCAGCGGCGCGAAACAGTGGCGACCCCATCTGCACGTACAGGACGCCGCCGGGGCCTTCCTCCGATCAGTCGAGGCGGCCCCTCGGGCCGAGAACATTTTCAACGTCGGCACCAGTGAACAGAATTTCACGGTCGGCGAGATCGCCGAGCGGGTGGCCCAGCAGGTGCCGAACACGGCGATTGAGTACGCGCCGAACGGGCATGACCTGCGTAGCTACCGAGTCAGTTTCGAGCGCATCAAGAGCGTCCTGGGTTTCGCCGGCGTGCATACCGTTGACGACGCCATCGGCGAGGTCGGCCGGCTGATGACAAGCGGCGCGGTCCCCGACTTCCGTCAGGACCAGTTTCACAATGCCAAGTGGCTGAGTGCCACCGGCCGTCTGCAAGGGGCCGCGTGACGGCGCCGATCCGGGTCGGACTCCTTGGCTGCGGGCGCATTGCCCGCGTGCATGTCGCGTACCTGCGGGATCTTCCGCAAGTCGAGCTGATCGGCATCTGCGACACCGATGCCGGCGCCCGCGGTGCATTTGCGCTGGAGTCCGGATTGGCAGAGTTTGCCTCGCTGGGTGATCTGCTCGACAGCGGCCGTCCCGACGTGGTGCACGTCCTGACGCCGCCAGCGACCCATGCGCCGCTGGCCCTCGAGCTGTTGCGCGCCGGAATCAACGTGTTGGTCGAGAAGCCGCTGGCTCTGAAGACGGCGGACGCTGAGCAGGTGATCGCGGCGGCGCGCAAGGCTGGGCGGTGGGTGACCGTCGACCACAATCGGTGGTTCGACCCCGTCATCCAGGAAGCGGCCCGTGCGCTCGAGCGCGGCGTGCTGGGGGACTTGGTCGGCGTCGAGGTGTTCCAGGGCGCCGAAGCCGGCGAGGCCGACAAGGCTCTGGCGGCGAACCAGCACTGGAGTGCACGTCTGCCAGGCGGAGTGCTCAACAACCTGGCGTCCCACCCGCTCTACCTGATGCGGCGCTTCGCCGGGCCGGCGCGCGCCCTGCGCGTCGTGACGCGGCGCAGCAGTCACGGCCACATCGAGGAGGTGCGCCTCATTGCCGATGGTGAGCGCGCGCTCGGCACGGTGACCATGTCGTTGCGCGCCCAGCCGTTCATGAATCGGCTGACGCTGCTCGGCAGTGCGGCGAGTATTGAAGTGAACCTGAACAACATGACGCTCATCACGCGGCGGCCGCGCCAGCTGCCGAAGTTGATCGGGAAGGTGTGGCCGAATCTCAATGAAGCCGCGCAGTTGATGACGGCGACGGCCCGCAATGCGCTGGCCTACGCCATCGGGCGGCAGCGCTTCTACCCAGGTATTGGGGCCCACCTGCAAGAGCTGTACGCGCAAGTGGCGGCGGGTGGCGAGCCGCCGGTCAGTGCGGCAGAAGGCCTCGATGTCGTCGCCTGGTATGACGAGATCCTCGCGCACGGACGCAGCGTCGCGCCGGCCGAGGCACTGGCTAGCTGACCGTGACCACGGCCCTGGTCACCGGCGCGGCGGGATTCCTCGGCGCGGCCATCGTCGCGCGTCTGCGTGGCGATGGCGTGCGCGTCCGGGCGCTGGTACGCCCCGGCCGCGCATGCGGGGCAGACGAGCGCTGCGAGGGCGACCTATGCGACGATGCGGTCTTGGCGCGCGCGGTCGCTGGCGTCGACTGGGTGATCCACGCCGGGGCTCGGGTGAGCACGACCGGGCCGTGGGATGAGTTCGAATCGACCAACGTGCGAGCGACGCGCGAGCTCATCCGCTTGGCGGTGGCCGCGGGCGTGGGGCGGATCGTGCATGTCAGCTCCCTCAGCGTGTACGCGGTGCCGCGCAACAATGCCGTGGTAAGCGAGGACGACGCGTATGATGATGGCGGCGACGAGCGCGGGTCCTACGCGCGCTCGAAGTTGCTTGCCGACCAGGCGGCGATGGCCGCGATCGCGCAGGGTGCTCCCGTCACGGTGGTCCGACCAGGTCTCCTATACGGTCCGGGTCGCCGCCCGTCGCTGGCGCGTAAATCGGCGGCACTCGGGCCCTTCCGCCTGTTGCTCGCGAGTCCCGGATACCTGCTGCCGCTCGCGTATGTGGACAATGTTGCCGAGGCTATTGCCCTCGCAGCGGCGAGCCCGCGCGCGGTCGGACGCGCCTACACGATCGTCGATGTCCATGCCCGACAGGCCGACTACGCTCGATATTATCGTCGGATCACGGGTGCGACCTGGCGAGCGGTCTATCCGCCGCTGCGCCTGGTTCGGCTGGGTGCGACGCTGCTCGAGCGCGGCTTCCGGCTGGCCGGGCGGCGTGCGCCGATCACGCGTCACCAAGTCGAACGCACGCTTCGCAGTGCGACCTTCGTGACGCGGCGAGCCCAGGACGAGCTCGGTTGGCAGCCGCGCGTGCCGGTGACCGAGGCGCTGCGCCGGACGCTGGCGCCGGCCCCGACGCCAGCATGAGTGGCGGCCGTGCGCGGACCACGGTGCTCTTTGTCGAGGCGTCGAGCGGCGGGGTGCTGGGTGGATCCCTTACCGGGCTCTACCATCTGATTCGTGGCCTCGACCGAGGTCGTTACGATGCCGTAATGGCGCTCTACGAACCGAAGCCGATCGAGGCTGAACTGGCGCGACTCGACGTCACCGTTCACCACGTAGCGCGCCGCCGTCTCCCGAAGCAGCACGTGCTGCTCGAATCCGATGCGTATCGGCGTGCCAAGTCCGTTGGTATGGTGCGACAGGTGTTGCGCGCCGCTCGCCAGACCGCGCGACTGTTGGCTGAGGAGTTTCCGGCGGCGCTGGCGTTGGCGCGTATCATCCGGGGCGAGCGCGCCGACGTCGTCCACCTCGGGAACGGGGTCCGGGCGAACTTCGACGGCATCCTTGCCGGTCTGCTGACGGGTGTACCGGTGATTTGTCACGTCAAGGGATTTGAGAAGTACGGCGCGCGCGAGCGCTGGGCGGCACGGCGTACGACACTTCTGTGCATGACCGAGGCGATTCTGCGTCACTGCCATGAACATGGCCTGCGCAGTGCCGATGAGCACGTCGTCTACGACGCTGTCGACGAGGCCTGGTTGGCGCCACAGCGGCCGGCGGAGGTGATTCGCGCCGAGCTCGGGGTGCCACTCGGCGCGCCCTGCATTGGCATTGCCGGCAATATCCAGGCGTGGAAGGGGCAGCTCGTACTTATCGAGGCCATGGGTCGGCTGAGCAGCCGACGGGATGTCCACTGCGTCGTCGCCGGCGGCGTCCATCGCGCCGGTGAACCGTATGCCGAGGCACTGCGGAGCCGCATTGCGGCACTCGGGCTGAGCGCGCGCGTCCATCTGGCTGGGTTTCGTCCGGACATCCCCGACGTCATGCGGGCCTGGGACGTCGTCGTGCATGCGTCGGTGCGGCCAGAACCCTTCGGTCGCGTGATCCTGGAGGGCATGCTGCTCGGCAAGCCCGTCATCGCGACCAATGGCGGCGGCGTGCCCGAGTTAGTGACGCACGGCTCCACTGGCTATCTCGTTCCCCCCGGCGATGCCGCGGCCCTGGCCGCGATACTCGATCAGGTGCTTGTCGATCTGGACGCTGCCCGGGCGGTGGGTGCGCGGGCGCGCCAGTGGGCACGGGATCGCTTCTCGCTCAAGCGGCACGTTGCCGACATGGGCGCCATTTACGATCACGCTACGAGGACACGTCACTGATGATCATTCTCGGCATTTCCTGCTTCTATCACGATGCGGCGGCCGCCCTGCTCGTCGAGGGCCAACTGATCGCCGCGGCGGAGGAGGAGCGCTTCTCGCGCAAGAAGCACGACGCGGGTTTCCCGCGCCTGGCGATCCAGTTCTGTCTCGAGCAGGCGGGGATCGGCATCCAGGACGTCGACCACGTCGTGTTTTACGAGAAGCCGTTCGTGAAGTTCGAGCGTATCCTCACCACGTCCCTGCAGGCAGTGCCGCGCTCATGGAAAGTCTTCGGCGATGCCATGACGACCTGGCTGCTCGACAAGCTGTGGGTGAAGAACTTCATACGCCAGGAACTCGGCCTGCCGAACGACAAGATCCTGTTCAGCGAGCACCATCTCTCGCATGCCTCCAGCGCCTTCCTCTGCTCGCCGTTCGATGAGGCGGCGATCCTGACCGTCGACGGAGTCGGCGAATGGGCGTGCGCGACGTTCGGTCGCGGCCGCGGCAGCGACGTGTCGCTGATGCGTGAGATCCGCTTCCCCCATTCAGTCGGGCTACTTTACAGCGCCTTCACCGCGTTCCTGGGCTTCGAGGTCAACGAGGGAGAGTACAAAGTCATGGGCATGGCGCCGTACGGCGAGCCCAAGTACGTCGACAAGGTCGAGAAGCTGTACAAGATCGAGGCGGACGGCAGCTTGTGGCTCGACATGAGCTATTTTTCCTTCCACCACTCTACGACGCGAAGCTACAATCAGAAGTTCGTCGCCCTGTTCGGCGAGCCGCGCAACCCGGACTGGCTGTTCTTTACCGTAGGGTCCGGGTTCCCGCCCTACTTCGGCGACCGGCCCGACGATTTCGATCGCATCGCCGAACGCAACCAGTACTACGCCGACATCGCCGCCAGCATTCAGCATTGTACGGAGGAGATCGTCCTCGCCATGGCCCGCGCCCTGCATGCGGAAACCGGACTCACGAAGCTATGCATGGCGGGCGGCGTGGCGCTCAACAGCGTCGCCAACGGTCGCATCATGAAGGAGACGCCGTTCACTGACCTGTTTGTCCAGCCGGCGGCCGGCGACGGTGGCGGCGCGTTGGGCGCGGCGCTATTCGCGCAACACTGCGTGCTCGGCGCCCCGCGCAGCTTCCGCATGGAGCACGCTTACTGGGGCAAGTCGTACACCGACGGCGAGATCGGCGACTATCTGCGCGGCGCGAACATCGCGCACACGCGCTGCAGCAATGAGGACCAGCTGCTGGATCGCGTCGTCGACCATCTGCGCCAGGGCCACGTTATCGGCTGGTTCCAGAACCGCTTCGAATGGGGCCCGCGCGCCCTGGGTGCGCGCAGCATCATTGCCGATCCGGGGCGCCAGGACATGAAGGACATCGTCAACACCAAGATCAAGTTCCGCGAGCCGTTCCGACCCTTTGCGCCGTCGGTGACGGTCGAGGCCGCGTCGCGCTTCTTTGAGATCGAGGAACCCGCGCGCCACTATCCCGCTCGCTTCATGCTGTATGTCGTCGACGTCAAGCCGGGGCAGGGCGACAGGTTGCCGGCCATCACGCATGTCGACAACACGGCGCGACTGCAGACGGTGCACCGTGAAGAGAGCCCCCTTTATTACGGCCTCATCGAGCGCTTCGGCCAGGCGAGCGGCATCCCGGTCGTGCTCAACACGTCGTTCAACCTCAAGGGCGAGCCGATCGTCACCACCCCGGCCCAGGCGCACAGCACCTTCTCGCGAAGCGGCATGGACGCTCTGGTGGTCGGCAACAGCATCGTCACCAAGGCGTGAACGGCCCGTCACAAGCCCGCCGGCTGCTCGGCGGCCTCCTCCTGGTGGGCTTGGGAGTCGGGATGGCGCTGCTCATTCTCGAAGCCGGCGTCCGCATTCTGCACCTCGTACCGGATCGGTTCTGGCGCCCGGACCCGCTGCTCGGCACCGCCCTGGTGCCCGATGCGCACGGCTGGTGGACACAGGAGGAGCATGAGTTCTTCGTCCCGGTGACCATCAACGCCGCCGGCCGGCGCGATCTCGATCGTCCCGTAGCGAAAGCGCCCGGAACCTTTCGGATCCTCCTGCTCGGCGACTCGTTCGTGGAAGCGCTGCAGGTGCCTATCGAGGAGACCTTCGCGCGTGGGCTCGAGCGCGCACTGACCCGACCGCGCGGGCCGACGGTCGAGGTCGTGAGCATGGGGGTGAGCGGCTATGGCACTGCCGGCGAGTATCTCTGGTACCGCGAGATCGGGCGTCGCTTCGATGCCGACCTGGTGCTGTTGTCCTTCTATCCGGGCAACGACGTGCGTAACAACAGCCCGACGCTCGAGCCCGCACTACGGCCGATCTATGCTCCCGACGGAACCCTGCAGCGGGTGGACGGCGGCCGGGGCGGCGACGGAGCGGCGCGTGCTGGCGGGTGGTCGAAGGCCTACACCTACCTGCGCAAATTGGTGCTGTCTCGCCAGCCGGTGCTGGCCGCGCGCCTAGCGGAGTGGGGCCTGGTCGATCGCGCGGCACTGCGGCCGCTGCCGGTGCAGGCGGGGGTGCCGGTGGACTACTGGGTGTTCGCGACCCCGCCGCCGCCGGATTGGCAGGACGCCTGGGTGCATACCGAGGGCCTCTTGCGCGCCCTGCGTGACGCGGTTCGCGCCGATGGCGCGGAGCTCGTGGTCATGGTGGTCACCTCCCGCGAGCAGGTGTACCCAGCGGACTGGGAGGCGCTCCAGGAAACATACCCCGCCCTGCGTGCCAGCAGCTGGGATCTGGATGGTCCCGAGCGGCGAGTGCTCGGCTGGTGTGCTGGCGAGCAGGTCGATTGCGTCGCGTTGTCGCCGGCATTTCGCGCCGCGCGCGACGGCGCGCCTCGGCTCCATTGGCACTTCGACGGACACTGGACCGCAGCCGGCCATGCGCTGGCGGCGCAGACGATGACGCAGGCCCTCAGTGCAAGGGTGCCGGCGCAGGATAAGGAGGCTCAATGAAGGTCGGCGAAGGATTGAAGAACCGCCTCGGCATTGCCGGGGAACTGCTCTCGTTCCTCTGGCAACAGAGAATGTGGTGGCTCATACCTATGGTGATCATGTTGCTTGCCGTTGGTGGGCTGCTGGTCACCGCGCAGAGCACTGCGCTGGGTCCATTCATCTATACCCTGTTCTGAAGCCGGAGGGCCTCGGAGCTTGACCACCGTTTCCGGGGGGATGATCGGAAATGCCAGATGGCTGAACACCGACTGCTGCTGAGCGCGATACTGGGCCTTGCGCTCTGTGCCGCGGCACCGGCTGCCCGAGCCGCCGACTGCACGTTCTTCGTTCGTGCCGGCTTCGAGCCGGCCGAGGGAGTCGCCGACGGCCGCAGCCCGCAGCGGGCTTTCGGCAGTATCTCGGACGGCGTACGGGCCGTGCAGAATGCGGGCGACGTCGTCTGCGTCGGCCCGGGGCTCTACCTCGAGGGAGACATCAATCCGATCCAGGACGGCGCCCCCGGCGCGCCGGCACTGACCAACTTTCCGATCACCATTCGCGGTGATGCGACTGGCGAATCGACCGACGATCCGTCCGGCCCGGTGCGCATCGCGCCGCCCAGCGGACTACCTCCGGAGGCGACGCCGGGCGCAGCCTTCCGGATCCTCGGGCGGCATGACGTCGTCATCGAAGGGTTTGAGATTTCCGGCTTCGCCGACGCCGGCATCCAGATCCGCTCGGCGACGGTCGGGGGCATGAACAGTCGCGACGTGACGGTGCGACACAATCGCATTCAGGGATGCCGCACCGGTATCGACGTGTACGCGGAGGGAATGATCGTCATCGAGCACAACCGCGTGATCGGCAATGCCGCCTCCGGCATCTCGATCGACAGCTGCCTGCTGCCAGATCTGTTCGGTCCCTGTCGCGGGCTCCCGAGCCAGCCGGTGGTGCCGATCGTGTCCAACAACCGAATTGGCGGCAACGGTGCGCACGGCATCTTCGTTCGCAATGGACTCGATGCGATCATCCAGAACAACGTGGTGTACGCCAATGCCTTCACCGGCATCACCCTGCGCGGCGTACCGGACGCGTTGGTGGTGAACAATCTCGTCTACCGCAGCGGCGAGGAGGGGCTCGCGATCGGCAGCGGCTTCGTCGCCCCGGAGGAGACGATCGATCCGGCCGCCTTCGCGTCGCCCAACGCGATCGTTCTCAACAATACCCTGTACGGAAGCGGCGAATGGGGCGTGGAGGTCGGTAACCCGTTCGCCGCGTCGCCCGGAGCGGCCCTGACAAACAACATCATCTGGGCCAATGGCGACGGCCGTCTCGGGGTTGGCGTGCTGAACGAGCGCGGTCAGCAGACGGTGCGGAAGCCGTCGGTATGCGGCTACGTTGCGGGGTTCAACGCGGTCCTCGACGAGTACGGTCCCGACACCCCCCGCAACGCCTATGATCTGGCGGCGGACCCACTGTTCGTCGATCTCGAAGGTCCGGACGGTGTCATTGGCGGCGAGGTCGTCGATGGACAGTTTCTCGATCGCTCCGCAGATGACGACTTCCGCCTGCGGCAGGGCAACGGGCCTCGCAGCCCGCTAGTGGATGCGGGAGCGACGACCACCGCGCGCCTCGGGCTGACCGGATCCACAGCGGTGGATGGTCGGGCGGACGACGGCCAGGTTGACCTCGGGTTTCACTATGGGGCTAGCGCCGAGCAGGGCCTGACCTACGATACACCGTTCATGCCCCTGTTCGTCCGAGCCGGCGGCGACGACATTGGCGACGGCATGGCTCCGACGAGCGCATTCGCTTCGATCCGTACCGCCGCGCGCCGGGCGCGCGCCGGTGTCACCGTCGTCGTGGGCCCCGGCGTCTATCGGGAATGCGATATCAAGGCGCCACCGGACAGCGGTCGGGCGAGCTTCCTCGCCGACCCCGCTGGCGAGCGGACCGGCGACGCGCCCGGGGTGACCCTGGTCGACGCCGGGCGCTGCTACTTCGATCCCGTGGCGGAGCAGTTCACGCCCGGCGCGACGGGCTTCAATCTCGCCAGCGTATGCGGCGCGGTGATCGATGGCTTTCACGTCACCGGCGCGTCCGACGATGGAATCCAGGTGCAGCGCCAGGCCGATGGCGCCCAGGTGCGCAACAACGTGGTCTTCGCCAACGCGAAGCGCGGCATCAACGTGATCAACAGCTACGACGTCCGCATCGCCAACAATCTGGCAGTCGACAACAACGGCGGCCTTCAGGTGGGATCTGGCGCGCTCTCGGTCGAGCAGTGCGGCGACGGTGGGGGACTGCGCGCCATCGTGGAGCACAACACGGCGCACGCCAACCGCTTCAACGGCATTCTGATCGGGGCAGGAGCGTGTCCGTCGACGGGCGCCACGGTGCGGTACAACATCACCGGCGAGAATGGGCGTACGACGCGGGCCGGGGGCATCGAAGTCGGCAGCGACGAGACGCGCGAGGCGAATCTGGTCGGGTATTCGAGCCGCTACAACCTTGTGGCCGACCGGTATGCGGCTGGCGTGCCGCGCGGTGTCGGCGACCTGCTCGTCGATCCAGCCTTCGAGCCACTGTTCGTCGATCCGCGCGGCGTCAAGGTCACTGGCGATTGGCGACTTGATGGCAGCTTTCGTCTGCGGCAGCGCGCTGCCGGCCAGGGGGAGCAGGCGCGGGCCGTGGACTTCAGCGATCTGAGCGCACTCAGGGCGGGTCTGGGGTCCCGCAGTACCCGCACGGATGGTGGCGTCGACGAGGGCCTGGTCGACCTCGGCTATCACTATCCGAGTGGCGGGCAGCGGTTGATCGGTGACTGTGACGGCGACGCCATGGTGACGGTCAATGAGATCATTCTGGCGGTGAACATCGCTCTGGGAAACGCGACACTCAGCGCGTGCCCCGCCGCGAGCGCCGACGGCGAGCGTGTCGTCATCGCCGACCTGATCGCAGCCGTGAACGCGTTGCTGCTGGGGCCGGGGTGATCCGATGGCGCGGCTGCGCGTGCTGTATACCATCAATCGGATGGACGTGGGTGGCAGCCAGACCCATCTCATTCAGGTGCTGCGTCTGCTCGACCGTGATCGCTTCGAGCCCGTGCTCTGTTGCCTGACTGGGAAGGGCGCGCTGCTCGACACGGCGCGTGGGACCGGTGCGACGGTCCTGGGCGCGGGCCTCGCGGGCCTCAAGTCCCCCGGCGCCCTCGCGGCGCTGGCGCGCCTGAGCGGCTTCATGCGGCGAGAACGCATTGATATCGTGCACAATTACCTCCTGCGCGCGAACGTTGTCGGTACTCTGGCGGCGCGGGTAGCGGGCGTCCCGGTGGTGCTGACCAGTAAGCGCGGCTGTCACCAACGCCGCGGCCTGGAACTGGTCGGCGCCCGGTTGTCCAACCGACTCGCCGACTGCGTCACGGCCAATGCCAACGCCGTGCGCGCCTTCGTGCACGAGAACGAAGGCTGCCCGCTGGAGAAGATGGTGGTGATCCCGAGCGGCATCGACACCGATCGCTTCGCGCCGCTGCCGGCCGCGGATTTCAAGGCACGCCTCGGCTTGCCGTCGGGAGCGCCGGTGATCGGCGTGGTGACCCGCATGCGCGTGCGCAAGGGCGTCGAGGAGTTTCTGCGCGCGGTGGCCGAGGTGCGTCGGAGACGGCCGGACGTTCGGGCGGTGGTTGCCGGGGAGGTCGAGCTCGACGACGAATTGCGCGGACTGGTTGAGGCCGCGGGACTGCGGGAGCATCTGCACCTGCTCGGGCGTCGCAGCGATATGCCCGAAGTGTTGTCGGCGTTCGATGTGTTCGTCCTTTCGTCGCACGATGAGGGCATGTCGAACGCAATTCTGGAGGCGATGGCGATGCAGCGCCCGGTCGTGGCTACCGATGTCGGAGGCACCGGCGAAGTGGTCCAGCAGGGACGCACCGGTTACCTCGTTCCGCCCAAGGATCCGGACGCGCTGGCGGCGGCGATCACGTGCGTGTTCGAGGACGCCCCCGCCGCGCATGCGTTGGGCGTGCGCGGACGCGAGGTCGTCGTGGCCGGTTTCTCGGCCCGTGCCATGGTGCGGCAGATGGAAGTGCTGTACCTGCGCCTGTTCGGCGGCCGACAGGTGGGAGTTCCGGTTGGGGCTGCCGTGCCCGCGGCGCCGTGAGGCGCCCGGCTCAGGGAGAGGACATGCACGTCACGTATCTGGGGCACGCGGCCATCTTGGTCGAGGCGGGTGGCAAGCGGATCCTGATGGACCCGTGGCTGAACGACCCGAGCTACAACGGTACCTGGTGGCACTTTCCGCCCCTCGAGATCGGGGTGCGGGACCTGCCACGCATCGACTTTCTGTACCTGTCGCATGAGCACCCGGACCACTTCGATCCACCGACGCTGCGGCAGCTCGACAAGTCGGTGCATGTTCTCCTGGCCGAGTTCAAGAACAAGCGACTGCGTGATCACATGACGGGCATGGGCTTTCGCACCATCACCGAGCTGCCCTTCGAGCAGGAGTACGCCTGCGGCGGGGGGTTGTCACTGCGGCTGATCGGGCCGGATCGGCCCTGGGACGACAGCGCGATCGTGTTGACCGATGGCACCACGACGGTGGTGAACGTCAACGACTGCCACCTCGATGAGGCGACGCTGTCCCGCCTTGGCGAGAGTTACCGCATCGACCTGGCGTTTCTCACCTTCACCGGTGCCAGCCAATACCCGGGCTGCTTTGATTTCCCGATCGCGTCGAAGATAGAGCGCGCCCTCTACTCGAAGCATTCACACCTCGAGGAGTTCGTTCACTGGGCGCAACTGTTACGAACTCGGCGCGCGGTACCGGCGGCCGGAAATCACGCCCTGTTGGCCGAGGACCAGCTGTTCCTGAACACGCCACTGTACGGAAACACCCCGGCCGAGGCGATCGCAGCGCTGGCGGCGGGGGCGCCGGCGATCGAAGGACTGCAGATGAATCCGGGCGACACCTGGACACCGGACGGCGGACACGTGCGGCGCAGGCCGGCTCCGGATTGGAGCCGCCGCGCGGAACTCATCGAGCAGCTCAGCCGCGACACGCGTACGCAGCGCGCCGAGTACTTTGCCGGCGAGCCGGCCACACCGACGGATCTGTGGGATCGGTTTCATGCCTACTTCACCGAAAAGCTGATTGGCGATCCCGGCGCGGCGGCACGGGTGGGACTGGCGGTGTGGTGGACCGTCACCGGTCGTGCCGGTGGTGAATGGGCCATCGACTTCCGTCGTCCACGCGACTGGGTCCATCAGGGGGCGCCGGCAGACTGGAATCTGCACATCACGATTCCGGACACGTTGGTAGCGCTCGGCGTCGCCGGGTCCGATGTCTGGGATCACATCATCCTCTCCTTCCGCGTGCGCCTGGCGCGTCAGCCGGACCGCTACATGAAGGAGTTCTGGTCCTGGTTCTGTAAACTCTGACGCGGGGGCGTCGCGATGCCGGGAGAGTCGACGAACGTGCTGGTGATCGTGCTCGAGGGGGCGCGAGCCGATCACACGGGCTGCTATGGCTACGAGCTGCAGACGACGCCGTTTCTCGACGACTTGGCCCGGCAGGGGGTGCGTTTTGCCAATGCCAGCAGCACCGCAGCGACCGCGCTGCCGGCCGTGGCGTCGCTGCTGACCGGCCTGTTCCCGCGCGCCCACGGCGCGACCGAGGAGAGCGGCGTGCTGCCAGCAGGGCCCCGAACTCTCGCCGAGCGGTTGCGCGGGGCCGGCTACCGCACCGCGGCCTTCTCGGCAGCGGCAACGGTCAGTCCGGAGACCGGCTGTGACCGCGGATTCGAGTCGGTCGACACCGGCAGCAGCGGCGGGCGCCGACGCGGTCGTGCCGCCGCGTACGCTCGGCGCGCCAGCGATCGTGTCCTCGGACGGGCCGACTGCGGTGCCAGGCGCACCGCCGCTGCCCTGAGTGCGTGGGCGCAGGCGGGACAGGAGCCCTTCTTCGCTCTGGCGCACTTCAGCGAGGCCGGCACGACGACACCACCGCCCGCTCCCTATGATCGCGCCTTCGCGACCGCCGCCGTGGATGAACGGTGTGCACGCCACGATGGCGCGTTGCGCTATTTCGAGCTGCGGCCGCAGGATGTGGCGTTGGCGCTCGGCGCCCGTTGGGATCGGACGCTGGCGGTCCTCACGGCCACGCATGGGGCGGCGCTGACGGAGGAAGCGTCGGGTCTCGGTCCCGACACCCTGCGCGTGCCGCTGCTGCGTGACGGCACCGTGACGTCGGGGCCCGGCTGGGCGTTCGCCGAGCACTACCGCGTGGATTGCAGCGAGGTGCGGACTAAGGCGGTGCGCAGCGCGCGCGAGCAGTTCGTGTGGCGCTCGGACGAGCAGGGGGCCTATTTCTCGCTGGTCAAACCGTGGCGGGGCAACCAGATCGACACCCAGAGGGCGCGTGCCGACGCGCTGCGCCGGGCGCTGTTCACGTGGCTGCCTGACACCGAGCAGTGGATGCGCCGCCATGGATTCGACGCAATGGTCGATCGAACCCCGGCCGCGGCGCGTCGTGCGGCGGTCGAGTGATCGATCGACGGCTTGGCGCCGTCCTCGACATGGTGCGAGGTGCGGATCGGTACCTGTTGGGGATCCTCGGACTCAGCCTGCTGCTCAATAGCTGGCACCTGACCTGGGGACTGCCAAACGGGAACCACTCGTGGGCCGCGGACGCCATCGGGCCTGTGACCGCTCTCGGCGTCGCCCGCCGCACCTTCGGCGCGTGGAATTCCGGGTGGTTCTACTTCAAGTACCCTCCGGCGTGGCCGCTCATCATGGTGCTGAGCTTTCTGCCGTATCTCAGTCTGCTGTATCTGTCGGGCGGCTGGACGCGTCCGAGCAGTCAGTATCCCTACGGCTTTGCCGACCCGGCGCAGACGCTGTTCGTCTTGGCGATGACCGGCCGCGTGGTGGCGGTGTGCTTCGGCGTCGCCCTCGTCGCGCTCACCTACGGCATCGCGCTGCGCTTGTTCGATCGCCTCACGGCGCGCTGGAGCGCGTTCCTGACCGCGACCTCATACCCCCTGGTGTACTACGCGCACACGACGAACCTCGACATTTCGTACTGCGGCTGGCTGATCCTGGCGCTGTACGCGGCCATTGCCGCCAGTCGCTCGACGCGCCCGTTGCCGTGGGCGGCGCTCGGAGCGGCCGCCGCAATGGCGCTGGCGACGAAGGAACAGGGCTTCGCGTTCCTGTTGCCATTGCCATTTCTTGCCTGGGTCGCACGGGCGCGCGTCGCCGGCTGGGCCAGCGTCTTGGGGAGGTCGACGTGGGTGATGTTCGCCGCCGGCCTGGCGATGCTGTTGCTGGCCAACAACGCCCTGTTCAATCCGATGGGGTTCGTCGGTCGTATCGCCTACCTCCTCGGTCATCCGCTCGCGGGGGTCAGCGCGCGGCTGGCGCCGGTTGAATTCTCGGCGTGGAAGGGCGCGAAGGAGTGGATCTACCTCGCCCAGCTCTGGGATGGCCTTGAGAGTTCGTTTGGGGCGGTGTTGCTGGCGCTGGTCGGGCTCGGGGCAGTCGCGATCTGGCGGCGTCCCGGCGCCGCCGCATGGCTGTTGCTGCCGGTGGCGGCGCAGTACTACCTGTCGCTGCGCGGTCTCGAGTTGATCGCCCTGCGCTACCTGCTGCCCGTCGTGGTGATCGGTTGCATTCTTGCCGCGGTGCCGCTGGCGGCGCTGTGGCGTGCCGCGCGGACGCCGCTGGCGCGACGCGTGGGGGCCAGCCTCTTGGTCGGCGTGGGCGGGCTGAGTCTGGCGCGGGCCGTTGAGCTCGATTGGCTCCTGCAGTCCGACTCGCGCTACCACGCCGAGGCGTGGATGGCCGATAACCTACCGCCCGGCGCGCGCGTCGAAGTCTATCAGAAACCGGCGTTCGTGCCGCGTCTTCGCGTCCCCGTGGTCGGTACGCATGTGCCACTGGCCGAGCGTAGTGTTCTCGGCATAGCGACGCGGCGCCCGGACGCGATTGTCACCAGCTCGGCATCTCACAAGAGCATCACCCACCGTTGGGCGGCCGATTGGCGTGAGACGCGCGACATGCTCGAGGCCGAGCCGGTTGCTGAGGTGTTCCTCGCCGCCCTGCAGGGCGGCACGTTGCCCTATCGCGTCGCCGTCACCTTTCAGCAGACGCCTCGCGTCCTGCGCCACCGCATCACCAGCCTGGCTCCCGAGATTCGAATCTATGTCCGCACCGAGTGACCATTTACCGAGCGCCGCCCTCGTCTCGCCGCCGACCGGCTGCCTCGTCTGCGGCGGTACCCGTACCGTGCCGCAGTTCGGACGAGGCGGCGCGCCGCAGCCGATCTCGCCGGTGTCCGAGCGGTACCGCATCACCCACAGCGAGCGGCGCCGGGTGCACGCCATCGTCCGGTGCGCCGACTGCGGGATGGTCAGCCTGCCCATCGAGTTTGCGCCGCCGCTGTCCTATGAGGACGCCGCCGACCCCTATTATCTCGACCAAGGCGCGCAGCGTGTCGCCAATGCGCACCGACTGCTCGATCTGATTCCCTCCGGCGGCCGTCTGCTGGAGATCGGCTGCGCCTGTGGGTTCCTCTTGGTCGCGGCGCGCGAGCGCGGCTTCGAGGCCCGGGGCGTCGAGATGTCGGCCTGGGCCTCGGCGCATGCGCGCGCTGCGCAGGGGCTCGACGTCCATACCGGGACCTTGGAATCGGCGGCCGTGCCGACTGGGAGCGTCGACGCCGTGGTGCTTGCCGACGTCATCGAACACCTGTTCGATCCCGCGGCGACGCTGCGCGAGATTCATCGGGTCCTGAAGCGCGGCGGTCGGCTGCTCCTACTGACCCCGGACGTCGGCAGCGCCATGGCGCGGCTGTTCGGGCCGCGCTGGTGGGGGCTGCTCGACGACCATTACTTCTACTTTTCGCGCCAGACATTGCAGCGCGTGCTCGAGCGCGAGGGCTTCGCGATTGAACGGATGTCCGCCCTCGGGCGGGTGTTTCCGCTCGGGCACTGGGTGTTCAAGTTGGCGCCATACAGCCGCGTGCTGGAACGCGCGGCGACCGGGATTGTGCGGCGCTTGGGGCTTGAGAATCTGCAGATCTCGGTGAACCTTGGAGACCAGATGGCATGCGTAGCGTTGAAGAAATGAACGGAAACCTCAGCAGCGGCCCCGGCGCGGGGGCCGCGAAGCCCAAGGTCGTCGTGGTGATGCCGGCATACAACGCCGCGCGGACGCTGCGCATGACCTACATGGAGTTGCCGCTGGACAGCGTCGACATGGTCATCCTCGTCGACGATGCGAGCACCGATGATACTGTCGCGGTGGCGCGGGAGCTGAACCTCAAGCTCTTCCTGCACGACCGCAACTACGGCTACGGAGCCAACCAGAAGACGTGCTACGCTGAAGCGCTGAAGGCGGGGGCGGACATCGTCGTCATGGTGCATCCCGACTATCAATACGACCCGCGGCTGGTCCCGGAAGTCATTCGGCCGATCCAGGATGGGCTGGCGGATGTGGTGCTGGGCTCGCGTCTGGCGAGCGGCTCGGCGCTGTCGGGCGGCATGCCCTGGTGGAAGTATGTCGCGAACCGCTTCCTCACCTGGGTGGAGAACACCGCCTTCGGCCTACACCTCTCTGAGTATCACACCGGCTATCGCGCCTACCGGCGCGAGGTCCTCGAGACGGTTAACGTCGGTCTCAACGCCGACAAATTCATCTTCGACCAGGAGATCATGGCGCAGGTGGTCGAGGCCGGATTTCGCATCGCCGAGGTGCCGGTGCCAACGCGTTACTTCGCCGAAGCCTCGTCGGCCAGTTTCCTGGCCAGCTCGCGCTACGGCCTCGGGATCCTCTGGTTGATCGCGCGCTACGAGGCGCATCGCCGCGGATGGTTCCCGCAGCGACAGTTCCAGAGCCTGCGCAGCCGCTATCGCGAGTTGAGCTGAGACGAGCGACCGCCTCGCCATGTCCTCCCTGCCGCCGCCCAGCGTGGGCGACCGCTTCGCCGCCGAGACGCGCCCGCCGTTCGCCGACCGCTATGCGACCTGGTGGAAGGTGTGGCTGCCGATCCCGCTGTTGCTGGTGGTCCTGGATGTCTCGTTCAATGCCTGGTTCTGGCGGCTTCCGAAGTTGACCGGCAGTGCGGCCGATTACTCGTACCAGTACCTCTACGACCTGGCACACCTTCGCGGCACGAAGCAGGCGGACGTCGCGCGCATCGTGGTGTTCGGGAGTTCGGTGAGCAGCGCCTTCGATCCCTATCAGGTGCGCGGCCTGCTCGCGGCGCGGGGCATCGCCGGTCCGGTCGAGGTCAGCCGGCTGACCAAGCCGGGTTCCAAGCCGTCCGACCACCGCCTAGTCTGGCATGCCGAGCTCGACGCGGTGCAGCCCGACGTGGCGGTGTTCGTGTTCAATCTGGTCGATTTCCTCAATCCCAGTTTTGAGCGCAATCTGAAGCCGGACATCCGAGCAGTCCTTCCACCGTGGCAGACCCTGCGCGAGCGGTGGCGCTACATTCCCGACATGCGCGAGCGGCTGGCGCTGGTGACGGCCGGCGTGAGTAACTTGTACCGCTACCGCCAGCCGATTCAGTCGGCCGTCGAGGACAACGCGAAGGCGCTCTATCGGTGGCTGCGCAGCGACGACGGCAGCGGCGGCGGCTACGGCTGGTTCGAAGACGGGTTCACGCGCGACCGCTTCGCGGTGCCGCTCCCGGATCCGCCGCCGGCGGCGTTCGAGTACTTCGTCCATCCCGCCTGGCTGCAGCAACGCGGCACCGTGCGCCTCAGTTTCGCCGTCGATGGACGGCCGCTGGCGACGCGCGACATCACGAGTCCGGGTTGGAAGTCGCTGCCGCTCGAGGGCGTCGGTCCAGGCTTGCTGCAGATCACGGCCGACAGCACCTGGTCTCCCCGCGCGGCGGGCCTCGGCGACGATACGCGCCTGCTCGGCGTGCGGCTGCGCGCCGCCCCAGCGGCCTCGCTCAATCACGGTCAGGCACCGTTTCGCTATGTGCAAAGGCTTCCCGCCGATGTCGACGACTTCCTGCGCATGGGGTATGCGCGGGGGAACGCCTACGCCGACACCTGGCAGGCGACGCTGCAGGACGGCTCGGAGTTCTCCCGCCGCTTCCGGCTGTACCGTGACGTCAAGCTGGCGACGCGCGAGCGTCGATTCGAACCGACCGGCGAGTTTGCCGAACTGCGTGCCCTGGTCGGCGAACTGACCGCCGCGGGCGTGTCGGTAGTGCTCATCAATACCCCCGAGAGTCCGCTCCTCGAGGGCGTCACGGACAGCGACTTCTATCGCGCCTACCTACAGTTCTTTCGCGACCTGGCGCACGACGATTCGCGCGTGCGCTTCGTCGATCTGCACGACGCCCTCCCGGCCGAAGACCTCAACGACTGGCACCACGTGAACTACTTTGGCCAGATCAAGCTGGGACCCGTGTTCGCTCCCGTCCTCGAAGAGGAGTTGGCGCGCCGCAAGGTCACCGCCGGAAAGGCGGCCGATGCTCTTTAACTCCCTCACGTTCTGCATCTTCCTGCCGGTGGTCCTGCTGCTGGTCGGCCGCGCCGGGTTGAACCGACGCAATTGGATTCTGCTGGCCGCGAGCTACGTCTTCTACGGCGCCTGGGACTGGCGCTTCCTGGCCCTGTTGATGGGCTCGACGGTGGTTGACTACACCGTTGCCCGTCTCATGGACGCCGCCGACGATTCACCGCGCCGCAAGACGCTGCTGGTCATCAGCATGGTCACCAACCTGTCCGTGCTGGGGTTCTTCAAGTACTTCAACTTCTTCATCGGATCGGCCGTCAGTCTCGTGCAATCGCTCGGCGGTGAGATCAATCGCCCGGCGCTGCAGATCATCCTGCCTGTGGGAATTTCATTCTACACCCTGCAGGCGATGTCCTACACCATCGACGTATACTGGCGGCGTATGCCGGCCATCCAGAGCCTGCGCGACTTCGCGCTCTACGTCGCCTACTTCCCGCAGCTCGTGGCGGGACCGATCGAACGCGCCACCGCGCTGCTGCCGCAGATTCAATCCCCCGGCCGCGTGACGCCGGAGCGCATCAACATTGGCCTGATGCTGATGATCGTCGGTTTCACCAAGAAGATGCTCATCGCCGACTCGATCGCCAACATCACCGGTCCGGTCTATTCCAACCCGGCGGCGTTCACCGCCGGAGAGCTCATCCAGGCGGCGTATCTGTACACTTTCCAGATCTACTGCGACTTCTCCGGGTACAGCGATATTGCGCGCGGTGTCAGCGAGTTGCTCGGCATCCGCCTGATGCAGAACTTCCAGCAGCCATACCTCTCGCAATCGGTGACCGAGTTCTGGCGGCGCTGGCACATCTCCCTCTCCAGCTGGCTGCGTGACTACCTGTACATCCCGCTCGGCGGTAGCCGCCGCGGCGAGGTGCGTACCTACGTCAACGTCCTGCTGACGTGGCTCATCTGCGGCCTGTGGCACGGCGCCGCCTGGACCTTCGTCGTCTGGGGCGGCCTGAACGGGGTGTACATCGCGATCGAGCGCTTCTTCGGTATTGCGCGGACGCCGCCGGTCACGCCGCGTAGTCCCGGCCAGTGGGCCAAGCGGGTGGTGGCGACGGTGCTGACGTTCCATCTTATCGTCGTGACGTTCATCGTCTTCCCGTCGCCGACCTTCACGGATCTGTGGCACTACCTGACCGGCATCGCGGTTCTGGACAACCTGAGCGCCGTGGGGATGCTACCACTGCTCGTCGGCGCCGCCGTCTTCCTCATCGACATCCCGCAGAACGCCGCCAATGACGACACCGTCTTCCTGCGGCTGCCGTGGTGGCTGCAGTCGCCGCTGTACGCCGGCCTCGTCTTCGCCATGTTGCTGTATGGCGAGCGTGAGGTCCCGTTTATCTACTTCCAGTTCTGAGGCGGTGTGACGAGGGCGACGAGCGGGCCCCTGCGGGTCGGGTTGGTGATCGGTCAGCTGTCGACTGGCGGCGCGGAAGGGCAACTGCGGGTCCTCTGCGAGGGGTTCGACCGGCGGCGGATCGCCCCGACGGTGTATTGCCTGAGCGCGGAGACCTCGCCGGTCGGTCCGCAGTTGGAGCAGGCCGGCATCGCGGTGCGCGTCATCAGCGGCGGACGGATCGGCCGCGTCGGCGCCCTGCGCCGCGCCTTGAGCGCCGACCGTATTCAGGTGGTGCACGCCTGGCTGTTCATCGCCAATGCGTATGCGTGGGCGGCGACGCGGGGGGGCGGGCCGGTACTGGTCGCCTCGGCGCGCAACTGTAAGCGGTCCGGGCGCGTCCTCGATGCGGTCAACCGGCGCGCCTTCCGCGCCAGCGGCATGATCCTGGTGAACTCCGAGCGGGTCGGGCGCTACATCGAGCGCCAGTACGGCGCCCCGCGCGCGCGCATCGAACTCGTCTACAACGCCATTGACGTCGAACGCTTCCGGCCGCGTGCGGAACCTGGGCCCGGGGGTGAGTCGGCGCCGCGCATCATCATGATCAGTCGATTGGTGACACAGAAGAATCCACGCTTGTTCGTCGAGGGGGCACGGAGGCTGCGCGCACTCCTGCCGGCAGCGCGATTCCAACTCGTCGGCGACGGCCCGCTGCGGCCCGCTGTGCAACGCTGGATCGCCGATGCCGGGCTGGCGGGCTGTGTCGAACTCCTGGGCGAGCGGAGCGATGTGCCGGAGTTGCTGCGCGCCGCCGACCTGTTCTGGCTGACCTCCGATTGGGAGGGCCTTCCGAACGTCGTCCTCGAGGCGATGGCGTCCGGCCTGCCGGTGGTGGCGACCGATGTCGGCGGGACCGCGGAACTGGTCACATCGGATGTCGAGGGGGCTCTGTTCGCGGCCGGCGACTGCGAGGCGCTGGTGGCGCGCTCGGCCGCCATCCTCACCGACGCCGGGCGGCTCGCCGCCATGCGCCGGGCGTCGCGTCGCCGAGCGGAGGCATTCAGCGTCCCGCGCATGGTGGCGGCGACCGAGGCGGTGTACGCGCGGGCGCTGGAGGGGCGGGCGGCATGAGCGACTGGCCCCTGGTCTCGATCGTCATTCCGATGCGCAATGAGGCCGCGACCATCGCGTCGCTGCTCGACAGCGTGCTGGCGCAGGACTACCCCTCCGACCGCTTTGAAGTGCTGGTGGTCGACGGCGAGTCGTCAGACGCTTCGCCGCGGGTCGTCGAGCAATACGCGCGTCGCGACGCGCGCGTCCGGTTACTCGTGAATCCGCGCCGCATCGTCCCGACGGCGCTCAACGTCGCCATCCGTGCGGCGCGGGGCACGATCATCTGCCGGGTCGACGGGCACACGCGGCTGGCCCCGGACTATGTCCGCATCGGTGTAGAGACCTTGCGCCGCACCGGGGCCGACAATGTCGGCGGGCGAATGGACGCCGTCGGCGGCGGATGGTTCGGCGACGCGGTCGCTGACGCGACGGCATCCCGTGTTGGTGTCGGCTCCTATTTCCACTTCGGTACCGAGGAGCGCGAAGTCGACACTGTCTACCTCGGCATGTGGCCGAGATCCGTATTCGCGCGCGTCGGGCTGTTCGACGAGGAGTTGGTCCGTAATCAGGACGACGAGTTCAACTACCGCCTGCGCAAGGCGGGCGGTCGCATCGTGCTCAATCCAGCGATGCGGTCCTGGTACCAGAACCGGCGGGACGTCGCGCACCTACTGCGCCAGTACTACCAATACGGGCAGTGGAAGGTGCGCGTGCTGCAGAAGCACCCCGGACAGATGAGCTGGCGGCACTTCGTACCGCCGGCGTTCGTGGCCGGGCTGATCGTTTTCGTCGTGGCGCAATCGGTGATTCCCGCGGCGGCGACCGTGCTGCGCGCCGTCGTCAGCGTCTACTTGGTGGCGGTCCTGGCGGCTGCGGTCAGTGTCTCGCACCGCCGCGGGCTGTCCGCGGTACTGGCGACGGCGTTGGCGCTGGTCTGCGTCCACATCGCCTGGGGAGCCGGTTTCCTGAGTGGGTTGATTGCGTTCGCCGGTCACTGGCGAACTCCGGAGCAGGGGCCCCCGCAATTGGGGCCCGCGGAGGAGACATGAGACTGCGAGAGAAGTTGACCGTCGAGGAGAAAGTCGCGATCGCGCTCGAGTTGATCAAGCGCGAACGTTCCCTCGACGAGATCCGCGTCCACTACCGGGTTAGCCACACGACGGCATACAAGCTCCGCAACCTGTTTTTGGAAGGAGGCCGGCAGGCGCTCACGCGCGGCGGCCACGGTGGCGGGAACCTCGAGGCGCGTGTCCGGGCTCTCGAGGAGCGCGTCGAGCGCGGCGGCGGCCGGCCGGCCGGCGCTGGCGGCGAACGGACCAACGGGCGGGCGCGCGCAAGCGGCGCCTCGGAGATGTGAGGAACATGAGCGAGCTCTATCTGATCACCGGCGGCGCCGGCTTCATCGGCTCGAACCTGGCGGAGGCCCTGGTTCGTGACGGCGAACGGGTGCGAATTTTCGACAATCTCTCGAGCGGCACGCTCGACAATTTGGCGGCGGTGCGTGACCGAGTCGAGTTCGTGGAGGGCGATCTGCGCGACTTCGACGCCGTCCGTCGCGCCATGCAGGGCGTGACGCGCGTCGCCCACCAGGGGGCGCTGCGTTCGGTCGAGCGCTCGGTGGACGATCCACTCAGCAGCGACGCGGTAAACGTGCAGGGGACGCTTCACGTGTTGCAATCGGCTCGTGAGCAGCAGGTCAAGCGCGTGGTGTATGCCTCGTCATCTTCAGCCTACGGCGACACTGAAGCGTTGCCCAAGCGCGAGGACCAGACCCCGGCGCCGATCTCGCCGTACGCGGTATCCAAGCTTGCCGCCGAGCATTACTGCCGCGTCTTCAGTCGATTGTACGGGGTCGAAACCGTCAGCCTGCGGTACTTCAACGTATTCGGGCCGAAGCAGAGCCCGGAATCGAAGTATGCGGCCGTCGTGCCGCTGTTCCTGCGTGCCGCCTTCCAGAACGTGCCGCTCGAGATCCACGGCGACGGAGAGCAGTCGCGCGACTTCACGTACATCGACAATGTCGTCCTGGCCAATCGCCTGTCGCTGACCACACCGGGGGTGGCGGGCGAGGTGTTCAACGTGGCCTGCGGAGAGCGGCACTCCCTGCTCGACATCGCCCGGTCCATCGGGCGTCTGCACGGGCGCGAACTTACCCTCAACCACGTCGCCTCACGGCGCGGGGACGTGCGGCATACGCAAGCCTCGATCGACCGCATTACCGCGCGGCTCGCCTTTCGTCCCGCGGTGGCGTTCGACGAGGGTATGCGACGCACCTACGACTGGTTCAGGGAGCAGTGGCGGGGATGACGACTGGTCGAATTGACACGTGAAACGGGCGCCGTTAGGGTCCGCGGTTCATCACCGACGGGGGCTTCGTGAGCGTACTGGTCAATAAACACACGCGCGTCCTGACGCAGGGCATTACCGGGACGACCGGGCAGTTCCACACCACCGCGTGCAAGGAATATGGCACGCAGATGGTCGCTGGGGTGACTCCCGGCAAAGGGGGCACGGCGTTCGACGGCATCCCGATCTTCGACACCGTCGAGCGGGCGGTCGCGGCGACCGCCGCCAACGCCTCGGTCATCTACGTTCCGCCGCCGTTCGCGGCCGACGCGATCCTTGAAGCGGCCGACGCGAGCATTCCGTTGGTGATCTGCATCACCGAAGGCATCCCGGTGCTCGATATGATGCGCGTCAAACGCTACCTCGAAGGGCGCCCGACGCGACTGATCGGACCGAATTGCCCGGGCATCATCACGCCGGGGGAGTGCAAGATCGGCATCATGCCGGGCTATATCCACAAGCCCGGCCGCATCGGCGTCGTCTCGCGCAGCGGCACGTTGACCTACGAAGCCGTGCACCAGCTCACCCAGCTGGGACAGGGGCAGTCGACGTGTATCGGCATCGGCGGCGACCCGATCAATGGCACCAACTTCGTCGATGCGCTGCGGCTGTTCCAGGACGACCCGGACACCGATGCAGTGATCGTCATCGGTGAGATCGGTGGCGGAGCCGAGGAGTCGGCGGCCGAGTTCATCCAGGTGCACATGAGTAAGCCGGTGGTGGCCTTCGTCGCCGGGCAGACCGCGCCGCCGGGACGCCGCATGGGGCATGCCGGCGCGATCATCGCCGGCGGACGCGGAACGGCGGCCGACAAGATCACGGCCTTTGAGGCAGCCGGCGTCCGCGTCGCGCGCAACCCCGCCGAGATGGGCGCGACCATGGTCGCACTGCTGGCCGAACGGAAGGGATCATGAAGGAACGCACGCTCGCTATCGTCAAGCCTGACGCGGTCGCCAAGAACGTCATCGGCTCCATCCTCGCCCGCGCCGAAGTGGCCGCCCTGCGCGTCGTCGCCGGCAAGCTCCTGCACTTGAGCCCGGCCGACGCGGGCCGTTTCTACGTCGTGCACAAGGAACGGCCGTTCTACGCCGATCTGTGCGCGTTCATGTCGTCGGGCCCGGTGTTCCCCGCCGTCCTGGAGGGCGAGGGCGCCATCGCCAAGTGGCGCGAGTTGATGGGCGCCACCGATCCGGCAAAGGCCGCGGCGGGCACGGTCCGCAAGGATTTCGGCACCAACGTGGAGCGCAATGCCTCGCATGGCTCGGACGCCCCCGATACCGCGCGCTGGGAAATCGCCTTCTTCTTCGGCGAGATCGAGCTGCGCGACGCCTGACACGTCCGCACGTGCGGCGCTGACGCCCGGCGCCCTGCGCGCCTGGCTGCGCGGCGAGGGTGTGCCGGCGTTTCGGGCCGTGCAAATTCTCGCCTGGGTATACCAGCACGGCGTCGACTCTTTCGACGCCATGAGCAACGTGGGCGCGCCGTTGCGCGCCAAGCTGGCGTCGGCATTCGCACTGCCGGGTCTGTCGGCGCCCAGCGTCTCGTGCGCCCGCGACCATACCCGCAAACTGCTGTTCGCCCTCGAGCCGGGACGCGCCATCGAGGCGGTGATCATTCCCGACCCGCCGCGGCTGACCGCCTGCATCTCCTCGCAGGCCGGCTGTGCCATGGGGTGCGGCTTCTGTGCCACCGCCAAGCTCGGTTTGCAGCGCCAGCTCGACGCGTCGGAGATCGTCGGCCAGCTGCTGGCGGTGCGGCGCGTTCTCGATCCCGGGGAGCGGCTCTCCAACGTCGTGTTCATGGGCATGGGCGAGCCCTTGGCGAACTACGACGCGGTGGTCGAAGCGATCGAGATCCTCACCGCGCCATGGGGCTTCGGGCTGTCGGGACGGCGCATCACCGTCTCCACGGTCGGTCTGTTGCCGCAGCTGCAGCGGCTGGTGCGGGACACGCCGGTGAGCGTGGCGGTATCGCTGACCGCCACCACCGACGCGCTGCGTGATCGACTGATGCCGGTCAATCGCCGCTATCCCCTCGGCGAGCTCTTCGCCACCTGCCGCGCGCTGCCGCTGGCGCAGCGCCGCCGCATCACCTTCGAGTACGTCCTCCTCGCCGGCGTCAACGACGCTCCTGCCGACTCCGCCCGCCTCATCAAGCTCCTCCACGGCATCCCCGCCAAGGTGAATCTCATTCCCTTCAACCCCTTTCCCGGGTCCGAGTTCGCCCCCCCCACTGCCGACGTGATCGACCGCTTCAAGCACCGTCTCCTCGCGGCTGGCCTCAGCGCCAGCGTCCGGGCCACTCGCGGTCGCGACATCCAGGCCGCCTGCGGCCAACTCGCGGCCAGCGCGCAGGGGCTGCTCGGCCCGCGGGCCGCGGCCCCGGCTGCGTCCTCCGCACGCTGACGCTGCTGCGCCGTGCACCATGGTGCGGCAGCCCGCCTAACCCGCTATGGCACTCTGCGTGGCGTCGATCGCGGTGGTGGTGAATCCGAGCGCCGGGCGCAATCGGGGCGTGGCAGCACGCGTCGAGCGACTGGCTGGCGTACTCGGCGCGGAGGGCTGGGTGCGCGAGACGCGCTCGCTCGAGCAGTTGGCCGACGTGGCGCGCGAGTGCCAGGCGCGGCGGGTGGACCTGCTCGGCGTCTGCGGCGGCGATGGCACGCTGGCGCGCACGCTCACCGCCCTTGTGCGAGCCTATGGCGCCGACGCGTTGCCCTGCATCTTGCCGCTGCGCGCCGGAACGATGAACACCGTGGCGCGGGCGATGGGGTGCTCGGCGTGGCACCCGGAGCGGATGTTGGCCGAGGTGATGGCCGAGTCGCGCCGTGGCGCGCCGCTGGCGCACACGGAGCACCAGTTGCTGTCCATCAACGGCAGTCAGTTCGGCTTCATGATCGGCGCCGGCGTACCGGTCGAGTTCCTACGTCGCTACTATGCCATCGGCCGCCGTGGTGCGGTTGGCGCGCTGCGCCTGCTGGCGACGCTCGGGGCGTCGGCGATCGCCGGTCGTGGGGCGGGGGTGGCGCTGTTCCGGCCGCTGCCGGCGCGCTTGGCATGCGACGGGGATCCAGGGCCGTTCGACGCCTATAGCGTCGTCTACGCCAGCACGATCGAGGATATCGGACTGGGATTCCGCCCGACCTATCGGGCGCGGGAACAGGCGGGCCAGTTCCACGTGTTTGCCGGAGCGATCGGGCCACGAGAGTTCGTGCGCTGTCTACCGGCCATCCGCCTTGGGCGCGCGACGGGCTCGCCGCGCGTCCTCGACAGGGTCACGAGCCGGCTGTGCGTTGAGTTTCGCGATCCGACGCTCTACATGGTCGACGGCGACATCATGGAGCCGACGACGCGACTCGAGGTGGCGCTCGGCCCCCTGGTCCGCGTCATCCGGAGGTAAGGGTGGGCGAACACATCCTCGGCGTCATCGGCGGCAGCGGACTCTACGACCTGCCCGGCATCCGCGCGACGGAGTCGGTGCACGTCGACACGCCATTCGGCCGGCCATCGGACGAACTGGTGCGCGGCTACCTCGGCGATGTCGCCGTGGTCTTCCTGCCACGCCACGGCCGCGGGCACCGCCTGCTGCCGACCGAAGTGCCATATCGGGCCAACGTCTTCGCGCTCAAGCAACTGGGTGTCCAGGGGCTGCTCAGTATCGGCGCAGTCGGTTCGCTGCGCGCGCACCTGCCGCCCGGCGATGTCGTGATCCCCGACCAGTTCATCGATCGGACCGTGGGGCGACCGAGCACCTTTTTCGGCGACGGCATCGTCGCCCACGTCAGCCTCGCCGACCCGGTGTGCGCCGCCTTCGCCGACAGCGTCGAAGCCGCTGGGCGCGCCGCCGGCGGCACCGTGCATCGCGGCGGGACCTACCTCTGCATGGAAGGGCCGCAGTTCTCCTCGCGGGCCGAGTCGCTCCTCTACCGGCAGTGGGGCGCGGACGTCATCGGCATGACCAACTGGCAGGAGGCGAAGCTGGCGCGCGAAGCGGAGCTGTGCTTCGCCAGCCTCGCGTTGGTCACCGACTACGACTGCTGGAAGACCGACGAGGCGCACGTGGTGATCGACGACGTCCTGCGCATCCTCGCTGCCAACGCCGATCTCGCCCGTCGCGCCGTGGTCGGCGTCGCCGAGCGGCTTGCCGGCCAGCGGGCCTGCGCCTGCGCCGAGGCCCTGCGCTACGCCATCATCACCGACCGGGCGCGCATTCCCGAGCATCGACGCACCGCGCTCGCCCCGTTGATTGGGAAATACCTGTGACGAACGGACTGGAGTCCTGATGAGTCTCGTGGTGGTTGGATCGGTGGCGCTCGATACGGTGGAGACGCCGCGTGGCCGCGTCGATGACGCCCTCGGTGGTGCGGCGTTGTACTTTGCGCTGGCCGCCAGCTTCTTCACGCCGGTGCGCATGGTCGGTGTGGTCGGGGCGGACTTTCCGCGTGCGACGTTGGACGAATTGCGCAGGCGCGGCATCGATCTGGCGGGGGTCGAGGAAGCGCCGGGCAAGACGTTTCGCTGGACCGGGCGCTACCATGAGGACGTCAACGTCCGCGACACGCTGCACCTCGACCTCGGCGTCTTCGCCACCTTCCGGCCGAAGCTGCCGGACAGCTACCGCGACTCGCGCAACGTTTTCCTGGCCAACATCGACCCGCTGCTGCAGGCCTCGGTCCTCGACCAGTTGCCGGCGCCGCGGATCATCGGCTGCGACACGATGAACCACTGGATCCTCGAATCGCGCCCGGCGCTCGAACACCTCCTGGCGCGGGTGGGCATCCTGGTCATCAACGACGAGGAGGCGCGCCTGCTGTCTGGCGAGCGCAACATCGTCAAGGCGGCGGCGAAGATTCTCTCGATGGGACCGACCTCGGTGCTGATCAAGCGGGGCGAGTACGGCGTCATCCAGTTCGCCGGCGACTCCGTGTTCGCCGTGCCCGCGTTTCCCCTTGAGGAGGTCACCGATCCGACCGGGGCCGGCGACTGCTTCGCCGGTGGCTTCATGGGGGAGTTGACGCGCTCGGGAGACACCTCGGCGGCGGGCATTCGCCGTGCGATCGTCTACGGCAGCGTCATGGGCTCGTTCGTGGTGGAAGACTTTGGCCCGCGTCGCCTGCTGCAACTGGAGCGCGCCGATATCGACCGGCGCTACCGTCAGTTCGTCAGCCTGACCGATATCGACGGCGACTGAACATGGACGTCTCTGTCGTCGTGCCGGTGTACGACGAGGCGGAGAACGTGGCCGGCGTGCACGCGGAGCTGGACGCGGTTCTGCGGGCGAGTGGCCTGGCCTACGAGCTGATCTTCGTCGACGACGGCAGCGCGGACGCGACCTTCGGCCGCCTGACGGCCCTGTCGCAGCGCGATCCGCACGTCGTCGCCATCAAGCTCAGTCGCAACTTCGGTCAGACCGCGGCGCTGTCCGCCGGCCTGGCGCAGTCGCGTGGCAACGATGTCGTGCTGATCGACGGCGACCGCCAGAACGATCCCGCCGACATTCCGCGCCTACTGGCGGCGCGGCGCGCTGGCGCCGATCTGGTGGCGGGCTGGCGCGTCGACCGCCAGGACGCCTGGCTGAGCCGCCGGGTGCCGTCAAAGGTCGCCAATTGGCTGATCGGTGCGATTACCGGCGTGCGCCTGCACGACTACGGCTGCACGCTCAAGGTGCTGCGCGGGGACATGGCGCGCAGCCTGCGGCTGTATGGCGAGATGCACCGGTTCATTCCCGTCCTGGTCGATGATCTCGGCGGCAGCGTGGTCGAGCTGCCGGTCAACCATCGCCCGCGCATCGCCGGCGTGTCGAAATATGGCATCTCGCGTACGGTCCGCGTGCTGCTCGACCTGATGACGGTGAAGTTCCTGTCGATCTACGCGACCCGTCCGATCCACGTCTTCGGCGTCGCCGGGCTGCTCGCCACCGCCGCCGGCACGTTGATCGTCGGCTGGCTCGGCTTCGAGCGCGTCATCCTCGGCATCCCCATCGGCGGCCGGCCGATTGTGTTGCTCGGCATCCTGTTGATGGTGATGGGGCTGCAGTTCGTCACTATGGGGCTGCTCGGAGAGCTGCTCATCCGCACCTACCACGAGTCGCAGAACAAGCCGGTGTATCGCGTCGATCGCGTGCTTGGCGCCCCTTCGGGTCCTGTCGCCGCTTCGCCCGCCCGGTCCATGGATCCCGCAGGGCAGCCAGTCGGCGGTTCGGGCTCCACCTGAATTGACTTCGATTTCCGGCGCCGATATCGCTCGACGCGGCGCGGCAACAAAACGGCGGGTTTGCGCATCCGTGGCGACGAGAGCGGAGGAGAAACCTGTGGAGGAGCGCGAGTGAAGCTGTGCGTCGTCGGTACCGGGTATGTCGGGCTGGTCGCCGGCACCTGTTTTTCCGAGAGCGGCAACGACGTCGTCTGCGTCGACGTCGACGAGAGGAAGATCGCCGCGCTCAAGCGCGGTGAGGTGCCGATCTACGAGCCAGGTCTCGAGGAACTCATCAAGCGCAACGTGGCGCAGCAGCGCCTGACGTTCCAGACCGACCTGGCGGACGCGGTGCGGCGGTCGCTAATCGTTTTCATTGCCGTCGGCACTCCGGAAGGGACCAACGGGGAAGCCGACCTGTCGGCGGTGTGGAAGGTCGCAGAGCAGATCGGCGACGCGGTGAACGACTACAAGGTCGTGGTCGACAAGAGCACCGTGCCGGTGGGCACGGCGGCGCGGGTGAGCGCGATCATCCGCGGCCGCACGAGCCATCCGGTCGACGTGGTTTCGAATCCGGAGTTCCTCAAGGAGGGGGCGGCGATCGAGGATTTTCAAAAGCCCGATCGCGTCGTCATCGGACATCGCAGCGAGCGCGCCCACGCCATCATGGAGGAACTCTACAAGCCCTTCATGCGCACGGGGAATCCCATCCTCTTCATGAGCCCGGAAAGCGCGGAGATGACCAAGTACGCCGCCAACGCCATGCTCGCGGCGCGCATCTCGCTGGTCAACGAAATCGCCAATCTCTGTGACGTCCTGGGCAGCGACGTCGAGGACGTGCGGCGCGGTGTCGGGCTCGACAAGCGCATCGGCCCCGCCTTTCTGTTCCCCGGCGTCGGCTACGGCGGCTCGTGCTTTCCCAAGGACGTCAAAGCGCTGATCACCATGGCCGAGGCGCACGGCCTGCCGCCGCGCCTGCTGCGCGCCGTGGACGACGTCAACACCGCCCAGAAGACGCTGCTCTACCGCAAGCTCGCGGCGCACTATGGCGACGCCCTGGGCGGCAAACGCTTCGCGGTCTGGGGGCTCTCCTTCAAGCCGCGCACGGACGACATGCGCGAGGCGCCGGCGGTGACCCTCATCGAGGCACTCCTGGCGGCCGGGGCATCGGTGCAGGCACACGACCCGGTCGCCCGGCATGTGGCCGAGCGCATCTTTGGCGACCGCATCGCCTACTGCGACGCGCCCTACGACGCCCTCCGCGATGCCGATGCGCTGGTCATCGTCACCGAGTGGGGAGAGTTCAAGCAACCCGATTTCGATCGCATGCGGAGTCTGCTGCGCGCCCCGGTGATCTTCGATGGGCGCAACCTGTACGAGCTCGGTACGATGAAGCAGCTCGGCTTCACCTATTATGCCGTCGGCCGCCCGGCCGTGCGGCCGGAGTAGCGATGGGACGGATCGTAGTCACTGGCGGTGCCGGATTCATCGGCTCGCATCTCGCGGATCGACTGGTCGGGGAGGGGCACGAGGTTATCGCGCTCGACAACCTCTCGACCGGGCATGGGCGCAACATCGCGCACCTGCTCGGCAACCCGCTCTTCACCTTCATCCACTACGACGTCACCGAGTATATTTACGTCGACGGACCGGTGGACGTGATTTTCCACCTGGCCTCACTGCCCAGTCCAGTGGACTATCTGAAGAAGCCGATTCCGACCCTCAAGGTAGGCGCCCTTGGTACCCACAAGACGCTGGGGTTGGCGCGCGCCAAGCAGGCGACCTTCCTGCTCGCCTCGACCTCCGAGGTGTACGGCGATCCGCAGGTGCATCCGCAGCCCGAGGACTACTGGGGCAACGTCAACCCGGTCGGTCCGCGCGGCGTGTATGACGAGTCGAAACGCTTCGCCGAGGCGATGACGATGGCCTACCACCGCTATCATGGGGTGGATTCGCGCATCTTCCGCATCTTCAATACCTACGGGCCGCGCATGCGACCGGACGACGGCCGCGTCGTCACCAACTTCATCTGCCAGGCCTTGCGCGGCGAACCGCTCACCGTCTTTGACGATGGCTCGCGAACCCGCAGCTTCTGCTTCGTCAGTGACCTCGTTGAGGGGATGATGCGGCTCTGGACGCGCGGCCCGGCGGATCCGGTCAACCTCGGCAATCCTCGCGAGATGACCATCCTCGAATTCGCCAAGATCATTCAGGCCCTGAGCGGGACCGCGTCGAAGATCGAGTTCCTGGTTCCGACCGACGAACGCACCAAGGACGATCCGACGACCCGCAAGCCGGACATCAGCCGTGCCCTGGCTTTGCTGGGTTGGGAGCCGCAGGTGGCGCTCGAAGACGGCCTCCGCGCGACGATCGACTACTTCAGGAAGCGCTTCGCCGAGGACGGCGCGTGAGGATACTCGTCACCGGCGGCGCGGGCTTCATCGGCAGCCATGTGGTGGAGGCCTACCTCGCCGCGGGGCACGACGTCGCGGTGGTCGACGATTTGTCGACCGGGCATGTTGAGAACCTGATCCCGGGCGTACGGTTTCACCGCGCCGACCTGCGCGACCGCGCCGCAGTCGCCGCCGTCATCGCGGCCGAGAGACCGGAGGTGATCAGTCATCACGCGGCGCAGCTGGATGTACGCCGCTCGGTCGCCGACCCCGTATACGACGCCCAGATCAATCTCATCGGCCTGCTGAACCTGGTTGAAGAGGCGCGCACACACGGCCTACGCCGGATGCTCTTCGCCTCGTCCGGCGGCACCGTGTACGGCGAGAGTCAGCGCGTACCGACGCGCGAGGACGATCCAACCGAGCCGGTGTGTCCGTACGGTGTGGCCAAGCTGAGCAGCGAGCACTATATTCATTACTATGCACACGTGTATGGCATCCGCTCGGTCTCGCTCCGCTACGCCAACGTCTATGGGCCGCGCCAGGATCCGCACGGGGAAGCCGGAGTGGTGGCGATCTTCAGTGGCCTGCTGCTCGACGGAGGCCAGCCGGTGATTAACGGCGCCGGCGACCAGACGCGCGACTATGTGTATGTTGGCGATGTCGCGCGTGCCAATCTGCTGGCCCTCGCCAGCGACTACACCGGGTCGGTCAATATCGGCACCGGTATCGAGACCTCGGTGGCGCATCTGTTCACGCTGCTCTGCGACGCCACCGGCGCGCACCCGGGCGAGCGCCATGGCCCGGGCAAGCCGGGCGAGCAGTCGCGCAGCGCCCTCGATCCGTCGCGGGCCCGTGCCGTGTTGGGGTGGAGCCCCGAAGTAGCGCTGACCGACGGGTTGGCGCGCGCCGTCGCCTTCTTCCGCGCCCGGCGGGCGGCGTGAGTCCCTCGCAGGGGGACCGGCAGCGATGACCCCGCTGGCGCAGATCCGCAATTTCTCGATCATCGCCCACATCGATCACGGCAAGTCGACGCTCGCCGACCGTCTGATGGAGGCCACGGGCACGATCACGCAGCGCGAGCGCCAGGCGCAGTTGCTCGACAGCATGGACCTCGAGCGCGAGCGCGGCATCACCATCAAGGCCAGCGCCGTGCGCATGCACTACCGCGCCAAGGACGGGCAGGACTATCTGCTCAATCTCATCGACACGCCCGGGCACGTCGATTTCGGCTACGAGGTGTCGCGCAGTCTCGCCGCCTGTGAAGGGGCGGTGCTGGTCGTCGACGCGGCGCAGGGCGTCGAGGCGCAGACGCTTGCCAACGTCTACCAGGCGCTCGACAGCAATCTCGAGATCGTCCCGGTGATCAACAAGATCGATCTGCCGAGCGCCGACCCGGAGCGCGTGAAGCAGGAAATCGAGGACATCATCGGCCTCGACGCCAGCGAGGCGGTGCTGGCCAGCGCCAAGCAGGGCATCGGCATCGTCGAGGTGCTGGAGAGCGTCGTGAAGATCGTCCCACCGCCGCGCGGCGACGCGACGGCGCCGTTGCAGGCGCTCATCTTCGACAGTTGGTTCGACCCGTATCACGGCGTCGTGGCGGTGGTGCGCGTCTTCCACGGCACGCTGCGCACCGGCGAGCGCATCCTGCTGATGTCGAATGGCGCGAAGTTTCTCGTCACCCAGGTCGGCGTCTTCGCGCCGCGCCCGGTCAAGGCCGAGGAACTCGGGCCGGGTGAAGTCGGGTTTTTCATGGCCGCCGTCAAGGACATCCACGACGCCAACATCGGCGACACCGTTACCGGCGCCGAGCGGCCGGCCGCCGGACCGCTGCCCGGCTTCAAGGCCGTCAAGCCAATGGTGTTCTCGGGCCTCTATCCCACCGAGTCGACGCAGTACGAACCGCTGCGCGACGCGATGGAGAAGCTGCGCCTGAACGACTCGGCCTTCAGCTACGAGCCGGAGAACTCCATGGCGCTCGGGTTCGGCTTTCGCTGCGGCTTTCTCGGCCTGCTGCACATGGACATCGTGCGCGAGCGGCTCGAGCGGGAGTTCGCCCTGTCCCTGATCGCTACTGCGCCAACGGTCGCCTATCGCGTGAAGACCATCAAGGGCGAGTCGATCCTGGTCGACAGCCCCGCCAAGCTGCCCGACCCCAGCCTGATCGAGGTCATCGAGGAACCCTATATCTTGGCGTCCATCCACGTGCCGGAGACTTATCTCGGCGGTGTCCTGAAGCTGTGCGAGGAGAAGCGCGGCCGCCAGAAGGGGATGCGCTACCTCGGCGTGACGCGTATGGTGCTCGAGTACGAATTGCCGCTCAACGAGGTGGTCCTCGATTTTCACGATCGCCTGAAGTCGGTGAGCAAGGGCTATGCTTCGCTGGACTACGAGTTCATCGAAATGCGCCCCGGTGACCTCGTCAAGCTCGACGTGCGCGTCAACGGCGAGCCGGTTGACGCCATGTCGCTGATCGTCCATCGCGACCGCGCCTATCAACGCGGCCGCGACGTGATCGAGATCATGAAGGGGCTGATCCCACGCCAGATGTTCGAGGTCGTGCTGCAGGCGGCGATCGGCGCCAAGATCATCGCCCGCGAGACGGTGCGAGCGTTGCGCAAGAACGTCACCGCCAAGTGCTATGGCGGTGACATCTCGCGCAAGCGCAAGCTCCTCGAGAAGCAGAAAGAAGGCAAGAAGCGGATGAAGCAGGTCGGCAGCGTCGAGATTCCGCAAGAAGCTTTCCTCGCCGTCCTCAAGGTGCCGGCCTGATCGCCCGCGGCTACGGTCTGGCGATCGCCGTCGGCCTGCTCGGGGCGGTGCTGTTGCGGGGCGTCGCCGTGCAGGCATTCAAGATTCCATCCGGGTCGATGCTGCCGACGTTGCAGATCGGCGATCACTTGTTGACCAATCCGCTCCGCTACGGCGTGCGCTCGCCGCTGGGCCGCGGATGGTTGGTGCGCTGGGGCGCGCCGCGCCCTGGCGACGTTGTCGTATTCTCCAATCCGCGCGAAAGCGGCCAGACGTTCGTCAAGCGGGTCGTCGCCGTCGGGGGCGAACGGGTCGAGGTTCGCGACAAGCAGGTGCTGGTCGACGGCGTCGCGCGTGCCCTCCCGGGCGCCACCTTCATCGAGGGGTTCGGGCGCGTGCAATCAAGCGGTCCGCGAGATAACTTCGGTCCTGTAGCGGTACCAGTGGGTCAGGTGTTCGTGCTAGGAGACAACCGCGATCAGAGCGTCGACAGCCGGTACTGGGGCTTCGTCGACGCCAACGATGTGAGCGGCAAAGCCGCCTTGGTCTACTGGTCGATGGATGCGGATGATGGGTGGGTACGCTGGGAGCGGCTGGGGCAGTTCGTGCGCTGAGGCGCGACTCCGGCGGTTGCCAGAATCACTGAAACGTACGGAGGCTTTGATGCGTATTCCCAGTATGGCGGCGGTGGCCGTTGTGGCGGTGTTGCTCCCGGCGGTTGCGGGCGCGAACAGCGGAATTTTCCGCTCGGCGTTCACCGAGTTCACCTCGTCAGGCAATGCCACGGGCATTGCTACCGGTGACTTCGACGGCGACGGCATCACGGACGTCGTCACGTCGAATGCGGGCCTCGGGCGCAACGAGTTGAACGTTCTGACCGGGTTCAGCGACGGCACGCTGGTGTCGGCGCAGCCGACGGTCCCCATCGACAGTTTCCCGTCGGGCCTGGTGTTGGCGGACTTCGATGGCGACGGCGTCGGCGATCTGATCGTCGCGCTGGCCAACGAGAACGCGGTGACGTTCCTGAAGGGGCGGGCCGACCAGGACTTCTTCGATCTCCCCGCTGCGTCCATCCGCGTCGGCACCAGTCCGGCGGGCCTGGCAGCGGCAGATATTACCGGCGAAGGTCAGTTGGATCTAATTGTCGCCAACGAGGGCAGCGACGGGGCGCCGGGATCGCTGTCCTTTCTGGCCGGCAACGGCGACGGCACGTTCACGGTCATCTTGCAGGATGATCCGGACGAGCCGGGCACGCAGATCAGCACCCTACGGACCGACCTGGGCACGCGCGCCGTCGCGCTCGGTAACCTCGACGCGGTTCCGGGCCTCGACGTCGCGGCCCTCAACCTGCGCGCCAATAATGTCACCCTGTTCCGTGGTGACAGTCAGGGCTCCTTCACCCCGGCGGGCAGCGTGCCAACGGGAGCGGCGCCGCAAGACCTGCGGCTGGTCGACCTCGACGGCGACGGCAAACTCGATCTGGTTGTCGCCGCTGGCAACGAGGACGCGGTCACCGTGCAGCGCGGCAACGGCAATCTGTCGTTCCAGATCGCGGCCGCGTATGCCGTCGGGACCGTGCCGACGCGGCTGGCGATCGGCGACCTCGACGACAATGGCACCCTCGATATCCTCGCCAGCAACAGCCGCAGCGGTGATGTCAGCCTGCTGCGCGGCGACGGCACGGGCGCCTTCGCCGCGGCGCGCACCTTCGTCGCCGACGCCGAGCCGCAGGCCCTGACGATCGCCGACCTGGACGCCGACGGGCTGCTCGATCCGATCGCCGCCACCCAGGGGGGCGACGGAGGCGCCACGGTCGCGGTACTGCGCAATCGCGGCGATGGCATCCTGCAGGCGGTCGAGGACATTCGCGCTGGCAACGGTCCGTCGGCGGTGGCGTCGGCCGACATGGACGACGACGGAGTCACCGATCTGATCGTCGCCGGCGACGGCGGCGAGGTGCGGATCTTCCCGGCCCGAGACGGCGCCTTCGGAGCGCCCGTGACGATCAGCGTTGGCGGGCGCACGCTGGCATTGGCGGCCCGCGACCTGAATGGCGATGCGCGTCCGGACCTGGCCGTCGTCGACAACGAAACCAACCGCGTCGCCGTGTTGCTGGCGACCGGACCAAACCAGTTCGCTCCGACCCAGCTGTACCCCGTGGCCGAAGGCCCGGGTGGCATCGCGACCGGTGATTTCAATGCTGATGGACGCGTCGACCTGGCGGTGTCCGCCATCGGCCCTCCGGGGCGGGTGTCGGTGCTCCTGCAGCAGCCGAACGGATCCTTCGGGACGGCGCGCAGCACCCTGCTCGAGGGCGAGGAGACACCGCTCGGCATCGGCGCCGTGGACGCCAATTGCGACGGGCGCGATGACCTGGTCGTCGCCAACCAGGCGACGAACACCGTCAGCGTTCTGCGCAGCAACGGCGACGGGACCTTCGCGGTCGTGCAGACCCTGGCCGAGGCACAGGCCGGGCAGGGACCGATCGGCATCGCGGTGGCGGACTTCACGCGCGACGGCGTCGGCGACTTCGCCGTCAGCAATTCGGTCGTGCCGGGCAGCCAGCCGAGTGTCCGCGTGTTCCGCGGCGTCTGCGATGGCGGCTTCGCGCTGCTTGCGTCGCTGCGCGCCGGCGATCTGGTGTCCGCCCTGGTGGCGCGCGACTTCACCGGCGATCAGATCGTCGATCTCGGCCTCGTGAACCAGACGTCCAACGCCCTGCGCGTGTTCCGCGGCACCGGTAACCCGAGTCCGGCCTTCCAGGGGAGCCAGCCGGACGCGGTGAGCCGCATGCCGATTGCCATCGCCGCCGGGGACTTCGACGGCGACGGACGCTACGACGCGACCAGCGCCAATAGTGATCCCAGCGCCAACAACGTCTCGGTGCTGTACAACTGTGCTCGCGACGTCGGATGTGACCCGTTCGGTTCCCCCGGGCCGGCCGGCTCCGCGGCGCGCCGCGGCGACGGCAACGGCGACACGGTGCGCTCGGCGGCGGACCTGGTCGCGGTCGGTCGCGAGGTTATGGACGGTGACGGTCGCCAGGTCGAGAGCATCGGCTTCGGCAGCGGCTTTGCCGCCACACCAGGTGTGGACGCCAATGGCGACGGCGTGGTCTCCGCCCAGGACCGCCGCGCCGTGGCGCACCGCATCTTCGGCGGGGCGTGACGTGGTCGACGAAGCCCGCTTGCAGAAGGATCTGCAGGACGCGATGCGCGCCCGCGACCGGGTGCGCCTCGACGTGTTGCGCGGCGTCATCACGGCGCTGAAGAACACCAAGATCGAGAAGCAGTTGGCCGATCTACCGGAGGCGGAGATCCTCGCCGTCCTGCGCCGAGAGCTCAATAAGCGGGCGGAGATTGCCGGCTTCGCCCGCAAGGCCGGGCGCGAGGAGACGGTGGCGCAGGCCGCCGCCGAGCAGGCGATCCTCGAGGCGTACCTGCCGGCGCAGATGGATGCCGACGGACTGGCGGCCGCGATCCAGGCCATCGCCGCCGACATCGGCAGCTCACAGATCGGCCCGGTGATGGCCGAACTGCGCGCTCGCCATGCAGGGCAGTTCGACGGCAAGCTGGCCAGCCAGCTGATCAAACAGCTGCAGGGCTGACGGAGGGCGTGGCTTCCGCCGCGCCGTATCGGAAGCGGCGCGGCGGGAGCCGCACCCTCCGCCTTCACGACGCCAGATCGCCGCTCGCCGCCGCGACGCCCGCCCCAGGTCGTACGGGGTAGCCGCAGCGTGGCAACAGACGCTCCAAAGCGTGCAACACCAGCAGCACGTTGGCCACCGTGCTCGACTCGCCCATCAGGCCGATCCGCCACACCTTCCCCTTCAGCGGCCCGAGCCCCCCGCCTATCTCGAGCTGGAATTCCTCCAGCAATCCTTTCCGCAACGCCACGTCATCGACCCCTGCCGGGATGACCACACTGTTGAGCATCCACAGACGCCGCCCCTCCTGTGCCGCCAGTTCTAGTCCCAGCGCGCCGAGCCCGGCCGCCAGCGCCTGGTGATGTCGCTGGTGGCGCGCCCAGCGCGCCTCCAAGCCCTCCTCGTGTACCAGCCGGAGCGCCTCGAGCAGCGCGTAGTTCATCGAGATGGGCGCCGTATGGTGGTAGACGCGCTCGTCGCCCCAGTACTTCTCGATCATCGTCAGGTCGAGGTACCAGCTCTGCACCTTGGTGCGGCGGGCGCGCAACGTCGCGACGGCGCGCGCGCCGAAGGTGAGGGGCGCCAGCCCCGGCGGACAACTCAGACATTTCTGCGTGCCGCTGTAGCAGGCGTCGATCAGCCAGTCGTCGACGCGGACCGGGCACCCGGCGAGCGAGGTAACGGTGTCGACGAGGAATAGTGAACCGGCCTCGCGCACGACGCGGCCGATCTCCTCGAGCGGCTGCCAGGCGCCGGTCGACGTTTCGGCGTGCACCACCGCCACCAGTTTGGCGCCGGGGTGGTTGTGCAGAGCGGCGCGGACGGAGTCGGGCTCGATCACCCGCCCCCACGGCGCTTCGACGGCAACAGCGCGGGCGCCGCAGCGCTCGACGATATCGGTCATGCGCGTGCCGAAGACGCCGTTGACGCCGACGATCGCCGTGTCGCCCGGCTCGAGCAGGTTGACCAGGCACGCCTCCATGCCGGCCGAGCCGGTGGCGGAGATGGGAATGGTCAGGGTGTTGGCGGTCTGGAAGGTGGCGCGCAGCAGTGTCTTGGTTTCCTCCATCAGGGCGACGAAGGCCGGATCGAGATGGCCGATCAGCGGCGTGCCGAGGGCGGCCAGAACGCGGGGGTGAGCGGCGCTCGGGCCGGGGCCGAGCAGAACGCGGGGCGGCGGAGAGATCGTCGTCATGGGCAGGACGGAAAACACAGATGGCGGCGGATGGCCATCCGCCGCCATCTGTGTTTTCTGCGACATGTATGCTCGCTGCATCGCTCGCCGCCGCGCTCGCAGACCTGGTCGGCGAGGAGGGGCTGATCACCCGTCCGGCCGATACGCGCGTCTACGAGTGCGACGGCTGGACGCTCGAGCGGCGCACACCGGACGCGGTGGTGCTGCCGCGCACGGCAGCGGAGGTGGCGGCGGTGTTGCGGCTGCTGCATGCGCGCGGCATCGCGTTCGTGCCGCGTGGCGCCGGCACCGGCCTGTCCGGTGGGGCGCTGCCGCTCGACGCGCCGGTGATGATCTGCACCAGCCGGCTGAAACGCATCGTCGAGATCGATCTGGCCAATCGTCACGCGGTGGTGGAGGCGGGGGTCGTGAACCTGGCTGTGACGCGCGCCGTGGCGGCGCAGGGGCTGTTCTACGCGCCAGACCCGTCGAGCCAATCGGCCTGCACCATCGGCGGCAACGTCGCCGAAAACTCGGGCGGGCCGCACACGCTGAAGTACGGGGTCACGACGAACCACGTTCTCGGCCTCGAGTTGGTGCTGCCGGATGGTGAGGTCGTCGAATTGGGTGGGACGGCAGAAGACGTGCCGGGCTACGATCTGCGCGGGCTCGTCATCGGTGCCGAGGGAACGATGGGCGTGGTCACCCGGGCGACGTTGCGCCTGACGCCGGTCCCCGAGGGGGTGCGCACCCTGCTGGCGGTCTTCGAGTCGGTCGACGATGCGTGTACCGCGGTATCGGGCATCATCGCCGCGGGCATAGTACCGGCGGCCCTGGAGATGATGGATCAGCTTATCGTGCAGGCCGTCGAGGCCGCCTTCCACGTCGGGTTTCCCACCGACGCCGGCGCCGTGCTGTTGGTTGAGCTCGACGGCGCAACGGCTGAACTCGACGAGCAGGCGAGGGCGGTGGCAGACGTCTGCCGGACGCGGGGCGCGCGCGAGGTGCGCCTGGCCGCCGACGCCGCCGAGCGCGCGGCCCTGTGGAAGAGCCGCAAGCGCGCCTTCGGCGCCATTGGCCGCCTGGCACCGAACTACTGTACGCAGGACGGCGTCGTACCGCGCACGAAGGTGCCCGACATCTTGCGCGCCATCAGCGCCATCGGCACGCGGCACGGCCTGCGGATCGCCAATGTCTTCCACGCCGGAGACGGCAATATCCACCCGATTCTGCTTTACGACGAGCGCGATGCGGACGAGGTGCGGCGGGTCATTGCCGCCGGACACGAAATCTTGCGCGCCTGCGTCGATCTCGGCGGCAGCATCACCGGCGAGCACGGCATCGGCGTTGAAAAGATGCAGGAGCTTTCGTTGCTGTTCGGTCCCGCCGACTTGGCAGTGATGCAGCAATTGCGTGGCGCCTTCGATCCGCTCGGGCGGAGCAATCCGGGCAAGATTTTCCCGACGCCGGGGACGTGTGTCGAGGTCTCGCGACCGCACCGCCAGGTGGCGCTGTGAATGGCGGCGCCAGCGCGCCGGTCGTCGCGACCTGGATCCGCGATCTGCGCGCCCGCCTCGGCGAGGACGCGGTGCGCGAGGGCGATATCGTCTGGCGCTTCGCGGCGGCCGGCCTGGCTCCCGCCTGCGTCGTCGAGCCTGCCGATCTGGCAGGGGTCGTCGCGGCGGTGCAGGCAGCGGCCGCCCTCGATCTCGCCGTAGTGCCGGCTGGCAACGGGACGCATCTGTATGTCGGCGCCGTGCCGCGTCGCTACGACATCGCACTCAGTACGCGCCGGCTGCGGCGTGTGCTGGCGCACGATGCCGGCGACCTGACGGTGACGGTCGAGGCTGGCTTGACGCTCGCCGGGCTCGACTCGGCCCTGGCTGGGGCGGGGCAGTGGCTGCCCCACGACGCCCCGCGGCCCGAGGCGATGACCGTCGGCGGCGCCGTCGCGGCCAACCGCAGCGGGCCACTGCGCTTCGGGTACGGGACGCTGCGCGACCAGCTGCTCGGGGTGCGCGCCGTCATGGCCGACGGTGCGTTGGTGCGCGGCGGCGGACAAGTTGTGAAGAACGTCGCCGGGTACGACCTGCCGAAGCTGTTCACGGGTTCGTATGGAACCCTTGCCGTGCTGGTCGAGGCCTCATTCAAGGTGCAGCCTCGCCCCGCCGGATGGGCGGTGTTCGAGTGGACAGCGCCGGATCTCAGTGCCGCGTTGGCGCGTACCCGGGCCGTGCTCGGATCGAACGTGCAGCCGCTGATGCTCGAGGCGCTCAACGACGCGGCGGCCGAATCGCTCGGCCTCGACAGCGGCGCCAGTGTGATCCTCGCCTGTGCCGGTGGGGCAGGGCACCTCGACGAGCAGATGCGGCGCATCGAGCACTTGAGCGGCGGCGAGGTGACGCGGCACGTGCCGGACCGAGCCGACGCCCTCCTGCGGGCGCTGCGAGAGTTCTCGCAGCCGGCCGACGACGACGCGCTGGTGGCGCGCCTGAGCGGTCTGCCGACGGTGCTGCCGGGGCTGCTGGCGCAGCTCGAGGCGGCGGCTGGCGCCGCCGGAGTGGTGGCGGAGATCGCCGCGCACGCCGGCAACGGCGTCGCCTGGTGCCAACTGCTCGGGGCGCAGGATGTCGAGTGCGTCGCCGGCCTGGTCGAGGCGCTGCGCGCGTCGGCGCGGCGTGCCGACGCCTGGGTGGTGGTGGAAGCGATGCCAGCCGCGCTACGCGGCCGACTCGACCCGTGGGGCTTCGACGGGCCGGCGCTTCCTCTGATGCGGCGGGTGAAGGCGGCGTTGGACCCGCAAGACCGGTTCAGTCCCGGGCGCTTCGTCGGTGGCATCTGACATGGCCGGGGAACGGCACGATGCGGGCGCAGGGACGCTCCGCGCGGCACGGCCCAGCGGGCGGGTGGCTGACGCGGCCCTCCTGCGTGCGTGCGTCCACTGTGGCCTGTGCCTGGAGGCCTGCCCGACCTATCTGGAGCTGGGGACCGAGGCGGACTCGCCGCGTGGCCGCATTCATCTCATCCGCGCCCTCGAAGACGGCACCCTCGGTCTCGACGCCGAGGTCGTGCGCCACATCGATCTCTGCCTGGGTTGCCGGGCCTGCGAGAGCGCCTGTCCATCCGGCGTGCGGTATGGCGAGATCATCGAAGAAGCGCGCGGCTACGTCGAAGAACACGCCAGTCGACCGTGGTCCGAGCGGCTGCGCCGGCAGGCCATCCTGGCGCTGTTCCCGTATGCATGGCGGATGCGCGTCGCCCTCTGGTGTGCCGACCTGGCGCGCGCTGTCGGTGTGTGGCCGCTGGTGACGCGCTTCGTCGCCGGGGCCGACCTGTTGCCGGCGGCCCGGCAGCGCATGCCAGATGGAGCCTTTCATCCGGCGCACGAGGGCGAGCGCCTGCGCGTCGGCCTGCTGACGGGCTGCGTGGCAGGGGAGCTGTTCGGGGAGGTGAACGCCGCGGCGGTGCGGGTGTTGAACCGCGCCGGCGCCGCCGTCGTCGTGCCGCCGGGCCAGGGATGCTGTGGCGCCCTGCACCTGCACGCGGGTGATCGGGAGTCCGCGCGGGCCTTTGCCCGGCGCAATCTCGATGCCTTCCCGGCCGAGCTCGACGCAGTGGTGGTGACGGCGGCCGGCTGCGGGGCGGCGATGAAGGAATACGGGACCCTACTCGACGGCGAGCCGGGGTACGGCGAACGGGCGCGCCGCTTCGCCGCCCGTGTCCGCGACGTCACCGAGGTGCTCGACGCGGTCGGCGTTGCGCCCGGGACGCGATCGCGGCCGCTACGGGTCGCCTACCACGACGCCTGCCACCTGGCGCATGCGCAGGGCGTTCGCGACCAGCCGCGTCGCCTGCTCGCCGGCGTGGCCGGACTGGAACTGGTCGAACTCGGCGAGTCCGACGTCTGCTGCGGCAGCGCTGGCAGCTACAATCTCACGGAGCCGGCCATGGCGCGGCGCCTACGCGAGCGCAAGATCGATCATATTCTGGCCAGCGGCGCCGAGTGCGTCGCGGCGGCCAATCCCGGCTGTGCGCTGCAGATTCGCGCCGGCCTAGCGGCGCGCGGCGCGACCGTGCGCGTCGTCCATCCGGTCGAGTTGCTCGACGAGTCGTAGGGTCAGTCGCGGAGTAGGACGTCGGTGCCCAGTCGCAGGGTGCCGAGCCAGCGGCGCAGCACCGGCGAGCGCTGCACCAGCCCGCGCAGCTTGACGATCGCCAGCCGCTCGAGGCGGTAGCGATCGATTGCTTTTCGCGCCGGCCGCGCGCCGGCCGCGCCGGCGACCTCGAGCGGCGCCCAGAGCCCCTCGAGCGGATGCTGCCAGACGGCGAGGTCGGCGGGGTCGAGGCGCGCGATCATCGCCTGGCAGAGGCGCAGCCGCTGCGGATGCGCTGCGATCTCGACCGCCCACTTGTCGACCGACGCGGTGCTCGGACGCGAGTGCTGTTTGACGCCTATGGGATCGCCGAGGCCGGCGGCCGCCGGTTCGTGCTTGCCGTACTCGACCGCCTGCGGCTCGTTCGGAATCCCGAGAAAGGCGAAGATCTCGCCGAGCACGCGCTGCGGGTCGGCGACCATCTGCTCGTAGACGACGTGGTAGATCGGCACCGGCCGCCTGCGCAGGAACGTTGCAATCGCGGGCACGTAGCGCTCGAGCAGAGGATTGTAGTCGTGCGCGGCGGCGTAGTCGCCGTTGAAGAACGACTCGGCGTAGGAGCTGAAAACGGCCAGGGGATGCCGCGTCAGGACGACGTAACGCGCGCGCGGATAGATCTTCGCCATGAACTCGAGGCTCAGGGCATAGGCCGGCGTCTTGTCGAGGAACAGGCGTTTCTCGGGTCGGGTCGCCAGCATCCGGTGATACAGCGTGTCGCAGTATGCGCGGCAGGCGTCGATGTAGTCCTGTTCGCCGCCGGGAAGGCCGGCGACAAACTCGCGCTGGGCCTCGGCGGCCAGGACGGCGTCGTACGGCGCCCTGTCGACTTTGGCGTAGTAGCCCAGGTGCGCGAGCGGGGTCAGGAGGTGCGGCTCCGGGCGGCCCATGATCTGCGAGTGCGCGCCGATCATGCGCGCCAGCAGGGTGGACCCGGAGCGCGGCGGGCCGATGACGAAGAGCACCTTGTCGTCCACGATCGGCGGACTGTACCAGCGGCCGTGCCGGCAATCGAGCGGCGAGTGGGTCAGGCGAAGAGCAGCGTCACCGCCGGCTTGAGGACCTTGCCCATCGGATTGCGCGGCAGGTCCTCGACGACGCGCAGCAGGGTCGGGACCTTATACGGGGCGAGGTGCTGCTTGGCCCAGGCGCGCAGCTCGTCGATGGCGAGCGTCGCTCCGGGTGTCAGGATGGCGGCGACGCCGACGCGTTGACCCCACTCCGCGTCGGCAACGCCGACGACGGCGCACTCGGCGATGGCCGCATGGGTCCGCAGCACCTCTTCGATTTCGAGCGCCGAGACCTTGAAGCCGCCGGTCTTGAGGATGTCGATGGAAGCCCGGCCGAGAATGCGCACACTTCCTCGCTCGCACACGGCGACGTCGCCGGTGCGGAACCACCCGTCGGCGGTGAACGCCGCTCGGGTCTCCTCGGCCCGGCCCCAGTACTCCTGGAAGACCCCACCGCCGCGCACCTCGATCGCACCCGGCGAGCCGTCGTCAACCGGTTGGCCGGTCTCGTCGAGCAGGCGCACGTCGACGCCGGGAAATGGCACCCCCACATGGCCGGGGTGCCGCACGCCATGCAGTGGATTGCCGAGGCCCATACCGATTTCCGTCATGCCGTAGCGCTCGAGCAAGGTATGCCCACTGATTTCGCGCCAGGCTTCGAGCAGCGCGACGGGCAGGGCGGCGGAGCCAGAAACCATCAGCCGCAGTCGTCGCGCCCCAGCGCTCAGCGCCGCGCGACGCGGCTCGGGCGTCGCCTCCCAAGCGCTGCGCAGCCGCGCGTAGATGGTCGGGACGGCCATGAACAGCGTCAGGCTGGGGTCGGCGGCGAGGCGCGTCCAGACGGCGTCGACGTCGAAGCCGTCCTGCAGTTCGCAGACGGCGCCGGCCCACAGCGCGCAGCAGAGGATGTTGAGGATGCCGTGCAAGTGGTGCAGCGGCAGCACATGAAGGATGCGGTCGTCGGCGGACCATTCCCACGCTTCGACCACCGAGGCGATCTGCGCCGCCAGGCTGGCGTGGGTCGTGACGACCCCCTTGGGCCGACTTGTGGTGCCGCTGGTGTACAGGATCATGGCGCGGCGCTCGCTGGCGACCTCGGGCAACGGCACCGGCGGGCGCTCGAGCAGATACTCGATGCTGACGAAACGACGCCCGCGCTGGCGCGCAAGCGGTCCGAGGCGAGCGGCATAGCGGCCGTCGGCGACGATGATCGCGGCGTCGGAGTCGTCGATGGCGTAGGCCAGCTCCGGCGCTGGATGCGTCGTACACAGCGGCACCGCGACGCCGCCGGCGCGCCAGATACCCCATTGCGCTGCCACATGCGCGCAGCTGGGCGCTACCAGGAAGGCGACGCGGGCTTCGGCCAGGTCCGCGATGCCGTCGAGCAGCCCCGCCGCCACCTGCGCGGAGGCCGCGAGGAGCCGCACATAGTCCCAGGGCCCGTCGGGCGCGATCAGCGCCCGACGGGTGCCGAAGCCGCGCGCCCGCTCGACGATATCCATGCGCGGTCCGGTGGTATCAGCCCCGTCTCGGCTCACGGCGCGAAGGCGGTCAGGATCCGCTCGTTGTTCTCCCGCACGCGTTCGCTGGGCACGCCCACCGACGGCGCGTAGAAGAGCACTTCGTCGCACAGGCCATCCCACCGGCGAAGCCGATCGCGCGCCTCGTCGGGTGTGCAGGCGATGGCGATCTCGTCGACGAGGGCATCGGGAATCGCCGCCGCCATGGCGGCGACGTCGAAGGACGCGAGGGCCGCGCGACACACCTCGCCGACCTGCGGCAAGCCATGCAGGCGCAGGATCGTGTGGTAGACCTTCACCGTGTAGTAGAAGCCGATCTGCTGCTTGGCGTCCTGCAGCGCCACGGCGCGATCGGGATGGATCGAAGTCAGCACGTACGGTACCAGACGGCAGGCGCCGGCCGGTCGCCCCGCGGCAGCCTCGGCGGTGCGCAGGGTGGGCAGCGTCACCTCGCGGTGCCAGCGGCGCGTGGCGATCGGATGGCCGACGACACCGTCGGCGACGGCGCCGGCACTGCGCAGCATCGGCTGGTTGACGGCCGCCACCCACAGCGGCAGGTCCGGGCGCGCGCCGGGACGCATGTACACCGGAATCGCGAGGTCCCAGAAGCGGCCTTTGAAGCGGAAACCAAAGCCCGCCGCGGCGCGGAAGGCGGCGCGCAGTAGTTCGACGAGTTCTTTCATCCGCCCGGCAGGCTTCTCGAACGGCACGCCCCACCAGTCGACGTTCATGCGCCGCGTACCGCTGCCGAGCCCGAGCACCATCCGGCCACCGGACAGCTCATCGAGGTCCATCGCCGCCGTGGCGTGGACGAGCGGCGCGCGGGTGAACGCATTGGCGATGCCGGTGCCGATCTGGATGCGGGTCGTGGTGGCGGCGATCGCGCCGAGCACTGCGAATGCGTGCTGATTGAAGAACTCGACCGTGAGCGCGGTGTCGAAGCCGGCCCGCTCGGCATCCTGCGCCAGGGCCAGGTTGCCGCGCGCCGAACCGGCGGTGAGGATCAGTCCGCGTCGCATCGTCTGCTCCTTGAATCCCTGATCAGAGATTTCTAGTGTGAGGGCGAAGGAAAAGCGAGGAGACCGTCATGCAGTTTCGCACGCCGCTCTGCGACATGTTCGACATCGATGTGCCGATCTTCCTGGCTGGCATGGGGCAGGTGGCCTATGCCGAGGTGTGCGCCGCGGTCTCCGAGGCGGGCGGGTTCGGGACGCTCGGCATGGTCGGCGCCTCGCCGGAAGGCATTCGCGCGGAGATGCGGCGCGTCAAGGCTCGCACCAAGAGGCCATTCGGGGTGGACCTGCTGCAAGCGCTACCGGACCAGGTCGAGGCGGCAATCGACGTCATCATCGAGGAGGGGGCGGCGGCGTTCATCGCCGGCCTCGGCATCCCCGGACCGGTTATCGGCCGCTGCCACGCCGGCGGCGTCAAGGTGATCTCGATGTGCGGCACCGTCGACCATGCCCGCAAGGCCGAGCAGGCGGGGGTCGATGTAGTCGTGGCACAGGGCACCGAAGCGGGTGGGCATACCGGCAAGGTGGCGACGCTGGCGCTGATCCCGCAGACAGTCGACGCCGTGCGCATTCCCGTCCTCGGCGCCGGCGCCATCATCGATGGTCGCGGTTTCGTCGCCGCCCTGGCGCTTGGCGCGCAAGGGGTGTGGATGGGCACGCGCTTCATCGCCACCAGCGAAGCGCGGGCGGCATCGCAGTTCAAGGCGCGCATCGTGAACGCGCGCAGCAGCGACACGGTCGTGACCCGCTGCTACTCGGGCAAGCCGATGCGCGTCATCACCAATCCCTACGTCGAGGAGCAGGAGCGCCACCCGGAAGCGATCAAGCGCTTTCCCGAGCAGATGATGCACAGTGCGATGGGCGGGGTGATGAACTACGTCGACGATGCCGCGACCGATCCCGAGCGCACCTGCATGCCAGCCGGGCAGGGGATCGGTGGCATTGCCGATATCCTGCCGGCGGCAGAGGTGGTGCGACGCGTGCTCCAACAGGCGCGCGACACGCTGGACGCCTTGGGGCGACTGGCGTGAGCGTGGTGGCGCCGCCGCGCCGCGGCAAGACCGCCACCGCGCTGGCGCGCCGCATCGCCAGCGAGATCCAACGCCGCGGTCTCGGCGCCGGCGACAAGCTGCCCTCGGAGGAGAAGATGGTGGCGCGGTACGACGTTGCGCGCGGGTCGCTGCGCGAGGCCCTGCGGTATCTCGAGTTGCAGGGCGTCCTGCGCATCAAGTCCGGACCCGGCGGCGGCCCGATCATCCGCATCCCCGACGGCCGCCACTTCGCCAGCACCTTGGCGTTGATGCTGCAGTGTGTCGGAGCGCGCTTCCGCGCCATCATCGAGACACGCTGGGTGGTCGAGCCGGGGATCGCGGCCCTGGCGGCCGAACGCGCCAGTGCTGACGACCTGACGGCGCTGCGAGAATGCCTGGCGGCAATGCAGCGCGTCTGCGCGGACGGCGGCGGCTTCGCGGCGGAGAACCGCCGCTTCCACGATCTGATCGCCTTCGCCAGCGGCAACGCCGTCTTCCGCTTCCTGCTGCCGGCCCTGCACTGGATCGCTGATGAGGCGGCCGTGGACTACACCGCGGCGGAACGGCAGCGCATCCTCGCGGCGATGGCGGCGCTGCTGGGCGCGATCGAGGGCCGCGACGCCGGCCGGGCCTTCGAGATCACGCGGGCGTTCTTCACGGCGTCGTTGGTCTACCTCGACGGCGCCCACGCCGACGTCATGCAGCGCCCGCTGCGCTGGGCCGACTGTTCCGAGGTAGCCGACTGACGCCTCGCGACCGGGCCCGGTGGAGGGCGCGGTGTACCGCCGCGCCCTCTACCGGCCCCGGACCTAGCTGACCAATCCCAGGCCGCCGTCGACCACCACCACCTCGCCGGTCATGTAGCGGGACTGGATGACGCCGAAGATGGTGTCGGCGATGTCCTCGGCCGTGGCCGAGCGCCCGAGTGGGGCGTTCTGCGCCACCAGGGCGTGCAGGCCGCCCCAGTCCTTGGTCCATGGCGTTGCGACCAGCCCCGGTGCGACGGCATTGACGCGCACCGGACCGCAGGCCTTGGCCAGCAGCACGGTGAGGTGGTTGATCGCCGCTTTCGATACCGCGTAGGGGATCGAACTGCCGGTCGGTCGCACGCCGGCGATGGAGGTGACGTTGACGATCACCGGCTGATCGCTGCGCCGCAGCGCCGGCATGGCGGCGCGGCACAGGTACCAGGTGCCGAGCAGGTTGACGTCGAGGATACGGCGGAACGTCGCATCGCTGACGGCGTCGAGATCGGCATGTGGGATGAGCTCGGTCGTGCCGGCGTTGTTGACCAGGATGTCGAGGCGGCCGAAGCGCTCCAGCGTCGCCGCGACGAGGTGCTGGCAAGCGCCTTCCTCGGCGACGCTGCCCTGGACATAGACGGCGTTGGGGAGCGAGGCGGCGACGCGTTCGCCGGCCTCGACCGAGGTGGATGAATTGACGACTACCGCCGCGCCGGCGGCGGCGAGGCGACGAGCCGTCGCCTCGCCGATGCCGCTAGACGAACCGGTGACGACGGCGACCTGGCCGGTGAGGTCGGCCGCCGCCGTCACTGGCCCGCGACCGGTTGGCCGTCGCCGGCCGGCTTCTGCATGAACTGCATGAGCAGTTGCACGAGTTCCTGCGGGGGCGTCGTCTCGGGATCCTCGACTGAGTCCTTGAGGTGCTCGAACTGCAACAGGTCGAGCTTGGCGTAGGCTTCGCGCACGCGCGGGGTGAGCAGGCCGAGGCGCTTCAAGTTGGGCACGATCTTCTGGAACATCATCTGCCGGAAGCCGCGCATGAACGGGGTCGTCTCCGACCAGGCGGTCCACACCTTGGGGTCCCACCCGAGGTGCTCGAAGACCGGCGTCGGGACGAGCCGCTCGCGCAACAGGTGGGTGGCCTCGATGACGAAATCCTCGCGCTCGCGCAGCTCGGCGGCGCTCATCTCGTTGCTGTAGAGATCGGACAGCGACAGGACGCCGAAGGCGACGTGGCGCGACTCGTCCTGCATGACACGCGTGATGAGGTCCTGGATCAACGGCTCGTCCATCATCTGCATGCGGGTGACTCCAAAGGCCGCCAGCGCCAGGCCTTCGACCATGATCTGCATGCCGAGGAAGGTGACGTCCCAGCGCGGGTCACTGATGATGTCGTCAAGCAGCCGATTCAGGCTCGGCACGCATTCGTAGGAGAGGCCGAGCTTCTCGGTCAGGTAGCGGTGGTACACCTCGACATGGCGCGCCTCATCGGCGACCTGGTTGGCGGCATAGAACTTCGCCTCCTCCCACGGCACCCCCTGAACGATCTTCGCGCTCGCCACCAGGGCGCCCTGCTCGCCGTGCAGGAACTGCGACAGCATGAAGGCGTTCATGTTGAGCTGGAACTCGACCACCTCGTTGTCGGTCAACGGCTTCGGCGGGTTGAGTAGCGAGTTCATTAGGGCCGGCATGCCGTTGGCGACGCGCTCCTTCACCATGCGCTCGATGTTGACGTCGATCGACCAATCGAGGTCGTTGGCATTCCAGGTCAGCGTCTTGCCCTTCTCGTAGAGGTTCAGCAGGTTCTGCTTTTCGAGGGCGTACTTCCAATCGAAGACGGTGTCGACGGTGGCGCGCACCGATTCGTAGGCGGGGCCGCCGGCGCGCAGCGGCAGTGGATTGTGCTGGGTGTACTGCATGCTCAGGGTCTCCTGCGATCGCGCGCTGCCGTGCGACGGCGCGGCTCGATGCCCACGTAGCGGAGCACCAGGGTTGTGATCTCGCGCTGCAGCTCGTCGTCGCCGAGGGTTCGGCCGCCGGCGTGCGTCTCCTCGATCAGGACGTGCTGCTGCATGATGGCGAAGGCGGTCTGGATGGCGAGGGCGATCGCCAGGGGCGGATCCGGATGCGTGATCTCCTCACGCCGGGTGAGGAGGAGGGCGCTGAGGCGGTCCTCGACGCTGCGGCGGAACTGCAGGCCGCCGGCGAGGATGATGGGATCCTCGAGCGCGCGGGCGAGGAACGCGGCGATCATATGCCGGCGCTCGCGCGTCGTCGTTACCAGCTCCGCAACGGCCGCTTCGACGATGACCGCCGCCGGCGCGTCGGTCCAGCGCGATCTGTCGGCGAGGCGTTCGACGCGCGCGGAGAGTTCCAGAAAGTGCCGCTCCTCTAGGGCGCGGAGAAGCTCATTCTTGTCGCGGAACCGGGCGTAGAATCCGCCCACCGACGAACCGGCGCGGCGCGCGATCTCCGGGACCGACACGGCTCGGTGGCCCTTGGCCACGATCAGTTCCTCGGCGGCCGCGAGCAGTCGCCGCAGCGTCTGTTCGCTGCGCGCCTGTTTGGGACCGCTGACGGTCTGGAGTTGAGTAACGAACGGCATCGGGAATCAGAATCCGATTCGGGTTCGTATGCGAGTGGATGGCACTTGTCCAGTCTTTCCTGGCGCGGAGGCAGGCCAGACGGAATCCGGACCCTGCCGACGCGCACCGTGCCTGAGGACGGGCACGGCCGCGGGGCGGCGACGCGCGTCGCCGCCCCGGTCCGCTCGACGGCCCCTCAGTGTTCCCGCAGTTCGAGCTGACCGATCTGGTTGCGATGCACCTCGTCGGGGCCGTCGGCCAGCCGCAGGGTGCGGGTGTTAGCGAAGGCGCGCGCAAGGATGAAGTCGTCCGAGACCCCGGCGCCGCCGTGCGCCTGGATGGCCCAGTCGATGACCTTCTGCGCCATGTTCGGGGCGGCGACCTTGATCATCGCGATGTCCTTGCGGGCGACCTTGTTGCCGACGGTGTCCATCATGTACGCGGCGCGCAGGACCAGCAGGCGGTTCTGTTCGATGGCGATGCGCGATTCCGCGATGCGCTCCAGAGTCACCGTCTGCTCGGCGATCGGCTTGCCGAAGGCGACGCGCGACTTGACGCGCGTGCACATGAGGTCGAGCGCGCGCTCGGCAACGCCGATGACGCGCATGCAGTGATGGATGCGGCCCGGGCCGAGCCGACCCTGCGCGATCTCGAAGCCGCGCCCCTCGCCGAGGATGATGTTGGTCGCCGGCACGCGTACGTCCTCGAACAGCACCTCGCCATGCCCGTGCGGCAGATCGTCATAGCCGAACACAGGGAGGTGGCGCACGATGGTCACGCCAGGCGTGTCGCGCGGCACCAGGATCTGCGACTGCTGTTCGTGTCTGGGGGCGTCGGGGTTGGACTTGCCCATGACGATGAGGATCTTGCAGTGCGGGTGGATGACCCCGGAGGTCCACCACTTGCGCCCGTTGATCACGTACATGTCCCCGTCGCGCTTGATCTCACAGCGGATGTTGGTGGCATCCGACGATGCGACCTCGGGTTCGGTCATGGCGAAGGCGGAGCGGATGCTGCCGTCGAGCAGCGGCTCGAGCCACTGGCGCTTCTGCTCGGCCGACCCGTAGCGCTCGATGACCTCCATGTTGCCGGTGTCTGGAGCGGCGCAGTTGAACGCCTCCGGGGCGATGCCGGAGCGGCCCATGATCTCGCATAGGGGCGCATACTCGAGGTTGGTGAGGCCGGCCCCGCGCTCGCTCTCGGGCAGGAACAGATTCCACAGGCCGGCCGCCTTGGCGCGCTGCTTGAGGGTCTCGGCGATCGGCGGCTGGGCGAAGCGGTCGACGGCGACCTGCTCCGCGTACACCGATTCGTTCGGGTAGATGTACTCGTCCATGAAGGCCTGCACGCGCTGCTGCAGGGCCTTTACCTTGTCCGAATAGTCGAAGTTCACGTCGCGCTCCTCTCAATGCAGTTAGTTGGGCGACTAAAGCCGAGACCTCCACGCGTGTCCATGAAGCAGGCGTCGAAGAGTGTGCTTGACCCATGTCATCATAAACAGTACAGACCGGTACGTACTTATGGCCCGCGGGAGATACCAGAAGAGCGACCTCAGCCGCGAGCGAATACTCGAATCCGCGATCGAGTTGTTCTCGGCGCGTGGCTATGCGGCGGCCGGCGTGGACCGTGTCGCGGAGCGGTCAGGCATCGCCAAGACAGCGATCTACTACCACTTTGGCAACAAAGAGGGGCTGCTCGTGGCGGTGCTGGAGCGTGCCGCGACGCACTGGATCGATGGCATCGAGCAGGCGGCGCGGCAGGGCGGCGAGCCGCTCGAGCGGCTCGACCGGGCCCTCGCGGGTATGCGCGCCATGCTCGAAGAACGGCCCTGGATCCTCAAGCTCTTCCAGCTCCTGGCGCTCGAAGTCGCCGACCACAAACCGGAGGTGCGGGCGACCCTGCAGGGGATCATCGGCAGGGCCCGCGACGCCATCGTCAACGGGATGCGCGAGGCGCTGGGCGTCGCTGTGCCGGGCGCGGAAACGGTGGCCGGTCTGCTGCTGGCACTGCTCGACGGCGTGTCCCTTGGCGCCCATATCACGCCGACGTTGCTGCCGTACGACGACGCCTTCCGCGAGATCCGACGTCTGGTCGCCTTCATGATCGCGACGCGACTCAATCCCGAGTTGGCGGCGCTGTTCGACAACCCCCCCGACGTGTTGCGCCTGCTGCCGGACGGGCGGCGCCCCACAGGAGATCTGGACGATGACCGCAGTAACCAGTCTGACCGGTGATCTGCCGCAGGAAGAGCGCGAGCACGTTGATGCCGACGAGGCCTACCATCGGCTCCTGGCGCGCCTGTCGCACCAGTCGGTGGTGAAGCACTACGACGCGTACGCCGACGTGCCCTGGGACGATCCCGCCTTCGCGATCGACGCCAGCGACCCCCGTCTCGAGCTCTCCGAGCGTGATCCGCTCGGCGCCACCGCTTGGTACCAGGCGCAACCGCAGGCGTTGCGCGCCCGTATCGGGCTGCACATGCTCGCCACCTTTGCTCGCATCGGGTGGCAGTTCGAAAGCGTCCTCAAGCGCGGCCTCCTCGAGTTCGCGCTGCGCCTGCCGGACAACGCGCCGGAGTTTCGGTACGTTTACCACGAGGTCATCGAGGAGGCGCAGCATTCGCTGATCTTCCACGAGTTCGTCCGGCGCAGCGGTTTGCCGACACACCCGCCGCGGCTGCTCGGCGTCGGCGACCGCATCGTCGTCGGCTTCGGGCGCCGCTTTCCGGAGCTCTTCTTTTTCTTCGTCCTCGCCGGCGAGGATCCCATCGACTACACCCAGCGCGAGATGTTGCAGAGCGGCCGGCCGCTGCATCCGCTCATCGAACGGATCAGCCGCATCCATGTCACGGAGGAGGCGCGCCACATCGCCTTCGCACGCCATTTCCTGCGTCGCCGGGTGCCGAGGCTGGGGCCCGTGAAGCGCTTCATCCTGTGCGTGCGGACGGCGATCGTCATGGGCATCGCGTCGCGCATGATGAGCCGGCCGTCGGGGCACATCGTGCGCACCTACGGTATTCCGCGCCAGGTGCTGGCCGAGGCGTACGGTCCGGGGTCTCTCGGCGCCGAACACATCAAGCGGGCGCTGTTCAAGCCGCGCGAGCTGTGTTGGGAACTCGGCGTGCTGAGCGAGCGGTGGGCATGGCTCTGGAAGCGGCTCGGGATCTACGCCCCACGCGGGAAGGCGGCCTGATGGGCGGGCGCCCCGGCCTGGTGGCGGGGGCGCTCACTCCCAGGGGAGCGCTGGTGCCCGGGCCGCGAAGAACGTCTGTATCGCGGCGAGTACCGCGTCGGTGTCGCCGATGACGCGGCGGGCGGGGGGCAGCGAGGCGAAGAAGACGCTGCCGTAGCGTTTGCGGACGATGCGGCTGTCGAGGACCACCACGCAGCCGCGGTCGCCGCGGCTGCGGATCAGGCGCCCGAAACCCTGCTGCAGCTTGATCGCCGCCTGCGGCAGGGCGCGCTCGGCGAAGGGATCGCCGCCGCGTGCCGCAATGGCTTCGACGCGCGCCTCTTCGAGCGGGTCGGTGGGAACGCGAAAGGGGAGGCGGGCAATGACGACGCAACGCAGCGCATCGCCGCGGACGTCGACGCCCTCCCAGAAGCTGTCGACGGCGAACAACACGGACGTCGGGGCGGCGCGGAAGCGCTGCAACAGTACGGAACGGCTGAGCTCGCCCTGGCGCAGCGGCACATAGCCGGTGCGGCGCAGGTCGTCGGCGAGCGCCGTCCAGGCGCGGGTGAGGGCGCTGTATGAGGTGAACAGGAGGAAGGTACCGCCGCGGGTGACGTCGAGGATGCGGCGGATCGCGGCGTGGCTGGCCGCGTCATGACCGGCAGCGGTCGGTTCAGGCAGGTCGGCCGGCACGGCGAGCAGGGCCTGGCGCGCGAAGTCGAAGGGCGACGCCACCCGCAGCGTCTCGACCCGTTCCGGGGGGTCGATCCGGTCGACACCGATGCGCTGGTGCAGAAAGTCGAAGCGCCCCTCGACGGTCAGCGTCGCCGAGGTGAGCACCGTGGTGGCGAAGGGGGCGAACAGGCTCTTGGCGAGCAGCGGCCCGACGTCGATCGGCGCCTGGTGCAGCCAGAGGCTGGGTCCGCTGCGGCCGCGTTCGCGGCGCTCGATCCATGCGCACTGCCGTGGATCCTCCTCCGTGAAGGCGAGGAGACTGGCGGCCATGCCGCGCAGCCGGCCGGCGATGGCCCCGAGCTCGGTGGCAAGGTAGCGGATCTGCGGCGGCGCGTTCTCGGAGAGCAATTCGAGACGCTCGAGCACCCCGCCGAGATCGGTCGCGAAGCCGTCGAGCGCGGTCGCCAAACGCGCGGTGCGCTCGAGGACCAGGCGCCAGAACGGCGCTCCGCGCAGCGAGTCGGTCACTCGACGCTTCTCCTCGCGCGCGCCGGGGCGGCGCTCGGGTAGGGCTTCGAAGGCGATGCGCAGGCGAATGAAGTCCTCCTCGGCGTCGATCGGCAGCACGCTGCAGGCAGGCAGGAGGCGGCTGTCGATCCAGTGCGCGGCACCGTGCGCCGCCGGGGCGTCGGCGGCATCGTCGATGGCGTCCAGCGCGAGCGCCAGCGCCGGCAGCAGTCCCTTGCCGGGATTGCGCCGGTTCTGCAGGCGGGCGAAGGCGCGCTCGATCATGCCCAGCCCCACCTGGCTGCCGAAGTACGCCGTGGCGACATCCTCGAGGTGGTGCGCCTCGTCGATGATGGCGCGCGTACTCGGCGGCAGGACGCCGTTCTGGCTGTAGTCGCCGACCGTCGCGCGCAGCGCCAGGTCGGCCATCAAAAGGTGGTGGTTGACGACCAACACGTCGGCGGCAGCGGCGGCGCGCCGGGCGGTGTAGAAGAAGCAATTCGAGTAGTATGGACAGCGCGCGCGCAGGCAGTTGTCGTTCTCCGACACCACCTGCTCCCAGACTTCCGGGCGCGGCCGCACCGCTAGGTCGGCGAGACTGCCGTCGCTGGTATGGCGCGCCCAGTCCAGGACCTGGCGCAGCTCGCCGAGCAGCTCGTCATCGACCAACTGCGCCGGCTGGGCTTCCGCCTGCGCCGCCTTGCGCCTGCACAGGTAGTTGCCGCGCCCCTTGACCAGGGCCACGCGCACCTCCAGGCCGGCGCGTTTGGTGAGCAGCGGCAGATCCTTGGCGACCAACTGTTCCTGGAGATTGATCGTGTGGGTGGAGACGACGACGCGCTGGTGATTGGCGCGGCTCCAGAGGATCGCGGGCACCAGATACGCAAGGGACTTGCCGGTTCCGGTCCCGGCCTCAACGCTGAGCGCCATGTCGTCGTTGAACGCCGCCGAGACGGCAGCGAGCATCTCGAGTTGCTGCGGGCGGTGCTCGTATCCCTCCAGCGCGGCGCCGACACTGCCGCCCGGCTCCAGCAGGGCGGCAGCGGCCGCCGCATCGAGCGTCGTCGGGACGCGCTCGGCGTGCGCTTCGACGACGACGTACACGTGCTCGACGGCGTTGTCGACGATATAGGCGCCGACGCCGCCGTTGCCGAGCGTCGAGGCGATGGCCAGATCGGCATCGGAGGGCGTCAGGGATCCGCTGGGATGATTGTGGATCACCACCTCGCCGGGGCGCGGCACCTGCATGATCGCCGGCGCAGCGTGCCGGTTCCCGCGCGCCAGGACGCGCACGCTGGTGACGAGGTGGTCCTCGAGTCCGCCGAGTACGAAGACCTCGTTGCCGCCGGCGTCGACAATGGCGGCGCGCAGCGCCGCCGCGGCCGCGTGGGTGAAGCGCTCCGACACCATCGCCATCGGGGCGGTCTATCAGATTGCCGCCACTTCCGCCGCCGGGTCCGGTGGTGTAGCAACGCCGCATGGCCTCGACGACGACCACCCTCGGCCTCATCCAGATGCGTTGCGGCACCGATGTCGAGGCCAACCTGGCCACCGCGGTGGCGCGCATCGAAGAGGCGGCGGCCAGCGGCGCCGAGATCGTCTGCCTACAGGAACTCTTCCGGTCCCAGTACTTCTGTCAGGTGGAGGACACCGCCACCTTCGACCTCGCCGAGTCGATCCCGGGCCCCAGCACCGCGGCGATCGGCCGCGTCGCGAAGGCCTGCCGGGTCAGCGTCGTGGCTTCGCTGTTCGAGAAGCGCGCCGAAGGGGTGTTCCACAATACCGCCGTGCTGATTGGCCCCGACGGCGCGATCGCCGGCCTGTATCGCAAGATGCACATCCCGGACGACCCCCTCTTTTACGAAAAGTACTACTTCACGCCTGGTGACGTCGGCTTCAAGAGTTTTCCCGCCGCCAACGCCAGGGTGGGCGCGTTGGTGTGCTGGGATCAGTGGTTCCCGGAGGCTGCTCGTCTGACGGCGTTGGCCGGGGCCGAGATCCTCCTCTACCCGACGGCGATCGGTTGGCACCCGCGCGAGAAGGCGGAGTTCGGCGCTGCCCAGCACGACGCCTGGCAGACAATCCAACGCAGCCACGCCATCGCCAATGGCGTCTTTGTCGCCGCCGTCAACCGCGTCGGCCTCGAGGGCGGTCTCGAGTTCTGGGGGGGATCCTTCGTCGCCGACCCGTTCGGCCGGGTACTCGCCCGCGCCAGTCACGACAAGGAAGAGATCCTCGTCGTTCCCTGCGACCGCAGCCTGATCGGCGAGACGCGCCGCAACTGGCCTTTCCTGCGCGACCGGCGCATCGACGCCTACGACGGTCTCCTCAAGCGCTACCTCGACTGACTTCCCCTCCCATTCCTGGAGGGGTGGCAGGACGCGATCGTACTCCGTGATGTCCCAGGCTCCGCACTCAAAGAGTCCCGCCGCCCTCGGCTTTCGCATGCCGGCGGAGTGGGAGCCGCATGCCGCGACGTGGCTGTCCTGGCCGCACAAGGCGTCGTCCTGGCCGGGCATCCTCGCGCGCATCCCGCGCTACTGGGTGGAAATGGCTCGAGCCCTGACCCCTGGTGAGCGGGTCGAGATCCTCGTCAACGATGCGGCACCGGCGGCGCAGGTGCGCGCCGCCCTGGCGGTGGCCGGCGTGCCGCTCGATCGCGTCGGCCTGCACGAGGTGCCGACCGATGACGCCTGGATGCGCGATCACGGCCCCACCTTCGTGACCCGCGCCGACGGCTACGCGCTGATCGACTGGCGCTACAATGCCTGGGGCGGCAAGTATCCCCCGTGGGACCAGGACGACCGCGTTCCCGTGGCCCTGGCGGTGCGCCTGGGGGCGGCGCGCTTCGAACCGGGTGTGGTGCTTGAAGGCGGCTCGATCGACGTCGACGGCCTCGGCACGCTGCTGACCACGGAGCAGTGTCTTCTCAATCCCAACCGCAACCCAGGCATGGATCGCGCCGGCATCGAGCGCGCGCTGGGCGACTTCCTTGGCGTGCGCCGCGTGCTCTGGCTGGGTGACGGCATCGTCGGCGACGACACCGACGGTCACGTCGACGACATCACGCGCTTCGTTGCCCCGGCGACCGTCGTCACCGTCGTCGAGGAGGATCCCCGCGACGCCAACCATGCCCCGCTGCTCGACAACCTGCGCCGCCTGCAGGGCATGCGCGACGCCGCCGAGCGCCCGCTGCACGTCGTCCCGCTGCCGATGCCAACGCCGATCGAGCACGAGGGGCAGCGCCTGCCGGCCTCGTACGCCAACTTCTACATCGGCAACGCCGCCGTACTGGTGCCCGTGTTCGGGTGCCCGAATGACGCGCGCGCGGTGGCGACGCTGGCGGCGTTGTTCCCGACGCGTCGCATCGTCGCCCTCGATGCGACCGATCTGGTGAGGGGGCTCGGTGCGTTTCACTGCGTCACGCAACAGCAACCGGCGGCGGCCGGCCCGGCCGCGCTGACCGCGACAGCGGCGGACGCCACCCCGCCGCGCCGCGCCTGAGCGGGAGGGCTCGGCACCGTGCCCGCAGCTGGCGGCGTAGAGCGAGGGCGGATAAGCACAGCGAACGCTACGGATTTCGGAGGACGATATGGGACGCATCGCGATACTCGGCGGCACGGGACCAGAGGGCATCGGGCTCGGGCTGCGCTTCGCGCTGGCTGGCGAGGAGGTCGTGGTCGGTTCGCGCCAGGCCGAACGGGCGCAGGATGCTGCCCGCGACATGCGGGCAACGCTGGCCACGGTCGGATGTCAGACGCCGGTGCACGGCGCTGACAACGCAGGCGCGATCGCCGGCGCCGACATCGTCACGGTGGCGTTTCCCTATGCCGGCGTCGCCGACCTGCTGCCGGGGCTGGCGGCGCTTCTGGCGGGCAAGGTGGTCCTCGACGTCATTAACCCGCTGACCAGGATCAACAAGGTGTTCGGCCTGACCCCGGTGGCGGAGGGCTCGGCCGCCGAGGCGATTCAGCAGTTGTTGCCGGAGAGCTTCGTGGTAGCGGGCTTCAAGAACGAGAGCGCCGAAGAACTGGTGGAGATCGCCCATCCGGTCGAGGGCGACGTGATCGTCTGCGGCGATCATGCCGAGGCGAAGGGTCGCATCGTCGATCTGGTGCGGCGCATCCCCAACTACCGGGCTGTCGATGCCGGTGCGCTGCTCAACGCGCGCTTCACCGAGGGGATCACCGCCATGCTCCTCAATATCAATCGGCGCCACAAGGCCATCACGTCGGTGCGCATCCTCGGGCTCGACGACGGCGGCACGCACTAGAGGGCGGGCGGCGACCGGCCCATGCCGGCGGCCGCCGCCCGCCTGTCCGTCGGGGGCGATATGACCACACTGACGCCGCGCCTAGAGTGCGGGAGGCTCTTCCTCGGATCCGGCGCGGTGCGCATCGAGAACGCCACCTGCGCGCTGGTTGTCGAGCGCGACGGGCGGCGGCTGACGTGGCAGGCGGAGGCCCTCGTGGCGGCAGGCGACGGGTGGTCGGCGCTGTGGGCCGAGACGGGAGTGCGTGTCGACCTCACGGCGCAGGAACGCGACGGCGGTATCGTTCTGAGCGGCAGCCTCGAGCATTGTGGCGACGTGCCGCTGCGCCTGCTCAGCGCCGCGCCCCTGGCAGTCGTCGGCGCGGCGGGTGTGCGCGTCGGCGCGGGCGCGGCGCACTGGGCAGTGTACCGCAACGGGTATCAGTCGTGGAGCGGCACGCGGGCCTACGGCGTCGGAGAGTGCGATGCCGATCCGTGGTGGGAGTTCCTGCGCGATGTGCATACAGACCCGGCGCACCGCGCCGGCGGTGTCGCCGGCGCCTTCCGATCCGATCTGGTGACGGCGATCGTCGACCGCGCGAGCGGGGCGGCGCTGGCCGTAGGCTTTCTCGACACCTCTCGCTTCGTCGTCGCCGTCGAGGTGGACGCACCGGGCGGGCAGTTCGCGCGCCTTACGGCGCTCGTCGACGGCGACGGCGTGACACTCCGTCCCGGGCAGCGTCTGCCGCTGCCAGCGCTCTGGCTCGCGACCGGCGGCGACGGGTGGTCGCTGCTCGAGCAGTGGGCGAGTGCCTGCGGCGCGGCGATGCAGGCGCGCGTGCCGGCGCAGACGCCGATCGGCTGGTGCTCATGGTACTACTACTTCACCCGCGTCAGTGAGGCCGACGTCCTCGACGCCGTCGATTCGCTGAGCCGCCTGCGGCCGCGCATTCGCTGCGACTATGTACAGGTCGACGACGGCTATCAGTCCGCCATCGGTGATTGGCTGCAACCGAACCGGAAGTTCCCGCACGGCATGCGATGGCTGGCGCAGCGCATCGAAGCCGCCGGCTTCGCGGCCGGTATCTGGTTGGCGCCGTTCCTCGCGCGCCCCGAGTCGCGCCTCTTTCAGTCGCGTCCGGAATGGTTCGTCCGTACGCCGACAGGTGCCCTGCGCTGGGGCTGCTGGAACCCCGCCTGGGGCGTCGGGCGACCGGCGTACGCGCTCGACACGACGCGCGACGACGTCCTTGCCTGGCTGCGCGACCTCGCGCGCACGCTCGTGCACCAGTGGGGATACCGCATTCTCAAGCTCGACTTCCTGTACGCCGCCGCGTTGCCGGGCGTACGTGCCGACCCGGCGGCGACGCGCGCCGAGGCCCTGCGACGCGGTCTCGAGGCGATCCGCGACGGGGCGGGGCCGGACGCGTTCCTGCTCGGCTGCGGGTGCCCGCTCGGCCCGGCCATCGGTATCGTCGACGGCATGCGCATCGGTGCCGACGTCGCGCCGTTCTGGGATAACGCGGTCAGCCGGGGCCCGAACCGCGGTCGACACGGCGTCGCGACGCGCCATGCGCTGTGCAACACCTTGACCCGCGCCTTCATGCATCGCCGGCTCTGGCTGAACGATCCGGACTGCCTCATGGTGCGCGCCGCCGATACCCGCCTGCGGCCGGACGAGGTCCAATCCCTGGCCACCGTCATCGCCCTGACCGACGGGATGTTCGTCCTCAGCGACCGCCTCGAAGCGCTGCCGCCCGAACGCCTGGCGTGGGTCGAGCGGATGCTGCCGCTGCTGGGCGGTGCGGCCCGGGTCGACGACCTGTTCGAGCGCGATCTGCCGGAGACCCTGCGGGCGCGCTACGACGACGGCGAGGCGGTGGCGGTGTTCAACTTCACCGAGCGCACGGCTGACCGGCGGGTTGCCGTCGACGCGACGGCCTCCTCGGTCGAGGAGCTCTGGAGCGGCGGGATGTTGCCGGTGCGCGGCGGCATGGTGCACATGCCAGGCATTCCGGCGCACGGATGTCGCCTCCTGTGGGTGGCGCGGCCAGGGTCCGTTGATGGTGCCGCGGCGCCAGCGTAGGGTGCCGGCATGAGCGAGACCGCCCCGGCGCGCAGCGGTGAGGAACTGGCGGAGGCGTTTGCCCGACTCGATCAGCCAGCCGTGTACTCGCCAGCCGCCTGTGAGGCGATGGCGGCGACGATCGCGCGCATCACGGCCCTCAAGCGCGACCGCGACGCGGTCATCTTGGCGCACAACTACCAACGGCCGGAGATCTTCGAGGTCGCCGACTTCGTCGGCGACTCGCTCGAACTCGCGCGCCAGGGGCAGCGAATGCCGCAGCGCACCATTGTGTTGTGCGGTGTGCACTTCATGGCCGAGTCCGCGAAGATTCTCTCGCCGGACAAGACGGTCCTCATCCCCGACCTGCGCGCCGGTTGCTCGCTCGCCGACAGCGTCGACCCGGAGGAACTGGTTGCTCGGCGCGACCAACTGCGGCTCCTGTATCCCGACCTGCAGGTGGTGGCCTACGTCAACACCACCGCCGCGGTGAAGGCGGTAGTCGATGTCTGCGTCACCTCCGCCAACGCGGTGGCGATCTGCGCGAAACTGCCGACCCAACACATTCTCTTCGTGCCCGACGAGCACCTCGCGAACTACGTGCAAGAGGAAACCTCGAAGACGGTGATCAGTTGGAGCGGCAACTGCTACGTGCACCATCAGATCACGCCCGAGAATATCCTCTCGGTGAAGCGCGGCCTGCCGAGCGTCAAGGTGCTGGTCCATCCCGAGTGTCGGAGCGACGTCATCGCCCTGGCGGACGCGGTGCTGTCGACCAGCGGCATGGTGCGCTACGCCAAGGAGAGCCCGGCCCAAGAGTTCCTCATCGTCACCGAGTGCGGCCTGTCCGACAAATTGTTGCTCGAGGTGCCGGAGAAGACGTTCTACAAGGCATGCAAGCTCTGCCAGTTCATGAAGATGATCACGCTGGAGGCGACGGAGCGGGCGTTGATGCTCGGACAGTTCGAGGTCGTCCTCGAGGAGTCCGTTCGCCAGGGAGCCGAGCGTTCGCTGCGACGCATGCTCGAATTGAGCTGACGCCCAGCGTGGCGTACGCGGGCATCTCACCGTCGACCTCGCGGGTCGACCTGATGCGGATCATCTGGGCCCTCGCGTGGCCCGCGATCATGACCTTCGGCCTCGAGTCGCTGGTCGGTCTGATCGATGCGCTGATGGTGGGTCGCCTGGGCGCAGCCGCGGTCGCCGGCGTCGGGGTCGGCACGCAGGTGCTGCATGCGGTCGCGGTGATGAACATGGCGCTGGCCACCGGCACCGTCGCACTGGTTGCGCGCCACGTGGGAGCGGGCGAACGCCAGGTGGCGGAGGGAGTCGTTGGGCAGTCGCTGTATCTCGCCGTCGTCATGGCGTTGGCGATCTCCGCGCCGGTCTTCGTGTGGGCGCCAGAGGTGGTCGCGCTCTTCCGGGTCGAGCCGGCGGTGCAGGTCGCCGGCGCGGAGTTCACGCGCGCGATCATGTTCGCCGTACCGCCCATGGCGATTGTCGCGGTCATCTCGGCCGGGCTGCGCGGCGCCGGCGACATGCGCACACCGCTGGTCATCGGCGGGCTGGTCAATCTCATCAACGTCGTTGCGGCATACGCGCTGATTTTCGGCAAGTTCGGTGCGCCCGCGTTGGGCGTACGCGGGGCCGCCGTGGCCAGCGCGCTGGCGTTCGTGGTCGGCGCCGGTGTTGGGCTGCTGGCGCTGCGGCGCCCCGGCGCAGCGCTGCGGCTCGGCCGGCGGCACCTGATCCCGCACTTCGCCCTGGCGCGCCGCGTGGTGGCGGTCGGCGGCCCGACCGGCCTGGAGCAACTGCTGATGCAGTCGGGCTTCCTCCTCTACCTCGGCATCGCGGCGCACTACGGGACGGCGGCCGTGGCTGCGTACTTTATCGGCGTGCGTATTCTGGCGCTCTCCTTCCTACCCGGCTTCGGGTTCAGCGCCGCGGCCAGCACGCTGGTCGGGCAGCAACTCGGCGCCGGCCACCCCGATGGCGCGGCCCGCAGCGCCTGGGAGGCGAACCGTCTCGCGATGATCCTGATGTCCGCGGCGGGCATCCTCATCTTCGTCTTCGCACGTCCCATCGTGACGCTGTTCATCGACGACGCTGCGGTGATCGACGACGCGGTGAGCTTCATGCATGTGTTGGCGCTGGCGCAGCCGCTCATGGCAGCTGATTCCACGCTGGGCGGCGCGCTGCGCGGTGCCGGCGATACGCGCTTTCCGCTCCTCACGGTGATCGCCGGCTTCTATGGCGCTCGACTCGGACTCGCCTGGCTGTCCGCCTACGTACTCGACTGGTCCCTGGCCTGGGTCTGGGGGGCGTTGCTTGGAGATTACCTCCTGCGCGCCGGGCTGAAGGCGTGGCGTCTGCACGGTGGGCGCTGGAGACAGATCCGCGTGTGAGGTGGACTCCGACACGCTGCGCATTGGATTGACAGCCCTTCCCGGGCGCGAGTATGCAGCGGGCGTCGCCGCCCGATCTGGCGACGTGACGACAGGTCAGGGGGGATCGGTGATGCGGAACTGGAGCGGCGTGGTGGCGACGGCGATGGTGGTCGCGAGCGTGACGATCGCTCGAGCTGACGACCCAGGGGTAGCGCAGGGGCAGCAGCTCTTCACCCAATACTGCGCCTCGTGTCACGGGCCGACCGGCAAGGGGGACGGGCCGAAGGCGGCATTGACGACGCCGACCGCGTCGGACCTGACGCAGATTGCCAAGAGCAACAACGGCAAGTTCCCCTTCTATGAGACGATGCTGATCATCGAAGGCCGCACGCCAGACGCGCAGAACCAGGATACGTCTTTGCCGGGCCTGCCGAAGGCGCATGGCACCGCCGGCATGCCGGCGTGGGGCGAGGTGTTCTCACGTCAGGAGCTATCGAAGGGGACCTCGCTCGACCTGCAGCTGCAGACCACCGGTAAGATCATAATGATCACCGAGTATCTGCAATCCATTCAGGCCAAGTGAGGGATTTGCCGCCGGTGCGTGCACGACGGGGAACCGGCGGCTCGCAGCTCAGGGGGGAGGCGCCGCGGCGGAGCGCGCCGCGCGCAAGGACGCGCCTGCGTGCCTGCGTCATGATCGCCAGCCTGCGCGGTTTTGATACGTTGGCGGCGCACCTCGCGCCGAAGCGGGTGGCGCCCCTGCTGCACGAGTTCCTCGCGGCCATCTCCGATGTCGCCGTCGCGCACCACGCGCTGATCGATACGGTGGTGGGCGATGGAGTGCTGCTCCTCTACGGGGTGCCGATACCGCGGCGCGACGACCCGGTACGCGCGGTGCGCGCCGCCGCGGCGTTGCAGCGCGCGGCGCTGGCGTTGCGCAACCGTTGGCTGGCGGGGGGCGACACGCGTGCTGCCGGGCTCGGGCTTGCGGTGGGCGTGGCGGCGGGTGAGGTGCTCGTCGTCGATCTCAGCGCCGACGGCGGCCGTGCGGCGACGCCGATTGGGGAGCCGCTGCGGCGCGCCGAGCGCCTGTGCGCCGCGGCGCGCGGCGGCGAGACGCTGGTTGACGAGGCGACGTACGCCAGCGCCGCGACCCGCCTCGGCGGCGAATGGTCGTTCTCCGCCCGTCCGCTCGGTGGCCGCCCGCGCGAGGCGCGCGGTGGCGCCTACCGCGCTCAGCCGCGGCGCGCCGCCCTGCGCGTCGTGGCAACGCGCGCCGGCGGCGCCGGCCCGCTCGCCGGGTGAACGGCGAAGCGGCTCAGCCAGCGCAGGACGGTGCGCACGCCGTAGCCGCTCGCCCCTTTGGGGTGGCAGGCGAAGCCGTCCGACATGACGGTGCTGGAGAAGTCGATGTGCGCCCACGGGAGGCCGGCGACGAACTCGCGCAGGAACAGCGCCGCGACGATGGTGCCGGAATGCCCCTCGCCGACGTTCTTCAGGTCGGCGACGCGGCTGTCGATATCGCGCCGATAGTCCTCGATCAGCGGCAGCTCCCAGAGCATTTCGTTGGCGTCACCGGCGGCGGCGATGAGCTCGCCGATGAGACGCCGGTCACTTCCCAGGACGGCGGCGCACCGCGGGCCCAACGCCGTACGGACGACGGCAGTGAGAGTCGCGAAGTCGAGGATGCAGTCGGGCCGCCGGCGCGCCGCGAAGGCCAGTGCGTCGGCGAGCACCAGGCGGCCTTCGGCATCGGTGTTGAGGACCTCGATGGTCGTGCCGTTGCATGCGCGTAGCACGTCGCCGGGCCGGATCGCCGTGCCGCTTGGCATGTTCTCGGCGCTGGCGACATAGGCGCGTACCTCGATCGGCAGGCGCAAGGCGGGCAGGGCCTGCATGACCCCGAGCACCAGCGCCGCGCCGGCCATGTCGCGCTTCTGCGATTGCATGGAATCGGCCGTCTTCAACGATAGGCCGCCGCTGTCGAATGTGATGCCCTTGCCGACCAGTGCGATACGTCGCTGCGGGCGCTTCGGCGTGTAGGTGAGCTCGATCAGACAGGGCGGTGCGGCGCTGCCCTGGCCGACACCGAGGATGGCACCCATGCGGAGGCGGCGTAGGGCGCGACGGTCGTACACTCGCACCCTCAGACCGGGGGCGGCGAGGCGAAGCGCGGCGCGCGCCAGATCCATCGGCACCAGGTCCGCGGCTGGCGTGTTGGCGAGATCGCGCGCCAGGCTGGTGGCCGTCGCTGCGACCTCGCCGACGCGAACCGCCTCGCGTAGGGACGGATCGAGGCGGGGAACCTGCAGCGCAACGGCGAGGGCGGAGGCGGGAGTCGGTCGCGAGCGGTAGCGTGTGAAGGTGTACCGCGCGAGCGACAGGCCCTCGGTGACGGCCTGCACCATCGCCGGCGTCACCGCGTCGCCGAGGGCCAAGCCTGCACGCGTGACGCAGAGTCGGGCGGCATGCCGGACGGTCGCATCGGCAGCCTCGTACCAGAGGCCGAGGGTCGCTGGATCGCCACCGCCGAGGAGGAGAATCGGACGGTTCCCGGCGGCGCCGGCGTGCACCCAGCACTCCTGCCCATGCGCCGCCGTGAAGTGGCGCCGGCGCATCTCTGCGGTGACCGCGCCGTCGAGGGCGGCGTCGAGCGCGCGCACTCCGGCATGGTCGGCGGGTCGTCCGGTCACCGGCACGACCACAAAGTCGGCCGCCAGACGGGGCAATGGAGTGGCGCTGAGGGTCACGGTCATGGAGCATCCTGTCCGAGGCTGTGTTGGCCGAGGTAGGCGAGCAGCGTGCGCTGTTCCGCGGCGGTGAGGGGCGCGCCGCCGCGCCGGGCGAGTTCGCCCTGCATGCGTTCCACGGTCATCGCCCACATGGGCGCGGTCATCGACCCCGGGGCATAGATACGGTGACAGCCGGTGCAGCGGTGGGCGTAGAGCCGCGCACCCGGGGTGTCGGCATCGGGGAGGCGCGCATCGCATCCGGCGACGTTGATCGCCAGCAGCCCGGCACAGGCGAGCAGACGCCGCATTCACCCTTCGCTGCGGTGGATGGCCTGCTGTCCGCTAGTTTCCTCGACGCCGATCTCGATGGCGTCGAGGGCTGCGACGCCCTCGGCGGCCAACTCGCGACGGAGCTCGCCGCAGAGGTACTGCGATAGCTCCTCGACCGAGGTATGGACGATGGGCAGTAGCCGGACATCGCCGCGGGGGAAGCGGAACTCGTCCTGCTCGTAGTGGAGGATGACGACGTCTCCGTCCTCCCGCACGGTCAGGCAGTCGCTGCGCACCGGGATGAGCACGTGTTCGTCCAGGTGATCGCAGAGGCGCCGCGCGATGCGTTTCACGATGCCGAAATCGACCACGTAGCCCTGCGGACCGAGCGGCCCGTGCAGGGCGATCGAGACGCGGTAGTTGTGGCCGTGCAGACGCTCGCGAAAGCCGGGATAGGCGATGAAATGCGCCGCAGAAAACTTGAGGTAGTCCTTGGCAACGTGGACACGGAAGGATTCGCGGGCGCTCATGACCTCTCTCTCGCTGCGGATCGTTGCAGGCAGGCTAGCATGGGTCCGGCACCCGCACCATGCGGCGGGAGCCCCATCACGGTTGCGGCACAACGCCTTGCAGGTGTCCGGTAAACGCGGCACAAGGGCGCTATGCGCTACGACTTCACGCCTGAGCAGACGGCGTGGCGCGACGAGGTTCGCGCCTTCATCCGTGCCAACATTTCGCCCGCGCTGCTCGACGAACAGCGCGAGGCCGGCAACGAGGGCCGCGGTCCGTTGGCGCAGGAGTTCATCGTCAAGTTGCGCGACCGCGGCTACTGGGGCCTCGCCTGGCCGCAGGAGTATGGCGGTCTCGGGCGCTCGGCCATCGATCAGTGGATTTTCGTCGACGAGCTCGAGGGGGCTGGGGCGCCGATGCTGCCGCTGGCGGTGACGTCCGTGGCGCCGACGATCATGCGCATCGGCAGCGAATCGCAGCGCAAGGAATGGCTGCCGCGCATCGTCTCCACCGACGTTGACTTCGCCGTCGCATATTCCGAGTCGGAGGCCGGCACCGACATGGCGGCGCTGCGCACGCGCGCGGTCCTCGACGGCGACGAGTGGATCGTCACCGGACAAAAGATGTGGAATACGATGGCGCACATGGCGACCCACAACTGGGTCGCGGTACGCACCGAGCCCGAGGCACCGAAGCACAAGGGCATCTCGATGATCATCGTGCCGATGGATGCCCCGGGCGTGACCGTGACGCCGATCTACGTGTGGCCCGGACTGCGCACCAACGCGGTGTTCTTCGACAACGTGCGCGTGCCGCGCGACTACCTCATCGGCGAACGCGGCATGGGATTCTACTATGCCGCCATGGCGCTCAATTTCGAGCGGCTCTCGATCGGGTCGGTGGCCATGATTCGTCGCTACTTTCACGAGCTGGTCGCCGTGGTGCGCGAGCTGACGATCGACGGCGTGCCCCTGCGCCAGCGGCCGTGGGTGCGCGAGCGCCTGGCGCGCCTGGCGGTGGACATCGAGGCGGCGCGCATGATCGGCCTGGAGACTGCCTGGGCGCTCGAGCAAGGTGGCGTGCCGGCAGCCCAGTCCTCCATGGCGAAAGTGTTCGTCAGCGAGCTGGCGCAGCGGGTGGCAGACGCTGGGACGGAGATGCTCGGTCTGAACGGACAACTGCACCCGGAAGAGCCCGCTGCGCTGCTGTTCGGCCGAATGCAGTGGATTTATCGGTTGGCGCCGATGCTAGCGTTCGGCGGCGGCACCAACGAGGTGCAGCGCAACATTATCGCGATGCTGGGCTACGGCCTGCCGCGCAAGTGAGGAGCGACGGGGCATGCAGCTGTCTCCCAGCCCGGAACAACAGGACCTCGCCGACGCGGTGGACCGCTTCTGTCTCGAGCAGGTGACGCCGGAGCGTCTGAGCGCGTGGCAGCGTGAGTCGCGCGGCATCGACGCCACGACCTGGGCGGCAGTCGCACGCCTCGGTTGGTTCGGCCTCGGAGTACCCGAGGCGCGCGGCGGCAGCGGCCTCGGCCTGGTCGATGTGGCGCTGCTGCTGCAGGCCTGTGCGCGCGGCCTGGTGCCCCGTGCCGTGATCAACGCGATCCGCGCGTCGTGGGCACTGGCTCGTCTCGACCCGGACGCACCGGAGCTCGAGACCCTCGCCAGCGGCGCGCGCGTCCTGGCGCTCGCCGCGGACGAACAGTGCGCGCGCGAGCCACGGCATTTCGCCACCGTGATCGAGGGTGGCGGCGCGGCCCACGTACGCGGTGAGAAATGGTACGTCGCCAACGGCGTCAGCGCCGACTGGCATCTCGTGGCGGCGCGCGACGGCGCGGGCCTGTCGTTCGCCGTCGTCGCGGGCGAGGCCACGCAAGGGCAGATGCTGCGCACCTTCGACGGCGAGGAGCAGGCGCGCGTGCGCTATGCTGGGGCACCGGTGCAGCGCCTGGTGGGGGCGGCCGGGAGCGCGGAGCCTGGGTTGCGCCGGCTGCGACGCGAGGCGACGGCGCTGGCACTGGCCGAAATGGTTGGTGGCATGCAGGCAGCCCTCGATACAACCGTCGCCTACGTCAAGGAGCGCGAACAGTTCGGGCAGAAGATCGCCGTCTTCCAGGCCGTGCAGCACCAAGTCGCGGACATGGCGATCGCCTTCACGGCGGCGCGGCATCTGGCCTGGCAAGCCATCACCCGGGTGGCGGCGGGCAGCGAGCAGGGCGGGGAGCTCGAGACCGCGGTGGCCTATGCCGGGCCGGCGTTCAAACGCATCACGTTGACGGCGCATCACCTGCACGGCGGCGCCGGGTTCGTGGTCGAGCATCCGCTGCACTACCACAGTGAGCGGGCACAGACGCTCACCATCCGCTTCGCGCCGGAAGCGCCGGCGCTGGACAGCGTGGCGAGCGCGCTCCTGGATTGAGGAGGAGCGCGCGACGTCGCGTCTAGAGTTCGGCCAGCTCGGCGTCGAGCGGTAGGGGGAGGAGCGGTTCGAGTAGCGTGTCGATGGTGGCCACGGCGAAGGTGACGGCTCCCAGGATGAGCAATCGTACGCCGGTGTAATCCGCGGGCGTGACGCCCTCGATGAGCGGCAGGCCGACGACCACGATGCCGGCGAGCACCGCGGTGACCGCGAGGGAGTTGGCGGCGACCTTCAGGCGCAGAACGCGGCAGGCAATGGTGAGGGTCAGGAACACCCCGATGGCGCTGAATACGTAGAACGGAATCAGGAAGAACCAATGCACGAGTGGATGAGCCTCCAATGCGAGCCGTAGGGGCCGGGTCGGAGAAAGTCAATCCGCGCCGCGCCGCCGCGCTGCAGGCGCTGGCCGCCGCCTTGCGAAGGGTCGCGTACGGACCTGAGGGCCTGCGGGAGCGCCTCGGCGTGCGCTATCCCGACGACGTCGGGCTGCTCAATCATGTCCCCGCCCTGGCGCGCTGCGCCGGATCCGCTGCCGCCGACATCGCCGCGCGGCTGTTCTATCTAGAGAACCCGGAGCCCTTAGCCGCGGTGCGACGCCTGTTTGGGGCGGCGGACGCGCGCGCGTTGACCGAGGCCGGCCTGTTGCGCGCGACGGCTGGACGCGTGCGGGCGCGCCTGCGCGTCGACGTGTACGGCGGGCTGCTGTTGCTCGCAGACCGTCGCTTCGCCGCTCCCGATGCGACCGCACTGGGCCTGCCACGCGGTGACATGGTGTACCCGCCGGGCACGGACTCGGTGATGCTGGCCGAGGCGGTGCCGGCGCGTGAAGGGGAGCGAGTACTCGACCTCTGCACCGGCAGTGGTATCCAGGCCCTGCAGGTCGCACCGCGTGCTGCCGGCGTGACCGCGGTCGATATTGGCGTGCGAGCCGCGGCGATGGCGCGCTGCAATGCCGCGCTGAACGGCATCGTCGGGGTCACGGTGCGGCAGGGCGATCTCTATGCACCGGTACGCGGCGAGCAGTTCGACCTGGTGATCGCCAACCCGCCCTTCGTGCCCGCGCGGCGGCGCGGACCCGCGTACCACTCGGGCGGGCCGCGCGGCGATCGCGTCCTGCGCCGGGTCATCGCTGGGCTCGAGGGCCACCTGCGTCCTGGTGGGCGGGCCGTCGCCATCTCCCACCTGGCGCTGCGTCGCGGCGAAACACTGCAGGGCGCGGTCGCGCCCTGGCTGCGTGGCTTCCGCGGCCGCGCGCTGCTCGTCGTAATCGAGCGCGGTACGCCGATCGATCTCGCCGCGGCGCAGTCGCTCTTTGCCCTCGAGCAGGGCCTGGCCGCGTACGGGCGTGAGGTGCGGGAGTGGCTCGCCTACCTGCATCGGCACAGGATCGGAGAGGTCGTCGCGCTGTTGCTGGTCGCCGAGCGTGGACCGCGGTGCAGCCTTGAGGTTCTCGACGGTAGCCCGCGGTCGCTCCCGATCCCGCTCTCGCAACCGCCCGCGGTGATGGTGACGAACTGGTTGGCGGGTAGCTGAAGCGCTGTTCGCGGTCGGCGAGACCGCGTATAGGCCCCGTATGACATTACGTGCCGCTGCCCTGGCCGCTGCCGCCACGCTCACCCTCGCGGGATGCAGCTCCGTGAAGCCGACGCTGTATCCGAACGATCAGTACAACCGCGTCGGCGCCGCCAAGGCCGACGCGGACGTCGCCGCCTGTCAGCAGCAGGCCGAGGCATATGTGAAGAGCGGCGGCCGCGGTGGACCCGGCCTCGGTGAGACGGCGCGCAATACCGGAGTCGGGGCGGCGGTGGGCGCCGCCAGCGGCGCGGTTGGCGGCGCGATCGGCGGCAACGCCGGAGAGGGTGCGGCGATCGGCGCCGCCAGCGGCGCGACGGCCGGTCTGCTCGGGACCATGTTCGGGTGGATGTTCCAACCCAGTCAACCCGATCCCACGTATCGCGCCTTCGTGGAGAAGTGCCTGCGCGACAAAGGCTACGAGCCGATTGGATGGCAGTAGGCTGGGCCTCTTCGGTGGCGAGCCGTGCGTCTAGTCGAACGATTCGGTCAGCGTCATCGGCTTGAGCAGGCGGCGCGGCACGCCGTCGAGCAGCCGTGATGGCTTGGAGAGTACCAGGCCGATACCGCGGTCGTACATATTGATCGGGTACGACAGATACAGGTGCCGTTTCGCGCGCGTCACGGCGACGTACAGGAGCCGGCGCTCCTCTTCCAACTCGTCGTCGCTGTGCATGCTGTAGGTGGAGGGGAACTTGCCGTCGACCATCCAGATGACGAAGACCGTGTGCCACTCGAGCCCCTTTGCCGAGTGAATGGTCGACAGCGTCAGCAGGCCCTCGTCGTGGTCGGTCGCGATCACGTCGTTGACGCTATCGCTCGGGGGATCGAGCGCCATGTCGGCCAGCAGTGGCTGTAGTGTGCGGTAGCGGGCGGCGATGCTGACGAAGTGCTCGAGATCGCGCTGCCTCTTCGGATGGTCGTCTGGATGGCGGCGTCTGAGCAGCGGTTCGTAGTAGCGCAGCACCTCGCCCAGCTGTTCGTCCGGGCGGCGGCCGCTGGCTCCGATGCGGCGCAGCAGTCCGGCGAGGGCGAGCAGGTCGGTCGAGTAGGCGCGTCCGACGATCGATTCCAGCGTGGCCGGCACATCGACGCTGCCGAGGAGGCGGCCGGAGATGTCGTCGGCCGTACGCGGCCCAACTCCTTCGAGGAGCAGGAGGAGGCGATGCCAGGAGATCGCGTCGCGCGGGTTTTCGATCACCCGCAAGTGCGCCATCGCGTCCTTCACGTGCGCCGACTCGATGAACCGGAAGCCGCCGCGCTTGACGAAGGGAAGATCGGCGCGCGCCAACTCGAGCTCGAGGTCGAAGGCATGGAAGCTGGACCGGACGAGGATCGCAATTTCCGCCAGCGGCACACCCTCTTCGCGCAATTCGAGGATCCGCTGGCAGACGAACCGCGACTGGAAGTTCTCGTGTTCCGCGGCGATCAATAGGGGGGCCGCGCCGTCCCCTTGGCGGGTGAAGAGTACCTTGGTGTAGCGCTCGCGCGCCCCGTCCATGATGGCGTTGGCGACGTCGAGAACCGGTTGGGCGCTTCGGTAGTTCTCCTCCAATGCGATGACACGTGTGCCTGGGAACAGCGTGGGGAACTGCATGATGTTGCGAAAGTCGGCGCCGCGGAATCCGTAGATGCTCTGCGCGTCGTCGCCAACCGCCATCACGTTGCCGTGCTCGGCGGCGAGCAGGCGGACGATGCCGGCCTGCAGGGGATTGGTATCCTGGTACTCGTCGACCATGAGATAGCGATGGCGCTGCGCCAAGTGACGCCGGACGTCGGGGTGCACCGCAAGCAACTCGTGCAACTGCACGAGCAGATCATCGTAGTCGACCACCTGTCTCTCTGCCTTGTAGGCGCGGTAGGCTGCTGCAAGAGCGATGAGATCCTCTCCGTGCTCGGCGAGGTGCGCGTAGTGCTCGTCGAGCAGCACCGCCAACGTGCGGTCGCGGTTGACCGACGCGCTGAACAGTTCGGCGATGGTCTGTTTGCGCGGGAAGCGGCGCTCTTTCTTGTCGAGTCCGAGTCGGGCCCGCAGCAGGCCGATCACGTCTTCTCCGTCGCCGCGATCGAGGATGGTGAAGCCGCTCGACAGTCCGAGGACGCCGCCGTGGCGACGCAGCGTCAGGTTGGCGAAGGAGTGGAAGGTGCCGCCTCCGACCTGTTCACAGCGGCCATCGAGCAATCCGGCGGCGCGGCGGAGCATCTCGCTCGCCGCTTTGCGGGTGAAGGTGAGCAACAACACGGCATGCGGGTCGACGCCTTGCTCGACGAGACGGGCGACGCGAAAGACCAGCGTGCGAGTCTTGCCGCTGCCAGCGCCGGCGATAACCAGCACGGGCCCCTCGGTGGTCGTCACGGCGTCCAACTGCGGCGGGTTCAGGAGGGCGGCGTAGTCGAGGCGGAAACTGGCCTCGCGGACGGGACGGCGCAGGACGTAAGTGTTGGTGTCGGGGTTGGGAGGTGCGGTCATGCCAGACGCGTGGCGCCCCGTGGCTTGACGCGCTACGAAGTGTACCAGCAGCGCCCGGGCGGGATCCAATGGTGGACGAAGAAACATCGAAGGTCGACGATGCGGTGCTCGATCTGCGCGGTGTCCCGTGCCCGTTGAGTTGGGCGCGAGCAAAGGTGCGCTTGGGAGAGCTCGGGCGTGGCGCGGCACTGGCGCTCCTGCTCGATGACGCCCGCGCGCTGCGAGATATTCCTCGTGCCGCCGAGGCGCATGGCTACGCCGTGGAACCGGCGGCGCCCGTTGCCGGCCACTGGCGCCTGCGCATCCTGACCTGAAGCGCCACCCTGAATGGAGAGGCCTTGCGGGCCGTCAGACGGGGACGGACACAAAGAGGGCCATCAGGCCGCTCAGTATCGCGACCACCGGCCACCAGCGCGGCAACGTCTCGTGCATGGGCAGGCCCGGTGCACGATTCGAACCGTCTGCGGCTGCGAGATGCCGCCTGCCTGGGAGTGGCGGTGGTGACGGCGGGGGGCGTCGATCGAGTGACGCAGCGTCTACTCCCCGGCGGGCATCAGGTGAACCTTCTTGACGTCCTGCACCTTGGCGAGCATCTCGGAGACCGAAATGCCGAGCGCGGGATGGATCAGCTGCGGCGCCAACTCACTCAGGGGCAGCAAGACGAAGCGGCGTTCCGGAAGGCGGGGATGGGGCACCTTGAGCGTGCGTTTGTCGACGATCTCCATATCGAAAAGGAGCACGTCCAGGTCCATTACCCGGGAGCCCCACTTCTTCCCCTTCAGGCGCTTACGCCCCATTTCCTCCTCAATGGCGTGAAGCTTCTTGAGGAGTTCCGACGCGCCGAATTCAGTCTCAATCTCGAGGACGCTATTGGCGAACCATGTCTTCGCATCGCCATGCGGTTCGCTCTCGTAGAGAGAGGATTCCTTGACCACGCGGGTCTTCGGCAACTCGCCTATGCGGCGCTTCGCCTCACGGCAGTTGCTGCGCCGCTCCCCCAGGTTGGATCCGACTCCGATGAACACTCGGTGGGGCATACCATCCAGCCTCCCCGCCACACATCCACAACCGGCCCTGCCGCCGCGTGTCGCGGGACGCGGCTAAGTGGCCGCGCTTTTACTGCGATACGCGGGCGTATGCAACCGAATCGAGGCGTTGCAGGGTGCGAGCTTGAGGCAGCGGCGGGCGGGTGCTAACTGCTGCGATCTTTGTATCTGGGAACCGAGGAGACGTGATGGAGTCGGCAGACCGCCTGAAGAAGATCCCGCCATACCTGTTCATGGAGCTGCGCCAGAAGATCGGGCGCGCCAAGGCGGAGGGCAGGGACGTCATCAGCCTGGCCATTGGCGATCCCGTCGAGCCGACCCCGGAGCCGGTCATCGAGGAACTGGCGAGGGCGGCGCGGGACCCAGCCAACCATCAGTATCCGACCGATGAAGAGAAGGGCATGTTCGGCTTTCGCGAGGCTGTGGCGCGCTGGTACCAGCGCCGTTACGGCGTGTCGGTCGACCCTCAGAAGGAGGTGCTCGGCCTGATCGGTTCCAAGGAGGGCTGCCACCACTTCGCCTTGGCGCGCGTCAATCCTGGCGACGTTGTGTTGATGACCGACCCGGGGTACCCGGCGTACCGCTCCAGCATCCTGATCGCCGGCGGCGAACCGGTAAACGTGCCGATTCGCGCCGAGCATGGCTATCTGCCGGCGCTGCGCGACATTCCTGCCGATACCGCGCGGCGGGCAACGGCGATGTTCCTCAACTACCCCAACAATCCGACCGGCGCGGTGGCGACGCCGGCATTCCTGAAGGAATTGGTGGAGTTCGCGCGCACCTACGACATCGCCATCTGCTACGACAACCCGTACATCGAAATCGTCTTCGACGGCGAGCGGCCGCTGAGCTTCCTCTCCGTGCCGGGCGCCCGAGATGTCGGCGTGGAACTGAACTCCCTGTCCAAGCCGTTCAACATGACCGGCTGGCGCCTCGGCATGGCGCTCGGCAACCCGGACCTGATCGCTGCCGTCTCGAAGGTGAAGGAGAACACCGATTCGGGGGTGTTCAACGCCATTCAGTACGCGGGCATCGCCGCGTTCAGCCGCTGCGAGGAGACGGTCCCGCACATGCTGCAGGTGTATAAGCGTCGCCGCGACCTGGTGGTGGCGACGCTGCGTCAGCTGGGCATCGACTACACTCCCGCTCGCGGCACCTTCTATATGTGGGTGCCGACGCCGAAAAGCGCCTCGAGTCTGGAGTTCGCCGACCTGCTGCTCGAGAAGGCGAACGTCGTCGTGGCGCCCGGGCGCGGCTATGGTGAGTTCGGTGAGGGGTACTTCCGCATGTCGCTGACCGTCTCCGACGCCCGACTCGAGCAAGCGATGGAGCGTATGCGCGGAGCGTTGGAGGCCTGACCGATTTCGCAGGCCTGCAGACGTCGCGCCCGCCGAGGCCTGCGCCGCCGGGGTCAGAGCCCGAGGACGTCTCGCATCGAGTAGCGGCTGGGCGCTTGCCCGGCCAGCCACAGTCCGGCGCGCACCGCGCCGCGCGCCAAGCAGTCGCGACTGTGGGCGCGATGGGTCAGTTCGACGCGCTCGCCCATCCCCGCGAACACGACCGTATGGTCGCCGACGACGTCCCCGCCGCGCAACGCGACGATACCGATCTCGGAGTCGCTGCGCGCCCCGACGATACCCTCACGGGCCAAACGCTTGCTGGCATCGAAGTCGCGCCGCAGCCCCGTCGCCGCGGCATGCCCCAACGCCAGAGCCGTGCCGCTGGGCGAATCGACCTTGAGACGGTGATGTATCTCGACGATCTCGGCATCGAAGCCGGGGCCGAGGACGCGGGCGGCCTGTTCGACCAGCATCAGCAGCACATTGATGCCGACGCTCATGTTGGCGGCAATGACACAGCGCGTGCGCGCGGCGAGGGCGTCGAGTTCGCGGGTTTCAGCGGCCGAGAAGCCCGTGGTTCCGATGACGATACCGGCCCCGGCGTCGGCGGCGACGCGCAGGTGTGCGACCGCGGCCGGCGCGGCGGTGAAGTCTAGCGTCACGGTTCCCGGGGCGGCCGCGGCGGCATAGTCGTCGCTGACTGGAACGCCGAGGGCGGAGACGCCGGCGAGCGTGCCCGCGTCCTGTCCGACCGTCACATGACCGTGCGCCTCGATGGCGGCATGCAGCCGCGCCCGAGATTCCGCGGCGACTAGGGCGGTAATGGTTCGCCCCATGCGGCCGGCGGCGCCGCAGACGATGATCGGGACCGCAGCGGTCATCGCAGCAGACCCGCCTCCTGCAGGGCGGCGCGGAGCTGGGCGCGCGGCGCCTCGCTCATCGGCAGGAGCGGTAGGCGAAGCTCGTCGCGGCAGAAGCCGAGCATGGCCATGGCGGCCTTGACGGGGATCGGGTTGGTCTCCTGGAAGAGGGCGCGCATCAGCGGCAGCAACGCGTAGTGACGGTGGCGAGCCTCGGCCCAATCGCCACGCCGCGCCGCGTCCACCGCCGCCGCCCAACGTTGTGGCGCGCAGTTGCCGATCACCGATATGACGCCGACGCCACCAACGGCGAGCACCGGCAGAGTCAGCGCATCATCACCGGCATACAGCGGGAGCGCGTCGCCGCACCGGCGGATAACCTCCATACACTCGTCGATCGATCCGGTCGCTTCCTTCAGTCCGACGACGTGCTCCAACTCGGCCAGGCGCGCGAGAGTGGTGGCCTCGATCTTCGAGCCGGTACGACCGGGGATGTTGTAGACGATGAGCGGGAACGCCGTCGCTTCGGCGATGGCGCGGTAGTGGCGGTAGATCCCCTCCTGCGTCGGCTTGTTGTAGTAGGGGGAGATCAGGAGTGCGGCGTCCGCGCCTGCCGCTTTGGCCGCCAGGGTCAGCCGGATGGCCTCCGTGGTCGAGTTGGAGCCGGTGCCGGCAACGACCGGAACGCGCCCGTTGGCGCGTCCGACGACCACCTTGATGACCTCGACGTGTTCCGCGTGCGAGAGCGTCGCCGACTCGCCCGTGCTGCCGCAGGGCACCAGCCCCTGCACACCGTGCGCGATCTGGTCGTCGACAATGCGTTCCAGCGCTCCGGTGTCGATCGCCCCCTCTCGGAACGGCGTGATCAGCGCGGTCAGCGTGCCCGGAAACGTCAGCTTCATGCGTCGACCTCGACCTCGATCTCGCCGCGGAACACCTCTTCCGCGGGGCCGCTCATCACCACGTGCCCATCCGATTCACGCCACTCGATGGCGAGATCGCCACCGTTCAGGCGCACGGTTGCGCGGCGCTCGGCGCGGCCGCTGAGCACGGCGGCGACGAGGGCGGCGCATGCCCCGGTGCCGCAGGCCGCGGTCTCGCCAGAGCCGCGCTCCCAGACGCGCATGCGCAGGAGGGTCGGCGTCTCGACGCGGACGAACTCGGTGTTGACGCGGGCCGGAAAGAATGGGTGGTGCTCGAAGGATGGGCCGAGGCGTTCAACGTCGAGGGTCTCGACATCGGAGGTGAAGACGACGCAATGGGGGTTGCCCATCGACACGCAGGTGACACGCCAGGCAACACCGTCGACTTCGAGCGGCGCGTCGACGACGCGGCCGACGGCCGCCACCGGGATGGCCGGGCCCTCGAGAATCGGCGCACCCATGTCCACCGTGACCTCCCTGACCTCGGATCCACGTAGGGTGAGGTGCAGGAGCTTGATCCCGGAATCGGTCTCGACCCGCATCGGGTTGGCGCGTGCGAGATGGTGCTCGAAGGCGTACTTGCCGACGCAGCGGATGCCGTTTCCGCACATGGCGCCGCGGCTACCGTCGGCGTTGTACATCTCCATCCGGCAGTCGGCCAGCTCGGACGGGCGGATGAGAATCAGCCCGTCCGAGCCAATACCGGTGCGCCGCGGGCTCACGCGGCGTGCGAATGCCGCCGGGTCGGCAATCTGGTGCGTGAAGGCGTCGACGTACACGTAGTCGTTGCCGATGCCGTGCATCTTCACGAAGGGCAGGGTGGCCATCGGTCGCCGTGAGGTAGCACGCAGGGGGTGGAACCGAAAGCTGCGGTGATTCACCGATTGTCGCCAGCCGGAGTGCCGTCGGCTGCGGCGGTCGGCGTCGCCGGCGGGTCGCCGCGAATGATGTCGACGACGTTGGACGGAGGGCTGACATAGCCGTCGACGGTCACCGCCAGCACCCGGTACCGGTACGATTCGCCCAGCCGCAGCCCCTCATCCACGTAGGTGAAGCGCTTCTGCTGCCGCAGGCGATCCCGATCCCCGACGGCGACACGGCTGACAAAGGTGAAGGGCTCGCCGGGCAGCGCGCGCTCGATCACGAAGGCATCGAGATCCAGGAGCGCCTTGCCGTCGGCGCTGGTGCTCGGCCGCCGCCAGCCGAGCGCGACGCCGCGCGCGACGTTCTCCGCCGCCAGGTCGCGGATGACGGAGGGCGCGACGAGCTCGGGCGGGCGGACGTCGGTCTTGCGACCACAGGCGGTCAGCGGCCACGACAGCAGTAGCAGGACGACGGCCCTGCGGCAGCGATCCGCGCCGGCGCGGGGCATCAGACGCCGAGCGCGGCGAGGCGCCGCGCGATGTTGGCCGGCGCGGTCCCGCCGGGGGCCTTGCGCCGCCGTACCGCGGCCTCGTGCGTCAGCCAGCGTCGGACATCGCGTTGGAAGAGCGGTGAGAAGCGGCGCAATTCGACCAGGCTGAGGTCCTCTATGAGCCGCCCCTCGGCGAGCGCGGCCTGCACCACCGCGCCGACGACGCCGTGCGCCTCGCGGAAGGGCAAGCCCTTCGCCGCGAGGTAGTCGGCCAACTCGGTGGCGAGGGTATATCCGCTGGCGGCGGCAGCGCGCAGGCGGTCAGGACGGACACGGAGGCGGGGCACCATGGCGCTGAGAACCTCGAGTGAGGCCGCCACCGTGTCGACGCTGTCGAACAGCGGTGGCTTGTCCTCCTGAAGATCGCGGTTGTACGCCAGCGGTAGGCCCTTGAGCATGGCCAGCACGTTCATCAAGTTTCCATACAGGCGCCCGGTTCGGCCGCGGATCAGCTCGGCGACGTCGGGGTTCTTCTTCTGCGGCATCATCGAGCTGCCAGTGGCGAAGGCGTCGGGGAGCTCGACGAACCCGAACTGCTGCGAACTCCACAGGACGATTTCCTCGCCGAACCGGCTCAGGTGCATACCGAGGATGGCCAGTGCCGCGAGCAGCTCGGCGACAAAGTCGCGGTCGCTGACGGCATCGAGGCTGTTCTCGCTCAGGGCCGGGAACCCGAGCTGACGGGCGACGAAGGCGCGATCGATCGGGAAGGTGGTGCCGGCGAGGGCGCCGGAGCCGAGCGGCAGCACGTTGACGCGCACCAGACAGTCGACGAGCCGGCCGTCGTCGCGATCGAGCATCTCGACGTATGCGAGCAGGTGATGCGCGAACAGGATGGGCTGCGCCGGTTGCAGATGGGTAAAGCCGGGCATGATGACGGTTTCGTGCTTCCGGGCCAGGCGCCCGAGGGCGCGGCGCAACTCGCCGATGCGCCGGCGCAGCGCGGCGATGGCGTCGCGGGCATACAGCCGCAGATCGAGCGCCACCTGGTCGTTGCGGCTGCGCGCCGTGTGCAACTTTCCGCCCACCGATCCGACGAGCTCGATCAGGCGGCGCTCGACCGCCATGTGAACATCCTCGTCATGGGGGCGGACGCGGAACAGGCCGCGTTCGAGTTCGCGGCGCACGCGCCCGAGACCGGCGACGATCCGCGACGCGTCACGGGCTGGAATGATGCGCTGCTTGGCCAGCATGCGACAGTGCGCGATGCTGCCGGCGATGTCGTAGGGGAAGAGCCGGACATCAACGGGATACGAGGTGGTGAACGCCTCGACGAGCGGATCGGTGGCCTCGGCCATGCGGCCAGACCAGGACTTTGCGGCGCGCGGACGCGGGCGGCGCGCGCCGTCCGACGGGGTGCTCATCCGACCTGCTTCTCCACCATGGCGCGAATGCGCAGACGCAGCGCGTTGAGGCGGATGAAACCCTCGGCATCCGCCTGCCGGTACACCTGGTCGTCTTCGAAGGTCGCCACCTCCGGGTTGTACAGCGAGCGCTCGGACTTGCGGCCTGCGACGATGACGTTGCCCTTGTACAGCTTGAGGCGTGCCGTGCCGCTGACGGCGCGCTGCGACTCGTCAACCGCCGCCTGCAGCATGGTCCGCTCCGGCGCGAACCAATAACCGTAGTACACCATCTCGGCATAGCGCGGCATGAAGGAATCGCGCAGGTGCATGACCTCGCGATCGAGGGTGATCGACTCGACGGCGCGGTGGGCTGCGTGCAGCAGGGTGCCGCCTGGGGTCTCGTAGACGCCGCGGGCCTTCATTCCGACGTAGCGGTTCTCGACGAGATCGACGCGTCCGACCCCGTGCCGGCCGCCGATGGAGTTGGCGCGCGCCAACAGGGCGGCTGGGGAGAGTGGCTCGCCGTTGATGCGCACTGGGTTGCCGCACTCGTAATCGATCTCGACGTACTCGGCCTGATCCGGAGCCCGCTCGGGCGCGACGGACATGGTGAACATATCGTCGTACGGCTCGCGCCAGGGATCCTCGAGGATCCCACCCTCGTAGCTGATGTGCAGCAGGTTGCGGTCGGTGCTGTAAGGCTTCTCGCGCGTCACCGGCACGGGGATACCGTGCTGCTCAGCATAGGCGATCAGCTTGGTGCGCGAAGTCAGGTCCCACATGCGCCACGGCGCGATGATGCGGATGTTGGGCTCGAGCGCGTAGCAGGTGAGCTCGAAGCGCACCTGGTCATTGCCCTTGCCGGTGGCGCCGTGCGCGACCGAGTCGGCGCCCTCCTGGCGGGCGATCTCGACCTGCCGCTTGGCGATCAGGGGGCGGGCGATGGAGGTGCCGAGCATGTAGACCTGCTCGTAGACGGCGGTCGCGCGGAGCATCGGGAAGACGAAGTCGCGCACGAACTCTTCGCGTAGGTCGTCGATATAGATCTTTGCGGCACCGCCGGCCGTCGCCTTGGCGCGTGCCGGCTCCAGCTCCTCCTCCTGGCCGAGGTCGGCGCAGAAAGCGATGACCGGCACCTCGTACCGCTCGATCAACCACTTGAGGATGACCGAGGTGTCGAGGCCACCGGAGTACGCGAGCACGATTTTCGTCGGTTTCGTTTCCATGGATCCTCGGCGGACGAGGCGTGACCGGTGCGCGGCCACGCAGTGGGAGTTCGCGGCGGCTACTGCCCCGCCATCTGGTTGTGCAGCCATACCAGCACGCCCTTCTGCACGTGCAGGCGGTTCTCGGCCTGATCGAACACGACCGACTGCGGACCGTCGATCACGTCGCCGGTGATCTCCTCGCCGCGGTGGGCGGGTAGGCAGTGCATGACCACCGCGTCCGCTCGCGCCAGGCGCAGGACTTCAGCGTTGACCTGGTAGGCGGCGAAGTCCTGCTGGCGGCGGGCCGCCTCGGCCTCCTGGCCCATGCTGGTCCAGGTGTCGGTGTAGAGCACGTCCGCGCCCGTGGCGGCCTCGGCAACCGCGCGAGTCAGGACGATCCTGGCACCGGCGGCGCGCGCCGCGGCGACGACGGCGGCGTCGGGCTCGTAGCCCGCCGGACAGGCGACGGCGACCGTGAAGCCGAAGCGACCCGCGGCGGCGATCCAGGAGTTGGCGACGTTGTTCCCGTCGCCAATCCAGGCGATGCGCAGCTCGTCGAGTCGCGCGCCCCGTTCGACAAGGGTGAAGCAGTCGGTCAGCACCTGGCACGGGTGGCGTAGGTCGGAGAGCCCGTTGATGACGGGCACGCGCGCGTGTCTGGCGAGTTCCTCGATGGTGCCGTGCAGGAACGTACGCGCCATGATCACGTCGACCCAGCGGTCGAGGTTGCGGGCGATGTCCGCCACCGACTCGCGTTCACCGAGCCGGATGTCGGCCGGGGTCAGGTAGACCGCGTAGCCGCCGAGCTGCGTCATGCCGACCTCGAAGGTCACGCGCGTGCGCAAGCTCGGTTTTTCGAAGATCATCGCCAGCGTCTTGCCGGCCAGCAGTGACTCGCGCCGGCCCGCCTTGAGGTCGCGCTTGATCGTCGCCGCAAGGAGCAGGATCTCCTCGAGCTCGGCACGGCTGAGGCCGTCGAGGGTGAGGAAGTCGCGTTTCATGCCGTCAGGGCTCCATCGAGAATGGCCAGCGCCTCATCGATCTCCTCGGCGGAGATGATCAGCGGCGGGGTGATGCGGAGCACCGTGTTGGCGGTGCAGTTGATGATCAGGCCGCGCGCCAGACACCGCTCGACGACCGGGCCGCCGAGCTCGCTGAGCTCGGCGCCGACCAGCAGGCCGCGGCCGCGTACGGCGCGAATGATGGGATGGCGGATCGCCAGAGCCTGCAGCCCGGCGCGCAGACGCGCCCCCATAGCCCGACAGTGAGCCAGCACGCCCTCCTCGCCAAGTACGTCGAGGACCGCCAGGGCCACCGCGCAGGTCAGGGCGTTGCCGCCGAAGGTGGAGCCATGGGAGCCCTTGTCGAGCACCCCGGCTATCGGCGCTGCGGCGAGCATGGCGCCGATCGGCACGCCGTTTCCCAGCCCCTTGGCGAGGGTCATGACATCGGGTGTGATGCCCAGCTGCTCATACGCGAAGAAAGTGCCCGTCCGGCCCATGCCGGTCTGGATCTCGTCGAAGATGAGCAGCAGGCGGTGACGGTCGCAGAGGGCCCGTAAGCCATGGAAATACTCCGGTGCCGGCGTGACGATGCCACCCTCCCCCTGGATAGGCTCGACCATCACCGCGATGGTGCGCGGCGAGAGGGTCGCCTCGACGGCAGCGAGATCGTCGTACGCCGCGTAGCGGAATCCCTGCTGCGCTGGCTCGAATCCGACCCGTACTTTCTCCTGGCCGGTGGCCGCGATCGTCGCCAGGGTGCGGCCGTGAAAAGAGTTGAGCACGGTGATGATTTCGTAGCGGCCGCCGCCTTCGGCATGGCCGTACTTGCGCGCCAGTTTGATCGCGGCTTCGTTTGCCTCGGCGCCGCTGTTGCAGAGGAAGACGCGATCGCCGAAAGAACGCTGCACCAGCCGCTCGGCGAGCCGCGCCTGTGGCTCCGAATAGTGCAGATTCGACACCTGCAGGATCAGCCGCGCCTGCGTCTCGATGGCGCGCGTGATCGCAGGGTGCTGATGGCCTAGATTGGTGACAACGGTGCTCGAGAAGCAGTCGAGGTAGGCCCGTCCGTCGGCGTCCCAGACGCGCGCGCCCGCACCCCGCACCAGCGCCAGCGGCGCTCGCGCGTATGTCGGAAACAGATAGCGATCGGCGAGGGCGATGATCTCGGCGTTGGTCATCTCATGCCGATCCGAGGCGGCTCGCGTCTCCCGTGAGGCGAACCGCGCTGGTGCTGCGCACCACCTCGGTGCCGACCCCCGCGCTGGTGAAGATCTCGAGCAGCACCGCGTGGCGAACGCGGCCGTCGACGATATGCGTCTTCTTGACACCGTTTTTGAGCGCCTCGAGGCAGCATTCGACCTTCGGGATCATCCCCTCGCCGATGACGCCGTCGACGATGAGCTGCCGGGCGCGGGCGTCATCGAGCGTCGGCACGACCGTACCGGATGCGTCCTTGATGCCGGCGACGTCGGTGAGCAGAATCAGTTTCTCGGCCCGCAGCGCTTCCGCCACCTTGCCTGCCACGAGGTCGGCGTTGATGTTGTAGGTTTCTCCGTCGTCGCCGGCCCCGACCGGGGCGATCACCGGCACGATGTCGCTGCGCTCGAGCGTTTCCAGGACCATCGGGTTGATCGCCGCGACTTCGCCCACCATGCCGATGTCGAGCAGTTCGTCGGCGCCGCCGCCGACCTTCAGCTTGCGCGCGCGGATTAGCTGGCCGTCCTTGCCTGACAACCCGACGGCGTGGCCACCGTGGCGGTTGATGAGGCTGACGATCTCTTTGTTGGTCTTGCCGACCAGGACCATCTCGACGACATCCATGGTTGCCCGGTCGGTGACGCGCATGCCGCGCACGAATCGCGACTCGATGCCCAACTGCTTGAGCATGGCGCCGATCTGCGGCCCGCCCCCGTGCACCACGACCGGGTTGATCCCAACGAACTTCAGCAGGACGATGTCCTGCGCGAAGCTGTCCTTGAGGGCCTCGTCGATCATGGCGTGGCCCCCGTACTTCACCACCACCGTCTTCCCGGCAAAGCGGCGAATGTAGGGCAGCGCATCCAGCAGGACCTCGGCTTTGGCGACCAACTCGTCGACCGGAGTGGGGATGCGCGTCGCCATCAGTTCGACTCCGCTTCAGAGAATGTAGCGCGACAGGTCATCGTCCCTCACCACCGCGTCGAGCTTCGCCCGCACCTGCAGGCCGTCGATCTGGACGCTGGAACCGGCCATCTCTGGCGCGTCGAACGATATCTGGTCAAGCAGCCGTTCCATGACTGTGTGCAGGCGGCGGGCGCCGATGTTCTCAGTGCGTTCGTTGACCTGCGCGGCGACGTCGGCGATGGCGGCGATTCCGTCCTCGGTGAAGCTGAGCGTGACGCCCTCGGTCTGCATGAGTGCGATGTACTGCTTGAGCAGGGCGTTGGCGGGTTCCGTGAGGATGCGGACAAAGTCGTCGCGCGTCAGTGGCTCGAGTTCAACGCGGATGGGAAAGCGCCCCTGGAACTCGGGCAGCAGATCGGAGGGTTTGCTGATGTGGAACGCGCCCGAGGCGATGAAAAGCACGTGGTCGGTGCGCACCATGCCGTACTTGGTGCTCACCGTGCTGCCTTCGACGATCGGCAGGAGGTCGCGCTGTACGCCTTCGCGCGAGACGTCCGGTCCGCCCACACCCTGACGGCTGGCGATCTTGTCGATCTCGTCGATGAATACGATGCCGGACACCTCGACGCGGCGGATCGCCTCGCGGGCGACGGCCTCGGCATCGAGCAGCTTGCCCGCTTCCTCCTGGGTCAACTGCTCGAGCGCCTCGCGTACCGAGCAGCGCCGCGTCGACGCGCGGCCCGGGAAGAGATTCGCGAAGGCGTCCTTGAGCTGCGAAGCCATGTCCTCGAGCCCCTGCGGCGTCATGACCTCGACCATCGGCGTAGCCGGGCGAGTCGTTTCGAGCTCGAGTTCGCGCCCGTCGAGCGCCCCCTCGCGCAACATGCGCCGCAACTTCTCGCGCGTACCGCCGTCGCTACCGCTCGCGACGCCGCCCGTGGGCTCGATGCGGCGCTCCGCGGTGGACGGGACGGGCAGCAGGAGGTCGAGGACGCGCTCCTCGGCGCGCTCGCGCGCGTGCACCTGCACCTTGCCGGTCTCCTCCTCCCGCACCATCGCGATCGCCAGATCGGCGAGGTCGCGGATCATCGACTCGACGTCGCGGCCGACGTAGCCAACCTCGGTGAACTTCGACGCCTCCACCTTCAGGAAGGGCGCCTGCGCGAGCTTGGCGAGGCGGCGCGAGATCTCCGTCTTCCCGACCCCGGTGGGGCCGATCATGATGATGTTCTTCGGCGCGATCTCGTCGCGCAGATCCTCCGCTACCTGCTGGCGGCGCCAACGATTGCGCAGCGCGATGGCGACGGCGCGTTTGGCGTCGCGCTGGCCGACGATGAAGCGGTCGAGTTCGGAGACGATCTCGCGCGGCGTCATCTGACTCATGTCCCCGCCAGTTCCTCGACGACGATTTCCTCATTGGTGTAGATGCACAACGACGCGGCGATCAGCATGGCTTCGCGCGCAATGGCCGGCGCCGGCAGCGCGCTGTGCTTGATCAGGGCACGCGCGGCGGCCAGGGCGAAGCTACCGCCCGATCCGATGGCCGTCACCGGCTCATCGGGCTCGATGATGTCGCCGCTACCAGAGATGACCAGGATGGCGTCAGCACTGGCGGCGATGAGCAACGCCTCGAGTCGACGCAGGACGCGGTCGCTGCGCCAGTCCTTGGCGAGTTCGACGGCCGCCCGCGTCAGATTGCCCTGATGCTGGTCGAGCTTGACCTCGAACTTGTCGAACAGGGTGAAGGCGTCGGCGCTCGCCCCGGCGAATCCCGCCAGGACTCGGCCGGCATGCAGGCGGCGGACCTTGCGGGCGCCGCGCTTCATGACCGCCTGTCCGAGCGTGACCTGGCCGTCGCCGGCCATGACCACGTGGCCTTGGTGGCGTAAGGCGAGAATGGTGGTGCTGCGGATGACCAACGAAGCCGACATGCGTTCCCGGAGACCGCCGCGCTCAGGCGCGCGGGTGCGCTTTGTCATAGGCGACCATCAGCTGGTCGAGGTCGATGTGCGTATAGCGCTGCGTGGTCGAGAGGCTGGCGTGGCCCAGCATCTCCTGGATGGACCGTAGGTCGGCGCCGGCGCTGAGCAGGTGGGTCGCGAAGCTGTGACGCAGGGCGTGCGGGCTGATCTTGGCGGCCAAGCCGCCGCGCAGCGTGCTGACATCGACCAGGCGCGCCACCGAGCGCACCGTCAGTCGGCCACCGCGCTGGTTGAGGAACATGGCGTCACCGGCGCGCACGCCGCGGCGGCAGAGGCGCGGCAACGCCGCTTGGTAGGCATGGAGGGCCTGCACGGCCACGTCGCCGATAGGCACCAGGCGTTCCTTGCGGCCCTTGCCACGCACGCGCACGACGGCCAGCCCCTCGTCGAGATCCTGCCAGTCGAGTCCGACGAGTTCGCTGACGCGCAGGCCGCAGGAGTATGTCACCTCGAGCAGGGCGCGATCGCGCCGACCCCCCGGCGTGTCGTCGGCGGGCGCGGCGAGGAGGCGGAACATTTCGTCGACCGACAGGTGCGCTGGGAGGACCTTGTCCTGCCGAGGCGCCTGGATACCGGCGCAGGGGTCGAGCACGAGCACGCCCCGCTGCAGCAGGTGGCGCGCGAACCGCTTCACGGCCGACAGCTTGCGCGCCACCGAACTGCGCCGCGCGGCCTTCAGGCGCTCGACCAGATAGGCGCGCACCGCGTCGCGATCGAAGGCGGAGCAGGAAAGGGCTTCTGGCGCCTGGCTGGTGCGCGCGGCGATCGAGACCAGCAACTGTCCCAGGTCGGCGGCATAGGCGCGGGCGGTATTGGGCGAGATGTTCTCCTCCACCGTGAGGGTGCGGAGAAAATCATCGAGCGCAGCCTGCAGGGTCGTCATCGCGTCTCGTCCTCGCTCACCCGCGCCCGTTTTGCCGGCGCGGCGAGCCGCATGGTAACAACCGCCCGGCGGCGGAACAAGGAAGGCATGACCAGGGAGAACGGAGAGTGTTGGCGTTGCGGGCTCGGCATCGGCGGCGCCGAGCGTATCGGCCGGCGCGCCGCGTGCGCAGGGTGCGGCGCCGAACTGCGCTGCTGCCTGAACTGCCGTTTTCATACCCCGGGCGTGCACAACGAGTGCCAGGAGCCACAGGCGGAGCGACAAGTCGATCGGGCGCGCGGCAACTTCTGCGAATACTTCGCGGCCGCCGCGCCGCGGGCCGCGCCGGGCGTCGGCGTCGCGCCGACGACGCGCGCCGAATTGGACGCGCTGTTTGCCAAGCGCCGGGGATAGAGGAGGGGCGATGCAGACCGTGCCGGTGACCGCAGGGCTGTTCACGCTGGGCGCTGCCGCTTCGCTGCTGGCGGCGAGCTGTGTCGCGTGTGCGCGCTGGCACTTTCCGGCCAGTCCGGACTGCCCCTACTGCTCCGCGGATGGGTGCGAGACGCGCGCCGTGAGCGGCGGCGCGACCCTCTGGCTGTACACCGGGGTGCGCAACCGACCGCCGGGCTATGCAGGGGAGGTGCCGTTCGGGTTCGGCGTCGTCGAACTGGCGGAGGGGCTGCGCATCGTCACCCGCCTCACGGAGGCCGATCCGGCGGCGCTCCGCGCCGGCATGGCGATGCGCTTCGTCGTCGCCCCCCTGCACGTCGACAGCGAGGGCCGTCAGGTATGCACCTATGCCTTCGCGCCGGGGGAGGCGCCGTGAACATCGGGGTGGAGATCGCCGGCGTCGGCATGCACGCCTTCGGCCGCTTCGACGGATTGACTGTCACGCAACTCGGCGTCGCGGCGGTCAAGCAGGCCCTTGCCGATGCCGGCGTGCCGCGCGGCGGCTTCCAGGCGGCCTTCTGCGGCACCGTGTACAGCGGCGTCGCGGCGGGCCACAAGGTCCTGACGGCACTCGGCATGAGCGGCGCGCCGATCGTCAACGTCGAGGCCGGCTGCGCAAGCGGTGGCGCCGCGCTCGGGCTCGGTGTCGAGGCGATCCGCTCCGGCCGCTGCGACACCGTACTGGTCTTCGGCATAGAGAAGATGCCGAAGGGCATCATTCGCTCGTCGTTCTTCGAGCCGTGGCGCGAAGAGGCTGGGCTGGCGGTGACTCCGGCCTACTTCGCCCTGCGTGCGCAGCGCCTGATGCGGGACTCGGACGTGACGCGCGAGCAGTTGGCGGCGGTGTCGGTGAAGAATCACGCCAACGGCGTCGCCAACCCATACGCCATGTTTCGCAAGCCGTTGACCCTCGCGCAGGTGCTGGACTCGCCCGTGGTCTGCGAGCCCCTGACGCTCTACATGCTGTGCTCGCCGAACGAGGGTGCGGCGGCGGTCGTGCTGCGCCGGACCAAGGGCGCCGCGGCCGGGCGTGTCGTCGTGCGCGCCGCCGCGCTGCGCTCACACCTTCCCGGCAGCGTCCTCGGCGAGCACACGCCGATGAGCGGATTGCTCGACGATGACCTGCCGTCGCCGACCGAGCTGGCGGCGCGCGCCGCGTACGAGGACGCGGGCATCGGGCCCGAAGACCTTCAGGTGGTCGAGGTGCAGGACACCGACGCTGGCCGCGAGCTGCTGTCGTGCGAGGAGCTCGGGCTGTGCGCCAAGGGGGGTGCCGGACGGCTCGTGGCGGAGCGCCGCAGCGAAATGGGCGGGCCGCTGCCGGTCAATCCGAGCGGTGGACTGCTCTCAAAGGGCGAGCCGCTCGGCGCCTCGGCGCTCGGGCAGATCGTCGAGTTGTACTGGCAGCTGCGCGGTGAAGCTGGGGCGCGCCAGGTGCCCGGGGCGCGGCTCGCCCTCGGACACACGGTTGGTCGCGGTGCCAACGCCTCGGTGGTGCTCCTGGAAGGGCGCTGATCCGCGGCTCGTTCAGCGCCCGCGAAACACCGGCGCGCGCTTTTCCATTACCGCCCGGATGCCTTCCTTGGCGTCGTCGGTTTGGAAGGTCGCCTGCTGCTGCATCGACTCGAGGTCGAGAGCGTCGGCCAGGGAGTGCTCCAGGCCGCGGTAGAGAGCGCGCTTGACCATACGCACGGCCACCGGAGCCGCGGTGGCGAGCTGCGCTGTCAGCGCCTCGACAGCGCCGGGCAGCGCTTCACGCGGTACCACTTCGTTGAGCAGGCCGAGCAGCTCGGCCTCTTCGGCATCGATGACGCGGCCGGTGAAGAGCAGGTCGCAGGCGCGCGCGGCGCCGATCAGGCGGGGCAGCAGGTAGGTGGCGCCCATCCCCGGATGAATGCCGAGGCGAGTGAAGGTCATCCCCATCTTCGCATCCGATGCCGCGATGCGGAGATCGCAGGCCAGCGCGAAGCACAGCCCGGCACCGATAGCGTGGCCGTTGATCGCGGCCAACGTCGGGATAGGCAGCGTCGCCACCGACAGGAAGCGTTGATAGAACTCGCGTGGTGGTCCGCCCATGCCGGGCGCCGCGTCACTCAGGCCGGCGTCCGCGGCGAGCATGCCGAGGTCGCCGCCGGCGCTGAAAGACTTCCCCTCGCCGGTGACGACGAGGACGCGGACGTCCGCGTCGCCGCGCACCGCCTCGACGGCGTGCTGCACTTCTTCGCCCATCGCCGGAGACATGGCGTTACGGGTGTCCGGGCGGTTCAGCTTCAGCGTCGCGACGTGCCCGTCGCGCAGGAGTTGGATGTGTTCGTAGGCCATGCGCGCATGCCTACTCGTGTGCCGGTGGCGAGACAACTCTGCGGCGTCGGCGGACGACTTGATGACCTGCAGGATAGTCGGTAGGGAGATGGGCGCACCTCAGTCTCCAGCGAAAGGATCCCTTCCCAATGAGTCGACGCAAGATTGCCATGATTGGAGCGGGCGCGATTGGCGGCACGCTGGCCCATCTCGCCCTCCTCAAGCGTCTCGGCGACGTGGTCCTGTTCGACGTTGTCGACGGTATGCCGCAGGGCAAGGCGCTCGATCTCGTGGAATCAGGTCCGATCGAGGGCTTCGATGCGTCGGTCGCCGGCACCAACGACCTGGCCGACATCGAGGGGGCGGACGTGTGCATCGTCACCGCCGGCCTGCCGCGGCGGCCTGGCATGAGCCGTGACGACCTCTTGGAGACCAATGTGAAGGTCATGAAGAACGTCGGCGCAGGGATCAAGAAGCATGCCCCCGACTCCTTCGTGATCGTCATCACCAACCCGCTCGACGCCATGGTCACGGCGATGAAGCGGGTCACCGGCTTCGCCAAGCAGAAGGTGGTCGGTCAGGCCGGCGTGTTGGACTCGGCCCGGTACCGCACCTTTGTCGCCTGGGAACTCGGCGTCTCGGTACAGAGTGTCTCGGCCATGGTGCTCGGCGGCCACGGCGATGACATGGTGCCCGTGCGCAGCCTCTGCCATGTCGGCGGCGTGCCGGTGGAAAAGCTGATCCCGGCCGAGCGGCTCGACGCCATCGAGAAGCGCACGCGCGGCGCCGGTGGCGAGATCGTAAACCTGATGAAGACCGGCTCTGCCTTCTACTCGCCTGCGGCGGCAGCGATCCGTATGGCCGAAGCCTACCTGTTCAACAAGCAGGAAATTCTCCCCTGCGCGGCGCTCCTCGAAGGCGAATACGGGGTCAACGGATTCTTCGTCGGCGTGCCGGTCCAGATCGGTGCGAAGGGCGTCGAGAAAGTCATTGAGGTGGACCTCACCGCCGCCGAGAAGAAGCAACTCGAGGAATCGGTTTCGCACGTACGCGAGCTGGTCGCGGCTTCGGAAAAATATCTCACCGCCTGACTGGCGGGCGGGAGAGAGGGGCAGGCGACGTGAACATCCACGAGTTCCAGGGCAAGGCATTGCTCAAGCGCTACGGCGTCGCGGTGCCGCAGGGCCGCGAGGTGCTGAGTGCTGCGGACGCCGCGCTAGCGGCGCAGGAGTTCGGCGGCAGCTGCGTCATCAAGGCGCAGATTCATGCCGGCGGCCGCGGCAAAGCCGGCGGCGTGAAGCTGTGCAAGAGCCCCGCGCAGGCGGAGCAGGCGGCAAAAGCGTTGTTGGGTGCGACGCTGGTTACGCACCAGACGGGTCCGCAGGGCCGCGTCGTGAAGCGCCTTCTCGCCGAGGAACTGCGCGACATCGAGCGCGAGTTCTACGTCGGCATGGTTGTCGACCGCGGCACCGGCCGCCTGGCGATGATGGCTTCGGCCGAGGGCGGTGTCGAGATCGAGGAAGTCGCGGCCCGCACCCCGGAGAAGATCCTGCGCGAGGGCATCGACCCCGCCGTCGGCCTGCAGGGGTTTCAGGCCCGTAAACTGGCCTTCGGCATCGGCATCCCCGCCGCGTCGATAAACAAGGCCGTGGCGTTCATGCTCGGACTGTACAAGGCCTTCGTCGACAGCGACGCGGCCATGGCGGAGATCAACCCGCTGGTGCTGACTAAGCAGGGCGACCTGTTGGCCCTCGATGCCAAGCTCGGGTTCGACGACAACGCGCTCTTTCGCCACGCCGAGATCCGTGCGCTGCGCGACCTCAACGAAGAGGATCCGAAGGAAATCGAAGCGTCGAAGTTCGACCTCAGCTACATCGCCCTGGACGGCAACATCGGCTGCATGGTCAACGGTGCCGGCCTGGCCATGGCCACGATGGACATCATCAAACACTTCGGCGGCGAACCCGCCAACTTCCTCGACGTCGGCGGCGGCGCCACAACCGAGAGGGTGACGGAGGCGTTCAAGATCATCCTCGCCGACAAGAACGTGAAGGGCGTGCTGGTCAACATCTTCGGCGGCATCATGAAGTGCGACATCATCGCCAACGGCGTCGTCGAAGCTGCCAAACAGGTCAGGCTGGCGCTGCCGGTCGTGGTGCGCCTCGAAGGCACGAACGTCGAGCTCGGGCGCCAGATCCTGGCTGACTCCGGTCTGAACATCGAATCGGGCACCGATATGTCGGACGCCGCCAGAAAGATCGTCAAGGCGGTGGGAAAGAACTGATCACAGGCCTGTGGAGGACCTGTTGATTTCTTCTCTCGGGCGGGAGCTGCCCTAGGTCGAGTCCCCGTATTCCACCCGTCGGCGCTTCGCCGCACTCCGGAATACCGTAAGGTTATCGGGAGTATGCGCGCACAATGTCGACCCGGCCGAGTCTTCGCGCAAAACCGTGCGTTATGGCGGAAAGATTCTCCGCCTGTGGACAACACCCCTAGAAATCGTGCTGGACGATCGTTTCGGTGCCGCTCGACAAGTCCGTGCGGGTGTCGTTGATGTACAGTTCGGACCGGACGCGCGCCTTCGGCTGTCCCTCGGGGCTCTGGCCGGAATTAACGGTCGCCACCGCCGCGTAGACGTCCTGCGGCCGCTCCCAGAAGAACGTCGCGGGAGTGCGGCAGGCCTGTTGAAATGGCGGCAGCATGCAGCTGGTGAGGGTGGATGCGACGATGTCGCCGGTGGTGGCGAAGAAGCCGATGCTGGCATCGAGTGTGTTGTCCAGACAACCGACGCTCAGATCCTGTTCACCGGTCAGCGGATTGCGTGGGGAGCAGACCTCGACCCTCACCTGCGGGCCGCGCACGTCCGGAACGGTCGTGCCGAACGCCCCCGACTCGATGGTCCCGCAGGCGCCAGGCTGGATGAGGCCCGCGTCCCCGCCGCCGACGACCTGAACGATGCCGAGGTACATGTCGACCTCGATCGGTAGTGTGGAGGTGTTGCGGATCACGGCGCGGATCGGTTGGCGGGCGTTCTCGAGCACGAACAGGTGCGGAGTCTGAAAGACGCGATCGCCAAACTGGTGGTCCAGGTAAAAGCCCTGGATGCCGCCTTGGATGCCGGTGCCGGTGCTGCCGCAACTGGCGTCCGGCGCTGCGACGAACTCGAAGGTCAGATTGGGTCCGCCGGAGACGAAGTAGAGCACTTCGATCGGCCGCGCCTCCGATCCGTCGCCACTGGTGCCGCAGGCGGCGGCGGTGATCAGAAGGGCGGAAAGGACTGACGCAGACGAGCGGCGGTTCATCTGCGAGTCTCTGGCAGCAAGATCCCTGGAGTGCAAGGAAGCTCGCCGGCGTTCCCAGCCGCCCGTCGGCTCGCTACAATGTCGCATGGATCGTGAACGCTTCCGCGCCCTGGTCGTCGCGGCGCTCGATGAGATTCCGGAGCCGTTCCGCGCCTATCTTGATGACGTGGAAGTCGTCGTCGAGGACGAGCCGGACGACGACGTCATGCGCGACATGGGGCTCGATCCGCGTCGCGATACGATCTTCGGCCTTTACGAAGGCGTGCCGGTGAACGAGCGCGGTCTCGACGAGGGGCTGCGGCTGCCCGATCGCATTGCGATCTACTACCGGCCGCTGGTGCGCGAGTTTCGTACCCCGGGGGCGATCAGGCGTGAGATCCGCAAGACCATCATTCACGAGGTGGGCCATGTGTTCGGTCTCGACGACGACGAGATCGAGGCGGAGGGGTACTGACGTGGCGGGAGAGCAGCCGGTCCCGTTACGGCGTGCGACGCTCGACCTCGGTGGGACGTTGGTGCCGTTGTGGCGTGCCGCCTCCCTCGAGCAGTTCGTCGACGCCGATGCACTGCTCCGCAACGCGGCGGCGCCCGAGCCGCCCTATTGGATGCACCTCTGGCCCGGGGCCGTGGCGCTCGCGCGCATGGTCCTCGCCGATGCCGAGCTCGGGGCCGCGTCGCGCGTCGTCGAACTCGGCGCCGGCCTCGGGCTGCCGGCGCTGGTGGCAGCGCGGCGCGGCGCCCGCGTCGTCGCCACCGATTGGCAGCGCGCGCCATTGCGGGTGTTGAGCCGCAGCCTCAGTGACAACGGCGTCGCCGCGGCCTGCGTGCAGATGGACTGGGTGCAGCCGGCCCTGTGCGGCGGCTTCGACCTCTGCCTGGGTGCCGACGTCGCCTATGATCAAGCCGCGGAGGGGGCGCTGGTTGCGGCGCTGGCGCGCCTGCTCGGACCGGGCGGACGCGCCTGGCTGGCGGATTCGGTAAACACCGCCCGCATCAGCCTGGCGGAGACGCTCGCGGCACGCGGTTTTATCGTGACCAGTCGCGAGGTGCGGGAGGAAGAGGAGGGCAGGGCGGTGTGGGTACGAGTAATCGAGGCGCAGTTTCCATGAGTATCGTGGTGTTCGACGTCGAGACCCGGGTGGACAAGGCGCTGGTGCGGGCGACGCAGTGTCCCGGCGAACGGATCGGCGACGACGAGGCGTACGAGCGCATGCGCGAGCAGCTGCGGCATGAGTCGGTCGGCCGCAGCGATTTCTTCCCGCTCGGTTTTCATGTCCCGATCTCCATCGCGGTGGTGCATGCTGGCGACGACCTCGCGCTGCGCAGTGTCGAGGTGCTCGGCGCCGACCGCCTCGGCGAGGAGGGCCTGGTAGGCGAATTCTGGAGCCGCCTCGAAGCCTTCGACGGCCAGTTGGTGTCGTACAATGGGCGCGGCTTTGATCTACCGGTGCTCGAGCTGCGGGCTCTGCACTACGGACTGTCGGCGCCGCGCTACTTCGGCGGCGAGCGCAACGGACTGCGGCAGCGCTTCGGGCGCCACCTCGACCTCTTCGACTGGTTCGGCAACCACGGCGCGGTTCGGTTGCGAGGCGGCCTCGACCTGATCGCCAAACTGGCCGGCTTGAGGGGTAAGTCCGACGTCTCCGGTGCCGATGTGCAGCGCCTCTGGGAGCGCGGCGCCTGGGATACCATCCACCGCTACTGTCTGGATGACGCCGTGCAGACCTACTTCGTCCTCTTGCGCGTCGAGCAGCTGCGCGGCCGCCTCAGTGCGGATGCCGCGGCGGCGACCGCCACCGCCGCGCAGGCCTGGCTCGCCGCGCGCGAGGCGACGTGAGCACGCGCCATCAGGACGAGCCCGACACGCGCAGCCACATGGATGCGGTGCAGCCAACCGGGACGCAGCGCCGCGCGCCGCGCGTCGTGCCGAACGAGGGGCGCTTTGAGCTCGAGTCCGAGTTCACGCCCCAGGGCGACCAACCGCGCGCCATCGCGGCGTTGGTCGCGGCCGCGCGCAGCGGGCAGCGGGCGCAAGTGCTGCTCGGCGTCACCGGCTCCGGAAAGACCTTTACGACCGCGCACGTTGTGCAAGCGCTGCAGCGCCCAACCCTGGTCATCGCGCCGAACAAGACCCTCGCGGCGCAACTATACAGCGAGTTCAAGGTGCTCTTCCCGCGTAATGCCGTGCGCTACTTCGTCAGCTACTACGACTACTACCAGCCCGAAGCGTACGTCCCGAGCACCGACACGTTCATCGAGAAGGACTCGGCGATCAATGACGAGATCGACAAGATGCGACACTCGGCGACCAAGGCCCTCCTCGAGCGGCGCGACGTACTGATCGTCGCCAGCGTGTCATGCATCTACGGCCTCGGCTCCCCGGAGGCGTACTTCGACATGCTCGTCTTTCTCGAGCGCGGCGAGCGCGTTGACCGCGACCAACTGTTGCGTCGTTTGGTGGAAATTCAATACGAGCGCAACGATTACGACTTCCATCGTGGCACCTTTCGCGTGCGCGGAGACGTGGTCGAGATCTACCCGGCATACGAGGATGGCCAGGCCTTGCGCATCGAACTGTTCGGCGATGAGATCGAGCGCATCGCCGAGATTGACCCCCTGCGCGGCAAGACGCTGCGTGGACTCGACCGCGTGGCCATCTATCCGGCAAGCCACTACGTGACGCAGCCGGAGCAGCGGAAGCGGGCGGTCGACAGCATACGTGCCGAGTTGCAGACCCGCCTGCAGGCACTGCGCGGCGAGGCCAAGCTGCTCGAGGCCCAGCGCCTCGAACAGCGGACCATGTACGACCTCGAGCTGCTCGAGGAGATGGGCTTCTGTCCCGGGATCGAGAACTACTCACGCCACCTGACCGGGCGCGCCCCCGGCGAGGCGCCGCCGACGTTGATCAACTATTTCCCGGACGACTACCTGCTGGTCGTCGACGAGAGCCATGTGACGGTACCGCAGATCGGTGGGATGTACCGCGGCGACCGATCGCGCAAGGAGACGCTGGTCGAGTTCGGCTTCCGCCTGCCGTCGGCACTCGACAACCGGCCCCTCAGTTTTGCGGAATGGGAGGCGCTAGCGCACCAGGTCCTCTACGTCTCGGCGACACCGAGCGACTACGAGCGCCAGCAGGCGGGCGGCATCGTCGTCGAGCAGCTCATTCGACCGACCGGGCTGTTGGACCCGGAGATCTCCGTGCGGCCGGCGCGGCAACAGGTTGACGACCTGCTCGACGAGATTCGCCGCCGCGTCGCCGTGAACGAGCGCGTTCTGGTGACGACCCTGACCAAGAAGATGGCCGAGGACCTTACCGATTACTACCTCGAGTTGGGTATCAAGGTGCGTTACCTGCACTCCGACATCGAAACCCTCGAGCGAGTCGAGATCATCCGCGACCTGCGCAAGGGGGTTTTCGACGTATTGGTCGGCATCAACCTGCTGCGCGAGGGGCTCGACCTGCCGGAGGTGTCGTTGGTCGCTATTCTCGACGCCGACAAGGAGGGTTTCCTGCGCTCCGAGCGTTCCTTGATCCAGACGATCGGTCGCGCCGCCCGCAACGCGAACGGGACGGTGATTTTGTACGCCGACACTGTGACCGGATCCATGCGTTCCGCGATCGACGAAACCACCCGGCGTCGGGCCGTGCAGGAGGCCCACAATCGCGAGCACGGCATCACCCCCACGACCATTCGTAAGGCCATCGGCGGCGCCCTCGTCGAGGCCGGCGAACTCGATTACGCCGACCTGCCGATGGTCGCGGAGGATGAGGGCGAGTACGTCCCAGTGGCACAGATTCCAGGCCGCGTATCGGCGCTGCGCAAGGAGATGCGGGAAGCGGCAGCGGCCTTGGAGTTCGAGCATGCCGCGATTCTGCGCGACGAGATCCAGCGCCTCCAGGCGCGCGAGTTGGCCCTCCGCGGCGGCAATTAGGCGGCTCCCGCCGCGCCATCCGGACAAATGGATTGACTTCCCCATCGCCGTCCCAGTTAAAGAAGGGGTAGCGTGGTGTCCGAACCCCAGTTCGTTCGCTATGCTCATCGGGACGAGATGGGTCGGGGGGTTCCGAGCGGACGGGCAATGACTGCGCGGGACGGAATGGGGGAGATGACGTGAGCTACGGATTAGGGGTGATTTCACGAGCGGCGGTAGTCACCGCTTCAGCATTGCTCACTGCTTTGGCCGCCGGTCCGGTGCGAGCGCACGACGGTACCGGCAAGGTTCGTGGCACCTGCGACGTGACGAATCAGGCCGGACGGGGCACGATGACCGTTACGGTGGAAAACCTCTGGAGCGGCTCGATCACGGACATCACCCCGTCGGACCTCCTTGCGGGAGCCTCCGGCACCGCCACATTCTTCATACAGAGCTTTCCGCGCCCGGCGCGTGAGATCCTGCCTGGCAAGCGTTCGTCGTTCGAGTGGCGCGGCCGCTTGTACGGCGATGGCTACCTCGATCTCTCGGTTGAGGTCTTCGCCGAGTTCGAAGACGGGCACATCGAGTCGACCGGTATCGTGAACTGCAATCGCGTGGCAGTCGGCAACCCTGGCAACCAGCAGCCGCCGACGAATACGCCGCAAAATCGCCCGACGAACACTCCGGGTGTCAGCCAGCCGACGGCCACGCACACCGCCGCTCGGCCGACGCGCACGCCGATTCAGTCGCGGCCGACGCGCACCCCGCGTCTGGACCCGACGTCCACCGCCACCGCCAACCGACCCCCGGCGACCGCCACCCGGGCCCCGGCCACTCGCACCGCGACGGCGGCACGCCCGACGCGGACGCCGATCGAGAGCCGCCCGACCCGCACGCCGGTGGTGGACCCGACCCGCACACCGAGTCGCACGCAACCCGTGCGCCCATCGGCGACCGCAACCGCTACCCGGCCGCAGCCGACGCGCACTCCGGTGCAGGCTCGCCCGACCCGCACGCAGGGCGGCAATCCTACGGGCCGCCCCACCCGCACCCCTCCAAACGTGGCACCGACTGCGACGCCGACCGGCGGCCAAGGGCCGGCCGGCGGGCTGGTGGCGAACTGCAGTTTACGGCGCAACATCGACCTCGTGATGATCACGATGGTGGTCGAGAATCGCACCCAGTTCGAGTTGAGCGGCCTCGGCGCCAGCCCACTAAGCTTGCAGCCCGAAGGCGGCTCGCTGTTCTTCGATCGCACCGGGCCGAGCCCGGGTTCGGTGGCTGTGCTGCGGCCCGGCACCAGCGCGGCGTTTCAGTGGAACGGCCGTCTGAGCCCGGGCGGGACGATGGGATTCAGCGCTACCGCCTCTGCCAACGGGCCGGGAGGGGCGTTCCGTACCGGCCTCGTGGACTGCGGTGTGACCGGCGCCGATGTGGCCAACTTTGACCCCTCGAGCTTCTCTGGAACCTGCTCGATTCACCCTGGAGCGCAGGGGAACATGACCCTGGAACTGCGCAACGGATCGCGCGAGACTCTTGAGAACGTCGAAGCATTCTTCATTACCAAGACGACCACGGGCACGGCGACGATGCTCGAGCTGCGCGGCCCGGCGCCACGCAACGTTCGCCAGCTGACACCCGGGGCGCGCAGGGAGTTCGCGTTCGAAGCCCGATTCCTGGGCAATGGCGAGGTCAAGATCCAGTTCGAGGGCAAGGGCTCGCGAGCCACTTCCGAGCGCATTTCGACCGGCAAGATCGAGTGTTCCGTCCAACTCGGTACGGCCGGCGGGGTGCTGCCCGACCTCGGCATCGACGAGGTCGACATGCGCGAATCGCTGCTGATCGAAACGCGCAATTTCGCGCCTGACCACTGCGCGGTCTTCGAAGGCTGTGTCGACGGACCCGGCCAGCGCAAACTGCTGCGCTTCAACTCGACGACGCCCAACTACGGGCCCGGCGACGTGTTCCTGGGGGATCCCCGCAGCAGCAGTACGTTCGAGTACTCGGCCTGCCACGACCACTATCATTTCAAGGAGTACGCGGATTATCGGCTTCTCGACATGTCCGGCAATATCGTCGCCCGTGGCCATAAGCAGGCGTTCTGCTTGGTCGATCTGTGGCAACCCCCGGGCCTGCGTGGTGACCCGACCCCACAGTTCGTGCACTGCGGGTTCCAGGGCATCAGCGCCGGCTGGGCGGACGTGTACCACCGCGGCCTGGACTGCCAGTGGATCGACATCACCGGGGTGCCCTCGGGACGATACGTCCTCGAGGTGGTCATCAACCCGGCCCACGTGATCCCGGAACACAATTACGCCAACAATGTGGCCCGCGCCGAGGTCGTGGTCCCGTGATCAAGTCGGGAAACGAGCAGAAAGATTCTCATCAGCATGAAACTCCTTGACTAATGAGAAGCGGAACCAATAGACGTGGCGTCGGAAGTGATAGCTTTTGTCAGGTTTTCAGGGGGACTCAGGGTGTGTAGCTGGGACAGCGTATATCGGGATTGCGAGTCGTGGGGACGACTCGGCCACCGAAATACGTGAGCATAACGCTCGAGGCTGCACGGCTCCGGACAGGGAGGATAGGGCATGTTGAGGTTCAAGGTGGGGAGACACGCCGGCGCAATCGCCATTGTTCTGCTGACGGCGGCAATGGCGGGAGCGCAGGGGATCGAAACCCGAAAGCCGACCAACACCCCGCGGCCGACCAGTACGCCGGTCGTCGGCGAGGAACGGACCCGGAAGCCGAGCAGCACGCCGCGAGAGACGAGCACACCTGTCGTCGGGGAGACGCGGACCCGCAAGCCAACCAGTACGTCGCGTCCGACAAGCACGCCGGTTGTTGGTGAGACGCGCACTCGGAAGCCGACCAGCACTGGGCGGCCGACAAGCACCCCGCTCGTCGGCGAGACGCGGACGCGCAAGCCGACCAGCACTGGGCGACCGACAAGCACCCCGATCGTCGGCGAGACGCGGACGCGCAAGCCGACCAGCACCGCTCGCCCGACCAGCACACCTCTCGTCGGAGAGACCCGGACGCGCAAGCCGACAAGTACTGAGCGACCGACAAGCACCCCGATCGTCGGCGAGACGCGGACGCGCAAGCCGACAAGTACTGAGCGTCCGACCAGCACTCCGATCGTCGAAGAGGATCGCACGCGCAAGCCGACCTCCACCGAACGCCCCACCCGCACGCCGGGCGGTGAAGAGGATCGCACTCGCAAGCCCACCTCGACCGAGAAGCCGACGCGCACCCCGATCCTTGAAGAGGACCGCACGCGCAAGCCGACCTCCACCGAACGTCCCACCCGGACGCCGGGTGGTGAAGAGGACCGGACCCGTAAGCCCACCTCGACCGAGAAGCCGACGCGCACCCCGATCCTTGAAGAGGATCGCACGCGCAAGCCGACCTCCACCGAACGCCCCACCCGCACGCCGGGCGGTGAAGAGGACCGGACCCGTAAGCCTACCAGCACGGAGCGCCCGACCCGGACGCCTGGAGGCGAAGAGGATCGCACCCGCAAGCCGACATCGACGGAGCGTCCTACGCGCACTCCCGGCGGTGACGATGAGCGTACCCGTAAGCCCACCTCCACGGAGCGTCCGACCCGCACCCCCGGTGGCGATGATGAGCGAACCCGTAAGCCGACTCCGACTGAGCGTTCAACGCGGACGCCCGGTGGGGACGATGAGCGGACGAGCAAGCCGACCAGCACCGCGCGTCCTACGCGTACGCCGCTGCCTGAGGCACCGCCGCCCGAGTTCTCGGCAGGTGGGGTCTCGGCGTACTGCGGCGCCATTGACAAGGGCGGTCCTGCGGCGAAGGACAACCTGATTCACGTCACGCTCGTTGTAGAGAATGCATCCGGTGCGGCGCTCTCCGGCCTCAACGCACACGCGCTGGATATCCAGGGTGGTTCGTTCAGCCTGAACAGCGCTCCGGGCCTTTCGCGCACGTTGCCGGACGGAGGCACCGCCGCCTTCCGGTATTCGTTGGACTCGGATGCTGAACTCTCGATCAGCGCCTCGGCCTCCGCGACGGGTCCCGGTGGAGAGTTGATTTCTATCGGTCCGGTGTCCTGCGACTTCGGGCGCTGAGAAAACTAGACGTCATCACATGTACGCGAGAGGGGGCCAGGTCGAGAGACCTGGCCCCCTCTTCGTTTCTGCAGCCCGATTCCCGTTCCGTGAAGGACCGGGACGGGCTATGGTTGAATTTGTCGGCTTCTGGGGGTTCGCGTGCGATACACTGACACAACGTCACAGTTGGTTACCGCTTGGCGTTATCGGTTCGTAGTCCTGGCGGCGTCGCTTCTCCTGATCGGCCAGAGCGTTTCAGCCCAGACACCGACCCCGACGCCGGGTGGCGACTGTTGCTCCATTCATGCCGGTGCGGGCTGTGATTCGGCTGCCTGCAGTGCTTGTGTCTGCGATCTCCCTGCGCAGGGAGTGTGTTGCGTTGCAGGGTGGGACCAGTTCTGTGTCGCGGCGGCGACGGCGGATTGCGTGGCGGAGTGCGGGTGTGATCGCACGCCCTCGCCGACGCCGACGCCCGGTGGGGACTGCTGCAGCCCGCATGCTGGTCCGGGATGCGATGTTCCCGCCTGTCAGGCGTGCGTATGTGCTGGGGATAGCCTCTGTTGCACGGGAGTGTGGGACGCGAGTTGTGTCCTCGAGGTATTGGACGCCTGCCTCGATAGTTGTCCCTGCCTGCCTCCGGCGACACCAACTCCCACTCCGGTGCCGACACCGGGTGGTGACTGCTGTTCCGATCACGCCGGACCTGGGTGTAACGAACCCGCCTGCCAGGTCTGCGTCTGCACGGTGGATCCCGCTTGTTGTAGCGGCCGCTGGGACGCGACCTGCGCCGAGGAAGCTGCTCTGGATTGCGCGCTAGCGTGTGCCTGCGCCGCGCCCGGAGACTGCTGCGCAGAGCATGCGGGCGTGAGCTGCGACGACGTGCGCTGCAAATCCTGTGTGTGCGACCTCGACGCGGCGTGTTGCACCGATGCGTGGGATCAGCGCTGCGCTGACGAGGCGGAATTCGATTGCCCCATCGACTGCATGTGTGAGGACGCCGGGGATTGTTGCGCCGCGCACGATAGCGGGGGTTGCGAAACTGAGGTCTGCCAGGACTGCGTCTGCGGGGTTGACCCCCTGTGCTGTTCGGACCAGTGGGATGGTCGCTGCGCCGATGTCGCCGCCGCCGAATGCGCCGCGCGTTGCAACGCCTGTGCTCCAAGCGACTGTTGTGAAGCGCGCGAGGAGAGCGGTTGCGGCGACAGCGCCTGCCAGGACTGCGTCTGCACGGTCGACGGCTTCTGTTGCGACGACCTCTGGGACGGCGGGTGCGTGGACATCGCTGAGGGCGACTGCCCCGCGGCGTGCATGTGTGGAACCGTGCCGGTCTGCCCTGGTGACTGCAACGGCGACGGCCAGGTGGCGGTCAACGAACTGATCGTCGGCGTCAACATCTCGCTCGGCAGTGCCCCGATCAGCGAGTGCCCGGCGTTCGACACTAACGGTGACGGCACGGTTACCGTCAACGAACTGATCCAAGCGGTGAACGCCGCCCTGACGGGGTGTCCTACGCCCTGATCAGCGCGCCGGCAGGGCAGGGGCGGCCTGTACGGCACCGCTACTCTGCATCTTGAATATAAGATCGGTAACGCGGCCGGCGAGCTTGACCTTCTGCGCAAGCGCTTGGTTGCGTTTGTGCTCTTCATCGAGACGGCGTTGCAGCGCGGCATTCTCTGCCCTGAGGCCGGTCACCTCGGTCGCCAGCACGGTCCCCTCGCTGCCTTGCGTCCGCTCGAGCGTCGCGCGCAGTTCGATCTCGCGCTCTCGACTCGCCTCGAGATCCTGTCGAATGCTCGCCAAGACGCGCCGCTGCCGCTCCTTGAGCGCGGCCAGTTCCTCGCCGCCAGTCGTTCCTTCACTCCCCGAACCAGCGCGCGCCTCGAGCGCCGCGAAGCGGCGCTCGAGGTCGCTGCGCTGGCGTCGCTCTGTCTTGATGGTGGTGCGAAGATCTGCAATCTCGGCGTGTGCCGCATTCAATTCCTGCCGCAAGCGCGCTTCGCTGGCGTTGTCCGCGCGATCGTACGGACCAGCCGATGTTTCCTCGAGGACGCGCGTCATCTCGGCCTCGACATCTTTGCGGCGTTGGATCTCTACCTCGAGCCGCGATTGGAGGGACGCGATCTGCTGTTCTGCGGCGGCCAGCGCTGCGACGGCTCCCCCAGCGCCCGCTCCACTCGTCCCGGCACCCGTCGCCGCCGTCCCGGTACGACCTGCCGCTTGCTCGCGTACCGTCCCGAGTTCGCCTCGCACGGCGGCAATCTCGCGGTCGCGTGCGGCAAGTTGAGCCTCGAGGGTACGAATCTGCTCAGTACTTGGTGACGCGGACGCTCCGGCGCCGTCCGTCGCCGTGGCGGACGCTGCAGCGGGTGCGCTCCGCGGCACCGGAGCCGCAGCGGCGACACTAGCGGCCGGTGTCAATGCCCGGGGGCTCGTCGCCGCGCCGGGGATGCTCTCCGGCAGGGGAACTGGTTGCGTTGGGGGTAGAACCCTTCGCACGCAGCCGCTGCCCAGGAGCAATACCGCGCACGCGCATGTCTTCCATCCACGCCCCATCACCCCTCCGCAACCGACGCGCGATGGAGCGTAAAGGGTTGCCATCGGCTTGTCTACCAACGATTGCCGGCGCAGGTTGGAGGTAAACTTACCTCAGCAAACATGGCTTGGCAGGGCGGACCGGGGGCATGCCAGTAGCGCAGCGCTCCGTCGCGGGACAAGGCCGCGATTGAAGAAGACCGGGTTCCATAGCCGCCCCGGTGGACGCACAAGGTGTCGATTTGTGATGCGCGTGGATCGAGCGCCGTCGTGTGGTCGGCCAGGATGCGGTGCAGTGGCACGACTAGGTTTGTCGGATCGGTTCCGATCGGGAGGCCACGGAAGCGCTCCGAGGCAGCAGCGATGCGAGGGCACGTCGGGTCGTTGAGGTCGAGATTCGTGAGGAGGTGTAATCCCGGCGGCAGGACCGCAACCTGAATGCGTTCACCGACACTGGTCGCGACGATCGCCAGGTGACGGTCCCCAACCAGCAGGTTGAACGGGTTGTAATCAGCCGCTTGCGTCTGGGCGAGCGCCGCGCGGACGGCTGTCACATCCGGCTGCTGCAACATCTCGAGGCAGAGCAACCCGCGCGAGCGACGCGTCGGATCGGGGCCGGCGGGGCTGCGGCGATTCAGCAGACCAACGATCAATCCCGCCTGGCTGACGCCGAACCAAGTTCCTCCGGCGTTGAGATCCTGGCCAGCCACCACCCAGGGGTCGACAGCCAGAATGGACGGTTCGCTACTCGGTCGATTGAGGAACTCGTCGCGATTCGCGGCCACCACGAGTGGCAGTGTCGGGGAAGCGCCGACATACGCCGCGAGTGTGCACACGAGCCTTGGCTACCCGATGCGCATGCCGGCGGGCAAGCTCATGTCGGTCGATTGTACCCCCACACCCCCTATGGTAGCCCGGTCGAACCTCGAGTCCACCTGACCACGCATCCGGAGCCGGCATGTTCTCCAGTATAGAAGACGTCATCGAGCGGTTCGCCGCCCAGAACTACATTTGCAGCCGACGGATCGCGACGGTGGTGTACATCGCCACGCACCTCGACAAGCCGATTTTGATCGAGGGGCCCGCCGGTGTTGGCAAGACCGAGCTCGCCAAAGTGGTTGCCGCTTCGCTCGGTCTCAATCTGATTCGGCTGCAATGCTACGAGGGGCTCGACGAGGCCAAGGCCCTGTACGAGTGGGAGTATGCCAAGCAGCTGCTCTATACCCAGATCCTCAAGGACAAGATCAGTGAGGTGATCGGGGGCGCCGCGTCGTTGCGCGAGGCGGTCGACCGCATCGCGACCCAGGACGACGTATTCTTCTCCGACCGTTTCATCTTGCCGCGGCCGCTGCTGCGCTCAATCACCTCGCCGCAACAGAGCGTCCTGCTGATCGATGAGATCGACAAATCGGACAGCGAGTTCGAGGCCTTTCTGCTGGAGGTGCTGAGCGACTTCACCGTCAGCGTGCCCGAACTCGGGACCCTGCGGGCGACGCATATCCCGATCGTCCTGCTGACCAGCAACAACGCGCGGGAGCTCTCCGACGCGCTGAAGCGTCGCTGTCTGCACCTGTTCATTGATTTCCCGCCCAGCGCGCAGGAACTTCAGATCGTGCGCCTCAAAGTGCCCGGGATCAGCGAGAAGCTCGCAACGCAGGTGGTCGATGCGGTGTCGCGCATACGCGCCCTTGACCTCAAGAAGGTGCCCAGCATCAGCGAGACGCTCGACTGGGCGCGCACGCTGACCCTGCTCAACGCCGAGGAACTCGACGAGACCCTGGTCGAAGACACGCTGAGCGCGATCCTCAAATACGAAGGGGACATGCGCAAGGCGCAGGACGATCTCAAGGCCTACTTACAGGCGCAGCGTGCGCGGGCTGGGGCGGGGCAGGGCGACGACAAAGACGTGCCGCACTAGGTGATGGACCGCAAGATCATCGATTTCACGGCGCTGCTGCGCGCCAACGGACTGCGCGTCTCCATGTCGGAGCATCTCGATGCCTTCCACGCGCTCGGCGAGCTGGGCATCGGCGAGCGCGAGGCGCTCAAGGACGCGCTGCGCGCGACCATGGTGAAGCGCTCGGTTGACGTTCCCGTCTACGAGGAGCTGTTCGACCTGTTCTTCACCGGCCTCGGCAGCGCGATCGGCGACAGCACAACCGCCGCGATGCAGGCACTGGAACTCTCGCCACAGGAGTTCCAGTCGCTGATCGAGCAGCTGGCCGCGTTGCTGAAGGACCTGGACGTCAATCTCTCCGACCTCGCCGGAGCCCTGCTCCAGAACGACACCGGGCGGCTCGAGCGCCTGCTGCGCCAGGCCGCTGATCAGGCCAACGCTCAGGGGATCGAGCGCTCGTATCAGGAGGGACGGTATAGTCACAGCACGGCACAGAGCCTCGGGCTTGGCGGTCTGGCGGAGGAGCTGGAGCAGGTGAAGCAGCAGATCGCCGCCGCCGGGGCGGCGCCAGATCTCACCGAAGCGATGCAGCGCTTCATCGATCAACGACTACGCGACCTGCGCGAAATGATCCGCCGGACCGTGCGGTTGGAACTCGAGAAGCGCGACCAGGCACAGCGGGAGCGGACGCGCCTGGCCAGTCTCGCCGAGAAGAGCTTCTACTACCTCTCCGAGGACGAACTGCGGCGTATGCGCGAAGCCGTGACCAAGCTCGCGCAGCGGCTGAAGAACGTGGTGTCGATCCGCCGCAAGCGCGGCAAGCGCGGCAAGTTCGACATCAGCGCCACACTGCGCAAGAATCTCCAGTACGGCGGCGTACCGTTCCGGATCGTCTTCGACCGCAAGATCAAGGACAAGCCGCAGGTGCTGGTTTTGTGCGATGTCTCCGATTCGGTTCGGAATGTCTCACGCTTCATGTTGCAGTTCGTGTATTCGCTGCAGGATCTGTACTCGCGGGTGCGCAGCTTCGTCTTCGTCAGCGACCTCGGCGAGATCACTCAACTGTTTGAGGAGAACGAAACGCAGGACGCCATTGAACGGGCATTGACGGGCTCGGTCATCAACGTGTTTGCCCATTCCGACTTTGGGCGCGCCTTCAAGCTCTTCCATCGCGACCACCTTGCGGTGGTGAACAACCGCACCACGGTCATCGTGCTCGGGGACGCCCGCAACAACTACAACGCCCCGCACGAATGGGTCCTGCGCGACATCCAGGCGCGCGCCAAGCAGTTGATCTGGCTCAATCCGGAGAGTCGACTCACCTGGGGCTTCGGGGACAGCGAGATGGACCGCTATCTGCCGTTCTGCGACATGGTCGAGGAGTGTCGGAACCTCAACCAACTGTACCGCGTCGTCGATCGCCTGGTCCGCTGAGCGCTCGGAAAACGCGTTGACCGACGGAACCCTTTCTGGGCACTATTCAACCAGGAGTGTGCCCATGAGCGTGGACGACGCGATTCCCATGAGTGTGGGGGCTCTGACCCTCGACCCAGCGACGAAGACGCCGATCGTGATTCTGCGCGACGACGAGAACAAGCTGAATCTTCCGATCTGGATCGGGTTGCTCGAAGCGACCGCGATTGCGACCGAGCTCGAAGGCATCCAGATGGCCCGCCCGATGACGCATGATCTGCTGCGTAATCTGATCGGGGAGCTCGGGGCCACCGTCCAGAGCATCGAAATCTCCGACCTTCGCGACAACACGTATTTCGCCACCATCAACCTCGTCATCGACGGGACGCCGCGGGCGATCGACTCCCGGCCGAGCGACGCGATCTCGCTGGCGCTGCGCTCGAAGAGCCCGATCTTTGTCGCCAAGCGAGTGCTGGAGGCGTCCAGCGTGTTGCAGCAGTCGGAGGCTTCGGCGGACAGCAATCTCTCCAATGTTTCGCCCGACAAGTGGTCGGATATTCTAGAAAAGATGTCGCCAGACGATTTCAAGTACAAGATGTGACCGAACGCCGTCGCGCCGCGCGCGAAGGCATCAACCGCGGCCCGGTCAGATGACCGGCCGCACCCGCTTTCGCAGCGGCCAATCCAAAGGGAGACGATCGTGGCAGACAAGGGGCGCCTGTCGCGCAAGGACATCAAGCATCCGGATGAGTTCATCACGCAGTCCGCGCATGCGTTCGGCTGGGCGCAACATCACCAGAAGGGGGTCGCCGTCGCCGGTATCGTCGCGGTGCTGCTGCTCCTCGGTCTTGGTATCGTCACGGCCTACCGCAGCGCCCAGCAACGCGATGCCAACGCCGATCTGGCGCGCGCCATGGCGAAGCTGCAATCCAATGACTTCGTCGCCGCTGCTGCTGAGCTAACGAACGTTTCGGGTCGGTGGTCCGGATCCCCGGTCGGGTCGGTGGCCGCGATCATGGCTATCAGCACCTCGGTTCGGGCAGGGGATGCGGACAAGGCGCTCGCCGCGCTGTCCGCCGTGCAGGCGCAGGCAGACCGCCTGCCCCCGTACCTGCGCCAGCAGGCCTACGTCGCGTGGGGCGCCGCCCTCGAAGCCAAGCAACAGTGGGCGGAAGCCGCCGGGCGGTACAGGGAAGCCGGGGGCATCAGCGGACCGTACAATGGCGAGGCGCTGCTCGGTGAGGCGCGAGCTCGTGAGCAGGCCGGTGAGACGGAAAAGGCCCGCGAACTCTATCGCCAGGCCTTCGAGCAGTACCCGGATCTACCGTCACGGGATCTGCTGGGCGCTAAAATCGGATCCTGACCTATCGCGGACGGAACTGCAGGTCATTTTACATAATCAACCTTATCGGACGTTAAGTAGGAAAAGAACGTGTGCGTGGGCCTGCGCAATCTGGCACCTCAGGCGTTCTGACTGCGGGTTTCGCTACGAGCCTCCTCACCCGGTCGCCACCGGATCGAACAACTTGCGGTGTTCCTCGAGGGCGAATCGATCAGTCATTCCGGCGATGTAATCGGCGATGACGCGCGGCAGGTCCAATCCGGCGCGGCACCGATCGAGGATGTGCGGCGGCAGCTGTTTCGGCTCGTTCATGTAGGCGTCGAAGAGCTCGTGCATGACGCGCTTGGCCTTCTCGAAGACGCGGATGACCCGATAGTGCCGGTACAGGTTGTCCATCAGGAATTGCTTGAGTTCGAGTCGCTGCGCTTCCAACTCGGGACTGAACCCGACCATGGGTCGTCCGTAGGCGCGCAACTCCGCAAGGCTGCTGATCCGCTCCCGGGCCAGCCGCGATTCCAAGCTCTCGATCAGGTCGGTCACCATGCGGTCGATAATCAGCCGAATGGCCTGGTAGCGCCAGATGCGCTGGCTGGTGGCGGGATGTTCACTGCGAACGGCCCGGTAGGCGTCTCGCCACAGAGTCACCGCCTCGAGCTGCTCAAAGCTCAGCAGGCCCGATTTAATCCCGTCGTCGATATCGTGACTATTGTAGGCAATTTCATCAGTATAATCGACCAGTTGAGCCTCGAGGCACGGCCCCTGCCCTGAGGCAAATGCCGCTGCCAGCGGTTTGTCGTATGGCGGCGTGTGCTTGACGATTCCCTCTCGCACCTCCCAGGTCAGATTCAGTCCCTGGAAGTCTGGGTACCGTTCCTCGAGTACGTCGACAATGCGCAGGCTCTGCGCGTTGTGCTCGAAGCCGCCGTACGGGGCCATCAGTTCGTCGAGAATGCGCTCGCCGGCGTGCCCGAACGGGGTGTGCCCAAGATCGTGGGCCAGCGCCACCGCCTCCGCCAGATCCGCGTTGAGGCGAAGAGACTTTGCGATTGTGCGCGTGATCTGGGCCGCTTCCATCGTGTGCGTCAGGCGCGTCCGATAGTAGTCGCCTTCATGGTTGACGAAGACCTGCGTCTTGTACTCGAGACGCCGGAACGCCGTGCTGTGTATGATCCGATCACGGTCGCGCTGGAAAACGGTACGGAACGGGTGCTCGGCCTCGGGGTGGACGCGGCCCCGGCTGGCGTTGCTGCGCATCGCATGCGGCGCCAGCAACTGATCCTCGAGGGCCTCAGCCTCAGCACGCGTCAGCATGGCGCGCCTCTACCACGGGCCCGCGGTACCGGCCAGCCGATGGCTCAAACGACATCCGGCGGCACTTTACGGACGCGGGAACATCAGAGTGCGACGCCGACTCTCCTCACCTTGGGACATCTCCTCGCACGGGACCCCACTAGGCTCGTGGCATGGCGCTTGCCAATGGCCCCTGTCCGTGATGACTGGGCGGAGTCTCCAAATAGTCGCGTATGCGGTACTTGTTTTGGTCGTTGGCGGAGTCGCGCTGGCTGCTGAGCCGGAGGCCCGGGTTGCCGGACGGCTGCTGCTGCGAGAGCGCGCCGGCCTGAGCGATGATGCAATGCGCGTCGCGCTGCGGCACGTCGGGGCGCAACGGGCGACGGTGCTCGGGGCGCTCGGGGCGACAGTGGTCGAGGTGGACGAGGGGGTCTTGATCGGTGTCGAAGCGACACTACGGCGCTCCGGCCTCTTCAAGAGCGTCGAACGCGACTACCTGGCGCACAGCGCCGAGGTGCCTGACGACCCCTTCTATGGCACGCAATGGGGCCTGCCGCGGGTCGGCGCGCCGACCGCCTGGGGCGTATCGACTGGTGCCGGCGTCACGATCGCGGTCATCGACACCGGCGTCGAACTGTCCCACCCTGATCTCCAGGGCCGGCTGCTTCCCGGTTACGATTTCATCAACGACGACGCCACGCCGAACGACGACAACGGTCACGGAACGCGCATGAGCGGCATCATTGCCGCCGCACAGGACAACGGCATCGGTGTCAGCGGCGTCGCCCCGAACGCGATGCTTCTGCCGGTCAAGGCGCTCGATGGACAGGGCCAGGGGCCCTACAGCGTCGTCGCCAGCGGCATCGTCTACGCCGTTGACCACGGTGCGCGCGTCGTCAACCTCAGTCTCGCAGGCGCCGCACAATCGGGCCTGCTGCAGGACGCGGTCGACTATGCCCTGGCACATGACGCCGTCGTCGTCGCCGCCGCGGGCAACTTTGGCTCCGACCTGACGGTTTACCCGGCCGCCTTGCCCGGCGTCGTTGCGGTCAGCGCCATCTCTGCCTCGGACACGCGTTGGGCCAACTCCAACTACGGTGCCTGGGTGAGCGTCGCCGCGCCGGGTGTCGAAGTGGCGACCACCACCTTGGCGGGCGGCTACTCCACCTCGACCGGCACCTCACCAGCTGCCGCCTTCGGCTCAGGCGTCTTCGCGCTACTCCTCGGAGCGCAGCCGACGCTGACGCGCCAGGAGGCCGTGCAGCGAGTCGTGAACGGAGCCGTCGATCTCGGCCTCGACGGTTGGGATCCGTACTACGGCGCCGGCCGCATTGATGCGTACGCCGCGTTGGTCCCCGGGGGTAGTGGCGCGCCGCCGGCAGACCAGGCCGACCCAACCGTGTCGATCCTAAGCCCTGCCAAGGACAGCCTGGTATCGGGCATGGTCCCGGTCGACGTCACGGCCGCCGACGATGTGGGAATCGCGCGCGTCGAACTATTCATCGACAATCGCCTGCACGCCGTCGCGACCACCGCACCGTACGGGTTCGTCCTCGACGCGACAGTTCTCAGCGCCGGACGCCATAAACTGCGCGCGTATGCCTACGACTTCAGCGGCAAGATGACCAAGACGCGCTCTCTGCCGGTGACGTTCTCGCCTGGCACCGGCCTGCTCGTCAGCCGCGCAGTGGCGCGCGCACGCAGCATCTCCATCAGCACTCTGTTCAGTCTGCCCCCGGGCACCAGCTTCGATCCTGCCGTCGACGCCGTCGCGGTCACGCTCAGCTCCGTGAGCGGCCCGGTGCTCTCATTCGCCGCCACGGCGGGCTCGCTCGTCGCCACACCGGCCGGCAAGATGCAGGGCACGGTCGCTCCGACGGTTCCCGGCATCGGCAGCGTGCGGCTGACCTCGAACCGCAGCGGTGCGCAGCCGGTGTACTCACTGAAGATCAAAGCCGCGAACCTCGACGGCCTCGCGCTCGATCCACAGATGGGCCTGGCGATTCAGGTCGGCGCGGTACAATTGTCCCAGAGCCTTCCCTTCCGCGCCAAGGGCACCACCCTACTCTACCCCTAAAGGGGTCATGTGGACTCGCCCCACGGGTTGGGCTACGTCCCGCATGGTCTTGGGCCCCCGTAGCTCAGGTGGATAGAGCACAGGATTCCTAATCCTGGGGTCGTGCGTTCGAATCGCGCCGGGGGCGCTGTTTTTCAGTAGCCGATGCCGCCGCGGCAGGCGGCCCTTACCCCGCCCCGCCTTCGGCCCCACTCGCGCTGCCCGTCACACCGCCCCAAAGCGCGCGACGTAGGTAAAGATCATCGCGTAGTGGGCGGCGCTGCCGGCCACTACGCAGACATGGAACGCCTCGTGGTAGGAGAACACGCGCGGCCACAGCCGGGGCCGCTCGGTGACGAGGAACACCATACCGATGGTGTACACCACACCGCCGAGCCCCATCAGCAACAGGGCCGGCCACGGCAGCCGGCGTGCCAGTGGGACGAACAGAGGCAGTGCCAACCAACCCTGTATCGTGGTCATGGCGATCGCGAAGGACTCACCGATGTGCGGGAGCAAGACTTTTTGGAGGATGCCGCACCCGGCGATGCCCCAAGCCATACACAGCACCACCGTGCGCAACCATCCATCCAGGACGATCCAAGTGATCGGCGTGTAGGTGGCCGCGATGAGCACGTAGATCATGGCGTGGTCGGCGCGCTGCATACGCGCCTTCCACAGCGCGGGCCAGGGCACCGAGTGATAGAGGCTGCTGACCGTGTACAGCCCGACCATGCCGGCCGTGAAGATCAACAGGGCGAACTGGTGTGCCGGCGCACCATGTCGCCAGAGCACCACGCTGCCGACCACCGATGCGACGGCAGCGCTTCCATGCAAGCATCCGCGCACCGGATTCTGCATCCGGCCCAGAGTCAACCGTTCAGGCGCGTGCGTCATCTCGTGTAAGGGGCTACTCGACCGCCTCGGCTTAGTCCAAGGGAATCACCCCCGCGGCGCATACCCGCGCGCGACCTGGCCGCGCACCATCCGTCGCCGCTGCCGGTCCTGAACCCGTCCGTCCGCTTGCCGCCTCAGCCGCGCAGCGCTACACGGGCGTTCCACACGCCTGCGGCCGCCGACGCGGAGAGGAAGCGGTACTTCATGATGTATCTGTTGCTCAACTGGGTGCTGAGCGCGTTGAGCCTGCTGATCGTCGCACAGTTGGTCAGCGGATTTCAGGTGCAGAGCTTCGGCACCGCGATGATCGCGTCGGTGGTCATCGGTCTCATCAGCGCAACTCTGGGAGTTCTGCTTAGGATCATTTCCTTTCCGCTGACCATCGTGACCTTCGGACTGTTTCTGTTTGTCGTCAATGCCATCGTGTTAATTCTAGCGTCGAAGCTGGTGCCCGGCTTTCTGGTGGCTGGATTCTGGCCGGCGTTCCTCGCCGCGATCGTTCTGGCGGTCGTGCAGATGATCCTACGCCAACTTACAGCGGCGGTCTGAGCCGGGCCGTCAACCCGCGGCAGGGCGCAAGGCGAGCCCGGGCGACACGGCGGCGGGACGCGACGACGACCACCGATCCTGGAACATCAGCGCGGTCAATTCGGCGACACTGACGACGCGGCCCCGTCCCAGGACGGCAAGTCGCTCGAGGACGGCCTCCAACTCGCGGACGTTGCCAGGCCAATCGTGCTGCCACAGGAGGATAAGCCCCGCTCGGTCAAGGCTGCACCGCGCGATACCGTGGCGGCTGGCGTACACGCCTAGGAAATACTCGACGAGCGCGGGGATATCGGTGCGGCGCTGGCGCAATGCCGGAATACTGATCTCCACAAGTTCGAGACGCGCCAGCAGTGCGGTATCGATCGCGCCGGAGCCCGCAGCGCCGCTCAGGTTGGTTGCTAGCGAGGCGACGACCCGGAATCGGCCACCGGCCCCCTGCCCGTTCTGCGCCGCTGGCAGGAGGCTGGCAAGGCGCTGCTGCCAACCCAATGGCAGCACGTCGAGGGCATCGAGGAACACCGTACCGCCCTCGCTTTGCAGCGAAGGAAGATCGCTGAGAGCCCACTCGATGCGCGCTTCTGAGGTATTGCCACAGTCGATGCGCACGAACGGTGCCGAGGCATCGACCAGATGGTGTACATGACGCGCGAAGTGCTCCTTGCCGGACCCCGGTTCTCCCGACAGGGCCACCGACGCCGACGACTTCGCAACGCGGTGGGCTGCCCGCCGCAGGGCGTCCATCACTGGATGATCTCCCTGTATGCACTTGCACCGCGACATTGGCTGCCGGCGGAGCAAGCGCCATGCCCGCTTCCGGGGTACATGCGGCTGGATGCCGACTCGCGGTGGGGCCGTCGCTTCCCTGGCAACTCGATCAAGCCCTTGCAACTGCGCAAGGCGTTAGCGCTGTGCCTCCCTGGCGGCCGGATCAGGCAGGAGCCAGGATGGCGCGAAACACGCGGAGCGCTTCGACGGTACGAGGACCGTACCAGGAGAGCGATTTACCGTCGACGAGGTGGACTCGCCCGCGCCGCCAGGCCGGTGTCCCATGCAGCGGCGCAAGGACCTCGAAATGGCGGGCCGAGAACGCGTACGGCTCATCGGGCAGCAGGATGACATCCGGTGCCGCCGCTGCGATCGCGTCCAGCGTGACTTCCGGGTATCGCCGCGGCGCTGTCGCACAGAGATTGACCCCGCCGGCGTGGCCGAGAACATCGCTGCAGTACGTGTCGCCGTTGAACGACATCCACGGCGACCGCCAGATGGGGCAGAATATGCGCCGCGGCGGCGGCGCGACGCGCACCTGCAGTGCGTCGTCGATCGCGCCAGCCAGTGTCTCGGCGCACGACTCGGCATCGACGGCCCGGCCCAAGCGCCGGATCGACACCGCCGCCGCGGCCACCGTGGTCGGAAAGCTGACGAGGACGGTAATCCCTGCCGCCACCAAACGCTCGAAGTCCTGCCGCTGATTCTCCTCGCTGTTTACCACCACCAGATCGGGCGACAGGGCGACGATGCGCTCGCAGTCCGGGGTCTTGGTGCCGCCAATCCGCGCCACGCTGACAAGGGCCGCCGCCGGTTCGGTGCAGAATCGCGTGACACCGACTAGTCGCGATGCGGCGCCGAGGTGACAGAGCAGTTCGGTGACGCTCGGCACCAGGCTGACGATACGCGCCGGCGGCGCCAGCAGCGCCAGCCAGCGCCCCGCGTCATCTTCGACTCGGCGCCACACGGGCGATTACGGGCGGATGCGATTGGTCAGCACGGCTGCCGCCGCCTGCCAGCCGCTGCGCCGATCCCAGCCGTCAACACCGTTGTACCAGCGCAGCCCCACCGCGCGCAGTCGGCGGCTGCGCTCCGCGAGCGCGAAACACACGCGCCAGCTCGCCGCGCCGTAGAAGAGGCGCGTCGCCAAGTGGAGGCGCCGCAACTTGCCAGCCAACCACGAGGCCTCGAAGGCTCGCTGATACGTCCCCCCACTGTTGTCGCCCGCTCGGCGCGCCGCCAGGATCGCATCCGCCGCCAGTTCGCCGTAGTCGAGGGCCAGCGAGATGCCCTCCCCCATCAGCGGATCGACGCCGGCCGCGTCGCCGACCAACCAGGCTGCATCGCTCCCGACGCGCGCGCCAGGGCGATACCAGTGGATCGGGAATGCGACGCGGCGCGGCGACCCGGCGACGTGCTGAACCAGGTAGTCGGTCAGCGCCGCGTCCAGTGCGGCACCGCTCGGGGTGACGGCGTAGGCACCCACATTGACGTGCGGGACGCCGCCGATGAGGCATGGGAATGCCCACAAGTAACCACGCAACCCGTCGCGACGCATTCGGAAATCGAAGTCGTACCGCGCATCGGCGAATCCGTCCCAAGCGGTGCTGGCCACCGGGATGTCGGCCATGACCGCACGGGCGATCGTCGCGTGTGTATCGTCGATCATCGTCCGTCGCACCAGGCTGCCAGCGCCGTCGGCACCGATCACCAGCGGGGTCTGGTACACTCCGCGGCTGCTCGTCACCCGCATACCGCTCCCGTCGCGTTCCAGAGCCCGGACCGGTTCGTCCTCGCGAACCGCGACGCCCCGCTCGCGAGCGGCCGCGACGAGTGCCGCATCCAGCTCGGCGCGACGGATGACGTAGCAGAGATCGCGATCCTCGTGTTCGACGGTCGTCGTCGGTGTCGTCACCCGCGCGCGGTCGACAGTGACGTGCGGCACCGTGAACGCCACGTCGTGCTCGTCTAGCCACCGGCGACCAGCGGGGATCAGCCCCCCGGCGCACACCTTCGGGCGCGGATGCCGGGACTTCTCGAGCAGGAGCACCTCGCGCGCCAGACCCGGATCGCGTCGGTGGAGGGCGATCGCTGTCGCCGTGCCGGCAGGACCGGAACCGATGATGACGACGGGGCGACGTTCCATGATCACAGACGCTAGCGCGGCGGCAGGGTCGGTGCGACCCGGGGCTTCACTCGCGCGGTTTCAGCGTCGCACGCGCCCAGGCGATGATGTCCTCGGTGCTTGCACCGGGCGTGAAGACCTCGAGGACCCCCTGCGCCTTGAGCGCATGGATATCCTCGGGCGGAATGATGCCCCCGCCGAACAGGGGGACATCGCCGACTCCGTGCTCCCGCAACTGCGTCATGATCGCCGGTAGCAGCGTCATGTGGGCGCCGGACAGTATGCTCAGGCCAATGGCGTCGACATCCTCCTGTAGTGCCGCCGCGACGATCATCTCGGGCGTCTGATGCAGGCCGGTATAAATGACCTCGAACCCGCCATCGCGCAGCGCGCGGGCGATGATCTTGGCGCCGCGATCGTGGCCGTCCAGTCCCGGCTTGGCGATCAGGATGCGGAGACGCCGATCGTCCACGTCAGATCCACGCCGGATCGCGGTAGACTCCGAACACCTCACGGAAGACGTCGGAGATTTCTCCGACGCTGACCTCCGCGTGCACCGCCGCGATGATCGGCGGCATCAGGTTGCGCCCGTCCCGCGCGGCCTCCCGCACTGCATCGATACGTGCGGAGACGAGAGCGGCGTCGCGTTGCGCCTTGCGCGTCCGAACCCGCGCCGCCTGCGTCTGCTCGACGTCATTGCCAACGCGCAGAACCTCCAGCGTGTGTCCGTCGTCGCTGCGGTGCTTGTTGACACCGACGACGACCTTTTCGCCGCGGTCCAGTTGGCGTTGGTAGTGGTACGAGGCGTCCGCGATCTCCTGCTGCGGAAAGCCCACCTCGATGGCGCGAACGATTCCTCCCATGGCGTCGATCCGGTCGATGTACGCGAGGGCCTCGCGCTCCAAGCGGTCGGTGAGGGCTTCGATCGCGTAACTGCCGCCGAGTGGATCCGCGGTGTTCACCACGCCGGTTTCCTCGGCGATGATCTGCTGTGTCCGCAACGCGGTCAGCACCGCCGCTTCGCTGGGCAGCGCAAGGGTCTCGTCCATCGAATTGGTGTGCAGGGAGTTGGTGCCTCCGAGCACCGCCGCCAGAGCCTGCAGCGCGACGCGTACGACGTTATTCACGGGCTGCTGTGCGGTCAGCGAGCAGCCCGCCGTCTGGGCGTGTGTCCGCAGCAACCAGGACCGCGGGCTGCGTGCCCCGAAGCGGTCGCGCATGATGCGCGCCCACATGCGGCGAGCGGCGCGGAACTTGGCGATCTCTTCCAGGAAATCGTTATGAACATTGAAGAAGAACGAGAGCCGCGGCGCGAAACGATCAACGTCGAGCCCGCGCTCCACCGCCGCCTGGACGTAGCCGATGCCATCCGCGAGCGTGAACGCCAGCTCTTGCACCGCCGTCGAGCCGGCTTCGCGGATGTGGTAGCCGCTGATCGAAACCGGATGCCACTTCGGAGCATGCATCGCACAGAACTCGATCATGTCGACAATGACCCGTACGGACGGCTCGGGTGGGCTGATCCACTCCTTCTGGGCGATGAACTCCTTCAGCATGTCGTTCTGGATGGTGCCGCCGAGCGCAGAAAGCGGTATGCCGCGCTTCTCGGCCATGGCGAAATACATCGCCAGGATGACGCTGGCGGAGCAGTTAACCGTCATCGACGTGGTGACCTGATCGAGAGGAATACCATTGAACAGGGATTCCATGTCCGCCAGGGTCGAGACCGACACCCCCTCGCGACCGACTTCCCCGAGCGCGCGCGGATGGTCCGGATCGTACCCCATCAGCGTCGGCATATCGAAGGCGGTGGAGAGCCCTGTCTGGCCTTGATCAAGTAGGAAGCGAAAGCGGCGGTTGGTGTCCTCTGGCGTCCCGAAACCGGCGAACTGGCGCATCGTCCACGCCTTGCCACGATACATCGTCGGATAGACTCCGCGCGTGAATGGGTACTCGCCCGGATTGCCGAGCTGCTGCTCGTACGTCCAGCCGTTGAGATGATCGGCCGAGTACAGCGGCTCGATCTCCATGTCGGAGACGGTGCTGTAGCGCGGCGCGCCGGGCGCGCTCGGTTGCAAAGGCATCGCTGCATCGAGAGGGAGCTGATTCATGCGACGTCACTCCGGCGGACGAGCCGCAGGCGCGGCGGTTCCACTCCCGCCTGTTCGCGGCTGCGCAGCAGACCGTGGGCGACATCTGCCCAGTCGGCCCGCACCAACACCCGCGCCTGGCCGATCCCGAGCGTCATCGAGCCGAACCCCGCCCCCTCGACCAGGCAGGGGACGCCGTACTGCTCAAGGTATCCCTTCACCAAATGGGCCTGGAACTCGAGGGGCGTCGTATAGCAGGCGGTCCAACTCATGCGATGCTCAGTAGTCCGGTTTGAGGTCGAAGCGGTGGACGGAGCGCAGCATCCGCACCGTATGCGTGCGCGATCGCATCACCACCGAGTTGGTGGCCGCGCCGCCGCGGAAGAAACGCACGCCGTCGAGGTAGTCGCCGTTGGTCACACCGGTCCCCGCGAACATGACGCTCCCCGAGGCCATCTCTTCGATCTCGTACACCTTGTCGAGGTCGCGGATGCCGGCCTCACGCGCACGTTCACTCTCGGCCTCGTTGCGCGGCCGCAGGCGTGCCTGCATGTCGCCAGCGGCGCAGCGCAGGGCTGCGGCGGTGAGGATACCCTGCCGCGAGCCGCCGGTGCCGATCAGCATGTCGATGCCCGACTCCGGATTGGTCGTGGCCATCGCCGCGGCGACGTCACCGTCGCGCAGCAAGCGTACGCGCGCGCCCGCCCGTCGCACTTCCTCGATGAGCTTCTCGTGGCGCGGCCGATCGAGGATGGCCACGGTCAGGTCGGCGACGTATACGCCGCGCCCCTCGGCGAGAGAGCGCAGATTCGCGGTTGGGCTGCGCTCGAGCTTGATGAGGTTTCGGGATTCCGGCCCGACCGCAATCTTGTCCATGTACATGTCCGGACAGCGCAGAAAGCCGCCGCGCTCGGCGATGGCGATGATCGACAGGGCATTGTACCCGCCGGTGGCGCAGATCGCCGCACCCTCGAGTGGGTCGAGGGCCACATCAAGTTCCGGGCCGATGCCATTGCCGACGCGCGCCCCAACGGGCAACAGCCCATCCTCGTTATCGGCGCTGTCGCCAATGACGATGACGCCGTTGATGGCGATCGACTGAAAGGTTCGTAGCATCGCCTCGGCGCCGCTGCGATCAGTGGCGTCGATATCGCCCCGACCCATCAGGCGTGCCGAGGCCAGCGCCGCCGCTTCCGTGACGCGTACTGCTTCGAGAGCGAGATTCCGATCCATACCGATGCGCTGACTCCCAGAACCGAACATACTGGGAAACAGCGGCGTTTCCTACATCAACCGATACTTTCCTCAATGCGGATGACCGTCGAGCGGCCACGGACCACGGCCAGGCGGTCGATCGCACGCACCGCAAGGCGCAGCGCCTGCTCGCGCGTCTGATGGGTCCGGATGACCACCGGAACGGCCCGCCCGTGCTCGCGTTCGCGCTGTATGACCGCCGCGATCGATACGTCGTGTACGCCGAGGATGCTGGCAATCCGGCCGAGCCCTCCGGGGCGATCCACCAGCAGGAAGCGGAGGTAGTACTCGCCCAGACGATCGTCAGGCGGTACTGTTAGCGCGCGCGTCTGCAGGCGTAGCGGGTAGCCGAGCGGGGCCACCCTGCCGCGGCTACCGTGCACGCGATTGCGCGCCACGTCCATCAAGTCGGCCACCACCGCCGTCGCGGTCGGCATCATCCCGGCCCCGGCCCCGACATAGAGGGTGTCGCCGAGCGCCTCGCCACGTACCGCGATAGCGTTGAGGGCCCCATTGACGCTGGCGAGGGCATGGCGGCGCGGCACCATCGTCGGTCGCACCGACGCTTCGATCCGGTCTCCGCAGCGCTTGGCAACCGCCATCGACTTGATCGCGTAGCCGAACTCGCGCGCGAAGGCGATATCGGCCTGGCTGACATGACGGATGCCCTCCACCGCGATCTGCGTGAACGGAACGCGCACCCGAAAGGCGAGCTGGATCAAGAGGGCCAGCTTGTGAGCGGCATCGATCCCGTCGACGTCGAAGGATGGATCCGCCTCGGCAAGGCCATCCGCCTGCGCACGTTTCAGGACCGCCGCGAACTCACCTCCCTCCTCGCTCATGCGGCTGAGGATGTAGTTACAGGTGCCGTTGACGATGCCGGAAATGGCCTGGTGGCGGTCGCCGCAGAGACTTTCCTTGAGAGTCCGGATGATAGGGATGCCGCCGCCGACACTGGCCTCGAATCCGATCTCGACACCGGCCCTTTCGACGGCGCGGAACACCTCGTCGCCGTGATGCGCGAGCAGGGCCTTGTTGGCGGTGACGACGTCCTTGCCGGCGGCAATCGCTTCGAGCATGA
>Ga0163144_10000114_pt1 | contig 182552 bp, 135 predicted proteins | sample OliLak19BULKMAT1_FD_123175 | JGI IMG/M metagenome (GOLD analysis project Ga0163144, IMG submission 123175) | Freshwater microbial mat bacterial communities from Lake Vanda, McMurdo Dry Valleys, Antarctica - Oligotrophic Lake LV.19.BULKMAT1 | ecosystem: Environmental > Aquatic > Freshwater >...
CCCCATGGGTGGACCCGCTCGCGCCGCCCCCCGTCGCCCCCGCCTCCCTCGAAACCATCCTGGGCCGCATCGCCACCTTCAAAGAGCTCGACTCACTTAATCTCCCCGCCCCTTCACGCCTCGATGCCGCCGCAAGCCCCCACGACGGCACCAATACCGACACCGACGACACCGACCCCGACCCCGACACCGCCTCCGCCGCCGCTGCCGATGACGACGCCGAACGACTCGTCCACAGCAACCCACCAAGTACCAGCGCCCGCCAACCTTCAGTACCTCGGCCTTGGGTACCTCGGTCTTGGGTACCTCGGCTCTCCGAGCCGAGCGGCGAACAACCAACCCACCCCACAAGCGCCCCCCCTCCGCCCCCGCGAGAAACACGAGCCCGGCTCGCCGAGAACGGCGACCTGCCCCGCGGCCAATCTCCCTGACCTCCAGTGCCACGCGTGCCACGGGCTTCGACCCTGTCACCAGCAAAGTCTTCAACCGCCACCGCGGCCGACGCCCGTGGTTGAACAGCCGATCACCAGAACCCAGTCCCCGCCTCGCGCCACAACCGGGCGCCACCCCGACCTGCGCCAGGTTCTCTCGGTCCGGCCGAACTGCGTCAGATGAACCCCCGCGCTCAGACGAACCTTCGCAGCCGGAACGCCTTCCGATGCTCCGAAATGGTTGTCCCATCCGGCAGGTGGCCGCGCATGTAGTCCATCGCCCACTCCCCCTCGCGCCCGGCCTTGAGTACCTCCAGGTTGCCGCTGCGCCGCGCCGTAAAGCGGAAGAAGTCCTCTTTCAGAACCGGGTCCGAGTCGAGTTCTCGAAAGGAGGGCTCAACCGCCTCGGGCAGCGCCAGCGCGAAGGGCACCAGCATCGCCACCGGCTCACCCTTCTTGAAGAAGACCTCGGTGTTGCGCCGCATGATCTTCCAGTTCATCGTAAATGTGTACGGCGCCCAGTCCGTCTCCACGATGCCGTCCAACGCCGTCATGTTGTCCTTCACCGTGTTGGATGGGCCGCGGACCCAAAGGCCGTAGCCGGGCGAAGTGCGGAAGAGCCACGGGAGTGAGATCGTGAGGATGCCCGAGCCAAAGTGCGAGCGGATCTGCCCGGTGTTGGTCCCTTCGCCTTCGGGGAAACGAACCGTGACAGCGTCCTTGTCGGCCTTGCCGTTCCAGACAGCGCTGAAGTTCAGCGGGCAGCCGACCACCCACCCCGCCTGGTTGGCCATCACCAGCGGCAGGCAGCGGTACGCGAACTTATCGCCCGTGGCGTCCATCCAGTCCCGCTTTCCCGGGGCCGGTTCGAGCGTCCACCCATCGGTGCTGGAGACTTTGTACGCCAGAAGTTCGCACTTCACCTTTGAGCAACTCCTTGAAAATGGCCGAAATCAGCGCCAAACCAGGGCCCCAGCGCCGCCGGCCGCCCCCGGCACAGACTCCCGGAAACCAACCGTCACAAAGATCGCAGGGATTCTGCAACAACCCCAGCGATGGCGCGGTACGATATATGGATGAAGGGTGGTTGACCCGGCGATGCCACGCACAGGGTACAAGCCTTTCGGAAACCCCATCGCAGCCCCTCCCGAGGCGGGCGCGGCGGCCAACCGCAGGGAAGACCAACGGGTCGCCCCGCACCAAAGCCCGGGAAGGAAGGCCACGATGACTGTGCAGCGTTTCGGTCGGGCCAGCATGACGGCAGCGTTTCTCCTTGCATGCGCAGGCGCCCCCGCCCTCGCGCAGCCCGCGCCCGCGGCAACCACCCCGAGCACCCCCAGCGCTCCCGCCTCGCCCGGTTACATCCCGGCGCAGGCCGCGCGGACCTCGGGCATCCCCCAGCGCGACACTCTGGCCCGGATGATGCGCCCGATTTCCATCGAGTTCAGCGAGCAGCGCCTCGAAGATGTGCTCCGCTTCCTCACCGAGGTCACGGGTGCCGACGCCGAGATCATGTGGCAGGATGATCGCAACGCCACCGGCCTGGACCGCGAGACCCCCATCACCCTCAAGTTCCCCAGCGGCACCGCCCTCTCGCTCCTTGAGAAGATCCTGGAAAAGGCCGCGACAGACTCGGTGGGAACGGGTGGCAACTCCTGGCAACTCACCGACAGCGGCACGCTCCAGATCGGCCCCAAGGAACGTCTCAACCGATTCCGCAGGATCAAGCTGTACCCCATTAACGACCTGCTCCTGGAACTCCCCACCTACGCGAACGCGCCCGACTTTGACCTGCAGACCGTTCTCCAGGGCGCCGGCCAGGGCGGCGGCGGCGGCGGACAAAGCCCATTCCAGGAAAACGAGGAGGAGGCGCCCCCGCGCCGATCAGTTGAAGAGCGCGCCCAGGAAGTGGTGGACCTGCTCACGACACTCGTCGAGTCCGACCAGTGGGTCGATAACGGCGGCGACGGCGGCACCATCCGCTTCTATCAGGGAAGCCTCATCGTCAACGCCCCCGACTACATGCACCGTCAGATCGACGGCTACCCCTACTGGCCCGACCGCGGCACCCGCGTGAGCATGGTCGAGGGTCGCCGATACGTCTCACTCAGCGTCGATACCGCCGCCAGCCAGATCCGCGGCTTCTCAAACCAACCCGTGACCGCCGTCGGCGGTGGGGGTGGTGGGGGAGGCGGAGGTGGTGGCGGTGGAGGAGGCGGAGGAGGCGGCAATCCCCCGCCGCCCCCGCCAGGCGGACCGGGCTGATCGTCTCAACAGACTCCCTGCAAGGCCGGCGCTGTCCGGCCTTTTCTATTGGGTGGACCTTGGGTGGCGCGCCGCTCCGCTGCGAGTCTTTCCGCCGCGGAGCGGCAGACCACACTCCGACCACCCCGGGTATGATGCGTTCATGCCCGTCCGCGAAGCGTCAGTTCCATCCGCTCCGCCCGGGCTTGGCCCACGGCGCGAGGAAGCGCTCGACGCCATCCGTCAACTCTGGGGCTACGACACCCTCCGCCCGCTCCAGGAAGAGGCAATCGCCGCCACCCTGGCGCGCCGCGATTCACTCGTCGTGATGCCCACCGGCGGCGGCAAGTCCCTTTGCTACCAACTCCCTCCCCTGCTCAGCGGTCGCCTCTGCATCGTCGTTTCGCCCCTCATCGCCCTGATGAAGGACCAGGTCGATGGTCTCCGGGCCGCCGGATACCCCGCGGCGGCCCTGCACAGCAACCTCGATGCGGAAGAGACCGCCGCAATCCGCGCCCAGGTCGCCGCGGGTGGGGTGCGGCTGCTGCTGGTAGCGCCCGAGCGATTGTTGACGGAGAGTTTCCTCGCGTGGCTGGCGAGACTGCACGACAAGGGCGGCGGGGCCGAGGGCACGGGCGGCATCGAGTCCATCGCCATCGATGAGGCCCACTGCATCAGTCAGTGGGGCCACGACTTCCGCCCCGAGTACCGCCGCCTGGCCGAACTCCGCGCCATCTTTCCGGGGGTTCCGTTCCACGCCTACACCGCGACCGCAACGCCTCGCGTCCGCGACGACATCGTGGCACAACTGCGGCTGCGCGAGCCGGTGGTGCTGGTGGGCATCTTTGATCGGCCCAACCTGACGTATCGCATCCTGCCGCGGGTTGACCTGCTGGAGCAGGTTGTCGAGGCGCTCAATCGCCACCCCAACCGTGCCGCCATCGTCTACTGCATCAGCCGCAAGGACACGGAGAGCCTGGCGGCGTCGCTGCGGAACCGCCACATCGACGCCCGCGCCTACCACGCCGGCATGGACGGCTCCGAGCGGACCCGCGTTCAGTCTGACTTCAAGAACGAGAAACTCAACGTCGTCGTCGCGACCGTGGCGTTTGGCATGGGGATTGATCGGGGCGATGTCCGCTGCGTCATCCACGCCGCCATGCCCAAGACCGTCGAGCACTACCAGCAGGAGACCGGGCGCGCCGGGCGCGACGGCCTGCCCGCAGAGTGCGTGCTGTTCTATTCCGGCGGTGATGTGGTGCGCTGGAAGCAGGTCATGCAGCGGGGCGCCCAGGACAGTGATGCGCCGGATGATTCCGTGCGCGCCGCCCTGGCGGTGCAGTTTGAACTGCTGGAGCACATCCAGCGGTTGTGCTCGGGCACGCGTTGCCGGCACCGCGCCCTCACGGCGTACTTCGGCCAGGAGTACACGCCGCCGGCCGGGGATCAGGTGCCCGCGCCCACCCCGGCCAAGGGCCTGCCCGGCGGGTGCGGGGCCTGCGATGTCTGCCTTGATGAACTGGACCACGTCGAAGATGCAACGGACATCGCCCGCAAGATCCTGTCCTGTGTTTTCCGGGTCGAGCAGAACTTCGGGGCCGCGTACGTCGCCGATGTGCTGCGCGGCAGCCGGCTCGCCAAGATCTTGGAGCGCCGCCACGATCAACTCTCCACGTTCGGCCTCCTGAAAGACACGCCCCGCGAGACGATCCTGGGGTACATCAATCAACTTGTGGATGCCGGGTTGCTGGACCGCTCGGGCGGTGAGTACCCCGTGCTCCGCCTCAACGGGGCTTCCGCGGCGGTGTTGAAGAACCAGCACGCCGTGACCCTGTCGCGCCCCAAGCAGTTGACGAGTGCGCACGCGGAGGTCGCGGCTGCGGCCGCGCCGCTCTCGCCGCAGGAGCAACAGTTCTTTGAGTCCTTGCGTGGGCTGCGGCGGATGCTGGCAGAGAAGGCGAACCTGCCTCCCTACGCGGTCTTTGGCGATGAGACGCTCCAGGAGATCGTCCGCGTGCGGCCCGGTTCGCCCGCTTCGCTTGTGAGCATCCGGGGTATCGGCCAGGTGAAACTCGCGACGTTTGGCCCGGCCGTCCTCGCCCATGTGCGGGAGTGGTGTGCCGCCAACTCCCTTCCGCTGGATGCTGCGAAGGGCTCTCGGCCGCGCCGTGCGGACCTCGGCGACGGTCGTACGCCGCGCCAGGGCCGGCCCCGCACGCGATCAACCGAGATGTTTGGGCAGGGCGCGACCATCGACGAGGTCGCGCAGGCCATTGGTCTTTCACACAATACGGCCGCCGCGCACCTGTGCGACTACATCCTGAGCGCCAAGCCCGCATCGGTTGAGAAGTGGGTGGACCCCCTGACGCACCGCGAGGTGAAGGCCGCGGCATCGGAGGTCGGCACCGACCTGCTCCGCCCGATCTTCGATAAGTTAGGCGGCAAGGTGCCGTACGAGCAGATTCGGGTGGTGGTGAACCACATCATCGCGACCGGCTCTCCGACTGGATAATCGCCCGATGCATGAAAGGCCGGACTGCCGGTATGCTCTGCCATGCTGAACGAACTGCTGTACACGGTCGGGGCGACGTTGGTGGCGCTGCTGCTGGGGGCGCTGGCCCTTCACATGGTCCCGCTGTTTGGCGAGAAGGGCAAGCGGATGTCGGAAGCGCTGTGCCGCGCACCGGGGTTGGATGGGCTGATTACGTACTTCACCGCCCTGCCGATGATCATTCCCACGCTGCTCTTGGGCTGGGTCGGCCTGCTGGGCGGGATCATCGGGCAGGTGCTGACGGTGATGATCTGGACGGTGGTGCACGAGATCACCCACCCGCGGGCACTGACGGGGCCGCGGATCGTGCACGTGATCAACCGCGCGGTGGGGCGGTGGCGGAATCACGGGGCGGTGTGGCTGACGGCGCTGTGCGTGCCGCTGTTCTGGCTGGTGCGGCTGGCGCAGTACGTGGTGTACCCGCCCATCACGCGCCTGGTGCGGCTGCCGCGGTACCGGGATGAGGAATGGGTGGCGGTCTCGCGCCAGAAGTTTAAGGGGCTGGTGGGGCACGACCTGATCTGGTGCCTGTACTGCGACTGGATGACGGGGGTGTGGTCTCTGGGGAGCGAGATGCTGCGGAACGTGGAGAGTTTCTGGTGCCCGATCCGGTTCTCGAGCGAGAACAAGTGCGCCAACTGCAAGGTGGACTTTCCAGATATCGACGGCGGCTGGGTGAAGGCCGATGGCAGCATGGCGGATGTGGTCGCGGTGCTGGAAAAGCACTACCACCGCGGCGACCACGAAAACCCGTGGTTCGGGCACCCAGCGAGGATGACGGTGAAGGGGAAGGTGGTGGAGGCCCCGCCGGCGGAAGTGGTGGAAGGGGTGGAGGCGAAGGGGGTGGAGCCGGTGGTGGAGGAACGTGTTGAGGAGAAGAAGAAGGTGGATGATGGGGTGGTGCCGGAGTAGGAGTGGCAATGCATGAGCGCCGCGTGGGTACCGACCATGTCTCTGGTTGATCGCTGCTTCGGGAAAGACTTGTGCGCAACGCACCGACTGCTCCGAGCCACGGTCAGTGCCACGAGAGTGTGTGAAGGTCGATGCCGCCAGGCGCCCAGGACGCGGAAGAAGGCCTCGATGTATTCGCGCAACCTACACACATCGCACCGACCGCCAGAGCCCGGTCGGTGGCACGAATGTGTGCGGCGGTCGGGGCCACCAGCCGTGTTGAGGGGGGAAGGCTCGGGCATTGGGCATCGGGCATTGGGCAGAGCCTATTTGACGTGGGCCGGGTATGGAGCGAGCATGGGTGGAGTGCTTATCCCCAGCCTTGGCCCCGTTGTTCGACTCGTGCTGGCGGTGCTCTGCGCGGCGGCCGGCTTGGGCGCAGGCACCCTCGACGCCGTGGGCAACACGCTCTCCCACACCGACCGCACGCAGGTAACAACCCCGTTTATCCTGGCCAACGCGGGGAACGAGTACGCGAGCATCGGTGGGGGGCCGATCGCGTACGACGCCGCGGGCAATCTTACCCTGGATGAGGAGGGACGGCAGTACTCCTACGACGAGGAGAACAGGCTGACGCTGGTCAGGGGTGCGCAGGGCGCTGGGGGTGCAGCGCTGGCCTCGTACGTCTACGACGCCCTGGGCAGGCGGGTGCAGGCCACCATCGGGAGTGTGACCAAGAGGTACATCTATGCCGGGGACCAGGTGGTTGAAGAGCGGGATGCCGCCAACGTGCTGCTGCGGGCGCACGTTCACGGGGCCCAGTACATCGATGAGAAGGTGGCCAGCTTCACCCCCGGTGTGGAAGCGGAAGAGTCGGCGGAGTTCTACCTGCTGGACCGCAACTATACGGTGATCGGCGTGGCCACCCCCACCGGGAGCGTGACGGGGGACCTGCGGCGGATCGATGCGGGCGCGTGGGGTGACTTTACCTCAGGCCGCAAGCACGACGCCGATGGGGATGGTGACATTGAGGTAAGGGATGCCATGTCGCTGGCGGTCGCGATGGGCGACACGAGCGGGCCGGGGGTGGTGATCCACGATGCCGATGCGACCGGAACGGCCAACGGCACGGTCGAGGCGAACGACTTCCAGGGCTTGGATGTGTGCTACTCGGGGGTCAATGTCCCCGCGACGTGCTTCGGGGCCGGCAGCACGGGTGTGGTCAACGGGGACTTCACGCTGCACGGGGCGCGGACGGATGTGCTGCCCGACGGCAAGGTGCTGATCGACCTGCGCAACCGCGTGTACGACCCCCGGCGGGCGCGGTTCCTGCAGCGCGATCCGTTGGGGTACGTGGATGGGCCGAATCTGTACGAGGCGTTCGGGGGGAATGGGCTGGTGAATGTGGACCCGTTTGGAGAGGATGGCGAGTGGCTTGTATCCAAGCCGTTCGCATGGGTCGCCAGCAAGTCAACGGGCACGTGGGTCGAGACTCCCGTTTACTGGACGGCGGGTCTGGTCGATGCGCTCGGGGGCAGCGGCGTCAACTTCGGCGTCGGAGTTGGCATAGCTGCTAAGGAACTCGCACTCATCCCCGTGGATGCCCATGGGATGCAGTGGGAGATTTATACCGTGGGGGCGATTCGCTATGAACCCAAGGGTGCCCTAGCCAAGCGTTTCGCGCGGGGCGGCTCCTGGACCGAGGTGGGCCAGGACTCAGTCGAGTTGTCGGGCCGCGGGCTGAGGTCGGGGTTGACCCTTCGCGTGTATGACCTGGGCGAGGGGGTTGTCAACTACGCCCGCACGGGCGACGACGCGCAGCTCTCGAACACCGCCGGGGGCGTCTTCTTCGGCACCGGGCTGGCAATCGCCGGCGCGAAACTCCCCGGTGGGAACCCGGCGCTCAGTCTTTCGATGCGTTCGGCGCGAGCACCTTCAGGCGGTGCGCTCGTCGGACTCGGGAATACTGAGAGCGGCGCGCTCGTCGTAGGGCCGGGGATTGGGTCGGAGATCGGGGGGGTGGGGATACGGATTATTGGATCCGACGGGGTTGGGGGGGTTGGGTCGAGGATCGTGGGACCAGGCCTGGCAATGCCTGTAACCAGCGCTGCTTCAAACAGATTAGGAGCCTTTTCAGTCGGTCAATACGATGTTATTAAATCTCTTAAGCAGCCTTGGTTAGAGGCGCACCACGTGGGGCAAAAGGCGCTAATGCGCCATGTTGTACGCAACTATAATCCTACCACCGGTCCTGCAATACTGGTACCAAAAATCGGACACACGATCAAAGGTCCCGTGGGCATTGTTTCTCGGAATACGGAAGGAGTACATACTTCCCGATCCTTGATCGCCCGTGACATCCTTGAACTGCGAAGGGTGTACCCACAAATACCAAATGCAAGCCTGCGGACTTTGATCGATTTGAACAAACGGATGTATCCCGAAGTCAGGAAAGCGCCATGACGGATCATGAATTTGTTTCAACGCTTCGCAAAGAGGTTCTTAACAATTACGAACTCTATGAGAATATGTTGTCTACGCCCATTGAGCAGGCGCAAGACGAGTATTGGCGGCGATTGCTACTTATGTACAGTCAGGTCTCTGAAGAACAAAGATCAGTTATGATCAGTATTTTTCGACAGGTGATTATCGATACATCGTCAACGATACTTGGCATACTCGATGGAACTTCCGGCGATCAAAAGAAAGAATTTCGCTTGACCTATGGCGACTCTGAACAACTGAACGGTTATCTTCAGGATATTTTCTTAGCTGATGAACAGTCCGACAAACAGTAGCTTCACCGAACGGGTGTTATTGAATCGCGACTTGGAGACGAGGCATGAGACGGATGGATAGTATCGCTGGGATGGTCCTTGTCATTGCGGCTGCAACTACGACCCTCGCCCAACCCACAGCCACCCTCACCCTCACCTCCGCGCGCAACGGCGTCACCATCGGCCAGAGCCAGCCCGTGGACTGGCACGTGTCGGTGTCGATGGCGGTGGGGACGACCAGCGGCCTGGCGGGCGTGGTGGTTGACTTCACCCAGGCCGCGGCCAACCCGGCGCTGCTGGACATTCCAACCGCCACTTCTGTCCCCACAAGCCCGGTCAACCTCTCGGACTTCTCCCGCCCTCGGGGGATCAGCAACGGCCAGCCGGGTAACCCCATGGTGAGCACCTACACCGGCACGCAGGTGGGGCCCATTGGGGCGAAGAACCTCCTCCAGATCGGGGGGATGCAGAACACCTTTGGTGTCGCGGGCGCGGTCCTTGGTGGTGACGGCATGCCGCTCCTGGGCAGGGACACCACGATCGATACCGGCATCGCCAATGGCAGCCTGGTGGCCTTCGCCTCGGGCACGTTTGCCGCGCCCTCGGCCCCGGGCGTGTACACCTTCACCATATCCAACGGCCGTGTCAACGTGCTGACTTCGGCTACACCCACACCGACCGATGTAGCGGCGGCGGTGGTGGCCTACTCGCCCGCCGACGCCTCGTTCTCCTTCACCGTCACCGCCGCCTGCTGTAACGCCGATTACGATGGGGATGGTGACACGGGCACGGATCTGGACATCGAAGCCTTCTTCGCCTGCCTGGGAGCCAACTGCTGCCCGACCTGCGGCCCGATCGACTTTGACTGCGACGGCGACTCAGGCACCGACCTGGACATCAGGGCCTTCTTCCGGGTGCTGGGCGGGAACCCGTGTTAGGGAGCCGGAAGCACGAACTCTGCCCCGGTTTGGTTCTTCGCCGCTAAGATTCGCCGCTGGGCCGCACACTGCACATCATCGAGCCGGCGCTGGTCCGCACCGCCGGCCACTTTCTTCCTCTCGTCCAGGCGGTGATCGAGGGTGCCGCGGCACGGTTCGATTCGTTTCGCGTATACGCCCATCGTGAAGCGGATGTGTCGATCCGTGGGGCGGAGGTTGTGCCAACCTTTCGTCGGCGGATCCGGCGCTTTCAGGTTGCCGCGCTGTGCGTGCGGCTCCTACGCGAGGAGGGGACGATCCTCTTCACCACCGCGCACAACTCTGACTTTCGGGGTGTGCTGTGGGCCATGCTGCTGGTTCGCCGGCCCCGTGCGCGCACCGTCTTCCTGGTGCACATGCACTACCCGAAGCAGAAGACCGAGGCGCAACTTCGGGGCTTTGCCAGGCGCCGGCCAGATCTGCTGATTGTGTGTCCCACCCCCGGCTGCGCGGCAGACATGCGGCGCATGGGGTTCTGCAACGTGCAGAAAGCCCCGTACCCGCACTCGGGCGAGTTGATGCCGCCCGCGAACCACGACGGCACACCCCCGCACCTGCTCATGCCCGGGGTGCCGCGCCTGGACAAGGGGCTGGGTGTGGTGGCCGACTATGCCCAGCGGTACGCCTCGAGCGCCCGGGTGCCGCTCACGGTTCAGGTTTCCAGCAACCACTGGAATGAACTGGCCCCGGGCGAGCGGGAAGCGATTGAACGCCTCCGCCGCAGCGGCTACCCGACCTTGACGCTCATCGAGCAACACCCGGATGCAGGCGCGTACGCGGCCCAGTTTCGCGGGGCGATCGTACTGCAGCCCTACGAGGGCGAACTGTTTGCGGAGCGGATCAGCGGCGTGACCCTGGATGCCCTCCGCGCTGGGTGTCCGATCATCGTGACAGCGGGCACATGGATGGCCCGCTACGTGGATCAGTATGGAGCGGGCGTCACCATCGAAGAGCGATCAGCGCCCGCTCTGCACCAGGCTGTAGCGCGGATCATGGCCGACCTTGACGGGTACCGTGGCGCGGCGGCTCGGGCGGGCGCCGCTTTGGCCGCCGAGCAGGCGATGGTCCCGCTGGCCGAACTGTTGACCGGAGAGGCTGGCGGCCCGGGGCAGCGTCAGTTGGCGCCGCAGCCGCCTTGATTCTTACCACAGGGGCAGCAGCCACCGGCGATGGGCAGGCTGGATGAGGCGGCGGCGCCACCCTGGCTGAATGTCGATAACTTGCGTTTGAAAGTCCGGCCCTTGTGGTCGGGGTCTTTCACGGGGGCGTCGGCCTCCCCCATCGGGCGCATGAGTTCGAGGACGGTTCCATCCTGTTCGCAGAGGTATTCGTAGATTGGCATGGCGATCAGATTCTACGGCCGGAGGGCTTGAGCGTGGCGTCCACCTTGGCCTTGAAGCCGCCGAAGCCGGCTCGCCCCATCAGGCCGAAGGTGGCCTGTTTCCCCAGTTCGACGGCGGGCTGGTCGTAGGCATCGACGTTCAGCAGCAGCCCGGCGTAGGCGGTTGTGATCTGCCACATGGAGATGAACTGGCCGACGTGGTAAGCGTCGATCTTGGGAAAGGTGATGGTGTAGTTGGGCCTCAGCGATTCCACCAGGGCGTACTCGGTGGCGCGGCGCTCGGCGTTGAGGAGTTCGGTCAGGCGCTTGCCCTCGAGGTATTCCAGGGCCTCGACGCCCATTCCCTTGGGAATGACCGGGTCGCGCGGGCCGTAATCATCGACGGACACAAGCCCGATTACCTTGTCGTTGGGTCCCTCGCGGTAGAGTTGTACCTGCGAGTGCTGGTCGGTCGCGCCCAGCGCACGGATGGGAGTGAAGCCGGCGTACACGAGGTTGTTGGTCAGGTCCTTCTGCTTGCCGAGGGATTCGGCCCATAACTGGCGGTACCAGTCGGCCAGCAGGTACAGCGCGTTGGAGTAAGGCATGAGCACGTGGTTGGGCTTGCCCTTGGCAGTCCCCAGTTCGACCAGGAGGAAGGCGAGCATCGCGGCGGGGTTGGCGGTGATGTCGTCCTGGCTGCACACCTTGTCCATGTCGGCGGCTCCGGTCAGGAGCGCGGCGACATCAATCCCGCACATGGCGGCGGAGAAGAGGCCCACGGGCGAGAGGACGGAGAACCGGCCGCCGACGCCATCGGGCACGGGCAGGGTTGCGAAGACTTCTCGCTCGCAAATCCGGCGCATGGTTCCCTTCGCGGGGTCGGTCACTGCGACGATGTTTTTGGCGTAGCCGACGCCGAGGGCGGCCTTCAGCCGTTCGCGCACGATCATGAACTGAGCCGCGGTCTCGGCCGTTTCGCCCGACTTGGAAACGACGTTGAAGAGGGTTCGCTTGAGCCCCCCGGGGGAACTCTCGCAGAGGTCCAGCACATCGCTGAAGTAGGCGGGGTCGACGTTGTCAACGACGAACATTCGCGGCCCCGAACGCTTCTCGGGGCTGAGCAGGTTGTAGGTGGATGGGTTGAGCGCCGACTGAAGGGCGATGTTGCCCAGGGCCGAGCCGCCGATGCCCAGGACCACGATGGTGTCGAAGGAGCCGCGGCAGGAATCGGCCAGCGCCTTCACGGCGGCGAGGTGCTGCGAGCGCATGGGGTCGAAGGGGAGTTCCCGCCAGCGCTCCCAGCCCTTGCCGCGGCTGGCGGAGAGACGGCGTGTGGCGGCGGTGACGGCATCCCACCCGGGGCCGCCCCGCTCAACGAGCGAGGCGTCAATGCCGTGAGAGCCGACGCGGTCGTAGAGGCAGTTGGCGTAGTCGAGGTGGAGCATGGGGGGAAGAATAGGGGGAGTAAGGAAGTCACGGAGTCGGGAATTCACGGAGTCACGGAGTCAGGAGCTTGCGGTGCGTTGGGGTGTCCGCGCCCTCCCGACTTCGTGACTTTCTGACTTCGTGACTTCGTATTCTCCGCTATCCTTTCCCGATGATCCGCGACTTTGAGAAAATCCTCATCGACAAGGACCGGATCGCGGTCCGTGTGCGCGAGTTGGCTGAGCGGATCGCGAACGATCTTCGGGCGGAGCTTGGTGATCCGCCCCCCGACGACAAGGTGGTGCTTGTCCCGGTGCTGACGGGGTCCATTGTGTTTGTCGCCGACCTCATCCGGCAACTGCCCCTCAAACTGAGCTTGGGGCTGGTGGCGGTTTCGAGTTATCCCGGAACATCGCTGGAGAGCAAGGGGGCGATGCTGCGGAGCGAACTGCCGCGGAACCTGGCCGGCAAGCACGTGCTGATCGTTGATGACATCCTGGACTCGGGTCAGACCCTAGATGTGCTCAGCCGGCTGATCGCGGAGCAGAAGCCCGCGAGCCTGCGGCTGTGTGTGCTGCTGCGAAAGCCCGGGAAGGCCAAGGTCCTGGTCAAGCCTGATTACGTCGGGTTCGATATTCCCGATGAGTTTGTCGTCGGTTACGGGCTGGACTACGACGGTTTCTACCGCAACCTCCCCCAGATCGCGACGCTGCGCCCGGAAGTTGCCGCCGGCAAGGCGGCGCCCACGAACAACCCCCACCGCTGATTTTACACCAACCCCCCCACGCAAAGCGCTCACGCTAACCCCGCTCCAGTCATGGACCAACCGCCTGCCGCCCAACGCGATCCTGTGCGGAAGCCGGCCGCGGGTCCGCACGCGGGTGTGCTGCGCCGCTATGTGCCGGCCGATGAAGTCCCGCTGCTGTGGCTGAGGCCCAGCCCGCTGTTCATCGTGCTCCGGCCGCTTCGCGTGCTGCTGGTTCTGGTTGTTGCAGGGGCGGCTGCGTGGGTCACCGCGAGGGTCTTCGCGCTGCCGCCCATCGCGAGCGTCGGACTCACGATCATTGCAGTCGCCGGCGTGCTTGTGATGGTGTGGTCGTACCTTGAGTGGCTGTCGCGCCTGTACGTGCTGACCGGCTCGCGGGTTGTTGCGGTGGCGGGGGTACTGTGGCAGGGAGCCGCGGACCTTCCGCTGCGGAACGTCCAGAACATGCTCATCAGCCGTACCCTTGGAGAGCGGCTGATGGCGTTGGGCACGCTGCGGATCGCGACCGCCGGGACGGATCACTTTGAGGCGAGTTGGCTGATGATCAGCCGGCCTGACGAGGTCATGCACGCTGTGAGACAGGCCATCGATCGCGCTCAGCAGAAGTCGGAATCAAAGTCGCCCGGCTTTGTGGTGGTCGGACTCGTGGGCGGAGTCGGCGCCGGGAAGAGCGAGGTTGCCAAGGCCTTTGCGGAGCGGGGCTATCTGGTGCTCGATGCGGATCGGGACGCCAAGGCCGCCCTTGATCGGCCTGAGGTTAAGGACCAACTGGTGGCGTGGTGGGGGGGGCAGATTCTGGATGCCAACGGGGTGGTAGACCGCAAGGCGGTGGCCCGGATCATCTTCAACTCGCCGACGGAGCGGCTGCGTCTGGAGGGGTTGATCCATCCGCTGGTCACGGCGAACCGGGGCGCCGAGGTGGCGGCCGCGCGGGCACGGGGGCTCCCCGGCGTGGTGATTGATGCGCCGCTGTTGTTGGAGGCCGGGTCTGATTCGGCCTGTGATGTCGTGGTGTATGTCGATGCCCCGCGGGAAGTTCGAGCCTATCGCGTCAAGGCGGGGCGCGGCTGGGACGAGCAGGAACTCTCGCGGCGAGAAAACGCGCAACTGCCGCTGGAGGAGAAGCGTTGCCGGTCCGATGAGGTCATAACCAACGATGCCGGGCCCGAGGTCCTTCGCCGGCGTGTTTCTGACTTGATTACCCGGATTCACGCGAGGTTCACGGGTCCTGCTTGATACCTGTGCAGTCTCCTGCTCGGGTGGCCTATACTTCCTTGATCGGAATCTGGCGTTGCGGTAGACCGTTCAGCCGACGCCCGGCCGGGGTGCGAATCAACCGACCTCATTGAACACACTTACGATTGAACCCGGGCAGGTCCACGCTCTCGGCGTACGCGACGGCCGACCCTGCCCCTGAAGAACGAGAACTTTGGTTCCTCTCCTGCAAGGCGGGTTGCAGAGGACGCGGGTCGCCGGGACATCACCCAGGTTCCCCTTCGTAGAAGATTGCCCCACCCCCCAAAGGGCACCAGACTCCAACCTTTTTTCGCACAACCCCTACTTGCCCGCACTGGGCACTCGTGTTTCACGGAAGTTCCACCACATGGCGAAGACAACGCAACCCGTCGCTGACGAATCCAAGAATAAGAAGACCGCCGCGGAGAGCCCCCCGCGCACCACCCGCCGGCCTGCCCCCCGCGAGTCCGGCGCGGAAGCACCGCCACCGGTACCGCGCGCGGAGCAGCCTGCACGAGCCGAAGTTCCGCGCGAGGTTCGATCCGAACCGGCTTCACGCCCTGAGCCGTCGCCGCGTCCTGACCAGGGTTCACGTCCTGATCAGGGTTCCCGCCAGGATCAGGGCCCGCGCGAGCAAGGGCGGCCAGACGCACAGCCCGCGCGTTCGAACGGGCCTTCTGCACCAAACGCGGGCCAGGGTTCGGGGCCCGGCGCGGGATCGGGCGCCGCGGCTCAGCCCAATCAGGGCGGGCAGGGCGGACAGGGCGCGCAGGGGGGTGGCGATTCACGCCCGTACAACGACTACGGCTCCAATCGCGGCGGCGGCGGTGGGGGGGGTGGAAGTGGGGGTGGTGGCTCGTATCCATATGGAGGCGGGCAAGGGCAAATGATGGACCGAGGATTTCGTCGCAAGAAGAAGCGTCGCAAGGGCGGGATGGGGATGGGGATGGGCGGCGGGATGGGCGGTGGTGGAGGGGGGGGCGGGGGCAGCATGGGCGGCCCGCCGATGAGCCAGGGGCCGCGCAGTTCGAGCTTTGACCACTTCCTTCCGAGCGATGAGGAGTTGGAACGCGAGGCCGCAGAACTTGAACGGATCGTTCAGAATGCCGACCCAAAGGTGCCGCTGGAATCGATCAGCATCACCGACCTTCAGCAGATGGATGTCAATGCACTGCACAAGGTGGCGGAACGGGAGGGGTTCACCGACTTCCACCAGATCCCGCGCCAGGAACTTATTTTCAAGATACTGAAGGGGCGTGCAACGCGCCAGGGTCTGATGTTCGGCGAGGGCTCGCTGGAGATCATGCAGGACGGGTTTGGGTTCCTGCGGTCCAGTGAGCAGAGCTACCTGCCGGGGCCGGATGATATTTATGTCAGCCCGTCGCAGGTGCGTCGCTATGGGCTGCGGCGTGGCATGGTGGTGAAGGGCGCCATCCGGCCGCCCAAGGAGAATGAGCGGTACTTTGCTCTTCTGCGGGTGGATAAGGTGAATGGTCGTGACCCCGCCAAGGTCCACGACATGCGGAACTTCGAGGACCTGACCCCGCTGCACCCTGAGAAGCGGTACGTGCTTGAGACGACGCCCGACGAGATTGAGTGCCGCGTCATTGACCTGGTGGCCCCCATCGGCCGCGGGCAGCGGGCGCTGATCGTGGCGCCGCCCCGCACGGGCAAGACGGTGCTCCTGCAGAAGATCACTAAGGCGATCAGCAAGAACTACCCGGAGACCAAGATCATCGTGCTGCTGGTGGACGAGCGGCCGGAGGAGGTCACGGACTTCCGTCGCAACACCAACCCGACGGTGGAGGTGGTGGCGAGCACGTTTGACGAGCAGAGCTCGCGTCACGTTCAGGTGTGCGAGATGGTGATCGAGAAGGCCCGCCGAATGGTGGAGTTCGGGGACGATGTGGTGATCCTGCTGGACTCGATCACTCGTTTGGCGCGGGCGTACAACTCCGAGATGCCCCACTCGGGCAAGATCATGTCGGGCGGACTGGACAGCAACGCCCTGCAGCGTCCCAAGAAGTTCTTCGGCGCCGCCCGGGCCATCGAGAAGGGCGGCAGCCTGACCATTATCGGCACCGCGCTGGTGGACACCGGCTCCAAGATGGATGAGGTCATCTTCGAGGAGTTCAAGGGTACGGGCAACAGCGAGTTGCACCTGGACCGCAAACTGGTTGAGAAGCGGATCTGGCCGGCCATCGACGTAGCGGCCTCGGGCACGCGGCGAGAGGAACTGCTTCTTGACCCCAAGGAACTGGAGTTGGTATACAGGCTCCGCAAGGTGCTCTCAGACATGAACGTGGTTGAGTCCATGGAACTGCTCAAGACCCGCCTTAAGAAGGTCAAGACCAACGCAGAGTTCTTGGTCACGATGGCCCTGGGATGATCGCGGGGTCGTCGGGCGTGACCGGACGGCCCCCCCGTGGGGGTGGTGAACCCCCTGCCCGGCACATCCGTACCGCTGTGGTGCGGGGGCAGGATCGGGTACAGACTGTTATGCGGGCCATGACCAGTGATCTCTTTGGCAGCGCCGTTGCTTCCGCCTGGGCGGGGGCTTTGGTGATCGCTGGTCTGGCGGGCCTGATCGACGGGCCCCGCTTGAGCGAAGTACCGGATTCTTCGGTGCGTCTGGCCGGTATTGCCGCGCTGGCGGCGGGCATCTTCGTGTTTTCCGCGCTGGTATCGGACCGATTATTCACCCATGCCGATCGCCGGCTGGTCATTGCCGTGGAGGCGGGACTGGCCGGGTTGTTCGGCACGGCCCTTCTCGTGAGCATCGCATTGTTTGTAGTGGGAGCACCGTCTTGAGCATGTGCCCGACCCTTCGGAAACCAACGGCTGTGGTTGCGTTTATGGCCATGGTTGTCGCGGCGGTCGCCGCGCCGTATTCAGGGTGCGCAGCCCAGACAAGCGTGGCGCCTTCATCGGTGTCGGGCACGCTCCAGGAGTTCACTTCGGGAGAGTTGGTCAGGCTGTCGCTGCTCGAACTGCGGACTATCGAGAAGCCCGGGCCGGGTGACTACGCCGTTACCGGGGCGTTGCTCTCGCTGGCGGAAGGGCTGAGCCCGAACGACGCGGAAATCGTTCGCCGGCGGGTGGAGGCGTTGTGGAACGCGGGCGACGATGACGGCGTGCTGGTGGCGACCGAGCGGCTGGTCCGGCTGGACCCGCAGGACCACGTGGCGCAGCTGCGGCTCATCACCGCGAAGATCGGGCGGTTACAGACCGCCGAGGAGAGGCTCCGGACGTACGACGCGTTCCTCGGGGCCAAGGGTCAGGTGTTTGATGCTTCGATCCGCAGCCGGATCGCGCTGGACTCGGCGATGCTGCTCCGCGAGCGGCGCGATGAAGAAGGGTTCATCAAGCGGCTGACCCTGGCGACACAACTGGACGGGACGAACAAGGACGCGGCGCTGCTGGCGCTGCGGGTGGCGAGCGAGCGTGGGGCACCGCCCATCAGCCGCCTGGAACTGCTCGCCAACCTGCTCTACGCCGATCCCATGGACCCCAACGTGCACCTGGAGATCTGCGATGAGCTTGTCGCGGTGGGGGCGTACAAGTCCGCCAACCGCTTCCACAACATTGCGCTCAAGATACTTGCCGCCGCTGGAAGGGAAGAGGACCCCCAGCGCCTGGTCGAGTCGGTGGTGCTGGACTGGCACACGGGCGGTCCCCGCGCTGCCCTCGACTACGTCTCCACACAACTGGCCAACGAGCGCAGCCGGGTCGAGCGGGCCAGGGAATCCAGGGCCGATACGTTTGAGATTCAGCGACCGGAGGATGTGCGGCTGGGGTTGCCGTTTGAGGAGATCCGGGCCGCGGCCGCCCTGACTCTGCCGGACCTCAGCACCCTGAGCAACTCCCTGTCGCTCGAGCGGTCGCTCACGGAGATGGCGCTGACGGTGCAGTTGCAAATGACGGGGCTGACTGACCGAAACCTGCGGCCGGCTGATGTATCAGAAGAAGACGCGAAGGCGAGGGCGGATGAACTCTTCCGCAGGCTCCAGCTCTGGCGGTTGCTGACGAACATTGGGACGGACGAGGCGGTGGCCGCCATGGAGCAGGCGCTCGCCGGTCTGCCGCCGCAGGACCCGACGCGGGTGGCGCTGGAAGCCTGGGGCGCGCTGCGGGCGGGCGATGCGGCCAAGGCTCTGGCGATTGTGGCGGCGGCCCCCGGGACCAATATCTGGGGCTTGCTGGCGCAGGCGGCGGCGCTTGAGCAAACGGGGGACAAGGCCGGGGCGATTGCAACCTACACGCGGGCTGCTGAGCTTGACCCGCTCAACCCGTTGGGCGTCATGGCGCTGGACCGGGCGACGCGGGCCTCGGGCGCAGGGCCGCTGAGCGGCTCGAAGTTAGCGAGGGAAGCAACCGATTACGCCGCGACGATCCCCGACTGGATCGACACCATGGTCGACTTACCCCGTAAGTTCCAGATGATCCGGGTTGAGCACGAGGTGGAGCGGGCCAAGACGCTTCAGCGGGTGAACGTGCGTGTCGTGCTCAAGAACCTGGCGCCTATTCCACTGGGGCTGGGGTCCGATCGATCGATGAGCACACAGTTGCTCTTTGGCCCCAGCATGGATGTGGGTGTGCACGGCATGGGGGACACGATCGAAGAGGTTGTGGAGCTGGACCGGCGGCTCCGGCTGATGCCCGGCGAGGAGTTGCACGCGACGGTGTGGCCGGAGTCGGGCCTGGTGGGCTGGATCAGTCAGCTCGGGTGCGCCAGCACTTCGCGCCTTCGCTGGCGCGTCCTCCAGGGATTTCAGATCGGGCGCGAAGGGCCGAAGCGACCGGGGCCCGGCTGTTTGCAGGCGACGACAGGCTCGCTCCTACGCGACCCGCTGGATGAGGGCCGGCTTCTCTTCGCGACGCTGTCCGAGCGGATTCGCGAGGCGACCGAATCACAACTCCCCGGCGTCCTGGTGGCGACGCGTGCAGCGCTGGTCTCGTTTTCCGGGAGCGGGAGCCTGGAGGGCGCCAAGCCGCTGACCGATGCGCTGATCGAGCGGTTTCCCACGTGGAGCCCCCTTGGCCGGATGGTGGCGCTGGCGATCCTGCCGCCCCCGGCACAGCTCACGTCGCTCCAGGGATTCGATGACATGGTGGTCCAGCACCTGACCGCTCCGGCCGTGGAGGGGGCGGCTGAGGTGGACCCCGGGAACGCGCTGTTGCTCGTGGTCGCTGTGACCCGGACGACAGACCCGGAGTCGCCCTTGCTTGCCGCGGCAGTCGCATCGTCTGACTCTCGTCTCGCCGCTGCCGCGCGAATCCACAAGGAACGACTTGCGGCGGGGGTTTCAACGTTTGCGAAGGTTGGGGTACAGATCAAGTAGCGTCGTTTTCGGGGCCATTGCCCGCTCCACGATTTAGAGGGGTGGTGCCCGTCGCTGGGATTGAAGTGGCACGGAGTGTTTGGTGAGTGGCATTGTTGCGGCGATGAACGAACCCACCCCTGGCCCCTCCCTCGGGGAGGGGGATCGCGGGCCGCCCCGTTCCTGGCGGCGACTTGCCGGGTTCATCGTCGGCGTGCTGATGCTCGCGGCGGCGGTGGTCGTGGTGGTCCGGCGGCAGGATGAACTGGTCGGGGTGATGAGGTCGCTCGCCGCGGCCCCGGTCTGGGCAATTGCGGTGCTGGCGATTCTGCCGCTTCTCAACCTGGGCCTGAGTTCATTGACGTTCCTGGTGCTGATGCGGCGGCACGGCCGGGTGGGCGTTGTTGAGATGGCGGCGCTCATCGGTTCGGCGTGGTTGCTCAACTATTTTCCTATGCGGCCGGGACTGGTCGGGCGCGTCGCGTACCACAAGGCTGTGAACCAGATACGGGTGCGCGACTCAGCCCGGGTGGTGGTTGAGTCGGTCGCGGGCTCGGCGGTCGCAACGGCTCTGGTGGTTTTCGAAACCGTGAGCGTCCAGCAGGGTGGGTGGTGGAACATCATCGCGGGGGGCGTGGTCGCGATCGTCGTTGGCGCGGCGATCGGATCGGTTGTTGCGCCCGGGTCGTCTGCCGTCGGGGCCTATTGCAAGGCGCTGGTTTTCAAGGTGGCGGATGTGGTGGTGTGGATGGCCCGGTACATGCTGGTCTTCTGGCTGGTGGGGTTGCCACTAGCGCCGGCGCACGCCGCGGCGATTGCGGCGGTCAGCCAGGCGGCGATGCTGGTCCCGCTGGTGGGCAACGGGCTTGGGCTGCGGGAGTGGGCGGTGGGGCTGCTGGCTTCGTCGCTGCCCTCCTGGTACCTCTTCGGAGCCGGGGTGGGGGCATCGGTAGAGATGGCCGATGGGCTCGCGGCGGACCTATTGAACCGTGGGGTTGAGGTGGTGCTGGCGATCCCCGTTGGGCTGGCGGCGGCGGGGTACTTGGCGCGGCGGGCGGGGCGGTCTGAACAGGCGTTGGGAGGCCATGGTGGACCGCATTAGGCCGTTGTGCGCATAGCACGGCCCGTTGAGGACGTTGCACGAGTGCCCTCGGCGAGGGGAATCACGCCGGGCCCTTACCACCACCTGGTATGGCTGGGGTCTTCTGTCACAAACGGCATCCAACCAGGATCGTTTCGTTGCGGCTCAAGCCGATCCTGAAGTAGGTCGAAGTCGTAAGGGATATTGGAGGGTGTGCGGTCAGGGCGGTGCCGGAGGGGCGCAGGCAGTACCCGGGCAAGCACTTACATGATTAACAAGATCGAACAGGACCACCAGCGCTTCCGGCAGATTGTTCGCGGGAGGATCCGCAAGGACCTGCGGAAGTTTCTGTCGCGCGGCGAGTTGCTGGGGCGCGAGGGCAAGCGGGTCGTTTCAATTCCTGTCAACGACATTGACATTCCCACGTTCCGCTATGGGGACAACTCGGGCGGTGTGGGCATGGGCGAGGGCGGGGAAGGGGATGCGGTCGGGCAGCCCGGTAAGGGGAAGGATGGGCAGGGGGGCGAGGGCGAGGGCAAGCACCTGCTCGAGGTGGATGTCTCGCTGGAGGAGTTGGCGGACATCCTGGCTGAGGAGTTGGCGCTGCCGCGGATCAAGCCGCGGGGCGAACACCGGATCACGACGATCAAGGACAAGTACACGGGGGTGCGGCCGGTGGGGCCGGCATCGCTGCGGCACTTCAAGCGGACGTACCGGGAGGCGCTGAAGCGGCAGTTGGCGATGGGTCAGTACGACCCGCTGAACCCGGTGGTGGTGCCGATCAAGAGCGACCTGCGGTTCCGCACGTGGAACGAGGTGAAGAAGCCGCAGAGCAACGCCGTCATCATCTACATGATGGACGTCTCGGGCTCGATGGGGGATGAGCAGAAGGAACTGGTGCGGCTGGAGGCGTTCTGGATCGACACGTGGCTGCGCCGCAACTACGAGGGGATCGAGAGCCGGTACATCGTGCACGATGTGCGGGCGGGTGAGGTGGACAAGAAGACGTTCTTCTCGATCAGGGAAGACGGGGGCACGCGGATCAGTTCGGCGTACAACTGCTGCAAAGACCTTCTGGCCGCGCACTACGACCCCAGCGACTGGAACATCTACCTGTTCCACTTCACGGATGGTGACAACTCGAGCGATGCGGACAATCGGCTGTGCGTGAAGGTGCTGAAGGAGCAGTTGCTCCCGAGTTGCAACATGTTCGGCTACTGCCAGGTTGCATCGGCGTATGGCAGCGGGAGTTTCATCGGGGTCCTGCACGACGCCTTTCCGGACGGGGCCGAGGATAAGTCGGGCCCGAAGATGGTCACGAGCAAGGTGAATGGGCGCGACGACTTGTTCGAGTCGCTGCGGACTTTTTTCAAGTCGGGGCGTTGAGAAGCCAGGCTGGGCCGCTCTCTCCCGACTGGCGATCTACGATGGAGCCGATGCCCCTGACTACGCCAACCCTTGGACCGAGCCCCGCCCCCGATGTCCGGGCGCGGGTTGCGCACGTGCTCAACCTCATTCGCCCCGCCGTCCAGTCAGATGGGGGCGACCTCGAACTGGTCGATATCACGGCAGAGGGTGTGGTCCAGATCAGGCTGCACGGGGCGTGCGTCGGGTGCCCTTCCAGCACGATGACGCTGCAAGTGGGCATTGAACGCAATCTGAAGGCCCACATCCCGGAAGTCCGGCGGGTGCAGGCTGTTTCGTAGGGATTGCTCTCAAAACAGGCGGGCAAGGGCCGTCGTGGGCCTTTGGGGGTCTGGTTTTGCCCCTGGGCCGAGGCTAACCACCGACCAAATATCGACTTGCGAGCACAATTCCGGACCGGTTGCGGAGGGATTCGCCTTTCTTTTGCCCGGCCGGCGTGGTATAACGATGTCGGTGGTGGAAGCGCAATGGCGTTGACGTCCAGGACGGGAGCGTTGCCATGTTGGTGATTACGCGCAGAGAAGGTGAAGAAGTCGTGATCGGGGACCCTAAGAACCCGATCGGGGTCGTTCGGATAGCGTCGGTCAAGGGTGACCGCGTGCGAATTGCCTTTGACTTCCCCCGCGACATCGAGATTAATCGGCGTGAGATCGCGGACCAGATTGCGGCCCAGGGTCCTGAGGTCATCGGCACCATCAAGCCGACCAGCGCGACGGTGTGAGAGCAGGCATTGGGCATCGGGCATCGGGGCAAACGCCGATGCCGTGCCAGTTTGTTTCTCTGGCCCCAATGCCCAGTGCCTAATGCCCGATGCCTGCTTCCCTCACTCCACCTTCCCACCAGACATGTCGTAGACCCAGCGGTCCATGGCCCGCTCGAAATTCAGCACTTCGCCGTCCTTGAAGAACAGTTTGAGTTCGCGCTCGGCGGCTTCCGGGCTGTCTGAGCCGTGGATCAGGTTAAAACTGTTCGAGACCCCAAAGTCGCCGCGGATGGTGCCGGGTTCAGCCTTGGAGCCAAAGGTTGCGCCCATCATCTTACGGGCGACAGTAATCGCGCCGTTGCCCCGGATTGCCAGGACGAGCACCGGCGCACTGGTCATGAACCCAACCAGCCCGGAATAAAACGGCTTGGTCTTGTGGGCCTCATAGTGGGTCGCGGCCAGTTGCTGGCTGATCTGCATCAGTTTGCACCCAACCACCTGGAAGCCCTTGTCCTCAAACCGGCTCACGATCCGGCCCATCAGTCCCCGCTGGACCGCATCGGGCTTCAGAATCAGCAACGTCGTTTCCATCTGCATTCTCCCGTGGTTGTTGAGGCCAAGGGTAGCTGGGCATCGGGCATTGAGCATGAGGAGGGAAAAAGGCATCTTGGTCAGCATCCCCCTGATGCCCAATCCCCGATGCCCAATGCCTTCTATCTACTGCCTTCCCACACTCAGCCTCACCGCCGCACCGATCAACCCCAGGTGTGAATACGCCTGCGGGATATTCCCCAGCGCCAACTTCAGGTGGGGCTCGTACTCCTCGCTCAACATCCCGGTCGGGCCGGCCAGCCCCACCGCGGCGTTGAAGAGTTCTTTGGCCTCCTCGAAGCGTCCGACCAACGCCATCGCCTCCACCAGCCAGAACGTGCAGATATGCATCCCCCCTTCGATCCCCGGGAGCCCATCATCTTCACGGTAGCGATAGACCACCGGACCATCACGCAGGTCCTTCTCAACCGCTGCGACCGTCGAGATAAACCTCGGGTCCGTCGGAGCCAGCATCCCCGTCAGCCCGATGTGCAGCACGGCGGCATCCAGTTGCGTGCCGCCATACGTTCCCGTAAACGAGCCGAGGCGTTCGTTCCACCCCTGTACCACTACGTCTCGCCCAATCTCATCGCGCAGCGCTGCCCAGTCCGGATGCGCCCGTCCCCGCACGTATTCCGCCACGACCATCGCGCGGTCCACCGCATGCCAGCACATGACCTTGGAGTGGACGTGGTGCCGACGAGGACCGCGCACCTCCCAAATGCCGTGGTCCGGCTCGCGCCACCGAAGCCGCACGGCCTCCACCATCGCTTCTACCAGCCTCCACGATTCGGGCGTGACCGGCGCCCCCTGCTCGGCCAGCAGGGCGACCAGGTCCACGATCGGACCGAAGACGTCGAGTTGAACCTGGGAAGCCGCGGCGTTCCCAACCCGCACCGGCCTGCTCCCCCCATACCCCGCCAAGTCTCCAATTTCCGCCTCCGGGCCGAGCGAACGGCCGTCGACCTCATAAATCGGCCGCAGCCGGTCAGGCGAATCCGATGCAAACACCACTTCCACGAGCCAGTTGAGCAGCTTCATGGCCGTCCCGGTGTTCCCAAGCCGCAGGAGAGCGGCCGCCGAAAGGGCCGAATCCCTTGGCCAGCAATAGCGGTAGTCCCAGTTTCGAACGCCGCCCAACTGCTCCGGCAGGCTTGTCGTTGCCGCGGCAACGATGGCCCCCGACGGCCCATGACAGAGTGCCTTCAATACCAGGGCGCTGCGTCGCACCAAGGTTCCTTGCTCGGCCGGTGCCCGGAGGGTTCCCGCCCAGCCGGCCCAGAATCGCTCGGTTTGGCGTCTCCGGTCCTGTTCACGCAATACCGAGTTGCGCAGATTCCCCGAGCCATAGCGAAGTTCCAGGATGAGCGGCTCGGCGCCCAGCGTCACCTCGGCCTCGGCCGTCGTATGAATCCCCTCTCCCAGCAGTTTCCACTGGACCCCGGGGGAACTCAGCACAATCGGTTCGGGCGATCCTTCGATCTCCAGCCCGCCCTCACCGGGCACGATCCGCGTGGAGACGCGCCCAAAGTCCAGGCGCGGTGCGAATCGTATGAGCACTCGGCCCGAGCCTTCGATACACCGGATGAGGTCCGATCTTCCCGCGCGCTGGAACGGTCGCCCACCGGAGCAATCGAAGTAGTCGGTGACGGTCAGGCCCGGCCACCTCGTCTGGAGCAGGAACGTGTCGCCAACGTAACTCTGTTCAGGCGGCGTCCCTCCGCCGTCGCCGGGCCGCACCTCAAAGTACCCGCGCGATGGCCCCCCCAGCAACTCCGCGAAGAGCGCGCCGGAATCAATCCGCGGCAGGCACAGCCACACGATCCGTCCCCGCGGGTCCACGATCGCCGCCGTGCGCTGGTCCGAAAGCATCGAGTGACGCTCGATCCCGACGAGATTGCGACCCGCGATCCAATCCTTGCGGAGCGCGAGCGTTTGTGCGAGCAGGTCCGCGACGCCGCTGTGCGCCGCGATGCGGTACGCCGCGCGCGTGGGCCCTTCCCCGATCTTGATCGAAAGGTCCCGCGTCCCCATCACGCCGAAGGCATCCTCGTCGGTCGCATCGTCGCCGATGAAAATGACGACGGTCGCCCCCACACGGTGCTGAATCGCGGCCAACGCCTTGCCCTTGTTGTCGGGCACGACGCTGAGTTCCATGACCTTCAGGCCCGGGCGCGAGTGGACTCCGTCCCAACTGGCCGGTCCCTTCAGCAGCGCCTCGAGGGCCCGATCGGCCGCCGCGGCGTCCGCGTTACGCCAGTGAAAAGCAACGCTCGCCGGCTTCTCCTCGATGAATGCGCCCTCGACGTGCCCCGCGATGCGTACAACCTCCGCCAGCACCCTGCCGAGCAACTCGGTCACGCGCGCGGGCAACGACGCCAGGAAGCCGGAGTCAAACTCGGCCCCGTGGCTTCCGACGAGCCACAGGTCACCGGTGCCCTTCACCATGCCGGTCAGGTCGTTGAGGGCGCGCCCGGAGATAACCGCGGCGTGCGTGTGAGGCAGCGCCGCCAGCGCCTCCGCCGCCTGCATTGCGCGAGGGTCGGGCCGGGCCTCGCGCGGGTGGCTCACGATCGGGGCGAGCGTGCCGTCGAAGTCGCACGCCACCAGCAGGATGGACGCCTCCGCCGCGTCACGGAGTTTCTCCTCCAGGGGGATCATGCGCGGAGGGCCTCCAGGAAGATCCCCGCCCACTCGTGAACATCATGCCGCCGCACGACCGTCCGCAGGATGGCCATGCGGTGCTTGGCGTCCTGCCTGGGCAGGTTCATGGCATTGTGCATCGTCGCCGCCATTCCCTCGATGTCCCGCGGGTTGACCAGCAGCGACCGCCGCAGTTGCGAGGCCGCGCCCGCAAACTCGCTCAGCACCAGCACCCCGGTGTGCGCAGTCCGTGTGGCGATGTACTCCTTGCACACCAGGTTCATCCCATCTCGCAGCGGGGTCACCACCATTACGTCCGCGGCACAGTAGAACGGCATCAACTCCTCGCGGGTGAAGCTCCGACGGAAGTAGTGCACCGCCACCCGCCCCGGCACGCTGTACTCACCGTTGATCCGGCCTACAACCTGTTCGATCTTCGTCCGCATCTCCGCGTACTCAAAGACCGGTTCGCGGCTGGGCGCGGCGATCTGCACCAGCACGCAGTCATCGATCGATATCTGCCCGCGCTTGAGCAGCAACTCGTACGCCGCCAGGCGCGAGTCGATTCCCTTGGTGTAGTCCAGGCGGTCCACCGCCAACAGCACACGCCTCCCCTTGCCCAACTCCGCCTTGATCTTCAGCGTCTCGGCCAAAGTCTCGGGCGCGCGGGCCCGCTCTTCAAACCAGTCAAAATCAATCGAGATCGGGTACGAGTTCACACGAACGGTCCGCTTTCCTACGTGCAGTTCGGTGTCGGTCCCATCGGTATCCGTATAGCGGCGGGCCGCGCGGGAAAAGTTCTGGGCATCGGAGTGCGTTTGAAACCCGATGAGGTCGGCCCCCAGCAGCCCCTGGAGCAGGTCCACCCGCCACGGCAGCCAACTGAACAGTTCCTCGGGCGGGAACGGGATGTGCAGGAAGAACCCGATCTTCAAGTCCGGCCGCACTTCCCGCAGCATCCGGGGCACCAGCAGCAGTTGGTAGTCGTGCACCCACACGACGCTTCCGTGCCCCGCTGCTTCAGCTGCAGCCTTCGCAAACCGCTGGTTGACCTCGACGTACGGCCGCCACCAGGCGTGGTTAAACTCGGGCGCGCGGATTGCATCATGAAAAAGCGGCCACAGCGTCCGGTTGCAGAACCCGTTGTAGTAGCGGTCGATCTCCGGCTGCGAGAGCGTGACCTGGCGGATCCGCATCCCATCGTGCTTGTTGACCTTGGCGGACCGTCCGGCGGTCCCGCTCCACCCGATCCACGCCCCGCCCCGCCTCTGCAGGATCGGGACCAGGGCCGTCACCAGCCCGCCGTTGCTTGCTTCCCAGCGGGCCTCCTCCCCCTCCCCGATCCGGCTGATAGGCAGACGATTGGCGACGACCACCAGTTCGCCCTTGCGAGAGCGTGGTGTACGCCTTTGCCCGGCGGGACGGGGGGGGCTGTGAGAAGCAAGGAGTCGGTCGATGATCTTCATCGTGGCATGTCACGCTAGGGGTCCAAGGCGGTCCAGCACATCTCCGGGAGTGAAAAACCGCCAAGCCTGGAACTGCGATCGTGGCCTGTACGAACCCATGGCCGCGCCATGCGTATGTGAGTACCGCCATGTTTAATCGAGCCCCGTCACACCGCCGCGGTTTCAGGTTCGGACCGCGCCTCATCATTGCGGGGATCATCGCGGCCATTGCGCTTATGGGGTACTTCGGCAACTCCGCGCTCAACCCCGTGACCGGCAAGAAACAGCACATTTCGATTTCTCCGGACCAGGAGATCGCCCTGGGTCTCCAGGCCGCTCCCGAGATGGCGCGCCAGTTTGGAGGTCTCCACGGCGACCCTGCGGCCCGTGAACTGGTCGCACGCGTGGGCTCGCGCATCGTCGGCGCGCTCCCCGGCGAGGCCCACGACTATCCCTACGAGTTTCACCTCCTCGCCGACGACCAGACGGTCAACGCATTCGCCCTCCCCGGCGGGCAGGTCTTCATCACGCATGCGCTCCTCACACGCCTGACATCCGAGGGGCAACTCGCCGGTGTTCTCGCTCATGAGGTTGGGCATGTCATCGGCCGTCACAGCGCCGCGCAGCTCGCCAAGGCAGAGCTCACCCAAGGCCTGATCGGTGCCACCGGTGTGGCCGCATCCGATGGGTCCGGCGGCGGGCAGAGCGCGGCGGCCATTGCATCCATGGTCGGTAACGTCGTCAATCTGCGCTTCGGGCGCGAGGATGAGCTCGAATCTGACCGCCTGGGTGTCCGCTTCATGGCCGGCGCCGGGTATGACCCACGGTCACTCATTGGGGTGATGAAGGTTCTCCAGGAAGCCAGCGGCGGGGGCGGGCGGGCCCCGGACTTCATGGCCACACACCCCAACCCCGACCGCCGCATGGAACGTATCCAAGAGGCCATCCAGCAAGAGTTTCCAAACGGGGTGCCCGAAGGACTGGTTGAGTAAGAGAGGCATCGGGCATTGGGCATTGGGCAAGCAGAATCCAGGCATTGGGCACTGGGCATCGGGAAACCGATCGCAACGCCCAATGCCCGATCCCCAATGCCTTTTCCCGCTACTCTGTAGGCGCGGCAGGTCCTGCCGCGACGCCATGGAGGGCGAAGGATGTCCGCGACCGCTACGCTCAACGAAATCAAGACCAAGTCACCCAAGCCCGCGAAGGTCACCGCCGAAACGCTCGCCACCAAGCAGCGGGACATATCCGTTTCCGAGTTCTTCGCGAAGAACCGCCACCTGCTGGGCTTTGACAACCCCCGCAAGGCGCTCCTCACCACCGTGAAGGAAGCGGTGGACAACGCCCTGGATGCCTGCGAAGAGGCCACGATCCTCCCCGACATCACGGTTGTCATTGAAGACCTGCAGCCGGACCGTGCCGCCAACGCCAAGAGCAGCCGCTACCGCGTCAGCGTCATCGACAACGGCCCGGGTATTGTCAGGAAGCAGGTCGAGCACATCTTCGGCCGCCTCCTGTACGGCAGCAAGTTCCATCACCTCAAGATGTCTCGCGGCCAGCAGGGGATCGGGATTTCCGCCGCGGGCATGTACGGCCTGCTCACCACCGGCAAGCCGATGGTAATCCACACCAAGCCCAAGACCAACCAGCCCGCGCACCACATCGAGCTGGCGATGAACACCAAGACCAATCGCGCCGAGGTCACGGTTGATTCTGAGACTGAAGACTTCCCGCCCGCCCGCCTCCGCCAGGTAAGCAGCGCCACGCGAGAGGCCGACTTCATGCCCATGGAGTCTTACCCGACCGGCACCAGCGTGTCGGTGGAACTCGAGGGCAAGTACCAGCGGGGGCGCGGCAGCGTCGATGAGTTCCTGGAACTCACGGCCATCGCCAACCCCCACGCGAGGATCACCTTCGTCCGTCCCACCAAGGAGAGCGCCGACGAGGTGGAAGACGCTCCGCTCCTCCGAGGGAAGAAGAAGGCCGACTTTGCGGCTCCGGGCGAGGCGGCGCCCCTTGAGGGCGGCGTGCCCGCCGCGCCGTCGGCACCGGAGAAGGCGGCTGTCACCACCGATGTCGGCCCGATCACCTACTTCCCGCGCGGCGTCTCCGACCTGCCGCCGGAAACCAAAGAGATCCAGCCGCACCCCAAGGGCATCGAACTGGGAACACTTCTGCAGATGCTCCGGGAAGCCGAGCACGAGCGCGAGACCTACACGCTCTACAACTTTCTCCAGGACAAGTTCTGCCGCGTTTCCGCCGCCACCGCCTCAGCTCTGTGCGAGAAGATCAACACGAAGGGCGCCCGGGTCACCTCTCGCACCAGGGTCAACGATGTTGACCACGCTCTCGCGGAGAAGCTCTTCCGCGAACTCCAGGAAGCCAAGCTCCCGCCCCCGCCCACCGATTGCCTGGCCCCCATCGGAGTGCGGCAGCTCCTGGCGGGCATGCTCAAGGGCGTCCGCGCCGAGTTCTATGCCGCATCGACGCGTGAGGCGGCCGTCTACCGCGGGCGGCCATTCCAGATCGAGGCGGCGATCGCGTTTGGCGGCGATCTTGCCGCCGATGAGCCCGCGCGCGTCATCCGCTTCGCCAACCGCGTTCCCCTGCTTTACCAGCAGTCGGCGTGCTCGAGCTTCAAGGCCGTCACGGACACGAACTGGCGCAACTACGACCTCCCGCAGCCGCGGGGTTCCGTGCCCGTCGGCCCGATCGTCGTCATGATCCACATGGCCAGCGTGTGGGTGCCGTTTACCAGCGAGAGCAAAGAGGCGATCGCCGACTACGACGAGATCCGCAAGGAAATGAAGCTCGCCCTGATGGAGTGCGGCCGCAAGCTGGGCACCTACCTCCGCAAGCGCCAGAAGATGAAGCGCGAGGGGATGCGCCGCGATGTGTTCGAGCGGTACATCGGAGAGATTGCGAAGTGCTGCAACGCGATTTCCGGAATCGACGCCAAGAAGCTGTACGATGCGCTGCTCGTACAGGCCCGCAAGCAGACCGCCGTGGCCGATGTGAAGCTCGATGAGGATGGTCGGCGCATCAAGGCCGAGGAAGAGGCCGACGAGGAAGGCGTCATCATTGTGAAGGCGGCCGTCACGGATGACGCCCCGGAGGAGCAGGCCGGGGATGCTCCTCCGTTCGCGCTGTCCAAGTCACAAGCCGCTGCGCTGAAGGTTGCGGCCATGGCCAAGGACGATGACGACCAACCCTCGCTGCTGGGTGAAAAGCCGGCCCCGCGCGCGACGAGCAGGGTCAAGGCCAAGCGAGATGCCAATCCCAAGCCCAGGAAGCCGCCGCCGGAAGTGAAGCCGCGCAGCGCCGCCCCCGGATCGAAGGCGGCGAAGACCCCCGCACCCGCTCCGGCTCCTTCCCGCCCAACCAAGCCCAAGATGCGGCTCCTGGCCCCAGGGAAACTCGTTCCGATTGACGAAACACCCTCGCTTTTCTAGTTCATGGAGCCGCGCCGGATCGGTACACTCTTTGCCACACACAGGAGAGACCTCATGCTCACCGCACCTGCCCTCTTGCTCGCCCTTGCCGCGGTTGCCCAGCCCGCCCCCTCCCTCTCGCCCCTCGAAAAGGCCCAGGGCTTCAAGCTCTACTCAGGCCCCGATGCCACCAGTCTGTGGCACGCCTTCAAGCAGCCCTCGTTCCCCGCGAAGGGTTGGACGGTCAAGGACGGGGTATTCACCCAGTCCGCTCCCAGCGATGGCGACATCGTGACCAACGACCAGTTCACCGACTTCGAGTTGACCCTGGACTTCAAGGCCGATGCGAAGGCCAACTCCGGCATCATGTGGCGCGTCCTCGATAAGCACGATGCAACCTGGAACACCGGTCCGGAGTACCAGGTTCTGGACGACAAGGGGCACGAGGGTCTCAAGCCCGCGCAGGGAGTCGGATCGTTGTACGACCTGTATGTTGCTCCCGCCGACAAGCCTGTCAAGCCCGCCGGCGAGTGGAACACCGCCCGCATCTACATGCGCGGCGGTGTCCTCCAGCACTGGCTCAACGGCACGAAGGTTGTCGATGCCAAACTCTTCGACGATGCCGGGAGCCCGTCCCAGGAGTGGGCCGGCAAGATCGCCGCCAGCAAGTTCAAGGCCTATGAGGGCTTCGGCATTCAGCCCAAGGGGTCTATCGCCCTCCAGGAACACGGCGGGGGCGCTGCCTTCCGCAACATCAAGATCCGGGATCTGGCCGCGAGCGGCCCGGGCGAATTGAAGCTGCTTGCGACCGCCAATGCCGCGCACGGCAAGGACATTGAGGGCTGGGAGTGCATCGTCCCCGATCTCACCAGCAAGGGCGAGCATGCCGGAGCGCCCTGGTCGGTCAAGGAAGGGGTGCTCATCTGCTCCGGTACGCCCGCGGGATACATCCGCACCAAGTCCACGCACGACAACTTCATCCTGAAACTCCAGTGGCGCTTCAGCCCCATCACCAAGCAGGCGGGCAACAGCGGCGTGCTGGTCCGCATGACGGGGGAAGACAAGGTGTGGCCCAAGAGCGTCGAGGCGCAGTTGCATTCCGGCAACGCCGGCGACTTCTGGAACATCGGCGACTTCGCCATGACCACCGACCCGGCCCGCACCAAGGGCCGCAACACCAAGAAAACCCACGCCGCCGAGCGACCCATCGGCGAGTGGAACGAGTACGAGATCATCGTGAACGGACCAACCATCACCCTCTTCGTCAACGGCGAGCAGGTCAACGAGGCAACCGGCGTTGAAGTGGTGCCCGGCCACATCTGCCTGCAAAGCGAGGGCGCCGAGATCCACTTCAAGAACATCCGCCTGACCCCGCTCAAGTAAAAACTAAGGCGCGGCCTTCAGACCTGACCCCACTTCCCACTTCCCACTTTCCCACTTCCGACTTTCCATGGCCAAACGCCCCCCACCCACCATTTCCAAGGCCACCAAGCAGCGGGACATCAAGACCCTCGCCAAACTGGTCAACCTCTCCGACAGCGTCGCCAAGACGAGCCTGAAGGGCCAACAGCCCATCATCTCCATCCCCACGCGCTCCAAGTCAAACACCATCTGGGACAAGAAGGCCCGGATTCTTCAGATGGGCAGCGCCAAGGCCGAGCGCGAGCTCTTCAACCTCAATCAGGCCAAGCAGTTCATGCAGACCATGCTGCACACCAGCACGATCAAGGACCTGATCGATGCCGGCAAGACCTCCAGCCTCCGCGGCGTCTTCTACAAGGCCAAGCACACCGTCGCGGGCACCAAGGAAAACACCTTCGACACTCAGGATGAGTCCGACCCCATTCTTGAAGACCTTGAGGTCTCGCTCGGCGCTCTGCGCGAAGAGCTCCACATCTTCGCCGACAACCGCGGCACCCTCGTGGGCAACATCACCATCGTTGATCGGGGCGATGAGATCAACGCCCGCAGGCAGGGTTCGGGTGGGTGGGGGATCCCTTCCATCGTGGAACCGGACATCATCCAGTTCAAGAAGTGCGAGGCGGACTTCGTCCTCCACGTCGAGAAGGGGACGGTCTGGAACCGATTCAACGAGGACCGCTTCTGGGAGGAGAACAACTGCATCCTGACGCACGGCGGCGGTCAGCCCCCGCGCGGCGTGCGCCGGCTCCTGCAGCGATTCAGCCAGGAGCTCAAGCTCCCCATCATCTGCCTGCTCGATTGCGACCCGTGGGGCCACTACATCTACAGCGTCATCAAGCAAGGCTCCATTTCGCTTGCGTTTGAGTCGTCGCGACTGGCTATCCCCCAGGCCAAGTTCCTGGGCCTGCGCGCTAAGGACTACACGGCCTGCGACCTGGGCGAGGCGGTGAAGATCGACCTGAGCGACAACGACATCAAGCGGGCCCGCGAAATCCTCGCCTACCCCTGGTTCGAGGGCCACAGGGGATGGCGCAAGGAAATTGAGCTGATGCTCGCCAACGGCTTCAAGATGGAAGTCGAAGCCATGATCAACAAGGGGATCAGTTACGTCAGCGAGACGTACGTGCCCGAGCGCATCAGGGCAAAAGACTGGCTGGACTGAGCCTTCATCACGTGGGAGTACCTCGGTTCATGGGGCCAATCGCTCTTGACGGCGACGGTTTCACTATCGCGGACCCGTAGCGTGGTTCTCTCGTAATCTCGCAGTGCCGGTTCCGAACAAGATCGCCATGCCGGCAGGAGCCTTCGGGTTGGGTGATATCGCCACATCGACCGTCAACGTGCCCGAACTGGCCGCCGCCGTGCCCCGAGCTGAGCGTGTCTACCTCTGGGTCGAGTTCGCCACGGTCTTCTTTGTTCTTCCGACGATGATGCTCTTCCGCAACGGCTTGCTGCCGTTCTTTCCGGTGCTGTTGGGCGCAACGGCGGGGTGCCTGGCGCTGCTCCTGCGCGACCGCACCTTCGACCGCCGCCAACTCTGGATTCCCAGCCGCTCCTGGCGCGAGATCGCGCGGATGCTGGGGCTCTTTTTCGCTGCCGGAGCCGTGCTCGCATTGCTGGTCTATTGGTTTGCTCCCGAACACTGGCTCGGCCTGCCCCGAAACCGACCGATGCTGTGGGCGCTCATCATGGTCGCGTACCCCATCCTCTCGGTGTTTCCGCAGGAGATCATCTGGCGGGCGTTCCTCTTCCATCGGTACCGGGCACTCTTTACCACCCCATGGGCCATGATCCTCGCCAGTGCCGCGGCCTTTGGTTACGTACACATCCTCCTGGAGAATGCCCTGGCGGTCGGCCTGACGCTGGTGGGGGGCCTGCTCTTCGCGTGGACCTACCACCGCACCCGCTCCACGCTGCTGGTCTCCATCGAGCACGCTCTGTACGGATGCCTGATTTTCACGATCGGTATCGGGGCTTACCTCGTGATCAACGCCGGCATGCGCTGACCGACCGGGCTGGTGAGTCCTACCCTGTTGGCCCACAACAGACAGGACCATCTTCATGCCGTCAGCCACCCACACCACGCTTCCCGCCGACTCCAACCAGGCCCTCGGAATCGCCAACTACGCCATCGACTTCATGGCGACGGCCCAGCCCGATGCGGCGGTCCTCCAGAGGACCAATCTCTTTCACACCGATGCCTGCCTCTGCGGCACCTCGGCCATCGCGCTGGGGACCAATGCACCCACGGTACTCCGTGAAGAAGCAGCGCAGTACGCCGCGGTGGGGTCGGGGGTGCCGTGGGCCAAGGGCGCGGTCCGAGCGGGTGTGCCGGTGTACGGGTCGACTCAAGATGTTGCGGTCGAGAAGGCGATTGTGGCCAACTGCGCCGCCGTGCGCGAATGGGACAGCAACGGGACTAACTTCGGGTTCAACCCCCAGCTCGGCCATACTGCCGGAGAGTTTGGGCACAACGACTTTTACCCTGTCGCCGTCGCCGCGGCCCAGTTGGCCGGAAAGGACGGTGCCTTCGCCCTCCGCGGCATGGTCCTGATCGACGAGATCCGCGGCCGCCTCGCCGAGGTCTTCAGCCTCAAGACGTACAAGATCGATCACGTGGTGCACGGGGCGATTGGTTCGGTCGCGGCCTTTGGTGCGATGATGGGCGCGACCCCCGCTCAGATCGAATCCGCCATCGGAATGGTGGTGGCCCACTACATTCCGTTCCGCGCGATCCGCGCCGGCAAGCAACTCTCCGACAGCAAGGGCTCCAGCGCCGCCATCACCACCGAGGCCGCCATCCTCGCGATGAAGCGCTCCATGGCCGGATTCATGGGCCCCCAGGACATCATCCGCAACCGCGAGGCCATCTTCTGCTTCTTCAAGCCCGAAACTCCGAAGGGCAAGTCGCCATTTGACCTGGTCCTCGCGACGTCGGGCAGTGACTTTGCGGTGATGGGCATGCACTTCAAGCTGGGGCTGTACGAGCACCAGTCGGCGGGCGCGCTCCAGGGGCTGATCGACCTGCTGCGAGCCAACCGTCAGCTCATCGAGAACGGTGGAGAGAAGATCGCCAAGATGCTGGTCCGGGCCTACCAGCCCGCCTTCGGCATCATCGGCGACCCCGCCAAGCGCGACCCCAAGACCCGCCAGTCCGCCGACCACTCCATGCTGTACCTGGTGTGCACCATGCTGCGCAAGGCCATCGAGCTCAAGGGCGCGGGGCTGAAAGAGGGCAACGACGCGGCCTGGAAGGCCCTCATGCTCATGCCCGAAGACTTCACACAGGCCGCCATCAACCACCCCCTCACACGGAAGTTGATGGAAAAGATGACCTTCGAGCATGGCGGCCCCGAGTACGACAAGGCCTACCCCGACGGCATCCCAACCTCCATCGTCATCACAGACTCAAACGGCAAAGTCGCTGACAGCGGACGCATCATGTACCCCTCCGGCCACGCGCGGAACACGACGGCGAGCCTGTCCGACATCCTGAACCACAAGTTCGAGCTGATGGGCCGCCTGACCTCCAGCGACGCGAAGCCAATTGTGGCGCGGCTGAGCAACCTGGAAAGCAAGACCGCGAAGGACATCGCCAGCCTGTATGACTTCGCGATCGTTCGCCGGGGCAGCTTCGATTGATTCGGCCATCCGTCGCCCCGAACAAGACCGAGACCTTGTGGCGTTGATCCGAACCGGGCCACTCTCAAATAGGGCCGATAATTGTCTCCATGATCCGAACCGGGTCACCCACAAACCGATACTCCTAACGGGAGGTTGGAATGCTTCACGACTGCCTGCGAGATCCCTGGCTGCCGTTCATTCTCATTGCCAGTTGCCTGTTGGGCACATGGGTAGCTGTAGCGCCGCGCGCAGTACCGGTCAGCACCGTAGCGTTGGAAGTCAATCAGGCTGGGAAGAGGATCTTGGTGGTCCGCTCCGGGTGGCCTTTCTGTTCTCGATCGGCCTCGGTTAACTTTCGCTTCCCAACGAGCCCACTAAACGCTCCGAACACCATGTGCTGCGGGTACGCCTTTTGTGTCGCGGTCAATGAGGGCACTGTCGCCGGTCCCTTGTCCCCGCGGTCCGGCATTGTGAATGTCTTTCCGCAACGCATCCATCCCAAGGGTCTCAGCGCGAACATCGTCGCATTGATAACACTCTTCGCGTTCAGTGGGATTGTGGTCGTGCGAGTGGCCCGCTCGGGCTTCTGGCGAACGCGTCGCGGCTGCCCCACCTGCGGCTACGACACCCGCAACCTTCCCGGCCCCATCTGCCCGGAGTGTGGCAGCGAGCTTGCGCCGCGGACTGATACGATGACCTCGTGACCCAGACCCGCACGCCCGCCGCAGATCCCTGGACGACCCGCCGCCTGCTGGCGTGGATGGCCGATGCATTCACGCGCAAGGAACTGGACTCGCCGCGCCTGCTCTCTGAGATGCTGATGGCCCACGTGGTAGGGTGCGACCGCCTGAAGCTCTACATGGAGCAGGACCGCCCCGCCAGCCCCTTGGAGCGCGAATCCCTGCGTGAACTGGTCGCGCGGGCCCTCAAGCACGAGCCCGTGCAGTACCTCGTGGGCGAGGCGTGGTTCTTCGGCCTGCCCTTCCATGTGGACCCCCGTGTGCTCATCCCCCGCCCCGGCACCGAGACCATGGTCGAGGAAGTGCTCCAGCACCTGCGCGCCCGCCACGGCGCCTCCGCCACCAAGGGCGAGAATGTGATGATTGCCGATGTCTGCACCGGCTCGGGGTGCATCGCGGTGGCCCTGCTCAAAAACCTGCCCGCTGCGCGCGCGGTGGCGACGGACATCAGCCAGGATGCCCTGGAGATCGCGCGGAAGAACGCCGCGCGGCACGGCGTCTCCGATCGCCTCGACCTCCTCGAGGGCGACCTTCTCCAGCCCCTGCTGGATTACCCTGCTTCTCGTGGCGCTGCCACCTTCGACTATCTTCTGAGCAACCCGCCGTACATCCCCGATCATGAATGGGGCGCGGTGGCGCCGAATGTCAAGGCCCACGAACCGCACCTGGCCTTGCGGGGCGGGGTTGATGGCCTGGACTACGTACGACGGGTCATAGCCGAGGGGCCGCGGTTTGTGAAGGACGGCGGGCTGGTGCTGGTTGAAGTCGCCGATTCACACGCGGCCATGGCCCCGACACTTATGACCGATGCGGGACTGGTGGATGTGCGCATCCTCAAGGACTTTGAGGGGTTGCCTCGGGTCGTAGCGGGCAGGCGGCAAGGCCGCTGACCTGGTCTGGCGCATGCGAGCCGACACCGGTTTGCACTGCTGCTCATCGCGCCAGCGTCACCAGGGTTGAACGCTTAGTGCCCCGGCTCCTTCACCGCCCCCGTCAGCGCCTTCCGCACCTCCTCAAGAAGCCGCTCGACCTGGAACGGCTTGAAGAGCACGCTCTGGAGCCCTTCCTGGTGTGCCCGGACGATGGAGTGGTGCGGGTCGTACCCGAAGCCCGTCATGAGGATCACCGGGGCATTCTGCGAGCACCGGCGAGCAGCCGCGAAGATTTCGTAGCCGTTGTGCTCGGGCATGCGGATGTCACTGATGATGAGGTCATAGCAGTTTGGTTCGGCCTGCGTCAAGGCCTTCATGGCCTCGGCACCGTCCTTGCAGATTGTGACCGTGCAGCCGCGGTTGGTCAGCACATCGCCGATGATCCGGCGGATCCGTGGCTCATCATCCGCCACCAGCACCCGCTTGCTAACCAGGGCGGGGTCGATGCTCCGGTCGGCGAGGGCCTGTTCAACCCCCAGGAGCGATGCCGGGCCCGCGGCACACTCGCTCAGTCGCGCACGGATCGACTCGAGGTCTCGCTTGATCCGGTCCAGGTGCGAGGCGGTGTGGGGTTGTGCGCTCGAGGTTTCACCCTGGAGGAGTTCGACCTCATGGGCGATGTCCTGCAGGGGCTCGTTGAGTTCTACGGCAACCCTCCCGCTGATCGTCTGGTTGGTGGCGCTGCGTTCCACCACCAGCAGGTCCAGCATGTGGATGGCAACCGCGATGTACCTCGCGAAGATCTCGCCCAACTGCCGGTCCTCATCGGAAAAAGCCCTTGGCTGAAGGCTCTCGACGTTCATGATTCCGATGACCTTGTCGTGGATGCGGAGCGGGACGGTGAGTGAGCTCTTGGCGCCCTCCACCCCGGGCAGGTACAGGTCGTCCTTTGCGGTATCGTTGCAGGTGTAGCTGCGGCCCGAGGCGGCGACATGTCCGCTGATGCCGTTCCCTTCGAGCGATGGCTTGATGACAAAGGAGTCAAAGTCCGGCGGGAGGCAGTACCCGATTACCAACTCCAGCCGCCCGTTCTTCTCGTCGAGCAGGCGAATCGCGAAGTGGTCAAAGTGCAGCAACTCGCGCGCGAACCGGATGATCTTGGTTTCCAGCAACTTCAACCGCTCGTGGGCGTTGAACCTGCGCACCACGTCGGCGTCGAAGCGCACCAGTTCACTCCCGGCCTGGTCGATCGCGTTGATCTTTCCCTGCAGCCTGCGGGCGGCCGAGACATCGCGGACAACGATGACCAGGCACTCTTCCCATTGGCTCATCCCCGCGCCCAGGGCGGCCAATGTCGACTGTGGCAGGGCGGTCACCGCCACCTCATAGAAGCGGTCCTGATCGACCATGACCGCTTCCAGTCGCGGCTGGGGGAACGTCAGGGCCTCGCCGGGGGCTTTGGCTATCACCGGAAAGTCGCGATCAAACTGCCGACAGGCGGCCGCGATCCGTTCTTTCATTCCGCCGTTCATCTGGCGGACCATGACGTTGGCCCAGATCGCATCGCCCTTTCGGGTGGCTAGCCCGACCCCTTCGCCGATGGCATTCAGCAGAGTGAGTGCCAATGTTCCGACCCAGTGGTCGAAACCACCCTCCAGCGAGGCCCCGTCGGTGGCCGATGTTGAGGCAGGCGCGGCCACTTCCGCGCTCCCAATAGGGTTGGTTTTCGGACTACAACCCATGGTGGTCCATTGCCCAATGCCAGACTCCAGCTGCACCGAAGTGGCAGTTGGGGATTGAGAAGGCCCGAGCGGATGGTGCCCGCCTGAGTCCCTGGAACCCGAGGATCCCTCGCCGTGATCGCTCAACGCTTTCCTCTGCCTCATCCGAACTGCGATCGCCCCCGGTATGGGGGAATCGCTTCTGTTTGTATCCAACTCCGACCTTTCCGGACGACTGTCCGTGATGCCGGGCCGGCCTCCATGCCGAGCAAAAGTGTAGGGGGCACAAGCGCAGTCGCCGAATCTTCTAGGACGTTCGCGGTCGGGGGTAACATCGGCCATGACCCCGTGCATAGTGTGAAATCACAATGGTTTTAGTGGATTCTGTACACAAGTCCTTTGGTGCCGTCGCTGCCGTGCGGGGCATCTCGTTCGAGCTCAAGCCCGGGCAGGTGGCCGGTCTGTTGGGGCCCAACGGGGCCGGCAAGACGACCACGATCCGGATGATCGCGGGGTACCTGCTGCCCGATGCCGGGCGGGTTGTGGTCTCCGGCTATGACACCGTTGCACAGCCGGTGGGGGCCCGCTACAGACTTGGGTACCTGCCCGAATCCACACCGCTGTATGGGGAGATGAAGGTCACTGAGTATCTCGACTACCGCGGGCGGCTGTTCGGCATGCCACGACATGTGCGCAAGCCGGCCATCGAGTTCGCCGTTTCGCGCTGCTGGCTCAAGGAGGTCCGTGCCCGCAAAATCGGCACGCTGAGCAAGGGATTCAAGCAGCGCGTCGGCATGGCCGCGGCGCTGCTGCACAACCCGGCGGTGCTGATCCTGGATGAACCGACCAACGGGCTTGATCCGACGCAGATCCGTGAGACGCGCCAACTCGTGCGCGAGCTCGGCGCCGACCGGACCATGCTCCTGAGCTCGCACATCCTCAGCGAGGTTGAGAAGTTGTGCGACCGTGTCATCGTTGTGTGCGCGGGCAAGGTGCGGGCCGATGGGGCTCCGGCCCAACTGGTCAGGGACCACGGGAACAGCGCGAAGTACATGGTGCAGGCCAAGGGCGGGCGCCCGGGCGACGATGACCGGCTGGTCCGCCTCTGGTCCAACCTCCCCTACGTCCAGGAAGTGGTCCGCACGAACCCGGACAAGCGCGGCGAAGTCACCGAATGGACGAACTGGGTTGTTTCATCCAAGGCCGGCGCTCCCGACCTGCGCGAGTTCATCGCCGCGGCGGCGATGCAGAACGGCACAGTCCTGCGCGAACTGCGCACGGAGGTCATTACGCTCGAACGCGTGTTCCTGCGCCTCATTGAAGAGGCGGAAACACCGGCGAAGCCTGCGCCCGCTGAGCCGCTCAAGGACACCCTGACCCCCAGCGTCGCCCCGCCGACGGGCACCGTGACCCCGGGCCCCGCCGCCGCGAAGCCCGCCGAACCGATCGCGGGAGGTGCGCGATGAGCCGCTTCAGGGGCGTGGGGACCATTGCCGAGCGGGAGCTCTCATCGTACTTCCGTCAGCCGGCGGGATGGCTAATCATCGCGTTCTACCTGTTTCTGATAGGGATCATCTTCTCGATGTTTGTGCTCCAGCCCGGGCAGCCCGCGAGCATGCGGAGTTTCTTCGCATTCTCCGGGTGGCTGCTGCTCCCGGTCGCGCCGGCCATATCCATGCGGCTGATCGCGGAGGAACTGCGTTCGGGGACCATCGAGTCGTTGCTCACATCGCCCATCGGCGGCGCGGCGTTGGTGGTGGGCAAGTTCCTGGGCGCCTGCGGGTTTCTGGCGGCGATGCTCGCCCCGACGATGCTCTACATCGTGCTGCTGGACCGTGTTTCAAGCCCCCGTCCGGACATGGGCCCGTTGGTCTCGGGGTACGTCTGCCTGCTCTTGCTCGGGGTGCTGTACCTCGCCATCGGCGTATTGGCCTCGTCGCTCACCAGCAACTCCACGCTCGCGTTCTTGATGACACTGTTCACGATCCTGGCGCTGCTCTTTGTCAACAACGCCGCCCAGTTTGTGCCGGACTTCCTGAAGCCGGTGGTGTTCTCCCTATCGCTGGTGAACCGTGTAGGTGACTTCGCGAAGGGGATCATCGACACCGCGCACCTCTTCTTTTTCCTCAGTACCTCGGCCTGGTTCCTGTTCCTGGCGGTCAGCGCTGTGGAACTCCGGCGCACACGCTGACCTCACCCACCCCCCAAGCACCATGAACAGACCCGTCCAAGGACAACCCCCGGGGAATCGAACGAGCGGGCGCTCGCGCCGGGCGCGGGCCGTCATGCTCACGGGAGTGACCGTTTCCGCAGTCACCATCGCCCTGGTGCTGGGAATCATCCTCACGCACCGCTTCTCGGCGCGCATCGACGTCACCTCGGCACGCGACCAGAAGCTGGCCCCGCGCACCGAGCAGCTCCTGAGCCAGATCGACCAGCCCTACAGGATCGTGATCGCAGCCGAGATGGAGTCGATCGACGTGCGCTCCCGTCAGCGGCTCAACGACGTGCTCAAAGAAGTCAACCGCTTCAACAGCAAGGTCATGTACCGGGTCATCGACACCGCGTCGGTCAAGGGCATGTCGGAGTACAAGGCGCTGGTCGGCGAGTTGGTCGCGCGCGATGAGCGGCTGATCAGAGATCAGGTCGCCGCCGTCGAACTCGGCGCCGCCGCTTCCAACTCGCTCTCAACCTATCTCAGCGAGACCCTCGCGCCCGCCCTGGCGCAGGTGCAGGAATCCATCCCCCCCAACGACGGGGCCGCCGGGAACAATCGTCAGTACTTTGAGCAAGCCGCGGCCGCGATGAGGCTCCTGTCCCGCGACCTGGCCGCCGCCGCCGGCAGGGCGGGTGATTCCCTCAAGGCCCGCATCGACGACATCCCCGTTCCCGCGACCGACAAGGGCGCCGGCGCGATCATCGATCCGATGACCTCGACCGTCGAGCAGATGACATCGCTGGCGAGGGAACTCGCAAAGTTCGTGAACGGTGCTTCGGCGGGGCCAGCGGGCGATCTGGCCAGGCCTCTCCTAACTGAGGTAGAGCAGCGTCGGGACCAGGCCGCGGTGCTGATGGATTCCATGCGCCGCCTGAGGCGGCTGGACGTGCTGCGGATCGTCGATGTGCTGCGCACGGGGAGCGCCGCCCTGGTCATCGGCCCCCCGGAGGTGGGTCTCAGCGCCATTGACGTTGATGCGCTGATGCCTTCGACCACGTGGCTTGAGGTGAGCAACCGGGGTACGGCCGACCTGAATCGGCGCGTCGAGGAGTTGATCGCGACGTCCATGACTTCGCTCCTCAGCCCGGTTCGGCCAATCGTTGTGATCGTTCATGGCGAGCTGCGCCCGTTCTTCGACAAGGTGCCCTTGTTCACGAAGGTGTCGGAGCGGTTGCAACTGCGCGGGGTCGAAGTGATCGAATGGGCCGCCATGGTGGACGAGGCCCCGCCCAGGCTCGCAGCGCTCAACCCCGACGGCTCGCGACCGGTCGTGTATGCCAGCATCTCGCCCGATTCATCCGCCGCCAGCCCCGGTTCGGGACTCCCTTCGGGTGTAGACCGGGCCCGAAAACTGGGAGAGGTGCTCACAAGGTTGGGCAGCGAAGGCAAGAACCTGTTGGTATCGATCAACCCTTCGGTGTTGCCGACGTACGGTGATGCGGACCCGGCCACGGCGGTCCTGGCTCGCTTCGGAATGGCGGCGGAATCCGGCCGGCCGATCCTCCGTGAAAAGGTCACGGCCCAGGGCCGGTTCATCGAAACCGATCAGACCTTGCAGCCCATCGAGTCGCCGCACCTGGTTTCTGGAGCCGTGCGGGGCCTGCCCACGCGATTCCCGTGGCCGATTTCGCTGGTCGAACGCCCGGGCGACGCGCAGGTTCGTCTCGAGTTTACCAGCCTGTACTCGATCCCGGCCAATACTTCGACGTGGGTCGAGTCGCAGTGGCTGCAACTGTGGCAGACCCCCCGCGAGCAACGGTCGCTCCTCCCCGATGCGCCGGTCTTTGACGATGGACGGGATGGGCGCTGGCCCCAGGGACAGGCGACCGAGAAGCCGCAGCAGTGGGTCACGGCCGCCGCCGTCGAACGGTTTGAGGTGGGACAGGTCACCCAGCGGCTGATCGCCGTTGGCTCCAATAGTTGGTTCATCGATCAGGTGACACAACCGCAGGTGCAGGTCGATGGACGAAACACCATGGCGAACATGGGCAACCTCGAGTTCTTCGAGTCGGCCGTGTATTGGTTATCCCGCAACGACGACCTGATCGCCCAGAGCCCCAGTGCGCAGGCGGTCGCGATCATCCAGCCCATTGAAGATACCGCCCTTTCGCGGATAAGGCTCGCCCTGACGCTGGGTGTGCCCGTGCTGGTGATCATCACGGGCGGGCTATACCGGCTCATTCGTCGATAGCGGGCGGGGTTGACCCAGCAACCGCACCCATCCAGCGGCACGCCGGACCCGTCCTGAAACCGGGCTCGCGGTGCAACAGTGCGGACACGCAAGCGGCGGGTGGGTGGTCAGGACGATCCGTAATCCGCACCCGCGGCACGGGCGTCGCTTGACCCGCTTCAGCGCCTCGCGCAGGCCGCACTCCGGGCACCGTGGATTCTCCGACTCCAGACCCGCCAACTCAACCGGCACGCGCGGCACGGCAACTCCGCCCGTTCCCGCGGCAGTGAAGCGACGAACACCCCCACCAGCACGATCAGGCCCGCCTCCGAGCACAGCAGGAGCTGGAAGAGCACGGGGGGGAAGTCGCTGTGCAGCAGCCGGGTGAGCAGTACATCAAACGACCACAACACGCTGACCCCGAGCACCCCGAGCACCACCGCCGCGAACCCCCCCCATCGGCGACGCCAGCGGTAGCAGGCGTACCAGACAAGTCCGGCGAAGAGTGGGAAGATGATCACTCGGAACTCCCGGCCCGCAGGGCCCCGCGGCCATTGTATGAACGGCCGCAGCATTCAGAGAATGATCTTGCGGATTGGGGTCGGCCGACCGCATCGAAGGCTCCGGGGTGATTGGCGGCGGTTCCTACACTCGCTCCCATGTGGAGAGTGCACAAGCGGAGGTTGGCGGCGGTGGTCTGGATCGGCGCGGCGGGGCTCATCGGGTGCACGACCACGGAGCCTGTCGCCCGGGTGCCGGCGTTGACGGTGGTGGCAGACCGATCCGAGGACATGCGTTCGCGGGTTTTGGCAGTCAGCGAAGCCCGCGCCGAGGCGGGGGACGACGCGGAGATGCTCGGGGCGACCCAGCGTGTGTTCCGGGACATCGCGTGGACCCAGGGGGAGCCGCCGCGTCTACGGGTCGCGGTCCTGCACTCGATGATGAACGACCCCGATGCGGGGGTGGTGCGGGAAGCGCGCGAGACGGCGAAACTGTTGTTGCCGCGCGAGCAGGCGCGGGAAGTGGTGGCGTATCTCAGCGGGGTCGCGGCGGACCGGGGGTGGGACGAGTTCGTGCCCGCTCTGATCCGGAGCTATGCGCGTTCCATGGCGGGGGTGGATGACGCGCAGCGCTGGGAGCGGGTGGCGATCACAAGGTTGGCGCCGGGGAAGCCGGTCGAACAGACGGTATTTGAAGTGTTCCTGCGGCCCCCGGCGATGGCGTCGACATACGGGATTGACTGGGAACAGCGGTGCCGCGCCGATGCGTGGGACCTGCTGGCGCGGATCGACCAGGATGGTGCGACCAGGATGAAACTGATGGCGCAGGCTGGCGATGGCGCACAAGGGACCTCGGGGGACGAGGCCGTCGCGTTGATCCGCAGGTGCGTGCGCGAACTGCATGCCATTCCATTAACTGGCGAAGAGTTGCGGTGGGTCACGTCGCTTGCGGAAGGCGCGGATGTGAAGAACGCCCGGTGGTGGGCGGAGGCCGCCAGCGCTATCGCGGGGCTGACGGATAAGGGGCCGCTCTCCGTGCGGCACGCGGAGGCGATCCGATGGGCGTCGCAGGCACAGCCGGCATGGTTGCTGGCATCACGGGAAGACCTGCTCGGCGAGTTGCGTGGACTGCTCAAGGGGAAGGACCACAACGCCCGCAGCGCGGAGGCAAGGGAGTACCGGGTCGCTGACTCGCTCTCCGCGTGGGAGTCAAAGCTGCGGTGGGGAGACGTCTTGACGATGCTGGTTGTATTGCGGGCGCTGCCCGATGTCGGGCCGGTCTTGGCGGCGCAGGCCCAAATGGACCGAAAGGACACCTCTACGGAGTACGGAGGGGTGCTGACGCAGCGAGAGGGCGTTAGTGAAAAAGTGTGGGTGGCGACGCTGTATCCGCCGCGCCCCGGACAGCGACAGGGTGACCAACGGTTTATCGCCTCTGACGACATGGTGAAGGCCAGCGACCGTGCCCTGGCTCATTACCACTTTCATGCACAGAGAGTCAGGAACTCCGAGTACGCAGGGCCGAGCCCAGGTGACTTGGCCTACGCCGCGCGGTCGGGGAGAGCCTGTCTGGTGCTCACCTCAATCGGGGATGGTGTTTTGGGTGTCGACTACTATCAACCGGATGGAGTGGTCGTTGATCTGGGGTCCATGGCGGTTGGCTTTCAGCCATAAGGCCCGTGCAATACGGGACCTGCTCGGGCGTTCTGGCTGTGCCGCACGGTGAGAATCCGTACACTGATCCGTTCAAGTTCTGGACTCGACGAATGAGCAGGGCCAAAACGCCCTGGGGAGTGTTGCACGTGAAGACTCAAGCTCTGCGCCCAATGGGTTTGCTGAGGATGGCGGCGGTCTCGGCCGCTGCTGTTGCGATTCTTTCCGTCTGCACCCAGGCCCAGCCTCGCCAGCGTGGAGATGGCGGGCAGGGTGGTGGGGGCCCCGGGGGGGGCGGCGGTCCGGGCGGCATGCGAGAGATGATGCTGCCGGTGATCACGACCCGGCAGATGGAGAAGTACTCCGGGATGCTGGGGTTGTCGCCCGAGCAGAAGGAGGCGGCGGACGCGTTGTTCGAAGGGTACGCGGAACAGGCCCGCAACCTCCAGGAGCAGGTGCGGACGAAGATGGAGGCCGTGCGTGAGGAGTTTCGAGACACCCAGGACCCGACGGTCTTCACTAAGATGCGGGAGTCGATGACGGAGGCGCGGGATGCACGCAAGAAGTTGGATGAGGGCTTTGCGAACGACGTCAAGGCGGTGCTGACCCCTGAGCAAACGGAGAAGTGGCCGGCGGTAGAGCGTGCGCAGCGGCGAGAGTTGACGCTGCGGCGAGGCTTCTTGAGCGGCGAGCGGGTGGACCTGGTTGAGCTGACTCAGGAGGAAGTACCCGAAGAGGCGCGGGCCGCCGTCGCGCCGGTGATCGAGCAGTACGAGGTCGACATGGACCGCGAACTGGTGCGCCGCAACGAGGCGTATGAGAAGGGCTTTGAGAAGTTGGGCGAGATGCGTCAGGGCGGCGACATGGAGGGTGCTCAGGCGGTGATCGAGCAGGGACGCGAGGCAGGTGCCCGGGTGCGGGACCTGAATCGCCGCTATGCGCGCCAGATTGCTGGCATGCTGCCGGACGAGGCGAAGTCCCAGTTCGAGTTGGCCTTCAAGCGGGGCAGTTTTCCGGAGGTCTACCGGCCCTCGCAGGCGTCACGCCAGATGGCTGCGGCGACGGCATTCGAGGATCTGACAGATACCCAGAAAGACGGCGTGGCATCGCTGAATACCGCGTATCAGCGCTCGGCGGAAGCACTCAATGAGAAGTTGGCGGGGGTCATCGAAGAGAACGAAATGAAGGTGACGCTGGAGACGATGTTCCGAAGGGGCGAGCAGGAAGGGCCTCTGGCGGACCTTCGGCGTGAGCGAAGGGACCTGGACCGGACCACGACAGAATCCCTTCGGAAGTTGCTTACTCCGGAGCAGCAGGAGCGACTTCCCAACCCCGAGCGCGGCGGCGATGGTGCTCCGGGCGAGCGGCGGATGCGGCGCGGGAATGGCGCCCCGGACCCTACCTGACTGGGCGTGACGGGCGGGGCTGGTCTGCGCATCTTGTCTGTGGTGGGACGGGCCATCGGCCCGTGAGTTCAGTATTGGGTCAACCACCAACGGGAGTTCACGCATGAGGTCGAGCGCATGTCGGGTGTCCGGGGTGTTCCTCTGGTGCATGGTGCTGGGCGCTGGCGCTGCGACAGGGCTCACCCCGACGGCGCAGGCCCAGATCCGGATCGAAGCCCGCGGCATGGGCGGGGGCCCCGGCGAGGCGGGGATGGTGAGCAAGCGGAGCGTGGAGAAGTACGCGGACACTCTGAATCTCAGCAAAGAACAGGCGGAGACCGCGGCGACGATCCACGAGGGCTACGCGGCCGCGTATGGAGAGGTACGCAAAATGCGGCGAGCCGCCATGGAAGAGGTGCGGCGAGCTTCGGAAGACACGGGCGATCACTCTGTGTTCATGGAGAAGATGCCCAAGATCGAGCGGGAGTTTCAGGAAAAGACGGGGAAGCTCGAGAAGGAGTTCTTCAACGACCTTCAGTCCGTGCTCGACAGCGGGCAGCAGGACCGTTGGGTACGTGTTGAACGGATGCGGCGGCGTGAGGTCGGGATGCGTGGCGGGGCGATCAGTGGGGAAGGCGTTGACCTCGTGGAGGTCGTGGGCAACCTCAAGCTGGAGGAGCCGGCGACGAGCGTGATCGCCACGCCGCTGGAAGAATACGAGGCGGAAGTTGATCGGCATCTGCAATCCCGTGATCGCCTGAAAGATGAGGCCCCGGCCTTCGAGCCTGGGAAGGGGATTGACATCGAAGCGCTGCAGAAGGCGATGGCGGAATCCAGGGAGGCGGGGCTGAAGATCAAGGATGTGAACGAGCGGCATGCTCGGAAGATCGAGGGGCTGCTGCCGGAGGACAAGCGCGGGGCGTTTCGTGATGCGGTGAAGCGTCGGAGTTTCCCGCGCGTGTACAAACCCTCGCGAGCATCGAAGGATATTGAGGCGGCACTCAAGATGGACGACCTTGACGCCGGGCAACGGGCAGCGTTGGAAGGGCTTCGGGAGTCGTACGAGCGGGACCTGGCGGGTGCCAACGACGCTTGGGCCGCGGCACAGGAGGAATCGGAGAAGACGGGGAGCAGCGGGGCGATCGCCGGGGGTTCGGGGGGCATGATGATGTTGAACATGGGGGAAGAGCCGCCCGCGCTGGTCGAGGCACGCAAAGCCCGCAGGGAACTCGACGACAAGGCCAACGAACGCATCAAGTCCGTGCTGACCGAAGCACAAAAGTCGCGGCTCCCGAAGGGACGGGGTCAGGATGAGGACGAGGGCGGCATGGAGGGCGACTTTCACACGGTGGACACCATCATGATCCGCGGCGGCGGATGACAGTGCGTGCGGACGGGGATTGCTCACGGTGCGGTGTGGTCCTTGGTGGGGCATTCGCGGCCGCCTTCGCTTGGAGAGGGGCGGCCGCGGTTGCTTTGGCCCCCAGGGATTCGGTGCCAATCCGTGCCGGCGGTCGGCGCGGGTTTATACTTGACTGGAACCGAGTTTGGATTGGCGTTCTTTGGGGGTGGTCCATGCTCAACCGCATCATGAACACCGCCGTGCGGGGATTGGCGATTGTGGTCGCGATGGTGTGCGTGCTTGGCGCTGCGCCGGCGATGGCGCAGTTCGGCATGGGGGGGCCCGGCGAGGGCATGATGAACCTCACGCTGACCCGCCGGGGCGTTGAGGCATACGCGAAGATCCTCGGGCTGGATGATGAGCAAACGGATGTTGCACTGACGCTCCTTGAGGGCCACCAGACTGCCCACAAGACGATGATGAAGGAAGTGCAACTGGCGATGCAGGGCATCCAGGAGCGGGTCCAGGAGACGGGCGATCCTTCGGTGTTCCAGAAGGAACTCCCGCGAATGACGAGGGAGTTCACCGAGAAGTCAGAGTCGCTCGAAAAGGGTTTTTTCGACGACTTGCGGGCGGTCGCCAGCGAGGCTCAACTGGCGAACTGGGCAGGGGTTGAGCGGCATCGTCGCCGCGAGACCGGCCTTCGCTTCGGGTTTGTGAGCGGGCAGGCGGTAGACCTCATCGCGGTGGTTGAACGGTCCCGGGCCAGGCCGGAGAACCCGCAGGTGTTTGACGAACTGTTGGGCCAGTACGAGATGGAAATGGACAAGGACATCCTGGTCATCGAGAAGATGGGCAAGGATGCACAGAAGGACATGGTCGACTCGGGCGCGATGTTCGATATGACCAAGATACAGAAGATGATGAGGGAGTTTTACGGATCGGCGGCGCGCCTGCGCGACACGAACCGCGACTATGCACGCCGGCTGATGCCGCTGATGGATGCGGAGCACCGCGAGGCCTTTGACGCGGAGGTGAAAAGGAGGAGTTTCCCTCGCATCTACAAGGTCTCCCACACCGCCAAGGTACTTGGGGCCGCGCTCGCCTTTGACGATCTGGATGCCACCCAGCGCGAGGCCCTGACGACGCTGGCGGCCGCGTACGGTCGGGACGCCGCGGTAGCCAACGAGAAGTGGGCCAAGGCGACGGAGGAGCGGGAGGCCGAGGCGGGCGGGACCATCATGGTCATGATGGAGGGAATGATGGGGGGCGGGAAGGGCAACGACGTTGTAAGTGAGGCTCGCAGCGCCCGGAAGGACATCGATTCTAAGGCCAAGGACAAACTGCTGGCGGTCCTCCGGGAGGACCAGCGGGCGAGGCTGCCGCAGGCCGAGCCGGACCCGCAGAATCCGTGGGTCGACTTCATGCCCAACGAGGACGATGACGACGAAGCCGGGGACATCAAGTGACGGTGGACTCCGGCTCGCGCCGGGTGCGTGTGGTGGGGGCTAACAGCCAATGACGGCGACCGCGTCCAACTCAATGAGGGAACCAGTCAACCAAACTCACGGCGCAGGCGAGGGGTCGGCAGTGAATGCCGCGGAAGGGCAGGGTGCGCGTCCGGTGCTGCAGCAAAAGCCGGAAGTGAACCCCGACGCCGCGGCGCTCCTGCCCGCGGACCAGGCGGTCCGGCTTCGCGCCATTCCCTACGGGTTTGATGGCCGGAGGCTGCTGGTGGCGATGATCGACCCGGCCGATCTGGTCGGGGCGGATGAGGTATCCGTCACGGCCGGGCGGGCGGTGACGCGGGTGGGTATTGCCCGCGAGGCGTTTACAGAGTTGCTGCGCGAGGTGCACGGGACGACGGCCGCGCAGATGGCGGCGCGCCTGGGCGGGGACAACGGCGACAGCAGCGACGACATGGTGAGCAACCTCGAGGCAATCGAGGCCGATGACCTGCACCGCATGGCGGAGCAACCTTCGCTCATCAACCTGGTGAACCTGATCGTGCTGGAGGCGATCCGCGAGCGCGCGAGTGATGTTCACGTTGAACCATTTGAGCGCAAACTGAGTGTGAAGTACCGAGTAGACGGGGTCCTGGTGGAGCGAGAGCCGCCCCCCAAGCAGCTCCAGCCGGCCATCACCAGCCGCATCAAGATCATGGCGGGGATGAACATCGCCGAGCGGTATGCGCCGCAGGATGGGCACATCTCTCTCCGCTTTGAAGGGCGGAAGATCGACATCCGCGTATCGACGGTGCCGACGCTGTACGGCGAGAGCGTAGTGATGCGAATCCTTGACAAGGAATCCATCACGCTGGACCTGACAACGCTGGGGATGCGCGAGCCCGACCGGGCGTCGATGCAGAAGCTCATCGACCTTCCGCACGGGATGGTGCTGGTCACGGGACCGACGGGGTCGGGAAAGACCACGACCCTGTACGCGGCGCTCTCGAAGCTGTACGACCCGACACTCAAGATCATCACGATCGAGGACCCGGTCGAGTATGAGTTGACGGGTGTGAACCAGATCCCGGTCAACCCCAAGCGAGGGCTGACGTTCGCCGATGGGCTGCGGTCGATCCTGCGCCAGGACCCGGATGTGATCATGGTCGGCGAGATCCGCGACGGAGAGACGGCCGAGATTTCCGTGCGGGCCGCCCTGACGGGCCACCTGATCTTCTCGACGCTGCACACCAACAACGCCGTGAGCGCGGTGGGGCGGCTGCTGGACATGGGTGTTGAGCCGTTCCTGCTCTCGAGCGTTTTGGAGGGTGTGATCGCCCAGCGCCTGGGGCGGCGCGTCTGCGCGGAGTGCCGCGCCCCCATGCCCGTGCCGGAAGAACTCAGGCACCGGCTGGCGGAGGGCGAACTGGCGATGTTCGAGCGCGGCATGTGTTACCGCGGGGCGGGCTGCGAGAAGTGCAATGGGATCGGCATGCGGGGCCGGCTTGGCTTCTTTGAGGTGGTGCTGACCACGCCCGCCATGCGCCAGGGGATTTCGCGCCGGCAGAGTGCGCAGGACCTGGCCAAGACTGTGTTGGGCGGGTTTGTGACGATGCGGCGGGACGGGATCATGAAGGCGGCGCAGGGGATCACGACCATCGAGGAAGTGCTGCGCGCCACCCAGGACGCGGAAGAGGCGGAAGCCTGAATGGCAACCTTCGCCTACCGGACATTGTCAAAGAAGGCGGCGGTCGGCTTTGGCGGCGCAGCGACCATCGAGGCCCCGGACCGCGCATCGGCGGTGCGGGAACTGGTCCGGCGTGGCGAGTCCCCGGCGTCGATTGAGCAAGTAGCGTCGAATGGCGCGTTGCGGAGGGGCGATGGGGCGGCGGATCGCGCAGCGCGGGCGGGTGTTTTTTCGCGCCGGGTGATGTCGCTTTCGGAGATGTCGTCGCTCATCAGGGAACTCGCAACCGCGTTGCAGGCGGGACTGCCGCTGGTGCAGTCGCTCAAGACGATCGCCAAGCAGGGGCGGACCGTGCGGCAGAAGGCGATGCTGGACCAGGTGATCGGCCAGGTTGAGCACGGGAAGAGCCTGGCGGATGCAATGGCGTCGTGGGGGCCGCCCTTCGGCGACCTGACGGTGAATCTGACGCGGGCGGGGGACATGTCCGGGCGGCTGCCGGAGGTGTTGGCGCAAGCGGCTGAACTGCTCGACCGGGACGTGAAACTTCGGCGCTCGATCCTGAGCGCCACGCTGTACCCGATGATCCTGGGCGTGCTGGTTGTTGCGGCCATCATCGTGGTGGTGACCTTTATCGTGCCGCAACTGCTCAAGCAGTTTGTCGGACAGGCGGCGCACCTGCCGTGGCCCACTCAGGTAGTGCAGGGCGTCGCGGACTTCTTCGCGGGCTATTGGTGGCTGATCCTCCCGTCGATCGCGGGGGGTGTGTACCTGCTTCGGCGGGTGTACGCATCACCGGCGGGGCGGCTTTGGATTGATATGCGCCTGCTCAAAGTCCCGCTGCTGGGCCGGCTGCTCCAGGATGTGGCCGTAGCCCGCTTTACACGAACGCTGGGCACGCTCACGGCGGCGGGAATTCCGGTGTTGACCGCCCTGCGTGTGACGAAAGGGACGCTCGGCAACAAGGCGATGGAACGGGTGATCGAAGAAGTGGCGGAACGGGTTGCGGCAGGCAGGACGATCGCGGAGGTCATGGAGAACAGCAGCTACTTCCCGCCGATGCTGGTGCAGATCGTAAACCTTGGCGAGCGTTCTGGGCGGCTGGACGAACTGTTGGGGCAGGCGGCCAAGGCGTTTGAGGATCGCACGGAGATGAGCGTGAAACTGTTTACGACGGCGCTCCCGCCGATCCTGGTGGTGATCCTGGCGGGGGTCGTCGGGTTTGTGGTGCTGGCGATCATGATGGCGCTGCTGGAGTTCCAGAACAGCGTTGCGGCGTATTGAATCGGTAAGTCGCCCGATGGTTCGGGCGGGAGGCGCGGGATGATGACTCAGGGTGTATTCGATATGACACGGACTTCAGCGCGGGGACGGGCGGGGCATCGGGGAACGCGCGGGCGTGGCTTCACGATCATCGAGGTGATCGTAATTGTCGTCATCCTGGGGGTAATCGCGGCGGTGATTGCCCCGCGCCTGCTCAGCCGCGTGGGCCAGAGCAAGCAGGCGGTGGCGGCGAGCAACGCGGCGTCGCTTTCGACGGCGATGAAGTTGTTCGCGGCCGACAACGGGATGCCCGAGGCTGGGTCTTCGATCCGGGTCCTGTGGGAGCGGCCCAGCAATGTCGAGGAGGCGGCGTGGCGCGGGCCGTACGTCGACTCGACCGATGCGCTGCTGGACCCCTGGGGGAACGAGTTTCAACTCGTGATCCCCGGCCAATGGAATGTGGACTTTGACATCGTGAGCAGGGGCAAGGATGGTCAGGACGGCGGCGACGGCGAGAACGCCGACATTGTGAACGGGAAGAAGTGATTCACCAGGGACGCTACCAGGTTGACAGGCGGCGGCGATCCCTTCCGGGGCCCGCCGGCTTCACCATGGTTGAGCTCATCGTGGTGGTGATCATTCTGGCGGTTCTGGCGGCGGCGATGGCGCCCCGCCTCGCGGTCTTCGGCGGGCGGCGAGTGCGGGCGAGCGCGGAAGCCGCGGCAGAGTTGCTTTCTGTGGCGGCGAGGCGCGATGCGCTCACCAGCCAGCGGGTCGCGCTGGACTTTGATGCAGAGGCGGGGTGGCTGCGGCTGTTGACGTACGCCGCGCCGGCCGAGGGCATTGGCCGGGGCGTCTGGCAGGAAGACGTGCTGGCGCCGCGGGTCGAACTTGGTGACACTGAACTGGTGCGGGTCTTGGCCGATTCAGTCGAGTTGACTCCCAGGCAGTGGAGGATTGAGTTTCCCCAGGGCGGGCGCAGGCCGGAGGTTTTCATGGTGCTGGCCGACCCTGCTCGGCGGGAGTTCTGGCAGGTTGGACTGCCTACAGGCCTGGCCACGGCAGCGGCACGCCCCGGACAGGTGCCTCAACCATCTGAAGGCGGCGTCGCCATCGACCTTGATGCGACCGGCAAGGAGGATGAGCCGTGGTGAAGGGGCGGTTGCAAGCCCGGACCCGGGCCGGCGTTGTGCTGGTGGACATCATCGTGGCCACGGTGCTGCTTGGGGCTGCGCTGGCGGTGCTGATCGGGATGACCGGGCGGGCGATGTCTGCACAGAAGTCGGGGGAGCAACTCCAGGTGGCGGCAATGCTCCTGGATGAGCAACTGAACCTTGTCTTGGCGCGGGGGCCGGATAACTACGCATCGCGATTCGAGGTAGCGGGGGTGTGCGCGGCTCCGTACGAAGAGTTTCGCTACCGGATTGACTTCACGGGGGGAGAGGCGGGGGAGGCGTACCGCGTGGTGGCAACTGTGGTGTGGAACCGGACGGGCCGGGAAGAGTCGGCGTCGGTCGAGACGATGATCGCGCCGCGCCTGGGTGAAGAGCCAGATCCGGATCGCCAGCCGGTTGAACCCGTGGAGAGGTACTAGTGAAACGTGGATGCTCAAACTTGAGTGGAAAGATGCAGGCAGGGATGCTTGCACCACAAAGGGGGGGGTTCACGCTTGTTGAGTTGATCGTGGCGGCGGTGGTGGGGGTGCTGATCGCCGGAGCGACGGCGACGGCCATTTCCCAGTTGTTGCGGGCGAGGGCTGCTTCCGCCGCGCACCAGCAAGCCTTTGCACGGGCGGAGGCTGGCGCTGCGCGCATGGCCCTGGATGTCACCAACAGCGTTCGGAACATCGAGCCGTACTTTCAGAGGGTGGCGATCGTGAACGGAGGGCTGCCGGGGCAGGAGCGCGATGAGTTGCTGGTGCTGATGCGGTCTCTGCGGCCGCTGCGCGGCATTGAGGGGAGCCCCGAGGGAGATGAGTACGAGGCCCAGTACCGGGTCGTTTCCACGCAGGGAACACCGGCGTTGTGGCGGCGGGTGGATGCTGCCCACGACCTGGCATTAGACGGGGGTGGCATTGCAACGGCCACGGTGAGCAGCGTCGCGGCCCTGTCCCTTGAGGCGACGGATGGGATCGACTGGTTTGAGGAGTGGGATTCGGATTCGGACGGCATGCCTCACGCTGTGCGGATCGTGGTGGTGGGGCAGTCTGATGACGGGCGTGTGAAGGCCACGGCCCGCCGGGTCGTGGCTCTTGACCGGGTGCCGATTCTGCCGGAGGAGTTGCAGGTAGAAAGTGAAGAGGAAGAGCCCGAGCCGGGAACATCAGGGGGGGCGCCGTGATGAAGGGCTTGCCACCGATGAGAGTGCCGGCGCAAAGGCGGGGGTTTGCCACGCTTCTGGTGTTCGGGGTTATCGTCGTGGCGGCGGTCGTGATTAGTTTGTTGCAGTCGACGGCGTTTTCCCAAGCCGCGGCGGGCCGGGAAGCGCTGGCACGCCTCCGGGCGCAGTGGGCGGCGCGGGCGGGGGTTGAGGCGATGGTGGCGCGCCTGGAGTTTGAGACGGAAAACCCGGATACATCGGATGCGTTCAAGGCATTGGAAGAAATGTCCAGCGCCGCAGAAGGGGTGCTCGTGGGGGCCAGTTTCCGCGTGTCGACCTTTGAGCGTGATGCGGAAGTCTCCGGCCCCGCAGATGCGCACGCGAAGCTCAATATCAATCGGTTGACGCGCGATCAGTTGCTGCTGCTGGAGCCGCTGATGACGGAGGACGTCGCCGATTCCATCCTTGACTGGATCGACCCAGATGAAGACACGCGCGAACTTGGAGCGGAAGTGGGCTACTACCAGAGCCTGCCCGGGGGGTATGAGCCGCGCAACGCGCCTATGAGTTCCATCGTGGAGCTTGAACTGGTCGCCGGGGTGGACCCTGAGGATGTGCGCGGCGAAGACTGGAATCTCAATGGCCTGCTCGAGGCCAACGAGGATGATGGGGATGAGTCGTGGCCGGCTGATAACGCCGATGGGGTGTTGGACGCGGGATGGTCGGCCGTGCTGACGGCCTCGAGCGTCGAGGGCTCGCTCGCGGCCTCCGGTGAGGAGCGACTGGACCTTACGCTGGCCACCGAGGCTGAGATCATGGATCGGACCACCGTGACCCGTGACCAGGCGACGGCGATCATCGGGTACCTTGACGGCGCGGCGAACGCGAGCCTGGGGGACTTCATCAGGCGTGACCTATCGCAGCTTGCACCCTCCGGAGGCCAAGGCCAGCCGGCAGCACGGGTTGAAAACCTGACGCCCGAGCAGGTGGGGCTCATCCTGGATGAGTGCTCCGTCGGCACGGCGGCGGTGGGGGCATTGCTGCCGGGAAAGCTCAACATCAACACGTGTGCCGCGGAAACCCTGGAGTTTCTCCCGGAGATCGACGCGGCGGTGGCGGATGCGATCGTTGCGGACCGGGAGGGACGGGCCGAGGGGTATACATCGATCGTGCAACTGCAGGAGGTTGCGGGGATGGGGCGGCGGCAGCTTGCGAATATCTATGAGTTGTTGTGCGTCCGTTCGAGCGTGTACGTTGTGACCTCTCGCGGAAGGGATGCACGGACGGGGCTGGAAGTTGAGATGATGGCAACACTCGACAGGTCGAGGCTGCCGGTGGTGCTGACGGAGGTGCTGGTGCGATGAAGCGCAGTGGATCCCCAGGCTTGAACGGAACCCACAGCGCGCCGGTGCTGGCGGGGCTGCACCGCCAGGGGAGTTCCTGGCGGGTCATCATCGCGCGCCGGGCAGCGCAATGGGAAGTGATCGAGAGTCGGGAGACCGATCCGGCGGGGATGACGGCGCTCCTGAGTCAACACTCGGTGAGCCGGGTTATTCACGTGATCCCAGGGCAAGAGACGGTGTGCCGGTGTCTTCCGTTGCCAATGGGGGATGATGATCAGGTCATTGGCGCACTTTCGCTGCTGGCCGAGGCGGAGTTGCCGGCATCTCTGCCGCCCCACCGGCGTGCGGCGGGCTTCTTGAGCGGTGATGTTCGCGGCGACATGGGCACCGCGCTCCTGACCGGTTGGATGGGTGGAACGCAAGAGGCGAAGTTGGCTGGCGTTTCGGAGGGGTGGACCACCGTAGTGGCCGCACTTTCCGCGCTGAAGGGAGATGCGGGGCGTGCGGCGGTGTACGCAGATTCCGTCGAAGGAGTGATTACCGCTCTGGTCTCAGGACCGCAGCGCACGGCTGCGCGGGTGCTGATTGAGCAGAACGAATCGCGGGGCGCCTGGGCCTCGGCGGTGCAGGGCGCGGCGGCAGAAACGGGAGAACTGGCGGGAGTGGGCGCGGGCCCGATGGCGATTGCCGCGGCCATTCAGCGGAACCCGGACAAAAAACTGCACCTGGAGCCGGCGTCGGTCGCCGCGTTGCGGTCTCAGGTATTGGGCGTTCGCGAAGAGTCGGCGTGGCTGGACAGTTATGGCCTTGCCCTGGGGGCGCTACTGGTGGCCGGGTCGGTCCGCCGGAGTGAGCGATCGCTCGCTGAGATGACCGTTTCGGCGCGTGTCGAAGAGCGGACCCCGGTTCAATCGGTCACGGCGTGGCTGGGCGATCCGCGCAAGGCGTGGGGGGTGCTGGCGGCCGCGTGCATCCTGATGCTGCTGGGGCCCCTTGGGTTGTCCTGGGGTCGGCTGGCATTGTTGGATTCTCGGACAGCCAGGCTGGCGGAGATGCGGGTAGGGCGGGAGGCCATGGAGCGGTCCGCGGCCATGTATTCGCAGCTTGAGCGCAGCCGATGGCCCATGACCAAACTGCTCGCGGATGTCTCGGGCGCGACGCCCGTGGGCATAACAGTGACCAACCTGCGGCTCTCTCCCGAGCAAGGGCTGGCGATCCAAGGGACGGCCGATGCAGCGGATCTGGTCAACACACTGCAGGCCAACCTGAACAAGACGCGCCTGTTCAGCAATATCAAGATCAACCGGGTGGAGAGCAAGTCCCAGTCGTTGGCCGAGTTTGATGTAACGGCCGATGTGACCCAGCCACACGCGCCGTCAAAGCCGGTCGAAGACTTTGCCGCCAGGACGTTGGCGCAGCGGATGTACGGAGAGGGGGCTTCCAACACTTCGATGCCGGTGGCACGGACCGATGAAGGGTCGGGCTCCCGGAGGCGAGTTGAGCGGGGCGGATCGGAACGGCCAACGGCTGAGCGCGCCAACGGTGGTGAACAAGCCGACTCCCGACCCAGCGAAGCGGGGAGCAGGCGGCCGAGCAGCATGCCCGAGGCGGTGCCGCCTCCGGTATCAGACGAAGACATCGCCAAGATGGACCGCAGCGCCGCGATGAAAGGGTGGACGAACAGAAAGTCGTACATCCAGAAGAACCCTGGGTTGGACGCCGCGACCAAGCAGCGGCTCGAGGATGAGGTCACGAAGATGCGGGCGCGGCAGCAGGCCGCGGGGAGCGGCGGATGAGCATCGCAGCAAAGATCGCATCACTCCCGCGTGCGGCCCGGTGGGGTCTGGGCGCTGTCGTCCTTTTCGGGGCATACTTCGGGGTGGCAGAACCCGTGCTCGATGAGATCAACCGCGTCAACGGGCAGGCCGATGTGAAGGCGGCGGTGTTGGCGTCGTATGAATCGGCGGATGGGGCGATGGGTGCTGCGGCACAAACGACGGGGTTGGGCCTGCGCCGGTTTGGCCAGGTTGAGTTCCCCGGTGATCCTGAGTCGCGTCCGGTGGCCTTCAATCAGGCCGTCGACCAGGTGCTTAAGAAGCATGGGATCAGTGGGCAGACGAGCACTTCACGGGTAGCGCCGCTGGGTTCCGGGCCGCTGACCGCCAATGTTGGGGCGGAGTTCCGGATCGACCGGCTCATGAAGGACATTCAGTTTCAGGCCGAGCCCGAGGCGGTGGCAGCGGTGATAGCGGACCTTGAGCGCACGCCGGAAGTGGCGACGGTGTCACGGGTGCAGGTCCGGCAGGTTGAATCCAGGGATCAGGGCGGGCGGCAAGTGCGGGCAACGATCGGCGTTGAGGCATGGTTGCTCACGCGGAAGGCACGGGGGTAAGGGCACAATGGCCGGCATGGAAGACATCCGGGGCGCGTACACCGGCCTGGGCACGGCCGGCAGAGTCGCGGCAGTCGCTGCGGTGGTCGCGGTGGTGGCATGCGCTGTGTCAGCCGTGGGACTTGGCGTAGCGCTCCTGGGACCGTCTCCAGGATTGGCGGCGAACCAGACCCAGGCCAAAGAGCAGGCGGAGCAGCACGCCGCGGCGTTTGATAAGTATGTATCCCAGATTGACGGGCGCTCGCTGTTCTTCATCCCCGCGCCACCGGCCGCGCTACCTCCCGTTGCGGAGGCTCGCGACGACACACCCCGCGATGAGCCGGCACCGGCGCGGTACGGTGGGCCGGCGGTGGTCGCCATGGTGAATGGGTCGGTCTGGTTTGAGAATGGCCGCCGGATTTCTCCTGGGGATGAATCGGACGGTGACATCGAAGTGATCCGCGTCGAAGCCCCGTGGCGTACCGTGCTGAAGTGGAAAGGCGTTGAGTTCACCGTCAAACTCTTCGAGCCCGACAGCCTGATCGGCAAGGCCCGCGAGCCGGGCGAGGCGATCGTCGTCGCTGACTTCGGCCCCGGTTCACCAACGCCCCGACCGGACGCTGCCAAGCCAAAGTCGGATGCCGTGGTGACCAGGCCCGGGCCGCCCGGAACGCCCGGGGCACCACCCACGGATCCTGGCATTGCACCGGAGAGTGCGCCGACCAGCCCTGGGGCTCCGCCAACTCCGCCGGCGGATCCGGGAACGCCCGACCCTGCGCCCGCGGAGCCGCCTCAACCTCAGGATGACTCGCCGACAGAGCCTGAGCAGGCTCCCCAGCCACCCACTGAAACCACACCACCACAACCGAGCGGCGCGGCCGCAGAGCAGGATGCAAGCCGATGAGAAGTGCAGCGGGGCAATCAGGCACGGTCATGAAGCGGTTGTTGGCGGCTGCCTTGCTGGCGTGCGCCGGGCAAGCGGCGGCGCTGCAACCGGCGGGCGAAGGTGGCGTGGAGCCGCCCGTCGACGCGGCCGGCGAAGCACAGCCCAAGACCAACGGCCGGCGTGTAGTGGAAGGTGATCCGACGGCGCTCGCGTTCAAGAACGCGACGGTCGAGCAGATCGTGTCGTTCATCGTGGAATCGACGGGTAAGGTGGTGATGCCCCAGCAGGACGTGATGTCGCGCAAGATCACGGTGCTGAATGACCGGCCCATCCCGCGGGCGCAGGCCCTGGACCTGGTCATCATGGCCCTCCAGCAGAACGGGGTCGCCGTGGTCGAGACTGAGAACACGATCACGCTGCGCGACATCGCGGAGATCACCCGCCAGGATGTCCCGGTGCTCGGCCCCGATACAACAACGCTGGACCGCTCCGACCTTGGCTCGATAGTGGAGAAGGTGTTTGCGCTGCGGCACTCAACCGCGAAGAATCTGGGCGAAGTTCTCAAGGACTCCGTGCCCGATTACGCAAAGTTGACGGTCGATGAGGAGTCCAACCAGGTCGCGATCATGGGGAACATTTCGCTCCTGCAGCGGATGGAGCGGCTGATTACTTCGCTGGACCGGCCCAGCGCGGGTGCGCTCCAGACGGAGACATTCCGGCTGCGATACTCGGATGCGGAGTTGATCAAAGCCAGCATCGAGGAACTGTTTGGAGAGGGGACATCGTCGGCGGCGTCCCGGCGCAACCAGGGCAATCAGCAAAACCGCCAGCAGCAAGGGGGCGGCTTCCGGTTCCCGGGGCAGCAGCAGCAGCCCGAAGCGGCGACCGCATCGTCGGCGGAGATGAGGGTCTCTGCGAATACCCAGCAGAACTCCGTAACGGTGGTCGCCGACCCGGCGATACTCGACCAGGTCCGCGAACAGATTGAAGGGCAGTGGGATCGGCCCTTACCGGAAGAAGCGGTCATCCCGAAGATTTATGAACTCAAGTACAGCGACCCCGTGAAGGTGGCGACGTTGCTGGAGGGGCTTTTCGGGCGCGGCACCACGACGGCGGCGCGCCCGGCGGGCAACCAGGGCGGCAATCAGGCGCAGCAGGGGGGCACGACCGGCTCTTCCCAGGGCGTGGGGCGACTGGCGGGGCAGTTTTCATTCCAGGCCATTCCTGATGCGGGCCGGCTGGTGGTGGTGGCCAAGAGCCCGGACAACATGTCGGTGATCGACAAGATCATCGAGGGCATCGACCAGCCGCAGACGGTGGGATTGCCGGCGATCGTGGAACTCAAGCACGCATCGGCGGAGGACCTGGCCGAGCAACTCAACGCGCTGCTGGCTCAGGATGGGACGCTGGCGCAAATCCGGCGTGCCGAGACCGGTCTGTCCGACGCATCCGCGTCCGCGAGCCCCTTTGCCTCCGAGACCACGACCACGGCGGACGGAGCGACGGAAACAACGACGCCCGACACGCTTTCCTTCTGGTGGCAGCGCTCGCGGACGCCCACCGATCGGCGCAGTTCGTCGAACCTGATCGGTCAGATCCGGATTGTTCCGGTCTGGCGCCAGAATGCTCTGATGGTGATCGCGCCTCCTGAGTACAAGGAGTCGATCGCGACGCTGGTGTCGCTACTTGATCGGCCCGGGCGGCAGGTGCTGATCTCCGCGATCGTGGTCGAGGTGTCCCGCGACGATTCAGAGTCACTGGGGCTGCGGTGGTCCAGTTCCCCGATTGCGCCGACCAACGCCGACAACTCGATCAGCGTGGGAGCCAACGCCTCCGGGACCAACAACGACTTCGCCGGTTCACTCTTTGATACCTCGGTGCTGAACGTCAACGCGGACCTGAATGTGGTCCTGCAGGCACTGGCGCAGAAGACGGACGTCAACATCCTCAGCGAGCCGAAGATCTTTACGAGCGACAACCAGGAAGCGGAGTTCTTTGACGGCCAGGACATCCCCTTCGTGACCGACTCGCAGGTGACGGATCAGGGCCAGCAGATCCAGTCGTTTGACTACCGCGCGGTGGGGATCCAACTGCGGGCCAGGCCGCGGATCACGGTGCAGGGGGATGTGGACCTGCGGGTAAACATCGAGCTCTCGTCGATCGTGCCGGGGCAGACGGCCTTCGGCGGGTTCCTGGTGGATCGTCGTGAGACCACAACACAGTTGATCGTCAAGAACAAGCAGACGATCGTGATCTCGGGGATTCTCCGCCAGGAGGTTTCGGATATCGTGCGCAAGGTGCCGATCCTCGGGGATATCCCGCTGCTGAACCTGCTGTTCCGGTCTACGGAGCAGACAACAAGCAACACGGAGTTGCTGGTGTTTATCACGCCCATCGTGGTGGTCAATACCGACGACAACGACTCGCTCAACGCACCCTACCGCGAGCGGCTCGACCAACTGCGCAAACAGTTGGACAAGGAAACGCCCGAACTGGGTCCGGCGCCCAAGCCGACAGAGCCGGGCGCACCGAGCGCGCCGGGTGCGGAGCCGCCATTACCGTGATGTACCGGGCCGTCGTATCTGCCGCCGTTGCGTTGCTGTTGCTGGGCGGGTGCGTCACGGAGCGGGTGACGCCGCGGCGCGGGGCGCCGGTTCGTGCCGGGCCCGACCAGGCGCCGGCGGGGCCCACCAAGGTCAAACCAGCCAATGGTACGGGGGCGCTGCCGCCGGGGCCGATCGCCGCGCCGGCACATTCAAGCGTGACTACATCTTCGCGGGTGCAGGTCGACGTGGGATCGCTGGGGATCGTTGCATACGACGGGCAGGCGCTCCCGCTCACGAGCCCGGATGGGCGGTTCATCGCGGTGCAGGAAAGAGAGGCACCGACATGGGCGACCATTCTCGCCGAGCCCGGGGCCGAGGAGCCGCTGGGTACGGTGCTGAAGGTGTATGACGCTTCGGGCCCCGTGCTCAAGCGCGTGGAGTTTGCCAGTCCGCCGCCGCCAGGCCTTATGCTGGGCCGTGCGACCGATGACCAGGGGTTTCTCGTCGAGTCGGCGAGGCCCGATGGTTCGCGGTGGATCGGGCACATCAACTGGGCCGGCGGGACGCTCACGTGGCTCGTGCAGGACCGGTGTGTCAATGCCCACGCGGTGTTCACGGCGTTGGGAGAACTGGTGTTTACCCGCCGGGATGTGGGGTCCGACGCGGCAGAGTTGGTGCTGAAGGGGCGGGGAGCCGAGAGCGTCAGGAAGCCGGCGGATGGTACGTACGCGTTCCCGTTGTGCACCGGTGATGAGGGGCTGGTGTACGCCCTTCGGATGGGGGTGCAGGGGACGGTGCTCGAAGCGTTGGCGCTGGGAGATCGGGGCTCGGATTCGGGGAGTCTGCCCGAGATCGGGCAGGTCATTGCATCAAGGCTCTTGGTCCCGGGGCGAGAGTTGCTGGTCGGGCACCAGATCGTTCAGCCGGTCCAGAGCGTCCGGCCGCGCCGGGTTGCGGGGGTTGTGGGGGTTGTGGGGGTTTCGGCGGGCGCGGGGGCCATCGACGAGCGACAACCGCTTGTGGTTTTCCATCCCAGGCTCGCCCGGATGGTCGAGTTCGACGCGGCGGGTGAGACCCGCCCGCTGGCAGCGCGGTCGGTGGCGGCGGTGCCGACGAGTGTCCCCCAGCCGCCTGGGTATTTTTGCACAACGCCGGAGGGGCTTGTCTTTTTCCCAGCCTTGAATGATGGGAAGAATGATGGAAGTCCGCCCCCGTTGGTGCGAGTGTTGGCGTCGCCTTATGTGGCGCGGAGCGTCGATGCGATGCCGCCCCCGACGACTACTGCCCCCGCCCTTGCCACGCCCCCTTCCTATCTCCTCTTTGGGCCCGTGAAGGGACGGGCGGACCGCCTCGAGGTGCTGCGGATGGCGCCGACGGGCTGAGCAGGGTGGGTGGGGTAAGAGTTTCATCCCAAGGGCGCGTCTACGGTTCGTCCGCACGTGCGAACTGAACTTGAACAACTTGCAGAGCGGGTGAAGGCGTGCATGCCCGCGGATCGTCGGCGGCTGCTGGGGCACTTGCATGCGCTGGACCGTCCGGCGCGCCCGGGTGCGAAGAAGGGGCCACTGGGCTCGCTGAATGGGCTCATTGCGGACATTGAACGGGCCGAGGCACGGGTGGCACAGCGTCGGGCACGCCTGCCGCGCCCGAAGTTTCCGGACGACCTTCCAGTCTCGCAGCGGCGAGCGGAGATCCGGCAGGCGATTGAAGAAAACCAGGTCGTCGTTATCTGCGGAGAGACCGGGTCCGGCAAGACCACGCAGATTCCCAAGATTTGCCTGGAGATGGGCCGGGGGGTGATGGGGACGATCGGTCACACCCAGCCGCGCCGGATCGCCGCGCGGAGCGTGGCGACACGGATCGCCGAGGAGCTCGGAACGCGCCTGGGTGAGGCGGTGGGGTACAAGGTGCGGTTCGGTGACAAGACCGGGCCGAATACCGTGGTCAAACTGATGACCGACGGCATTCTGCTGGCCGAAACCCAGGGGGACCGGGCGCTCGAACAGTACGACACGCTGATCATCGATGAGGCCCACGAGCGCAGTCTGAATATCGACTTCTTGCTGGGGTATGTCCGGACGTTACTGCCGCGCCGTCCGGACCTGAAGGTGGTCATCACCTCGGCGACGATTGATCCGCAGCGGTTTGCATCTCACTACGCAGGCCCCAAGGGGGACGCACCCATCATTATGGTGTCCGGCCGGACGTACCCGGTGGAACTGCTGTACCGCCCCCCCGCGGCGGAGGACCCCGACGAGCGCGATGATGAGATGCAGCGGGCCATCGTGCTGGCGGTGGATGAGGCGGCGTCGTACGGGGATGGTGATGTGCTGATATTCCTGAGCGGCGAGCGCGAGATCCGGGAGACGGCCGAATCGCTCAGCAAGCACCACGTGCCGGGGTCGCCCACGACGGCGATCCTGCCGTTGTATGCAAAGCTGTCGGCGCAGGAACAAATGCGGGTGTTCCAGCCGCACGCGGGGCGGCGGATTGTGCTGGCAACAAACGTGGCGGAGACCTCGCTGACGGTGCCGGGAATTCGATTTGTAATTGATGCGGGGATGGCGCGAATCGGGCGGTACTCGGCACGGACGAAGGTCCAGCGGTTGGAAATCGAGGCGATCTCACGCGCCTCGGCGGATCAGAGGAAGGGGCGGTGCGGGCGCATCGGCTCGGGCGTGTGCATCCGCCTGTATGGCGAGGATGACTTCAACACGCGCCGGCAGTACACCGAGCCGGAGATCCTTCGGACCAACCTGGCGAGCGTCATCCTGCAGATGACGGCACTGCAGCTTGGGGATGTCGAAAAGTTCCCATTCCTCGATCCCCCCGACCCGCGGATGATCAAGGATGGGTACGAAACCCTGCATGAACTAGGAGCGGTGTCGGACAAGGGTCAGTTGACACCGCTGGGGCGAGAACTGGCGAAACTGCCCATTGATCCCAGGATCGGTCGGATGATCCTGGCGGGGACGAAGGAGAAGTGTTTGGCGGAGGTGCTGGTCATCGCCGCGGCCATGTCGGTGCAGGATGCCCGTGAACGCCCGATGGATGCGCAGGAGCGTGCGGACAAAGCGCATGAGGAGTTCGAGGATACTTCATCAGACTTTCTCGGGTACCTCAGGCTGTGGAGCGCGTTCAGGGAGCAGAAGCGGCACCTGTCGGGGAGTAAACTGCGGAAGTGGTGCAAGGACAACTACCTGTCGTACGTCCGCATGCGGGAGTGGGAGGACATTCATCACCAACTCGCGGAACTGGTGGGGGGGATGGGGCACCATGTGCATGGCGCGCCGGCGCCGCCCGAAGCGGTGCACCGGGCGATGCTCTCGGGACTGCTGGGGAACATCGGCTTCAAAGCAGAGACCGGCGAGTATTCGGGCGCGCGGGCGATCAGGTTCAACATCTTCCCCGGTTCGGCGCTCTTCCGGGCTGGGCCCAAGTGGGTGATGGCGGGCGAACTGGTGCGCACGACTAAGCTGTACGCGCGAACCGTGGCAGGTATTCGCCCCGAGTGGCTGGAAGAGTTGGCGGGGCACTTGATTAGGCGGACGTACTCAAACCCACACTGGAGCAGGCAGGCCGGGCGAGTGATCGCGAGTGAGCGGGTCACGCTCTTTGGCATGGAACTGGTGGCCAGCCGGCGCGTGCACTATGGGCCGGTGGACCCCGTGGCCTCGCGGGAGATCTTCGTCCACCAAGCGCTAGTGGAGGGGGAACTGGAAACTCGGGCGCCCTTCTTCAGCCACAACCGCGCGATGGAGGATGAACTGCGCTCCATGGAGGCGCGGACGCGCCGGCAGAACCTGCTCGCCGATGCGCACCAGCGGTTTGAGTTCTATAACTCGCGGGTACCGCGCGAGATCCTGACCGCCGGGGCGTTCGAGCGTTGGAGGTTTGAGGAGACCAAGAAGAACCCGCGTCTCTTGTTCATGTCGATCGCTGACCTGATCGCCCCGGGTGCGGAGGTGCCCACCAGGGCGCTCTTCCCCGACGAGATCGATGCGGGTGCGGTCACGCTCCCGCTGGTCTACCGCTACGAGCCCGGGCACGAGGCGGATGGGGTAACGGTGCGGGTGCCCATCGAAACGCTTGGCCAGTTGCCCCCGGAGCGGTTTGCGTGGATGGTCCCCGGGCACCTGCGGGAGAAGGTCGAGATCATGGTTCGGGGGCTGGGAAAGGAGTACCGCCGGGTGCTGCCGCCGGCCTCAGCCCTCGCGGCCAAGTGCACAGCGCAACTTGTGTTTGCCAAGGGCGCGCTCGTGGACCAGCTTCGCGAGTGCATTCGGGCCGCGACGACGGTGGATGTGCCGCGGGAGGCGCTGGCCGCCGTGCCGGTGCCCGACTACCTCCGGATGCGGTTTGAGGTGCTGGGTGATGATGGCAAGGTGGTGGCGAGCGGGCGCGACCTGGGGGCCATCAAGGCGGCGCTCTCCGCCCAGCTCAAGGGCGGGCTGCTCAAGAGCGATGCGCGGTTTACCCGGGAGAACATCAAGCACTGGGACTTCGGCGACCTGCCCGAGCGCGTCGAGATCGACAAGTTCGGTGTGGCGTTCGCGGCCTACCCGGGGATCGTGGACCACAAGACGCACGTCTCGCTGCGGCTCTTTGACACGTTTGAGGCGGCCACGGTGGCCACCCGCGCCGGGACGCGCCGGCTGTTCATGTTCGAGGCCGCGGAGCCGCTGAAGAGGCATACGGCCTACCTGCCCGGGATTGAGCGGCTGGTGCTCCAGTACGCCACCCTCGGGAAGCCATCACAACTCAAGTCTCTCATTCAGGAACTGGTCGCGGACCGGGCGTTCATCGGTGACCAGTTGCCCGTCAGAACGGAAAAAGAGTTTGCCTTCCGGGTGAGCCTGGGGATGCAGCGCATCGGTCCCGCAATGAACGAGGCCATGCCCCTGGTGTCGGGAATCTTCGCGAGTTATCAGGCCGTGCAGGCGCAACTGGGGGCGTCGAAGGCCGCGGCATGGGAGGCCTCGCTGGCCGATATCCGCGAGCAGTTGGGGCACCTTATGCCCTCGGAGTTCCTGGTGACGGTCCCCTTCCCATGGCTCCGGCACTACCCGCGGTACCTGCAGGCGATCCAGCTGCGGCTGCAAAAACTCTCGGGCCCCGGGCTGGCGAGGGATGCCAAGAACGCGGCGGAGATCGCATCGCTGTGGAAGGGGTACGAGGAGCTCATGAGGCGGCAAAAAGAACTCGCGCTGGACGAGGCGAAGATCGCGGAACTGCGCTGGCTGATCGAGGAGTTGCGGGTTTCATTCTTTGCCCAAGAGTTACGGACGTCGGTGCCGGTCTCAACGAAGAGGGTGCAGAACGCGTGGGCCGAGATTGTGGGCGCGGTGGTGTAGCCCGCGTGTCGTCCGTCCGCCGCGCATTCGCCGGAAAACAGCCGATCCGGCACCTTGTATTGCGAGGAAGCCATATGCCACGCATAGTCCTGTTGTCCGTGCTCCTTGCCCTGGCGATGAATGTGATTGCTCTCGGGCAGGCTCCTCATCCGGAGGTGTACGACCAGACTGCCGGCCTCGTGTCAACCTCCTTCTTTGACCCGGGGTTCAACGGCGTCAACTGGATAGGTGCAGTTGCGCGGCACAGGCGGGCCGCTGAGAGGGCGGGTCATCAGGAAGAGTTGTCGGATGTCATCAACGAACTGTTGGCCGAACTCAAGACTTCGCACACCTACCACTTCACCCCTTCTGATATCGAGTACTTCCACCTCCTGGACATCTTCCCGCACGCGAGGGAGGCGGCTGGCCTTCCGCAGGATGCCGCGCAGTACGAGGGGTTGTCGGCGTTCTTTTCGACCGTGGGCGGTCGGACCTTCATTTCATCCCTGTGGGCTGGGGGCGAAGCCGAGCAGGCGGGGCTGCGCATCGGCGATGAGATCGTGTCGGTCGAAGGGGAGCCGTTCTCTCCGGTTGACTCTTTCAGGGGGCGAGCGGGCGAGCGCGTTCAGATGACGATCCGGCGGAAGGAGGGGTATGAACTTCTGCACGGTAAGGTCAAGGTCGAGCGCATCAAGCCAAAGGCCGCCCTCCTTAGGGCCATGTCTCGCAGCGTGCGGGTCTTTGAACGGGATGGCCGCCGGATTGGCTACATCTGCATTTACTCGTACGCGGGCGATGACTACCACAAAGTCCTGATCGACCAGATCACCAGCGGCCAACTGGCCGGCTCCGATGCGCTTCTGATTGATCTCCGCCCGGGCTTCGGGGGAGCCAGCCCCGAGTACCTGGCCCCCTTCCTCCCCGCGCCGGTCATGACGATGCAGGGGCGCGGCGAAGGTCCGCGCCTGGTGAGCGACTTTCGCTGGAACCGCCCGGTGGGGCTCCTGATTGATGAGCGATCCCGGAGCGGCAAGGAAGTGCTTGCGCACGGGTTCCGCAGCCTGAAACTCGGGCCACTGATCGGGGAGACCACCGCCGGGGCGGTCGTGGGTGGAACGGCGTTCATGCTGGCGGATGATTCGATGCTGTTCCTGGCCGTGGCCGATGTCGAGGTCGACGGGCAGCGGCTGGAAGGCAAGGGCGTCCGGCCCACCATCGAGGTGCCGTTCGATATCCCGTACTCCAACGGCGAAGACCCGCAGCTTGAGCGCGGGCTGGATGTGCTGGCGGAGATGGCTGCGGAGAGCGATCAGCCGCGGCTTCCGCAGAGGCGGCCTTCTCGGCCCCTGTGAATGGGTGCGGGGCGGGCTCGCGGCGGTACACTGCTGGAATGCCCGTCCTTCCGTTCACCATCGACCCCGACATCAGCAAGGCCCAGACGCTGCCGGCCCTGGCGTATTCCGACCCGGCCGTCTACGAGTTGGCGCGTGCTCGCATTTTCAGATGCGCATGGCACTTTCTCACCGATGCAGGATCGATCAAAGTCCCCGGCCAGTGCCTGCCAGTGACGCTCCTGGAAGGATGCCTGGACGAGCCGCTCCTGATCACGCGCGACAGGGCCGATGTGGTGCACTGCCTGTCCAACGTTTGCACCCACCGGGGCACGATCCTCTGTGAGCACGCGGGGGTGGAGAAGTCTCTGACCTGCCGGTGCCACGGCCGCCGCTTCGACCTAGACGGCACCTTCCGGCACATGCCGGAGTTTGAGAAGACGGAGAACTTCCCAACCGAGGCCGACAACCTGCCGCGGGTTCCCTTCGCGAGATGGGACGAGTTCCTGTTCGCATCGCTCGCGCCGGCTATGCCGTTCGAAGAGGTCATCGGGCCGATGCGGGATCGGCTCGCCTGGCTCACGATGCGCGATTCGCAACTGGATACAACCCGTTCCCGTGAGTACCTCGTCCGCTGCAACTGGGCGTTGTACGTCGAGAACTACCTTGAGGGGTTCCACATCCCGTTCGTCCACGCCTCGCTGGCCGAGACGCTCGATTATGGGCAATACACAACGGAGCTCTACCGGTACTCGTGTTTACAGCTTGGGATCGCCAAGCCCGGTGAGCCGGCCTTCGATGTGCCGCCCGGCGCTCCGGACCACGGGCGGCGGGTGGCCGCGTACTACTGGTGGCTTTTCCCCAACCTGATGTTCAACTTCTACCCGTGGGGATTGTCGATTAACGTGGTACGGCCTCTCGCCCACGACCGGACCCGGGTGAGCTTCCTGACGTACGTGCTTGATGAAAAGAGGCTGGACCAAGGCGCGGGCTCGGGCCTTGACCGCGTCGAGCGGGAGGATGAGGCCATCGTCGAGTCCGTGCAACGAGGGACGCGATCGTCCTTGTATTCGCGGGGCCGGTACTCTCCTACGCGCGAGCAGGGTGTGCACCACTTCCACCGCCTGCTGGCCGAGTTTCTCTTCGAGCGGTCCTGACCGTGCGGTGGGCCGGGCCGGCGCTCAGCGCCGGCGGCGCCCGATGATGCACCCCGAGAGCCCGAGAATGCCCAGCCCGCCCGGAGCGGGGATCAGGGTGAGTTGGTCCTGCATGTTGCTCCCATCGGACCCGAACAGGTTGAGGATGCGGACGTCCCCGATGCCCACACCGTGCCACTCGCCGCCGGGGGCGACGGCCGCGTTGGCAGACTCGACAAAGGCGTTGCTCATTCCCAGGGACTCTTCCTCGATGAACCAGATGGCTTGTTGCAGCAGTCCTGCGGAGGCCTGCCGTCCGGCGGCGGAATAGTCGTACCCAAGGGCCGCCAAAGTCCCATTACGGAACTTTGTGTACAGGTACGCGGTGCGCGCATCCAGGGGGTCGGCGGGGCCGGAGACCCCGGGGACAGTGGTGCTGTTCATGACAAACGAGTAGATGGAACCGGGCGAGAACCCCTCGCCGGACTCCATGCAGAAGGACTGGAACGTGGTGGGCGACAGGTCGGAGAACGCCCCGGCGATCCCCGGGTCCCCGGTCACGATGGTGAGTTGGAACTCGCCGCCGAGGTCCTTGGAGAACGCGGACACATCCAGCCTGACCATCTCGGCCGAAGCAGAAGCCGGGAGCGCAATGACGGCGGTAACCAAGAGAGATCGCATCTGTGTACCTCGTGTGTGTGTGCGGCAGCGCCGCCGGAGCGGCGGTGCTCATTTGTGTGTGAAGTGGCCATCCTCGCATGACGCGTGCAAATGGCAAGGTGCGATGTGCACGATTCCACAGACAATCTGCATCCGTGTCGCTATCGGACGGGGTGTGGTCAATGCTCAGGGCCAGCGCACATGTGCTGCGCGGGCTCGGTGACGGGTAGGCGATCGGAGGGCCCGCGCGCCGCTGCTTGCACTCCGACTTATTCAGACCTTCCCGCCCCCCATCCATCGCTGCGAGGAGCGTGGATTGGGGAGTCGCGAGGTTCTCGGCCGTCATGGGGGCAAGCAGCATGAACGGCGGGCGTCGCAGCGGCGTTCGGTGTGGTCGTGCCAAGGTAGCCGGTTGTCATCGATCGGCCATTCGATGGGACGGCTACAAGACGTACTTTGCCAACAGGATGTGCTCAATCGCTATGCACGAGCCACAGGTAATGAGGAAGGCCAGCAGCAGCAGCTCGGCCCAAAGATCCTCAACGCCTTCGCCCCGGAGCCATGACCAGGCATCTGGCGTGATCCAATACCTGACCGACTCAAAGAAACCATCCCAGGTCTTGAAGATGGCCCACCCGACCAGAAGGTAAAGCGGGGTGTTCGCGCCGATCAGGATGACCCAGTACCACCATGCCATGCGCCGGATGTTATCAAGGTGTTGGGTGTTGTTTCCATGTCGGTCGCGTTGTGTCAGTGGTGGTGTTCTCGGGCACGCCGCTGTCAGGTCGGGCATGACGGGCCCGCGTGCGGTCGCCGTGGTCGTTACCAATGACGAGTTCGTTGAATCGGCGCGCCGTTATGAGCGGCTCGCGGCGGGGCTAGGGATGAGGGTCGTCGTGTTCTGCTCCCGAGACACCGCACTTACTTGGTTGGGGCAGCGAGCACGGACCGGCATGTCGCAAAGCGAGTAACGGCCGGCGAGCCCCTGGTCCCGGGTGGGTTGATGTCTTGCTGAAAACGGTCCGGGGCTAGCCGTCAAGTGCCATGACGCCGCGAAAGACCTTCTCGGCGGGCCCGGTCATGAAGACCTGGTTGGATGCCTCATCCCAACGGATTCGCATTTCTCCGCCCGGGAGGGTGACGGTTGTGCTTCGCGCCAGTCGCTCGGTGAGCACCCCGGCGACGATGGCCGCGCAGGCACCGGTGCCGCAGGCCAGCGTGGGGCCGGCGCCGCGCTCCCAGGTTCGCATCGATGCGGATGTACGAGAGCGGACCTGGACAAAGTGGACGTTGGCGCCCTCCGGGAACATGGGGTGCGTGGCGATCCCCGGCGCGACCTGCTCCATCGGGACGAGGGCCGCATTGCCGCAAAAGAACACCGCGTGGGGGTTGCCCATGGAGACACAGGTGAGGCCGGGTTCAAGGCCGCAAGACCTCGTCCAGTGGTCATCCGCGGTGCCAAAGAAGCCGTGGGCCTGCGCATCGATCAACTTCGGCAGTTCCGATCGGACAGGGATGATGGCGGCATCCAGCCCGGGCCTTCCCATGTTGACCGTGAACAGTCGACCGGCCTGCCGCTCACAAGTCACCGGGATCACAGCGCGCCGGGTTTGGATGCGCACCGTGGGGCCCGGCAGGCCTTTGTGTTCGAGCATGTACGCGGCGATACAGCGCAGTCCGTTGCCGCACATCAGGCCTTCGGACCCATCGCTGTTGAAGATGTGCATCCGAACATCCGCGTTGGCGGACGTAGGAGGAGTGGTGGGGGTGTTGGGGGTGTTGGGGGTGGTCCCTTGGTCCGGCGCCATCAGCAGCAAGATGCCGTCCGCCCCGATGCCGGTGTGGCGGTTGCACCAACGCTTGGCAGCCGCTCCCCAGTCCGAACGGGCCGCGAGCGAAGGGGACTCTGTCGCATCGACGACGACAAAGTCGTTCCCTAGGCCGTGGTACTTGACGAACTCAACGGCGTTCATGCGATGTCACGCCGGTGGCGACTACTTGGCGCCCTCGGTCGGTGCGGTCGGAATCACGGTCACAATGATGGAATGGTCCTTGCTGTAGTACTTGGCAAAGGTGCCCTGGACCTCGGAAGCGGAGATCGCCTGGAACGCGGCGGGCGCGCCGACGATGTCGTCCAGGCTGTTGCCGCGGAAAGTCAGGAGGTTGAGGCGCGCAAGCCAATAGGCCGGGGTATCCACTTCGCTCGCGAAGGTGTTGGCAATCTGCTTTTTGGCAAGGGCGAGTTCATCGGCCGTTGGCCCATCCTTTGCAAACGCGGCGTACATTTGGGCGACCTGCTGGACCAGCGCGGGCACCTTGGCCGGGTCGGTGGTGGCGCTGGAAGAGAAGACGCCGAACCCCGGGTATGTGGAGGCGGGGCGAGAACCAGCGCCGATGCTGTACACCAACTGGGCATCCTCACGCAGTTGCTTAATCATCCTGGTGGAGATGACGCGGGACGCGACGGACAGGGCGCGGGCGTCGGCGATATTGGTCTCGTCGGCGCCGTAGAAGCCAGAACTTACAAAGGCCTGGGGCGTAATGGTCTGAAGTGTCTTTTCGATCACCCGGGGTCCCTTCGGGGCGGTGAGCCGGCGCTTGTCCAAGTAGAGCGATGGGCTGACCCGGTCTCGGGAGGGGAGCGAGGCGACGTACCGGGTGACGAGTTCGACCGCCTTTTCCTTGGGCAGGTCACCAACGATCGTGACCTCTATGGGCGACGTCGCGATGAGCTTCTCCAGCCACGCCTGGGCCGCATCCTGGTTGAGCCGATCAAGCTGCGCGACGGTGAGGGGCTTGGTCCGCACCTCATCATCGGGGTAGGGCGCGGCCTCGGCGGCCTGTGAGCCAAGGCTGGCCGGGTTGCCCAGCGCCTCCTCGAGGGTTTGGCGGGTCTGGGTCTTGAACTGTTCAAAGCCGGCGGTTTCGATCTTCGGTTCGGTGAGGAGCAGGTAGGCGAGTTGCATCCCGGTCTCAAGATCGGCGGGGCTGCCGGAGATGCCAAGGGTCATGCCGTTTGTCAGTCCGCCGCCACCCCCGCCGCGCCGTCCGCCACCACCACCGCCGCCGCGGACCGACACGTTCTTGCCGGTGAGCAATGCCCGGATGTCACTGGACGAGAGGTGCTTGGTTGCGGGGCGCGACCAAGCCCGCGATGCGGCTTGCGTGATGCCGCGGGTGTCCGCCGTTTCGAGCAACTCGCCCCCCAGGAGCGAGATGGTGACGGTGACCTGATCCTTCTGCGAGTCCATGAACCGGTACTGAACGCGGGCGTTGTTCGCCAGCCATGCAGACCAGACGCCGCTGGCGGGGTGGTCAGCGCTCTCGGCGATGGTGCCCGGCTTTGGGAGCGACTCCATCAGCGATGCGGCGTGCGTTGATTCAGCGCGGGGCGTCGGGGTCACCGCGAGGGCGCGGCTGCCGATGTCGAGCAGTTCTGACTCGCTGGGAACCTGGGCACCGCTGGGCAGGATGGCGATGAACGCGACGGCGGTTGGATCAAACTCGGTCGCGAAGCGGGCCGAAACCTCCTGGGGCGTGATGCTGGGGAGCAGCGTGTTGATGAGGTCGAGGTTCTGTTGAGCCGAGATGGTGGGTTCACCATTGGCGATGTTGTCGTTGATGCGGTCAAGGTGTACCTGGGCCGGGAGGGTGCTTTCGGTCTGCACCGACCGGGTTGACTGTGCTATGACTTGCTTCTTCGTGTCATCGAGCTCGGCGGAAGAGAACCCAAATGCACGGGCCCGCTGGACTTCCAGGGCCATCTCTTCCAAGGCCTGGCGCCACTTCCCGGGCGCAGGGCGCACGCTGATCTCCGCGGTGTAGATGGCGCCAGCCTGGTTACCGAGGGATGCGCCCCCGCCGAGGTAACTGATGCCGCCGATGGCGAGGGTATCGTCGATGCGGCGGTTGAATGCCATTTCGGAAAGGCGTGCAACCAGGTCGTCACGAAACTGCTTGGTGGTTGTGGTAGGGGCCCGTGCCGGCTCAAGGCGGGTGATCCGCAACTGCTCGGACTTGATCTCCGGGTCGCTCGTGACGATCGCAAAGCTCTTGTTGTAGGCCTTGACGCCGATCTGCTGGGGGGCGGGGCGGGGCTTCTTGGGCGCTTGTTCGAACTGGTCACGGATCTGGGTGACGACCTGGGCAGGGTCGGTGTCGGCAACCACGATCACGGTCGCGTTGGAGGCGGTGTAGTACTTGCCGTAGTAGTCCTTGAAGTCTTCCTGCATGACGCTGTTGATGGTTTCCTCGGTGCCGATCGTGATGCGCTGGCCGAAGATCGAGCCGGGGGCCATGTGCTCCAGGACGTAGTAACTCGTGCGCTGGCGACCGGAGAGGCTGCGGCGGCGCTCTTCCTGGATGATGCCGCGCTCCTCATCGATTTCCGTCGGGAGCATGGACAGGCGGTACAGGACATCACCGAAAAAGGTCATGCCCTTGGAAAGCGTTTCGGGCTTGGTGTCGGGTAGCGAGAGTTGGTAGACGGTTTGGTTAAAGCTGGTGAACGCGTTCTGGTCGCGCCCGAACGTCATGCCCAGCGATTGGAAGAAGGGGACAACCGCGCCCGGGGGGAAGTTCTCCGAGCCGTTGAAGGCCATGTGCTCCAGGTAGTGGGCGAGGCCGCGCTGCTTCTCGGTCTCATTCAATGAGCCCGAATCAATGTGCATCCAGACCGTCGCCCGCCCGGGCGGGTTGGAATGCTTGCGGATGATGTACTTGAGGCCGTTGTCCAACTGCCCTGTGACCAGGTTGGGGTCGGTGGGGAGGGGCTCGGCGAATGCGCCCGCGGATGCAAGTATGGCGGCGAGCAAGGCCAAGGCAGTGCGATTCAGAAAGTTCATGGCAAAACTCCGCAGGCGTGGAACCCTTGTTGCACCGGACATGGCCCGGCAAGTCGGATTCTACCAGGGATTCTGCCGGCTGCGCAGTCGTGGGGGGCGGGGAGGGAAGTCGGAGGTGGGAATGCGGAAGTCGGAATGGGGAGAATCGTTGGAAGTCGGGAGTGGGAATGACCTTGCCCTGACCTTGCCCACGAATGGTGGACACACCGGCCGGCGGACTACGGAGATGGCGGGGAGGGTGAAGGGGCGAAACGGCGGGGCGTTTCATTGGATCGGGCGGCGTGATGGGGAAGTGGGAAGTGGGGAGTATGTGGGAGGTTGAAGCGGATAGGGCGCGTCACAGCGCGATGCGGCGGGGTGGGTTGGAGTCGCGAGCTGCCGGGGTTCTATAGCGGGCCGCTCCACGAATACCTGCAGCGCGTGCTGACGTGGGTTGTTGAATCGATGTTGAATTTGAAGAGGGTGGCGTGCTTGGGTGACGAGGCGTGGCTTCTGACAAGCAACGCGTTTGTCCGCCCCGATGTGTCTTGGCAGTTCTCACGGTATCGCGATTCCTATCAACCGTTGAGTGGCACCTGTGCGGGCAAGCCGATCACCGCGTTCGCGCTATTCCACCCGGCAGCACGCGTCTCCAACGATGCAAAGCGGAGCGGATGGGCCGCGATGACGGGTGGTGCGACTCCTCGCGTGATCACAACGACCGACGAGCGGCGACCAGAAGAAGCGGCGATAGATCGCATGGCCAAGAAGGAGAAACAAATGTCGACCGATTGGACGGATGCACCCTTTAGGCTGAACAAGACTGACAAGTCCGCCAGCGGCACGATTCACCTCGGTATGGTCAGACTTCTAGAGCAGGCAGGTGAGAGCGGCGTCCCTTGGAAGGAGTTTGGCGGATTGCCCTGGAAAGCCAAGTTCTGCGCGGGCTTGGTTGATGAAGCGATGAACAAACTCGCGAATCTGTACGGCTACCCCCTCCAATACCAGGTGACCCGTTCTAGTGAAGCGTATCCGGAACGGTGGCGCATTGCGCCGTGAGCGGGTCGCCCGCCGCCTGCCGCGTAATGGCCAAGCAAATCCGCGATGTGTGCCACCTGTCCGAGAACGAGTAGCAGTGGACCGCGGGCAAGGGGTTCGTTGTCCGCGACCTGCCGTGGACGGTCGAGAAACTCGGCGAGATTCCACCTGTCGAGTTTGAGAGCGCGGCTGTTATTGGCTTGGGCAGCATCCCCAACAGGGTGCAGGTCAGGGACGTGGGCATCGACGGCCGCATCTTCCCCCGTGGGGACCAATCCCGCGATGCCAATCGGGTGTGTGGTGAGAATCGGTTGCGCGGGGAGTGTGGCAGGACATCCGGAGTGCCTTGTTTACGTAAGCTGGGACGGCACCAAGTTTGCAGGTGCGGCTGTAGACCGGAGACCCCATCTTACGGGCGGAGAGGTGATCATTACCGCCGTCCCAATCAGCATCAACGGCCCGACCCTTGAAGCAAACCTGCCCTACTCGTTGATCGGCGATGTCCCTGTCAGCTTTGTTTGGGGCCCCAGCATCGTTGACTGGGCCGGCACAGTTGGGTCAGGGCCATTCAACCGCACTGTCTCACTTCGCCTGCGGGGCTGGGGAGGTGCGCCGAGCAAACCGCCTTCACCGCTTGCCAGTCCTGTCGAACAATCGTGGGCCGATGGCAGCCATCGGCCGGGGTTGCCGGCAGCAAGCACGGTGGGAACTCGCGGCACACTCAAGAACGCGCCCTTCCCGCTCCCCAAATACAGGGTGATGTTCCCTCTATAAGCCGAGCGAAGCTTGGCGAGAATCTGAACGTGGAGATCCCGTGCGGTGCCGTACACCCAAAGGAGAGTCCCTCCATGTTCCAGGTCAGGATTCACGGGCGCGGGGGCCAGGGTGTTGTCACCGGCGCGGAGATGCTGTCAGTCGCTGCATTCCTCGAGGACCAATGGGCACAGGCGTTCCCCAGCTTTGGCTCGGAGCGGATGGGGGCGCCGGTCATGGCTTTCTGCCGGATCGACCAGAAGGAGATCCGGTCGCGTGAGCCGATCACCGATCCGGATGCGCTGGTCATCCAGGACCCCACGCTGCTGCACCTGAAGAGCACCTGGGAGGGGCTTTCGGCACGCGGTTACGTCATCATCAACTCGGCGCGGGCAATCAGTGACCTGGGCATATCCGATCACACCCGCCAGTTGCCCGAAGACCATGTGTTCGCCGCCCCCGCAACCGAACTGGCACTGAAGCACGTCGGACGCCCGGTGCCCAACGCCGCGCTCCTGGGCGCATTGGCGGCGGTCTCCGGCTGCCTTCGCCTTGAGTCCGTCGAGGCGGCGATCAGGCACAAGTTCCCAGGGAAAGTCGGCGAGAACAACATCGAGGCCGCGCGTGCCGCACACGCGATGGCCGTCAACGCTCTTGCGGGGCCAGGAGTCGGCGCACATGCTTAGGCAGATCGAAGGATCGCAAGCCATTGCCGAGGTCGTAGCGATGTGCCGCCCCGAGGTGATCTGCGCCTACCCCATCACGCCTCAAACGCACATCGTTGAGACCCTCAGCGCCATCGTGAAGCAAGGCCGCCTCAAGCCCTGCGAGTTCATCAACGTGGAGAGCGAGTTCGCGGCCCTTTCGGTCGCCATCGGCGCCTCGGCGGCGGGGGCACGGGCCTACACCGCGACGGCAAGCCAGGGAATTCTTTTCATGGCCGAGGCGGTCTACAACGCCTCGGGCATGGGCCTGCCGATGGTCATGACCGTTGGCAACCGCGCCATCGGCGCCCCGATCAATATCTGGAACGACCACAGCGACAGCATGGCCCTCAAGGACGCGGGGTGGATTCAGCTCCACGCCGAGACCAACCAGGAGGCCGCGGACCTGCACATGCAGGCGTTCCGCCTTTCGGAGGCGATCTCCCTGCCCGTGATGGTGTGTCTGGATGGATTCATCCTCACGCATGCCTATGAACGCGTGGACCTGCCGACGCAGGATGAGGTCGATGCATTCGTGCCGCCGTATGTGCCGCGCCAAGTGCTCGACCCCGAGGAGCCGATCAACATCGGCGCGATGGTCGGGCCGGACGCATTCATGGAGGTGCGGTACCTCGCCCACCACCGCCAGCTCGAGGCGCTCGAGTACATCCCTCTGCTGGCGGAGGAGTTTAGAGCTCGCTTCGCACGCGCGGCCGGTGGGTTGTTCCAGACCTACCGCGCCCAGGATGCAGAGACGATTGTCGTCGCGCTGGGTTCGGTCAACGGGACGATCAAGGATGTCGTGGACACCCTCCGTGGAGAGGGGGTGAGGATCGGGTCCATCAGCCTCTGCTCGTTCCGCCCATTCCCTACGGCGGCTCTGGCCGAAGCGCTCAAGTCCGCCAGGCGGGTGATCACGATTGAAAAGAGCCTTGCCAATGGCCTGGAGGGTGATGTAGCCCATGACTTGCGACTGTCGCTGCATGGGAGGACCACGCGGCTCAACTGCGTGATCGCGGGGCTTGGCGGCCGTCCCATCACCCGCGCCAGCCTCACCCGGGTATTCCGCGAGGCGGTCGAGGACCGGCTCCCCGCGTTGTCATTCCTGGACCTCAATATGGAAGCGGTCAACCGTCAGCTCGAGCACGAACGGGCCGCCCCAGCCGAATCAATCCTCGCGAGCATGTACGCCAGTAGCTCAAGGCCCTGAGGAGCCGTTATGACCGGTCCCGCGCCCATCAAGTTCTACCAGACCGGCACGCTCACCGTGGGCAACCGCCTGCTGCCGGTGCTCAACCAGTCCGTCCAGTCTGACCCAGGCCGCTCCAACGCCCTGAACTGCGGGCACCGCGCCTGCCAGGGGTGCGGCGAGGCGCTCGGAGCTCGCTACGCGCTCGACGCCGCGATGCGAGCGACCAATCGAAAGCTCATCGTGGCCAACGCCACCGGGTGCCTGGAGGTCTTCTCCACACCTTACCCGGAGAGTTCGTGGCAGGTCGCATGGCTGCACTCGCTCTTCGGTAACGCGCCCGCCGTGGCCACCGGCATCGCCGCGGCCCTCAAGGTCAAGGGAAAGGCCGACACCCGCGTCATTGCCCAGGGGGGCGATGGGGGCACGGTTGACATTGGATTCGGCTGCCTTTCGGGGATGTTTGAGCGAAATGACGATGTGCTCTACATTTGCTACGACAACGAGGCTTACATGAACACCGGCATCCAGCGGTCCTCGGCCACGCCGCCGACCGCGCGGACGATGACCACGCCGGCCATCGGCGAGGAGCCGGGCAATGTCTTCGGGCAGGGCAAGAGCGTGCCGCTGATCGCGATGGCCCACGGAATCCCGTATGTCGCAACCGCCTCAGTCGCCGACCTGCGCGACCTGGAGCACAAGGTCGAGAAGGCTATGACATTCCACGGGGCGCGCTATCTGCACCTGCACGTGCCGTGCCCGTTGGGGTGGGGAGCGGACACAGCGCACACCATCAAGCTCGCACGCCTGGCCATCGAGTCAGGCCTCTATCCGATCATTGAGGCCGAGCAAGGAGAGGTCGTCGGGAGGCGCACGATCCGCAAGCGCGTCCCCGTCGAGGACTACCTGCGCCCCCAGAACCGGTTCGCACACCTCTTCCGTCCCACGCTGGACACGCGACGCATCGCCGAGGTGCAGGCCATCGCCGACCGCAACATTCGGCGCTTCGGGCTGGAAGGAGGCGTTCAGTGAACAGACCCTTCGCCATCACGCTCGATCCGGGTTCCAGCATGGTTAATAAGACCGGCACTTGGCGCACCAAGCTGCCGGTGTACGTGGACCGGCTGCCCCCATGCAACAACGCCTGCCCGGCGGGTGAGAACATCCAGCAGTGGCTCTTCCTCGCCGAAGAGGGCAACTACGAGGGCGCGTGGCGTGTGCTCATGCGCGACAACCCGCTGCCGGCCTGCATGGGCCGCGTCTGCTACCACCCCTGCGAGGACTGCTGCAACCGTGCCAAGGTAGACTCGGCCGTTGGCATCCACGCCGTCGAACGCTTCCTTGGCGATGAAGCAATCAAGCGCGCCTGGAAGGTCACTGTGGAGGCGCCCCACTCGGGCAAACACGTCCTGGTCGTGGGCGCCGGGCCCTCGGGCCTTTCCGCCGCGTACCACCTCACGCTCTTCGGCCACAGGGTCACGGTGTATGAGGACGGGCACGCCGCCGGCGGCATGATGCGCTTCGGCATCCCCAAGTACCGCCTGCCGCGCGAGGTGCTGGATGCCGAGGTGAGCCGTATCGAGCAAATGGGCGTGACGTTCAGGTTCAAGTCGCGCGTCAAGGATCTGGACGAGACGATGCGATCGGGGGGCTTTGATGCGGCCTTTCTCGCGGTAGGAGCGCACGTGGCCAAGCGCGCCTACATCCCTGCCGGGGATGCTTCAAAGATCCTCGATGCTGTCGGCCTCCTGCGCGGCATGGAGAAGGGCGACGTCCCGCTCCTGGGACGGCGAGTGCTGGTGTACGGGGGCGGCAACACGGCCATGGATGTGGCCCGTACGGCCAAACGCCTGGGGGCAACCGATTCCATCGTCGTCTACAGGCGCACCCGCGAGAAGATGCCGGCCCACGACTTTGAGGTGCAGGAAGCCATCGATGAAGGCGTTCAGTTCCGCTGGCTCAGCACCGTCAAGAGCGAACAAAGCGGTGCGTTCGTCATCGAGAAGATGGTTCTTGATGACAAGGGCAAGCCGCAGCCTACCGGTGAGCTGGGGGTTATCAAGGGCGACTCGCTCATCCTGGCCCTCGGTCAGGATGTCGATCTCTCCTTCTTGTCACATGTCAAGGGCCTGGAGGTAGAAGACGGCGTCGTGAAGGTTGACACCCGCATGATGACCGGCGCCGCGGGGGTCTTCGCCGGGGGCGACATGGTCCCGGCCGAGCGCACGGTCACCGTCGCCATCGGGCATGGCAAGAAGGCGGCACGCCACGTCGACGCATTCCTACGCGGCGCCGCCTACAACCCTGCGCCCAAGCACGACCTCGCGGAGTTCGAGAAGCTCAACTCGTGGTACTACACCGACGCGCCTCACACCGTCCAGCCGATGCTCGACGCGGCCCGGCGGCAATCGACATTCCAGGAGGTGATGGGCGGCTTGGACGAGAGCAACGCGCTCTTCGAAGCCCGCCGCTGCCTCTCCTGCGGGAACTGCTTCGAGTGCGATAACTGCTACGGCGTCTGCCCCGATAACGCCGTCAAGAAGCTCGGCCCCGGCAAGCGGTATGCGTTCGACTACGACTACTGCAAGGGGTGCGGCATGTGCGTCGAAGAATGCCCCTGCGGCGCCATCAAGATGGAACCGGAAAAAACCTGAGGCTGATGGCACCGACCGCCGCACACATTCGTGCTACCGACCGCTTTCTGGCGGTCGGTGCGTTGTGCGTAGGTGGGGCTGGTGGCACGACGGTTGATGCCAGTCGGCCGTACGCCACTGGTCTGCGTCGAGGACGACGCCGACCGATGGCACCCGTGCCCGGCTTCGGCCTGGCTATCTCGGCGCGTTGACCCAGCCAAACTCCTGGGCGTTGGATGCGTTCAGTGTGAACAGCCTGCCCTTGGCTTCCAGCGTGAGTTGCGGGGCCGCGAGGTCGGCGGGCTCCTGCAACTGCATGCTCGAGCCCTTGGGAGAGGCAAAGCGGGATGCCGAGCCGTCGAGGAACGCGAGGTTACCGCCCTTGGCGTGGCGGACGGAAAACTGGTCGACGCCCGCCCACGAACCGTCGTTGAACTGACGGTTGTAGAAGACCTCATCCTCTTCGATGAGCAGCGGCATGGCCGTGAAGTACGCCTTGGGAGAGGTGGCGCCGAGCGCCGGCTGGGTGGGGTATCGCACCTTCCAGGGAAGGTCGGTCCGGGCGCCGGCCATGCGGATGATCATGGTGTAATCAAAGTCGGCGTTGGCAGCGCGCTTGGTCGAGGGGCACTCCAAGACCTTGTCGGTAGAGGAGACATACTCCCGCAGGACGGAGTAGTGCAGGGGGTTGCCGATACCCGGGTAGTTGATGTTGTTCTTCCCGCACCAATCGAGGTTGATGGCGCTCTGCCAGTAGGCCCCGGGGATGACCTTGTAGTCGCCCGCGTAGGTGAACATCGCCAGGCCGAGTTGGCGGATGTTGCTGCGGCACACCACGTCGCGTCCGGCCTCGCGGGCCCTGCCCAGGGCGGGCAGAAGCATGCTGATCAGCATAGCGATGATGGCGATGACGATCAGCAGTTCGATCAGCGTGAAGGCCCGGCGGGTGATGCCTGCACTGGCTTGGATGGGTGCCTCCATGAAGGAAGGAGCGTACCAGAACTCGCGGGCATCACCAAGCCAAATGGGTGGCCCCGAACGGGCGTCTATTTCCGGATGCCGCTCTTCGCCTTACCGCCACGAGCCGGGACCCTCTTGAGTTCGCACGCAACGCCGAACTGCCGGCAGATTGGGTGGTCGCTGCACGTGGCGCCCCGGGCCTTGCAGGCGGCCCGGCCGTGGGAAATCAGCATGTGCGAGAGGTCGCACCAGCGCTCCCGTGGGAACAGGGCCATGAGGTGGCGCTCGACCATCGCGACGGTGGCATCGGGCGCGGCCAGGCCGAATCGCTTGGAGAGTCGCTCGATGTGGGTATCGACGACAAACCCGGCGTTGATTCCGAAGGCGTTGCCGAGCACGACATTGGCGGTCTTGCGGGCCACGCCGCGAAGGGTGAGGAGTTCATCCATGGTCCTGGGCACCTGGCCGCCGAACCGCTCGACGATGGAAGACATCGCCGAGTGAATCGCCTTGGACTTGGCGCGGAAGAATCCCAGCGAACGGATGTACGGCTCGATGTCCTGGGGCGTCACGGCGATGTAATCGGCCGGGCTGGGGAATCTGGCAAAGAGCGCTGGTGTGGCCTTATTCACGCCCACATCGGTCGTTTGCGCCGAGAGGATTGTCGCGATGAGTAACTCGTGGGGAGTGCGATAGTTGAGAGCGCAGGCGGCGCCAGGGTAGGTTTTGTGGAGGGCGTCCATCAGCCTGGCGGCCCGAGCCTTGGCCGCCGGACTGGTGCGCGGCATGTCGAAGGGAATGTCGGCTTGCACAGGAGGAGTGCCCGTTTGCGGTGTGCGCTGCCTTGGCGTTGCGTTGGGCTTTGGGGGCTTAGGCATGGGTCAGGGACTTGTCCCACCAGCCGACACGGCGACTGAACCCGCGGGCGACGCGCCCGAGGTGGGCGGAGGTGGGGGTGTCTGGTCGGCATCAGCGTGATGGTCTTTTTCACCAAGGGACCAGCCGGCCGCGACCAAGGTGAGCAACAGCGCCACCGCAGTCAGGGCGAAGGTCCCGCTGGCGGTCCCATGGTCGGCGTTGAACGCGGCGTGGAAGACCTCCGCCCGATCGTTCTCTCCGGCCTTGGCGGCATCCCAGTAGGCGCGGGCGTTGTGGCTCATGCGCGGCTTCAGGACAAACAGGTTGAATCCGAGGCAAGTGAGTAGAGCGGCCAGGGCGAGCCACCGCCCCACAAGTGGAACAACAGGCACGGACCGCTGGACCGTCGCCACAACGAGGGTTCCAGTGGCAACGATGGCCCCAATGACCTGGATAAAGGCCGCGGCGGCGAAGACCCGATTGACCACCTGTCCGGCGAGCACCTTCCAGTGATCGCCCGAGTAACTCGCGAAGTCCGGGAGGGTCGGTTGGAGCGACTTCACCAGGGGAAAGGTGAGCGCGGCGACAATCCCAGTCATGACGAGTGCGCCCAGCCACAAGGACAGCGCTGTGATGTGCAAGGTTTCGAACGTCGCGCGCCGGCGGATCATGCCAGATCGTAACCGCGGATCGGCCCGCGCGTGGTCGGACCTGGGATGACATTCGCCCATAGCCGACCGCTTCCGGCCAGGTGTCCTACAACACTGTCATGCTGCAACCCCCGCCGGTGAGCCTGTCCCTGGCAGGCCTGAGCACGGACCTTGGAGCGCCCCAAGGCGGTGCCAGGGCTTGGCTCGGATGGGCCGCCGGGTTGGGTTACAGGGGCGTGCAGTTGGATGGCGCGGCCCAGGGGATCCGCTCCAGGGAACTTGACCGGTCGGCCCGCCGTGATATGTCGTCGCTGATGCGTAGGCTTCAACTGGGCTTTTCGGGCTTGGACCTGTGGATTCCCGCCGCGCACTTTGCCAATCCGGCCTTTGTGGATCGGGCGGTATCGGCCACGACCCAGGCGATTGAACTGGCACAAGATCTTCAGTCGCTGGGGGGCGCATCGGGCGCGGTCGTGAGCATCGAAGTTGATTCCAAGGCGGACCAAGGTGTTTACACCGCGATTGCGCGGGCCGCGGAGCGGGCGGGTATCCGGGTTGCGGACCACACGTGGCCGCCGGCGGCGAGTGTTCTGGCGATGCCGGAGGGGTCGCCCGTGGGGGTGGGGGTCGATCCGGCGGCGGTCCTGCTCACCGGGGCCGAAGCGGCGAGAGAGGTTTCGCGATTAGCAACCGGCCCGGTTTCAGCGCGCATCAGCGACTTGTCCGCGACGGGACGGGTGGTCGCCGGGACGGGCAAGCTCAACCTGATGGAGTATGAAGTAGCGCTCGCAACCCGGGGATTCAAGGGGTTTCGGGTGGTCGACCTGCGCGGTGTGCGGGGGCAGGCGGAGGCCGCGCGGGAGACGCTGGTAGCGATGGGCGGTGAGAGCCGGACCCCATAGGCTCGGGGCCTCCTGCGGGCTGCTATGACAAGACCTCATCGGGGATGTCGGCGTTGGAATAGACCTTTTGTACATCGTCGAGGTCTTCGACCTCGTCGATCAAGGCCATGACCTGCTTGGCGTGCTCGGCGCGGACCGCAACCAGGGTTTCGGGGAGCATGACCAGTTGCGCCTCGATGACGTGCAGTTTGGCCTGCTCGAGTTTGTCCTTGACGGTGTTGAAGTCGGCGACGTGAGTGATGATGCTCCAGACGGGGCTTTCGGAATCGTCCTCTTCGGGAGGTTCCACGTCCAGGGCACCGGCTTCGATGGCAAGCTCCATCATCTCTTCGTCGCTGACGCCCGTGCCCGAGGCGAAGATCTGGCCGCGCGATTGGAAGAGGTAACTCACGCAGCCGCTGCTCCCGACGTTGCCCCCGTAGGCACCGAAGGCGGTCCGCAGGTCGGTGATGGTGCGGGTCCGGTTGTCGGTCAGCGCATCGACGATGACGGCGACGCCGCCGGGCGCGTACCCCTCGTAGCGGATGGCCTCGTAGTTGTCCGTGTCGCCGCCGCCGGCGCCCTTTTTGACCGCGCGTTCGATGGTGTCGCGGGGCATGTTGGCGTAGCGGGCCTCGTCGATGGCGTACCGCAGCGTGAGGTTGGACTCAGGATCGGGGCCGCCGTGCTTGGCGGCGACGATAATCGCCTTGGCGATCTTGGTCCAGATGCGCCCGCGCTTCTTGTCAACAGCGGCCTTGCGGTGCTTGATGTTGTGCCACTTGCTATGACCGGCCACTCGAAGTCAACCTCTCTCAGGGCTTTGCCTGGTCCTGCGCGGCGGGGTGCTGCCCGCCCGGTTCCATTGCGAGGGGTGCGATCGGAGGCTCCAGCCCCTTTTCCGCGGCGGCGTACTTGGTGCGCACGGCGGCGAGCTGCTCACTCAACTCGCGCATCGCCGGTGTGTCGCGCTTGATTCCCTGGCTCGTGGCCAGTTGCCGGTATTCATCGAACGCCTGTATGGACTTGGCCCAGTAGCGACGCGCCTCCACGTGGTCGCCCACACGCCAGAGCGCATCGGCGAAGTGGTCGAGTATTACGCCGTTGATGTCACCCCCGATATCGTCGACGGCCCGCCGGAGAAGTGTCAACGCCCCTTCGGAGGTGACTTGTCCATCGGCATTGAGGCGGTCCTTCAACTGGCCGCGCTTGTACCGGACCCACGCGAGGGAGTCCAGGATGCTGATCTCGTCGGGCAACTGGGCGTATGCCCGTTCAATGAGACTCTCCGCCTCGGCCAGGTCGCCCCCCTTTTCGAGCAGAAGGTAGCCGAGGTTGTTGCAGGTCCACGCGTGGTCCGGCTCGAGCTCGAGGGTAAGCCGGTAGGCCGGGACGGCAAGCTCGTCACGGCCGAACGCGCTGAGTTGATTCGCCAGCAAGTACCCAAGCTGAACCTTCGGGTCGTCTTCGCCCACCTCCATGTCCAGGGGCCTTACAAAGTCGAGCATGATGGCCGGGTTCGCGATGGCGGTGACCAGGTACCGCGCATCGTCCACATCGCCGCGCTCGGCCGTCCAGACGAACCAGCGCACGTAAAGATCTTCGCTGGGCGGCACCACCCTCATGGCCGAAGCGCCCAGAAAACGCAGCATGGACGTTGGGTCTTCCCGCGATTGGAGCGTCTCAACAACGCGGAAGTAGGCCGGCAGTTTGAGTTCGTTGGAGCGAGAGGCGGCCTCGTCTATGGCGGAAAAGAGGCGTGCGAGGTCCTCGGGGTAGGCAGCGGCCATCAGGGAGAGGCGCGTCAGGTGGAGGTGGGCGGGCATGGCGCTGCCCCCGGCCACGAGGTCAAAGAGCCGTAATGCGGCATCCAGGCTCTCCGGTGATTCACCGGAAACATACGTCTCGGGCTTTACCTTGTTCAGCAATGCCACAATGCGCGCCGTCTGGTTCGACCGCAGGTGCGAGCCCGGGGGGAGCGAGCCGAGCAGTCGCTGGAACGCCGCGGCGGGCTCTCCGGTTCGGAAGAGCAGGTCCGCAAACTCAATGGCGCTGTCGACCGACCGGGGGCCGGATTCCAGGCGTGCCCGGGCCAGACGATCGGCTTGGGCCGGGTCCTTGAGCCCGTCGCGAACGACCTGCTCGTACTGGCGGGCGAGTTCGTCGATAGGCCATATCGCCAGTCGCTGCGAGAGGAGGTCCGCCGCCTCTTGAGAGCGCCCCAAGGCAACGAGCACGCGTGCCCGAGCCGCCAGCGCTGCGGAAGAATCAGGACGCGAGTTCAGGTATGCGGAAAGCCACGACTCACCAGACTCCGCGAGCGGCCGGTCCGTCGCCGCGGCACGCTCCCACACGGTCGCCAGCATGGCCAGGAGCCCGGGGTCAGCCGGGCCGGAGCCGGCCAATGCCAGGACTTCTTGCGAGGCTTGTCGCCAGATCGAGCGGGCGACAAGGGTCTGGCCGCTGATGGCTCGGATGACGCGGCTGGAGGCCACGGCCTGGCGGAGTGACCTGGCGGTCGAAGTCAGCTTGCGCTCATCGGCGAGAGCCGCGCCCGGTGAGTACAGGCTGAGCAGGCCTTCATAGCCGCGCTCGTCCAGCGGATCGGCGGCAATGGCGAGTTCAAGGAAGTGTTCGGCCTCGGCGGAGCGGTCGGCGTGCACCGCGAGTTCCGCCGCATGAACTAGGTCTTCCGGGTTCATGACCAGGTTGGAGTTCTCGATCAGAGGTCGGATGAGCTCCAGCGCCGCGTCGAACTGCTCCAGTCCGGCCAGTACGGCCACGCGTCCGCGGAGGGCCGACTGCCCCGGCAGGCCGGCAAGGCGCGCTTCGGCATCCCGGGCTTGTTCTACCTTGCCGCACTGAATCGCCGCCAGGGCGCGCATGGTCAGGGTCGCGGGGAGGAGTTGCGCCGGCGGCGTGAAGTTGTTGAGGCTTTCGATCGCCCGCTGCGGCTGTCCCAGGCGCGTGAGGAGCGCACACTCCATGAGCCGGGCGTTCGGGCTGCGATTCTTCTCAACCGACGTGACCGACTCGCTCAAGGCCCGTCCGCAGCGCGTGAGCGAGTTCGCGTAAGCACCCGCACCCAGCGGCTCGATCGTAACGAGACGGAGGCATTCTTCAATCCTAGAGTCGGCGTCGTCCACCGCGAAGGAATCGAGCAGGTCCGAAAGGCAGGCCTGGTCGAGCGGTGCGTTGGCGAGCCTTTGGCGCAGGACGCGCCGCGCATCCTCGCCGGTCAGCGCCGCGGCCGATGCGCGAGCGACGCGGCTGAGCACCGTCGCGGTCGGGGAGGTGATACCCGCGCCCAGTTCGCTGATCGCCTGGGAGAGGAGCGGACCGACGTTGGTTGATGCGGCCAGAAAGGCGATGACCGCCATGTGCCGGTCTTCCACGCGACCGTTGGACTGATCGACATCCCCGATCAGGATCAGGGCTGCGTCCGCGGTGCGGCCGGCCCGCAGGGCGGCGTGCACGCTGCGGGCAACCACCAAGCCGGGGTCCAGCATGGGGGACCGAAGGGCATTGGTGTAGGCGGCGAGCGCACGTTCATAATCACCCAGGCGACAGGAGAGGTCGCCAACCCGCTGCCAGTACTCGCCCCGCTTGCGCAGTACTTCCGCCAGTTCGGCGCGCATGGCGGTCTGGCCAACCGTGTCGCTGGGCGTGGAGAGACCCGTCGCGAGCTGGTCGCGGGCCGCCGTCAGGTACCCCAGGGCCGTGAGCGACTCGGAAAGATCGACCGAAGTCAGTGGAAAGACCCCGGTGTCACCGTGGGTGGCGCTCAGGGCGCGGACCTGGAAGCGGGCCGCATCCTCAAACCGGTGCAGCTTCGCCGCATCACGCCCCAACAGGACAAACACCCAGGCCTCATTCAGGCCCAGCCGTACCGCGCGACGAAGCGAGGTGACAGCCGCCGTGCGGCGGCTCAGCTCAACTTGGGCCGCGCCGAGTTCGCGCCAGACTTCCGGGGCATCCGGGTCGAGGCGCGCGGCGGATTCGAGGTCGACAACGGCCGGGCCGGCCTCGCCCGAGAGCAGCTTGGCTCGCCCGGATACGTACAGCCGCAGGGCTTGTGGCCCCAGGGCGACCACCGCCTCGCGTTGCCGGGGTGTCGCGTCCGCGGCGGGCTGAAACAGAATCATGACATCAGCCAGGCTCAGGACGGCGTTGCTCCCGGCGGCCAGGTCCGTCGGCGGCAGCCGGTCTACTTCATCCGCCGCGACCCCGGGGGGCGGCGGGAGCTCTTGGGCTGTCTTGTCCGGCTGCTCGCGTTGGCGCACCGCCATGGCCTGGAGATCGCGAACGGCGCGCCCGGGGTCGCGGGTTTGGTTGGCGGGCTGGGGTGCCGGGCGGTCCGCCGGCTGAACGGTCTGATGGGCGCACCCCATGACAGAGAACACCATGGCCATGGACGCTCGCAGCAAGTGCCTGCGGGTGGGGAGGTCTGTTTTCCTGGGGCTGCTGAACGTCATTGCTCACCCCCTCATCAACGAGGTTTCGCCCGTGCCTTGGGTGCCTCGGGCTGCGCCGCATCGCCCTTTGTGACGCGGGACTTGGCCGCGACCGCGAGGGAATCCGATCGTGGCGCCTTGGCCCGGGCGCCTTGGAGCGGGGCGGCGTGCTCCGGCTCCAAGTGAACAGTACGGCGTTCGCGCTTCGGAGGGTGTCCGTGCTCATCGGACCAGGCCTGCAACAGCAGGTGGGTTTCGAGCGCATCCTCGGGCTTGATCAGTTTTTCGATCCACGCGGCACAGGCCTCGGGGGTTGCGGCCGGATCCACCGCGTGCTCGGCCGCGAGCAGGTCGCGCAGGCGTTCGTCTACAGGGACACCGTTGCCCAGGGCACTGACGACGCACACGCGGCACGCCGCGAAGGCCGGCATCCCTTCAAGGGAATCCAGGTAGGCCCGGCACTCCCGCTTGGAAACCTCCAAGAGGCGGCGCAGACTGATCCCGTGCTGTCGCTGGTAGATATCGTTCAAGATGCTGCTGAGGCGGAGGGAGCGCTCAAGGGCGAGGGGGTACTTCTCCCCCAGGGTGCAGGCCACCTCGTCTGGGACGCAGACGCGCAGTTCGTTGTAGTCGACGACCGACTCGCGCAGCCTGCGGAACGCCGTCTTCGCCTGTGCGGTGGAGGCTTCCCATAGGAGCAGCGAGAACACGAGTTGGTGCACCAACAGGTCAAACTCGTCTTCAGCGTCCAGGGCGATGGGCGGGCGTTGGGCTTCGGCGTGCTGGGCCTTGAGCCTGCGCAGCAGGGCGTTGAGTTTCTTGGCAGGGTCGGGGGCGCTCACGGGTGGGGGTCCTCCGCCTGCTTGGGCTGTTCGACCCCGGCCAGGTCCCCCTGCTGCGAAGCCGCGGGAGCATTCGCCGCTCTGTGCTCGTCGAGGATGGCCAGCTCGGCCTTGGCGCGGTCAAGCTCGCGGAAAATCGCGGCCTGCTTCTTAAGGCTGCGGTCGAGGGTAAACACAAACTCGGGCAGGTGCCGGGCGACGATCAGCTCACCCACTTCGCGCCGGATAAAGGACGCGGCCGCCACCAGCCCGTGGAACGTCAACTCTTCCTTTTCTTCAGGAAATACCGAAATGCCGATGCTTACCTGCGACATGTCCGGCAGCACGCGGACACCGGTGACGGTGATCAGGCCGCTGATGCGCGGGTCGTGGAACCCGCGCACGATCACCTGCTGCACGCCCCGCTCGATCGCGGACGCCATTTGTTCCAGCCGGTAGCTCACCACCCACACTCCTCATTCACCGACGTGCTCGGATGCGCGACGCCGCATCACATCCGCGAGCAAGGCCTCATCGGCCTGATCGTTCCCGCGCGATCCGTCCGAATCCTGCCCGGCCTCGCCGAGCGCGACCGGGTCGTGCAGCACTTCTCGGGATACATCTCCCAGCTCGGCATCGGTCCGCGCTCGCAGCCCGGCGGTGATGCGGTCCAGTTGCTGCCCCACAAACCTCCCGTCGCTCCCCACCAGCGCCAGCCCCAAGCGGGCCACGCCCATCATGTCCTGCAGGCCCACCTCGGCCACCGAAGCGGAGAACTGCCGCCGGAGCCGGTCCTTGACGGAAGAGACGACCCTGCGCTTGTCTTTGAGGGACTCAGCGCCGCGGATCAGCAGCTCGAACTGAAGAATGCCCAGGACCATCGTTGTCACGCGCCGAGACTTCCCGGCGTGCGTCTGCGCCGCCAACTACTTCTTTGCCCCCGCCGGTTCGGCGGCTCCCAGCGTCCGCCGGACCTCGACCTTCTTGTAGCACTGCAGGACGTCGCCCTCCTTGATGTCGTCGTAGCCGACGATCTTCATGCCGCACTCCATGCCGGCGCGGACCTCCTTGGCATCGTCCTTGAGCCGCTTGAGCTGCTCGAGCTTGCGGTCGTGCTCCACCACTACGCCGTTGCGGGTGACGCGGATGAGCGCATCGCGCTGGACGGTCCCGTCGGTGACGTAGCACCCGGCCACCTTGCCCACCTTGGTGACGGTAAAGACCTTGCGTACGTCGGCGTAGCCCAGGACTTCCTCGCGGATATCGGGGGAGAGCATGCCCTCCGCGGCCTTGCGCAGGTCGTCGGTGATGTCGTAGATGACCTGGTACGTGCGGATTTGCACACCCTTCTGCTCGGCCACCTGGCGGGCCTTGCCGGAGGGGATGACGTTAAACCCGATGATGATGGCCTTGGAGGCGTCGGCCAGGAGCACGTCGCTCTCGGTGATCCCGCCGATGCCGGCGTGCAGCACCCGGACCTTGATCTCCTTCGTGCCCACCTTTTCGCACTCGCTCTTGAGCACATCCACGGTGCCCTGGAGGTCGGCCTTGAGGACGATCTTGATTTCCTTGGCCTCGGTGTCCGCCATGGAGGTGAACAGGGTGTCGAGCGTGACCTTCGGCTGGGCGAGCTGCGCCTGGCGCTCGCGGGTGCGGCGTTGCTCTGCGGCTTCCATCGCCTTCTTCAGCGAGTCAACAACGTAGAACTTGTCGCCCGCGTCCGGCACCTCGTCAATGCCCGAGATCTGCACGGGGGTCGGCGGGCTGACCTCTTTCACGCGCTTGCCGTGGTCGTCTGTGATATCGCGTACACGCCCGAAGGCCCGGCCGGCCACGACGAAGTCGCCGACCTTCAGCCTGCCTTCCTGGAGCAAAACGTTCGCGGTGGCGCCCCGCCCTTCCTCGACCTTCGCCTCGATCACGGTCCCGCGGGCAGGTCCGCCAAAGTCGGCCTTCAGGTCCAGGAGTTGGGCCTGATAGTCCAGCGTCTCCAGGAGTTCCTTGATGCCGGTCCCCGTCGTTGCCGAGGTCTTGACGACTTCGGTGGTCCCGCCCCATTCGACGGGGTTGAGCCCATGCTCAGCCAACTGGCCCAGCGTCTTCTGCACCATCGCCTCGGTTGCGTCGGGCCGATCGATCTTGTTGAGGGCAACCACGATCGGCACTCCCGCGGCCTTGGAGTGGTTGATCGACTCGACCGTCTGGGGCATGACGCCCTCCGGCGCCGAAACCACCAGAACCACAACGTCTGTCATCTTGGCGCCGCGGGCACGCATGGCCGTAAACGCCTCGTGGCCCGGGGTGTCGAGGAACACAATCGACTTGGATTCGCCCGCCACTTCAACGCTGGCGGTAAAAGCGGAGGTCTTCTGTGTGATGCCGCCGGCCTCGCCCGCCGCGACGTTGGCATTGCGGATCCTGTCCAGGAGGCTGGTCTTTCCATGGTCGACGTGGCCGAGGATGGTGACGACCGGGCCGCGGGAACGCTCATCGATCTTGGTCTTATCGACGAACATGTCGCTGACCGATTCTTCGGCCGTTCGGGCCTCGACAACCTCAAGATCAACATCGAAGTCGATCATGATCTCGGCGGCCTTCGCGGGGTCGATCCCGTCGTTGATCTTGAGGACGACCCCCTGCATGAACAGCTTCTTGACGATGTCGGCGGCCTTGACGCCCGTCGCGGCAGAGAGGTCCTTGATGGTGAAGGGCGCGGCGATCTTGATGCGCCCGTCTTCTTCCATCGGTGGCGAATCGGCCCGCGAGCCCGCCTGGCCAGGCTTCTTGAGGTCTTGCTTGCGCTTTTTGAGGAACCCGCCGGCGCGTGCGAGGCGTGCCTCACGCTCAATAAGGTCTTGCTCGCTGAAAATGCCCGCGGTTGATCCGACCCAATCGCCCCCGCTGCGCCCGCGCCGGCGATCGGGCACACCGACGCCGCTGGACCTTTTGGCCGCGGCTCCCGCGCCGCTGAAGTCTTGTTTCCGGCGTGTGTTGCGCCCGCGGTCATCGTCGGCCGTGCCGGTACCGGTACCCGTGCCGGCACCACCGCCGGGCCGGGGACCACCGGTGCTCGGGCCCGTTGCCGGACCGGGACGCCGGGGACGTGGCGCCTGCATGACGTCCGGCGCTTCAACACGCACCACCTTGGGACCTGCAAGCCTGACGGGCGCCAAAGGTCCGAGTTTGGGCCCGGCAGGGGTCACCGAAGTCGGGCGCGTCGGCACGTTCATCGGGGCCGGCTGCACCCTTGAAACCGGGGTTTGGTGCCGGTGCGGCTCGCGATGAGCCGGTGCCGGAGGGGCGGGTGCGCTTGGCGGTTCCGGCGGCATTGCGATCGCGCGGATCGGCTCTTCCGTCGGCTCGCTGGGCGGAGGTTCAACCGGGGCGGCGGGGAGCGCGACTGCCACGGCCTTGAATGGAGTCGATGGCGGGGGCTCTGGTGCAAGCGTCGGTATCGGCGCCGCCCTTGCCTGCGGTGCGGCGACGTGCTCGATACTTTCCTCTGCCGGGGTTTCTACCTCGGGCTCGGGGTGGGTCTCGACAGGGGCATCGGGCGGCGAGGCTTCGCCGTCGGAGCGCTGCTTGGTGCGGCGACGAGTCGTGCGCGTACGTACCTGGCTGAGGTCGACCATCTCCGAGGTTTCGATCGCCGTGGCGGTGCCGCCCACACCGGTGTGCGCGGTAAACCACTCCCGAATGGTCTGTTCCAGACCCGCCGAAATGCTCGACATGTGGTTCTTCACCATGTCGGCGCTGATGCCCTCGGCGTGACACTTTGTCACAATGGCCTTGGACTCCACCCCCAGGTCCTTCGCGATCTCGAAAATGCGTCTCGCCAATGTCCGCTCCGCTTAGCTGTCCCTACCGCCCGCACTAGGTGCACTCCGGGGCTCGTCCCCGGCGTGCATGACTTTGTTCAGCCCTGCCCGAGGATGTCGGCCGCCCGCGACTCTGCTTCCACGGTGTTCACAGGGGCCGGAGTTCTCTCTCCAGCCGCCGCGGCACCAAGAATGGCGTCGGCGGCGGCCTCCCCGGCTTCCCCGGCGGAACCGCCGCCTCCGGCCAAGAGCCTTGCCGCGACTTCGGCTTCTTCCTTCTTCTTGCGTTCCTTCTCTTCCTTGTCCTTCTGCTGCTGGATGGCGACGTCCTTCGCCTTGGTCGAACACGCTTCAACCACAGCGCCCGCCATGGCCTCCTCGATGGCCAGTTCCGCCATGAGGACGTCCTGTCCAACCTCTTCGATATCGAAGACGCTGACCATGCCCAGCGCGGCCAGTTTGTCGGCCATCGGCTCGGTAATGCCCTCGACACTCTGGACCGTGGCGTACATCGTCTCGACGCCCTTGGTGAACTCCTCGGGGGTGAGGATGTCCACGTCCCAGCCGGTCAGGCGTGCCGCCAAGCGGACATTCTGCCCGCGCTTGCCGATGGCCAGGCTGAGCTGATCGTCGCGGACCACCACAGTGGCTCGCCCCAGCTCGAAGCAAAGGCTGACTTCCTGCACCTCGGCGGGCTTCAGCGAGTTCTGGATGAGGATCTGGCTGGATTCATTCCAGCGGACGATGTCGATCTTCTCGCCGTTGAGTTCGTCGACGATGTTCTTGATGCGGCTGCCGCGCACCCCAACGCACGCGCCGACGGCGTCGACCTTGCTGTCGATCGAGCTGACGGCGATCTTGGTGCGGTAGCCCGCTTCGCGGGCCATGGCCTTGATTTCGATGATTCTCTCGGCGACCTCGGGGACCTCGACCTCGAACAGTTTCTTGATGAAGTCTGGGTGGGCGCGGGTCAGGACGATCTTTACCTGGCTGCCGGCGTCGCGGACGTCGAGGATCAGGCAGCGGACCCGGTCCCCCGCTGCGAACTGCTCGCCGGGGATCTGCTCGCTGCGGGGCATGAAGCCCTCGGCCCGATCGATGGTCACAACCAGCGCTCCGCCCTCATACCGCTGCGCAACGCCGGTGACAATCTCACCCATGCGCTTGCTGAAGTCGTCGAAAATGCTGGAGCGCTCGTCGTCGCGAAACTTCTGGATCATGACCTGCTTGAAGGTCTGGGCCGCGATGCGCCCGAACTGCACCGGCGGAATCTCAAGCGGCTCCCCATGGCGGGTGAGCGAGAACGTGCCGGCGATCGGATCGAGCTTGCAGGCGAACTCCTCGGTGTCGAGCGTGTTGTAGTACTTGCGGGCGGCCGAGACCATGGCCTGCTCCAGGTCGCGCACCAGTACCGAGCGGTCGATGTTGCGATCACGGGAAATCGAGTCGAGGATTCGCATCATTTCTTGTGTGTTCATTGCGGTCTTTGCTCCCAACACTGCTGGATTGTCTGGATGTCGAGTTGTCGCGCCGGTCCCGGAATGTCAGTACCCCAAAAAAACGAAGGCCACCAGCGAAACACCCGCTTGTGGCCCATGCACCGGTTCTCCCGGTGCGCCCACCCTTGCCGCTCTTGAGGAACGGCATGGGTCGCCGGAGGATGTCCCCCACATCACCGCATGGGATCTCCCGCGGCTGGGCGACCAACCCACAGACGCCCGCACGAAAGGACCCCGACCCAGACCGAAGTTTCTCCCGGTCTAGGCCCGAAGCCCATTGGCGTCATCCGTTCACCGAGCATGGGTGTGGACCACAAACGACATGTTATCGCTCCCGAGCGGACCCCCCGTGGCCCACGCCACGGAACAGCCCCCCGACCAAGTCTAAGCAGGGAACAGTATGGGTGGGAGGATGGGGGATCAACCGACTGGGAAGAACCTGCCCCAAGGGGCGGAAGCACCCCGTGGCGACCTGGTGGGGCGGTTTAGGCCCGTTCATCGGGGGAGGCCGGGCGTACGACTTTCAGGGCCCGGGCTCCTTTGTGCTGCCCTAACTGGGCTAGGAACTTCCGCTCGCCCTCTACGCAGATTACCACGGGCATTGCCGCGGGTTTTTCGGTCAGGATGATGTCTCCCACGCTCAGGTGAAGGAGTTCCTTGAGGGTGATCGTGGTTTCGGCCAGCATTCCGGTGACTTGAAGGGGAGCCCGTGCGAGCGATTTTTTGATCTGGAGCTCGACTTCCTTGGACTTCTGGTGCTTTGCAGCGGCGAACCAGCTCTGGCTGGACAGCTCCTCCATTACCGGTTCAATGACGTTGTAGGGAATGCACAGGTTCATCGTGCCGGCGCGGTTGGACATTTTGAGTTCAAAGCCGATGACGACGACGACCTCGTTCGGGGGCACGATCTGCACGAGTTGCGGGTTGCTTTCGGTGGAGCCGACATTGAACTCAAGGCTCTTGATCCCGGCCCATGCCTCCCGCAGGGCGGTCAGGCCGCGCTTGATGACGTTGCCGATCAGGCGCGTTTCAATCAGTGTCATGGCCCGCTGCGGGATAAAGAGGTCCTGGGAAGTGCCCCCCAGCAGGCGGTCGATAATCGGATAGATGATGAGCGGGCTGACCTCGAGGCACATTTGGCCTTCAAGCCCGTCCGCATCGACGAGGTTGAACGATGTGGGGTTTGGCAGCCCCGAGGTGAACTCGGAGTAGGTCATCTGTTCGCAGGTCGCGACCTTGACCTCGACGATGGTCCGTAGGAAACCCGAGAGGGAAGCGCCGAAGTTGCGCGCGAAGGCCTCGTGCAGGGTCTGGAGCGCCCGCATCTGGTCCTTGCTGACTCGCTCGGGGCGCTTGAAGTCGTAGGACTTGACCTCGACCGTCTGGGGATCGCGCCGCTTGCGGCTGAAAATCGGCGACTCGCGACGCTCCTCCTGGACCTCACCCGTCTCGACGGCGGCGAGCAGGGCGTCGACTTCGTTTTGGGCGAGGAGGTCAGCCATCCAGAATCACGCTCCATGAACTCGGTAGGCAGGGTGCCCCCGGCGCGAACTGCCACCGCAACCTATCTATCGGGCCCCGGACGCCCCTCGCTTGACCAAACGGACACTGGACGAAAGTGCGGGCGCGAACCGGCCCCGGTTCCAGGCTCGTACGCTTAGCTCCGATGACCACCACTCGCCCACTCGCGGTGTTCCTGGCTTTTCTAATCGGCCTGTTCGCTTTCCATGCCTCGGCATGGGGGCAGCCGGGCGAAACTGTGACCGTCTCCGCGATTTCCAACCGCACCACTGTGAGCCCGGGTGATCAGGCTTCCATCGCGATTATTCTGGATCACGCTCCCGGCTGGCACAGCAACACCAACGATCCCAAGTTCCCCGCCTCCTGGGGAGACTTCTCTGACACTGCCATTCCAACCAAAGTGATGGTGAAGTCCATTGTGGGCGCCACGCCCGGTCAGATTCAGTGGCCGCGCACCCACACTATTAGTTCGAGCCTGGGCGGCGACCCGGAGCCGATCGAAGTCTTCGGTGGGCGCTCAATCGCCTACCTGCCATTGATCGTCTCGGCGAATGCCGCCGGGAATGTCACGGTTGAGTTGGAGGTCTCGTTTCAGGCCTGCAATGACCGGGTATGCCTTCAGGCTCAGGTGCAGCCGCTGACGACTTCAATCCCCGTCACCGCCCCCGGGGTTGCGAGTCTCTCGAACACATTACCAGAGGTTCGGGCTGTATTCGAGACCTTCGATCCATCTGTCTATTCGCGCATTCTCGCCGGCGAAACCCTTACGACCTTGGCCGAGTTTGACTTCCTGGGTCGAAAGTTCAGCATCGACGCCACCGCGTACTGGTTGATCGTGCTCATCGCGTTCGTCGCGGGGTTCCTGCTGAACCTCACCCCGTGCGTACTCCCGGTGGTTCCGCTCAAGGTCCTGAGTCTTCAGCAGCAGGCGAAGGACCCGGTGAAACTCGCGCTCTTTGGCACCGTGTATTGCCTGGGCATCGTTGCGACGTTTGTGGTGCTCGGGCTGATCATCTTCGGCCTGATTACCGGCGGCCAGAAGCAGGACTGGGGTCAGATATTCGCGAGCGCCTGGTTCACGATTTCCATGTCCGTGATTGTCGGCGTCATGGCATTGGGCCTTCTGGGGCTGTTCTCGTTCCGGCTCCCGCAGTCGGTCTACATGCTCAACCCTTCGCATGACACCGTGATGGGAAACTTCCTGCTGGGTGTGCTGACGGCGATCCTGTCAACCCCCTGCACCGGTCCCCTGCTCGGCGCGACGATTGCATGGACGGCGACGCAGCCGCCCTGGCTGGGGTTGGCGACGTTTACCGTCATGGGCTTTGGGATGGCCTCGCCCTACGCCCTCCTCATCGCGTTCCCAAGGCTCGTTGACCGGCTTCCCCGGTCCGGACCGGGTGGCGAACTTCTCAAGCAGGTGTTGGGAATCCTGATGCTTGCGGTGGCCGCGTTCCTTGGGTTCAACCTCGTGTCCGACAAGTGGACGTGGTGGGTTGTTTTCGGCGTTGTGAGCGCGGCCTGGGTTTGGGCGATCGTCGGCGCTTGGCGGATGCTCCGATCGCTCGAGGCCAAGCGGGTCGTCACAGTCCTGTCCGCGTTGGCGATCCCTGCCACGCTTTGGACGGCCGCGGTTCTCGCCGATGAAGGGCCGATCCCTTGGAACCAGTTCGTGAATCAGCCCAACGCGGCCATTTCCACGGCGATTGACGAGGCGCTCTCGGAAGGTAAAGTCGTCGTCGTCGACTTTACGGCCAAGTGGTGCACCAACTGCCACGTCATCGAGAAGGCGGTGCTCAACAGTGAGCGGGGCGTCGCGCTCCTCAACGCGCCCGGCGTGGTTCCCATCAAGGTCGATCTCACCAACGCGGAACCCCAGACCGGCTGGGATCTGGTCCGCGAGATCAGCGGGGGCGGGGGCATCCCCCTGATTGCCATTTATCGCCCAGGCCTGGACAAACCCACGTTTTTCAACAGTTTCTTCCAGGTTTCAGACTTGGAGGCTGCCATGCAGCGGCCTCACTGAACGCGGAGGTCCCAGCACAGGGGAACAAACCGGGCGTTGGGCGGGTTCATTGACTGCACCGCCCGAACCCCCTACTTTTGAGCCTGTCCCCGCGGGTGTAGCTCAGTGGTAGAGCGTCACGTTGCCAACGTGAAAGTCGAGGGTTCAAGTCCCTTCACCCGCTTTGTGCCTGCTTGTGCCAAGTCTTGCCCCTGTGGGCAGTTACGGCCGGTGGCTCTCACCAACCCAAACCGAGCGAGTGTGCCTGTTCGGGCCACGTGTGTACCGGTTTTGCCCCCATAGTGCTGCGCCTGTAGTTGCGCGCCTTCCGCATCTATGCTCGCGATGCGCCTGTGCGTGCCTGAGCACACGCGGGTGCCGCTCCTGGTGCACGTGGCGCGGCGGATCAACGCCAGGGAGGTGATCCGGCTGGTGTCGGGGTTGTTCAGAGAGCACGGGGCGCCCAGGCACATCCGGTCGGACAACGGGCCCGAGTTCATCGCCAAGGAGCTCAAGAAGCACCTGCGGGAGAGCGGCGTGGGCGTGTTGTACGTGGAACCGGGCAGCCCGTGGCAGAACGGGCTCATCGAGAGCTTCAACGGCCGCCTGCGGGATGAGTGCCTGGACCGCGAGGCGTTTATGGACCTGCGGGAAGCGATGGTGGTGATCGGCGACTACCGGCGGTTCTACAAAGACGACCGGCCGCACAGCAGCCTGGGTTACCGCACGCCCGGCTGGTTCGCGTCGCTCTGCCGGGGCGGGATGGGGGGAGGCATCGCACCACCGGTGCAGGGTCCTCCTCTGCGTCTCGCTGCGCTCGACTCCGCTCCGGCCTCTGCACCGGTGGTGGAACTGGTACGATGAAATCCTCTCACTCGGAGTGGCTCAGGGAAAGCAGGCAGGTCACAGGGGCGACGCGTGGAACTGCGAGCCTGCGGCGTGATCGACGGGATCATCTACAAGCGGCACAAGGGCCAGAAGAAGCTGTACGCGTATCAGGAACGGTGGAACCAGCTGGTGGCTCCGCTGCGGGCCAGGGTCGAGCATCCCAACGCGATGATGAAGCAGCAACTCGGGTACAGACGGGTGAGCGCGGTCAAGAACGCGCAGGAGCATGGGCGGTGGGCGTTCCATGTCTGCCGCGATCCGCGTGGACTGGAGAAGGAGCTGCGGTTCTTGGTGACGCAAAGCGCCGCGGTGAGTCCTTGAGGACGCTGACCGGAGACCGTGAGCTTCATCGCGGTAAGTCCGACCGAAGAAACCCAGTCACGCGAGGGCTCTGCATATGACCTCCGCACAGTCCAGTTCTGCCAAGTCCGATCCCTTCAACCTCTCACGTTTTCTGGAGGCGCAAGAGGACACATACCGGGACGCCGTGGAAGAACTGCGGTTGGGTCGGAAACGATCACATTGGATGTGGTTTGTGTTCCCACAGTTCGATGGGCTGGGCACAAGTCTCACCGCGAGGACCTTTGCCATCAAGTCCACGAGTGAGGCACGCGGGTACTTGAAACATCCGGTGTTGGGGCAGCGGCTCGTCGAATGCACAAACATCGTGAATGCGCTATCCGGAAGAACCGTTGCCGAGATCTTCGGGGCTCCAGACGATCTGAAGTTCTGTTCGTCGATGACGCTCTTCGGAATGGTGGCCGGACCCGGCTCGGCCTTTGAAGCAGCATTGGCGAGGTACTTTTCCGGTCAACGAGATGCCGCCACCGTGAGATTGATTCAGGGAGCAGGCTTCAGCACAGGGTGACAGCTACCTTCCGGCTGGTGTCACCGACCGCCGCACAACTTCGTGCCACCGCACCGCTGCCCTGAGCGGTCGGTGCGTTGTGCGTAGCTCGCGCCAGCATCGCCCTGCCCCGAGTGCGGCTCCCTGAGCTAGGGTTCCATATGCGACCGCGCGCCAGAATCCGAAGCACCGCGAAGTGGGGAGGCGCGGCCGCGTGCGTGCTGGTCGGGCTGTCGCGCAACGCCGTGAAGGCGCCCCAGGCCAAGGTCGAGAAGGACAAGCCGCTGGTGGCGGTGCTGACGGGCCTGGCGGCCAAGCACCCGCGGCTGGGGTATCGGATGCTCCACGGGCTGGTCGCGCTGGCCGCTCTGCACAGCCGCGGACGCGTGGTGTTGGGTGAGGTCTCGTTCGTTCTTGGCGTCGAAAGCGCCCGCCGCGCGGAAGGCCTGGCCGCGATGGCCGACTTCATCGACCGCCTGAAGCAGGACGTGCCGATCTCGAGGGTCGCGGTATTGGCATACGGGTGGGCCTCTCATGCGAGTACCAGTTTCGCGCCGGCGATCACCAGCACGGCCGCGAGCACGACATTCAAGTTGCGGGGAGTAGCTTTTCGGCTCCCCACGCTGGCACCCGCGAGGCCGCCCACAGCCGCGCACGCGGCAAGGGGCCAAAGCGATGCCGGCGGCGTCCATCCATCCGCCACCACGCCCGCAACGCCCGCGACCGAGTTCACGAGGATAAACAGCGACGCCGTCGCCGCCGTGCGCTTGGGGTCGGCCCATCGCATCAACAAGAGGACCGGGCTCAGGAAGATCCCTCCGCCGGTGCCCGTCAGCCCGGCGACCAGTCCGAGAACTGCTCCGACGGCGAGCATCGCAGGTAGGTTGGGCGGCCGGGGCTTGTGCGCGGCCGTCGGTGGGCGCCAGGCCACGTAAGCCATCCGCACCGCGGTGAGCACCAGCACGACGCCGATGGCGACCCTCAGGGCGTGCGCGGGCAACTGCACGAGCCCTCCGAGAAAGGCGGCCGGGATCGACGCGGCGGCGAACGGCCAGAACAGTCCCCATCGAAAGTGACCCGCCCGGGCGAACTGCACGAAGGCGATCGTTGCCACCAGGATGTTGATGCTCAGGGCCGTGGGACGCATGACCGCGGCGTCCACGCTCATCAATGCCATGACGGCAAGGTATCCCGACGCGCCAGCGTGCCCGACGGCGGCGTAGAGCGCGCCGACGATGAGGAAGAGCACGGCGAGGATGGGGAGCGAGTCGGCGGGCATGTTGTTGAGCGGCAAAGGGGCCGCGCGATGTGTCTATCCGCCGATGGCGGACATCGGGCGTGATGGCTGGGCGAAGCCGGGGGCGGAAGTGCAGTGGCCGGGCTGCTTCGTCCACGTCGCGTCGATGAGGAAGTCGGTGATCGACTGGTCGTCGTGGGCGTGACCTGCCTGCTTTCCCTGAGCCACTCCGAGTGAGAGGATTTCATCGTACCAGTTCCACCACCGGTGCAGGGGCCGGAGCGGAGTCGAGCGCAGCGAGACGCACCGGAGGACCCTGCACCGGTGGTGCGACGCCTCCCCCCGCCTCTCCCCGGCAGATCGCCGCGAACGAGGGGGTGTTCGGTAACCCAGGCTGCTGTGCGGCCGATCATCCCGGTTGAAGCGCCGGTAGTCGCCGACCACCACCATTGCCTCCTGCAGGTCCATGAACGCCTCGCGGTCCAAGCGCTCATCCCGCAGGCGGCCGTTGAAGCTCTCGATGAGCCCGTTCTGCCACGGGCTGCCCGGTTCCACGCACAACGCGCCCACACCGCACTCCCGCCGCTTGCGGATGATCTCTTCGGTTCCGTGCCGTGTACGCTTCATCGTGAGAGCCTTTCTGGGACATTCTTGCCCCGTGGCTCATATTCAGATTGGCTCAGACTTGCCAGGGCAGGTCGCCGGGTCCGCTAACCGACGCGTGAAAGGACTTCGCCGCCCACCCTCAACTCGTGATCGCCAAAGGCCGATTCCAACCCGATATGGCGCTCCCGAAGACCTACTCCGGCCTCACCCTGACGTGCAGTTATGGCGAAAACATGCGCCGGCACGGCCGGGTTCGCTGTGGGAGCGTCGCGAGCGAGATCGGTGAGATTCAGGAGATTTCCGCGTCGGGCCTCAAGGTCCGGACGCGCCTGGAACCGTCGCCCGTTGACTCCGTCATCGACCTCACCCTGGGGTCCACCGACGGCGCGTTCTCCATCAAGGCGAAGGTCGTCTGGGTCAGGCCGATCGGCGTGCGTTACTACGAACTTGGTCTTGAGTTCGTTGACCTGTCGAAGGCCGCGTATGACGGGCTGATCGCCATCGTGCGTCGGTCGGTCGCGCAACCTGATCCCAAGAAGAATGTTGCGTAAGCAACACGGACCGCGAGCGAATCAGCAGTTCCCGCCGCCGAGGACCCGGAAAAACGCCTCGATATCGAGGTCGGTCCCGACGTCGCCATCGCCGTTGAAGTCCGCGGTGCCGCACTGGGTGCAGCAACTCCCTCCCAGGCACGCGAAGAATGCCTCGATATCCGTGTCGGTCCCGACATCTCCGTCGTTGTTGAAGTCCGCGGTGCCGCACACGGGCGTGCTGAGGATGCCATTGATAAACGCCAGCCGCGAAGCGATGCGGGTGGCGTAGGTCCCGGTGGGTACCCGGGAGGCGCCGGCCGGGTCGATGTAGGAACTGCCGCCAACTCCTCCGACGTACAGCCCACGCGCATCCGAAATCGCGCCATCGAAGAACGGACCGCTGGCTGAGTAGCTGAACTGGCCGTCGACCAGCGAGTTGATTCCCGCCAGTTTGACCAGTCCGTCGGCAGGATCGGTAATGAAGGCAGGACCGCCAGAATCGCCCACGGAGCAGGTTCCCTCGGTCGCGGCCGCCCCCTGGTCAAACGTGAGGTACAGGAAGTCGCCCGCGAACCCCGGGGGTGCGGAAGCCCCAAAGTTCTCGACCGATGCGACCGTGTTGGTGCCGGCGGTGACCAGCCCGTCACCCGCGCCCCAGCGCCAGCCCTTGAGCGCGCCGGTAGCGGTGTCGGGCACTCGCACCTCGGCGCCGCGCTGCGTGCCGCGCCCGAGGAGTTGCACCGGCCTGCCCACCTCACCTGGGCTTGTGTAGAGCGGGGCGTAGCGAGTGAATGGGGGCGAACTGCCGCTGACGCGCCAGATCGCCAGGTCGTCGCGCGTGCCCGCGAGTGTCACGGTGTACATGGTTTCGTTGGCGGTGCCGTTGCGGTAAAAGAAGACACCGCCCCCCGCGTTGCCCAGGTGTGTTGCCGTGATGAAGTAGCGCGGAGCGATTGGGGTGCCCAGGTAGTTTCCAAAGCGGCCTACATACTGGGCGCGTCCGCCGGGCAAGTAGTCGGCGCTGCTCACGACCTGTCGCGTCCCGAGGACGATGATGCCCTCAGCCGGGGTCGCCGCGAGCGCGGCCGAAACCAAGCAAAGGCCTACGAACGCCGTCCGTGTACAAGTCATTGGTTCGCCCTCTCCTCACGCGCAGCCGCCGTTTCGCCGCGACTTCTCTCCCTTGTCCGGGTGCGTTCTCGTCGAAAGCCCGCTTGAGCCGGGGATCGGCAACCGCACCCGCTTTTCAATGGGTGTATGTATTCGCCTCGCGTGGAGTTCGGGCGACCTGTGCGTTTTCTGCCGCCGAGGCCCTGCGTGTTCGGTGCGGTGGCTGCAGAATCAGGTTGATTGGCGATATTCTGGTGTGCCGCGCTGACCCAGGCTCACCCGAGCGGCGGCAATCGCGTTCGCGACCGCGCCGGGGCCGGTTCCGCCCGCGACTTCCCGCTTGACCATCCCGGCCTGTATCGTCAGGCACTCGAACACATCGGGCCCGGTCGCGGGCGCATGCCGGCGAAGTTCATCAAGCGCAAGGGCTTCGAGCGGCCGGCCTACCTGGATGGCCGCTCGAACGATCCGGCCCACCTGCTCGTGGGCCTCGCGGAATGGAACGCCTTTGCCCACCAGGTAGTCCGCCAGGTCCGTCGCGTTCGCGTACCCGCCCTGCGCGGCTTTGAGGCACGCCTCGCGATGCACTTTCAGTGTGCTCAGGATCACCGGGGTGACGCGCAGGCACATGGAGAGGTGGTCCATGGCATCAAATAGCGGCTCTTTGTCTTCCTGGAGGTCCTTGTTGTACGCCAGGGGCAGGCCCTTGACCGTGGTGAGGAGCGATACAAGTGCTCCGACGATGCGGCCGGACTTGCCGCGCAGCAGTTCAGCGGCATCGGGGTTCTTCTTCTGCGGCATGAGCGAGGAGCCGCTGGAAACACTGTCGGCAAACTCAATGAAACCGAACTCCTGGCTGCCGTAGAGGATGAGGTCTTCGCCCAGGCGCGAGAGGTGGACAGCGGTGACGGACGCCGCCGCCAAAGTCTCCAGCACAAAGTCGCGGTCGGAAACAGCGTCAAGGCTGTTGGCAGTGGGGGCGTCAAAGCCAAGGTCGGCCGCGAGGGCGGTACGATCGATGGTGTACGCGGTGCCGGCAAGGGCGCCGGAGCCAAGCGGGCAGACATTGACGCGGCGACGGGCATCCGTGAACCGAGCGATGTCGCGCCCCAGCATTTCGAAGTACGCGAGGCACCAGTGGGCGAAGGCCACCGGCTGGGCGCGCTGGAGGTGGGTGTAGCCGGGGAGGATCGTGGCCTGCTCGCGCTCGGCCAGGTCCAAGAGCGCACGCCCCGCTTCGCGCAACTCGGAGATACGGGCATCGACCTCAGCGCGCGTCCAGAGGCGAAGGTCGGTCGCGACCTGGTCGTTGCGGCTGCGACCGGTGTGCAGCTTCTTGCCAAGGGGACCGACTTTCTCGATAAGCCGCCGTTCGACCCAGGAGTGAATGTCCTCATCCGTGGCAACGCCCTTCCGGCCAGCGTCGGCGATGGGGAGCGCTGGGTCCGCCAGCACCTCTGCCCGGAGTTGCGAGAGCGTCGCCGTCAGGCGTGTAATCTCGTCGTCGGTCAATACACCCGCGCGGTGGATGGCTTTCGCCCAGCCGATGGAACCGTCGATGTCCTGAACGGCGAGGCGGTAGTCAAAGCGCAGCGAGTTGTTGAGCGCGGTAAAGAGCGCATCAGGGCCTGATTCGAAGCGTCCACCCCAGAGGGCCATGGTGAGAGTCCTTGCTGGAGTCTACAGGAGTGAAAGCAATGATGTACGGAGGCGTTCGCACGCTTCGAGAGCTTCGGTAGCCTCGGGCAGCGTCGCGTCCGATCCAGGGTATCGGTACTCAACGGCTGCTGGAGCTAAGAGATTCAAGTCGGTCAGGGCCGCGGACCAGCCCTGTACGACGGTTGAAATTAACGCGACCAGTTCCTTGAGGTCGTGCGTCTTGGGAAAGTGCACGCCCCGTTCAGTGAGCACTGCCTTCATGTACTTCTCGGCACACTGCTGGCAGTGGAAACACACGGCGTCGTAGACCGGTGGCCCCGCCTTCTGCATGCAGCACTTCGCAGCCTCGAGGTCTTGTTCTGCCTTTGCCACCCAGACCTTGGTTGCGGGTTTCATGCCGCGGCCTCATAGAGGACCACGCCCTTGTCGATTGCCTCGCGCATCATCGGATCACCAGATTCGTACCAGGTCTTCACGTCTTGAGGTCGTCGGGGCACCAGGTCAAAGCCGCGCACGTCCCCAATTGAGTTCAGCATGTTGACCGTCATGCGGTATGGTGAGCAGTCGAAGGGCAGAATAACGAGCAGGTCGGCATCCGAATCCAGCCGTGGTGTCCCATACGCGCGCGACCCGAATAGAATGATCTTCTGCGGTCGGAACGTGTCCGCGAGAACCTGAGTAACCCGTCTAATCTCGTCTTGGGTCGGCATCACTTGATTCTACACGACCAGGTCAGGTGACCTTGCCCCCGGCCTTCAACGCCCTGATCCTCTCCGGCAGGCTCAAAAGCCTGATGAACCCCCCCGCATCCTTCTGGTCGTACAACTCGCCCTGCTCGAAGGTGACAACCTTCTCCGCATAGAGCGAGTGCGGGCTTTTGCGCTTCACCGCCGTCGCCGTTCCTTTGAACAGCCGCACCACGATCTCGCCATCCAGGTTCTCCGCCATCTTCTCGGCGCAAACCCACAGGGCCTCGCGGAGCGGTGTGAACCACCGCCCGTCATACACCAGTTCCGCGAACGTGAGCCCCAGGTGCTCGCGGTAATGCCGGGTCTCGCGGTCCAGGACCAGTTCCTCCAGCGCTCGCATCGCCTCGACGATCACCGTGCCGCCGGGGGTTTCGTACAGGCCGCGTGACTTCATGCCCACGCGCCGGTTTTCAACCAGGTCCACCCGCCCGACCCCGTGGCGGCCCGCGAGGGCGTTGAGCCTGACGATCAGATCCTCGCCGCTGATGGGGGCGCCGTTCAATGTCCGCGGCCGACCCTTCTTGAAGCCCAGCGTGACTTCCTCGGCCCGGTCGGGCGCTTCCTCCGGCGATGCCGTCAGCATCCATGCATCGTCCGGCGGTGCATTCCAGGGGTCTTCAATGGTCCCGCCTTCGTGGCTGATGTGCCAGAGGTTGCGGTCGCGCGAGTAAATCTTGGTGGCGCTCGCGGTGGTGGGGATATTCCGCTTGGCGAGGTAGTCGAGCATCGCGATACGGCCGGAGAGGTTCCACTTCTCGTGCCGCCACGGGGCGATGATCTCAAGTTCGGGGGCGAGCGCGGCGTAGGCCGACTCAAAGCGCACCTGATCGTTGCCCTTGCCCGTGCAGCCGTGGGCGAGAGCGGTGCAGCCAGTCTGCTTGGCGACGTTCACCTGCCCTCGTGCCAGGACCGGCCGCGCAATGGCGGTGCCCAGCAGGTAACGCCCCTCATACACCGCGCCGGTGATCATCGTCGGGAAGACAAACTCCTCGACGAACTCGCGCTTGAGGTCAACGACGTGGCACTCGGCTGCGCCGGAGTCCTTGGCTTTCTTCTCAACGCCGGTCAGTTCATCGGCCCCCTGGCCGACGTCGCCGACGATGCACACCACCTCAGCCCCCGGGATGTTTTCCCGCAGCCACGGCACGATGCACGAGGTGTCCAGCCCGCCCGAATACGCCAACGCAATTCGCTTCTTCATCAATGTCTCACAATCACAGTACTTGGGTCACTCACCGAGCGTTGAATCACGGAGAACACGGAGATACACCGAGAATACAAGCCACCTTCAGCAGACCATGCCGGTTTCCAATCCCCCTCCGTGTCTCTCCGTGTTCTCCGTGGTTCGTTCTTACTACTTGTCTCTCAACAACTTCACCAACAACGCATTCTGCACGTGCATCCGGTTCTCAGCCTGGTCATACACCACCGAGTTGTGAGAATCGATCACCTCATCCGTCACCTCTACACCCCGCTGGGCCGGCAGGCAGTGCATGAAGAGCGATCCGCCCTCAATGCCGCGCCCAGCCCGCTCCATCAACCCGGCATTCACCTGGTAATCGGCGAACACCTTCCGTCGCTTGCCAGCCTGATCCGCCTGGCCCATGGAAACCCAGACATCGGTGTACACCGCGTGGTGCCCTTCCACCGCCGCGGCATCTGTGCTGAGCCTGAGGGTACACCCCGCGGCCGCCGCGAACCGCGTGCATTCTTCAACCACATCGGCCGCGGGCCCGTACCCCTTGGGCGTGACGACCGTCATATCCACGCCCAGCATGGTTGCCGCGTGCATGAGCGAGTGGCAGACGTTGTTGCCATCCCCGATGTACGCCAGGCTCTTGCCCCCCAGCCCATCGGGCCGCTCCGCAAGTGTGAAGAGGTCGGCCAGCCCCTGGCAGGGGTGGAAGCGGTCACTGAGTGCGTTGATCACCGGCACCCGCGCGGCGTCGGCCAACTCCTCGATCACCTTGTGGCTGTAGACGCGTGCGACAATGCAATCGATCCACCGCTCCAGGTTCTTGCCGTAATCTTTCATCGACTCGCGTTCGCCCAGCCGCTGCGTCGAGTGTTCCATGTAGATGGGCGCCCCACCCAGCTTGTGAACGCCGGTCTCAAACGTGATCCGCGTGCGCAGCGAGGCCTTCTCAAACAGCATGATCACCGTTTTGCCATCCAGGACCTTTCGGTAAGGCGTGATGTCGGCCTTCATCGCACGTGCCGTCTCGAACAAGTCCAGAATCGCCCGGGGTGTGAGGTCGGTGAGTGAGAGCAGGTCGCCCCCGGCCAATGCCGCGCCGGAAGCCGCGGGCGCGCCGTTGATTCTGGCCGAGGTGATTGCGCCGGTGGGAGCCTCGAATGCGTTTGGTGGTGTCGCAGACATGATCGAGTTCACGCTCCCTCCGGCACGATCCGAGTTCCAACGATGTTTCCGGCCAGGAACTCCGCAAGCGAGCCGTCATCGCCCGACAGAATGACCACGGGGACACCGCTCTCCGTCACGACCGCAGCCGCGGCACGGACCTTGGGAATCATCCCGCCGCTGACTTCGCCGGAGGCAATCAACTGTTCAATCCGGGAGGGAGTAAGCTCGTGAACAATACGCTTCGAGCCATCAAGGACGCCCCGCACGTCGGTGAGGAGCACAAGCGCCGAAGCCCCGAGGGCCGCCGCCAGCCCCGCGCCCGCATCATCCGCGTTGACATTGAGGAAGTGCCCCGCATCATCAAGCCCGATGGAAGCAATGACGGGCAAGTACCGTTCGCGGAGCAGGAGTCGAAGCAGCGAGGCACTTCCATGCGCGGCCGTGTCGCACTCCCCCACGCGCCCGGGATCAAAGGCGAATCGGGTGGTCTTGACGGTGCGCACCACCCCGCCGTCGCCGAGGCAGAGGCCCACGGCCCGCGCCCCGACCGTGTTCAGCGACCCAACAAGCGACTTGTTCACTCTGCCCGCCAGGACACCGACTATCTCGTCGATCTGGTCCGCGGGGGTGATGCGGATCCCCTCCCGCCGCTGCGTGGAAAGCCCGATCCGCTCCAGGTGCCGGTCCACGGCCTTACCGCCGCCGTGGACGAGTACAACCCCGCCCTCGCGCTCGCGGCTGACCGAAGCGATGGCCTTCCAGAGCGCCGGCGACCCCGCCTCCAGCGTTGTCCCACCGATCTTGATCACGAGCGGACCCCGGCTCATTGCGGCGCCTCTTCTTGGGCGGGGACGCCACCCGTCGCCAGCAGAGAGCGGGTCTCCGGCAGCCCGAACAAGATATTCATGCATTGCACCGCCTGGCCCGCGGCGCCCTTGACCAGATTGTCGAGCGCGCTGACGAGGATGACGTGACCATGCCGCTCATCCACAGCCCAGCCTATATCGCAGAAGTTGGTTCCGCGCACATCGTTCACCGCGGGCCACACCCCCGCCGGGCACAGGCGGACAAACGGCTCGTGGTCGTACGCGTCGTGCAAGGTTCGGCTCACGCGCGCGAGGTCCCATCCCTGCGCGAGATCGAGGTGGATGGTGGACAGGATGCCGCGCTCATACGGGCCCAGGTGGGGAGTGAACACAACCGGCGTTCCTGCATAAGCATCAATCTCCGGGTTGTGCCTGTGCTTGAGCACGTTGTAGGGCTGCATGCTGACCTCGGCAAAGAGCATGCGTTGCGAGGGCGAGCGCCCCGCGCCGCTGACACCGCTGACCGAGTCAACGATGGGTCGTTGAATGCCGCCGCGGGAGCCGGGCCCAATCGCGCCCGCCCTTGCAAACGGGTGCAGCGGCAGGATTGCTGAGGTCGGATAGCAGCCCGGTACCGCGATCAGTTCCGCACCGGCGATCTTCGCGCGGTTGATCTCCGGCAGGCCGTACACGGCACGTTCCAGCAGGGTCGCGTCAGTGTGCGTAAACGAGTAGAACGTCGGATAGAGCGAAGCGTCCTTCAGCCGAAAAGCGCCGGAAAGATCAAGCACCTTGGCGCCGTGCCTAACCAGGTGCGGGGCGAGTTCCAGGCTTGCCTCGTGCGGGGTCGCCAGGAACACAGCGTCCGGCCGCAGGCTCGCGATCTCGTCAACATTCGTCGCCCTGACAGGGAGGTCAAGGCGGCCGCGGAAGCGCGGGAAGGATTCGGAGTATGCCGCGGGCTTCCCGTTCACTTCGCGCTTGGCCGACCCAAACAGGCCGACGATCTGGGTATCAGGGTGCGACAGCAGGAGCCCAACCAACTCCGCGCCGCTGTACCCGCCCGCCCCGATGATCGCCACCCGAATCATGCTTTCCCCGAGCCTTTCACCGCCTGGCGGTTCCATTCTTCATGAAGCCCTCGAACACCCGACTGACCTTCGCTGCCTTGGCCGGTGACGCCGCGGCGACGAACACCGTGTCGTCCCCCGCGATCGACCCCACCACCCCGTCGGGCCCGGCACGGTCCACCTCAAGGGCCAGAGCCGACGCCTGGCCGGGCCCCGTTCGAAGTACCACGAGGTTTCCGGCAACCCGGGTGGAGAGAACGTAGGCCGACACCGCCCGCCGCAGTTCGTGGCTGTGTCCGTTTGGCGATGATTGTCCCGGGAGCGTGTACCCCTGGGGGCCCTTGAGCACCCCCAGCTCGCGCAGGTCGCGCGAGAGCGTCGCCTGGGTGGCGGTGATCCCTCCGGTGGCCAGGGCGTCGACAATCTCCCCCTGGCTCCGCAGGCTGCGGTGCTCGATCAGGTCGCGGATCTGGGAAAGGCGACGGGGGCGGCTGCTCACGCAATAGTATTCACCGAATGCATAAACATGTCAAGCCGGAATGGGACCAAGCCGCCCGCGCCGGACCGCTACTTGCTGACCTGGTGCAGGGCCATCTCGAACCACGCGTCGGCCTTGCTCACCTCCGAACGCAGGATGGCCCACCGGCGACTGGCGGACCGCTGGCAGAACGCCCAGAGAATCCCCGCCACGCCCCGGCGCACCACGCCCGAAGTGTTCCGAACCATCGCCGCGAGCGGGCGCGGCCCGTGCTGGCTGATCAGGTGATCCTCGAGCGAGACGAAGCGCTCAACAGCGCCGGGATCTCCCTGTCGGCCGGAACGCCCCGCCAGTTGGCGATCCACACGCGCCTCATCATGCCGCTCGGTTGACACGACCAGCAGCCCGCCCGCGCTGCGCGATTCCGGCGTGAGTTGGATGTCGGTCCCGCGCCCGGCCATGTTGGTGGCCACGGTGACCGCGCCGGGCAGGCCGGCCCGCTCGATGATCTGCGCCTCCTCGGCTTCTCGCGTCGCGTTGAGCACCTGGCAGGGCACGCCGCGCCCCCGGAGGAGGTGCGCCATCCGCTCACTGGTCACGATGCTCCACGTGCCCACCAGCACCGGCCTTCCGGCGCGGTGGGACTCCAAGACGGTTTCCGCCGCCGCCGTCAACTTCTCATCCTCGGTGTTGAACACTCGGTCGGGCGCTCGCGTTCGAACGACGGGCCTGTGAGTCGGGACGGGGGTGACGGGCAGCCGGTACCAGGCCCACAGCTCACCGGCCACTTCCCGCGCGGTGCCCGTCATGCCTGAGAGCCTGCGGTACCGCTGGAAGAACGCCTGGTAGCTGCTCCGCGCCATCGTGGCGTTCTCGACCGAGAGCGCAAGGCCTTCCTTCGCCTCAACCGCCTGGTGCAAACCCAGTTGCCACTGCCTGCCCGGGAGGACACGCCCCGTCGATCGGTCGACAATCAGCACCTTGCCGTCGCGGACAATGTACTGCTGACCGCGCAGGTAGAGCTCCTTGGCGCTCAGCGCCTGCACCATCAACTCTTCGCGCCGCCGGGCCCCGGCCCAGAACGCGGGCAATCGCGCGGCAAGATCGGCCAGCCGGGCCCGGCCCGCTTCCGTGAGACCCACCCGTCGTTGCCGCGCATCAACCTCGTAGTCCGCCGGGCTGGTCATCTGTCGGGCAACCTCGGATGCGATCACCAGGTGCTCCTGGCCCGCGGCGGAAGCGACCCCGGCCGGCCCGCTGATGATCGCGGGCGTGACCGCATCGTCGATGAGCACGCTGTCGGCTTCATCGACAATCGCCGCATACAGCCCGCGCTGCACCACTCGGTCGGCCCATTCGCCCCCGGCGGCACTCCCAGACCCGCCCCCATCACAGACCTCATCCAGAAGCAGGCCCGACAGCCGCGGCATGAGCGGGGCGGCGAGCCGGTCCTTCAGGTGATCGAAGATAACCTGCTTGTCGGCCGCATACGTGATGTCGGCGCTGTACGCTTGCCGCCGGGCGTCGGGCTTGCTCGAATCCTGGATCACGCCCACCGACAGCCCCAGCCTCCGGTAGGCGGGGGACGTGGTCTGTGCATCTCGGCGCGCCAGGTAGTCATTAACCGTCACAACGTGAACGCCCCGCCCGGTCCAGCCGTCCAGCGCCGCCGGCAGGATCGCCGTAACCGTCTTCCCCTCGCCGGTCGCGAGTTCCGCGCAACAGCCCGCGGCCAGCGCGAGGGCGCCCAGAACCTGCTCGGCATGCAGCGTGAGGCCGATCTCGCGACGGATTGCTTCGTAGCCGACCGCGAACGCCCGGTCGACCACGGCCCGGTCCTGGCGGCCGACGACAGCGGCGACCCGGACTTCGCGGATGTGATCGTCTAGGGCGGCATCGGAGTAGTTTCTCAGGCGACCGGCCTCCGCGACGATGCTCGCAGCACGGCGCCAGTCGAGGCGGCGTGCCCGGGACCTCGCCCACCAGCCCGTGGCGCTCTCCCCCAGGACGTCAAAGCCCTTGGCCGGTTGACGCCGCCTCGCGGGCGAGGACAGCATTGGCCAGAGCCGGTCGCTCGGGGCTGTCGCCGCACTCCCGCGCCGGTCGATCTCTGCGCCGCTCCGCAACTGCTGGAGCGCAGCGCGCTCCAGCCATCGCACGGGCGACGGCCGGGTGATGCCGTGCAGCCCGCTCATACCGGCATCCGATCCGACAGGAACTGTCGCAGCGTTCGCCACCACTGGGCGGCCATTGGGCGCGCCTCAATCCCGAAGCGGACCCGTGCCCGAAGCCCCGGCTGCCAGGTGGCGGAAGTTTCGGCCGGTTCCACCTCGACCACAAAGTGGGGTTGAACCGTCGCCTTGCCCTCGGGATCGGTGGGGTCCATCAGCACATCGCCCCCGGCCTGCGTTGACAGCGACGGCCGGCTCACAAAGCGCGATCCGGCCGGAGAAACCCTGGCGATCCGTGCATCAACGACGGTGCCCGCCTGTCCCCGCACCCGGACGGAGGCGCGAACGTTGGTGACCTCTTCACCCATGCGGCCGCGGAATACATACGCGTGGTCCCGATCGGCCACCACGCAACGGACCACGAGGTGGTCCAGAGAAGCGACCGAGCCGACCAACCCGCCCTTGGTAAGGAACACCCCCGTGAGCGCTGACAGGTCGGTGACGGACCCCGCTGAGGGCACCACGCGTCCTGAAACCCCGGCCCGCACTGTGAGCGCGTCGACCCGTTCTTGAGCGCGCCGAAGCGCACCCTGGACTTGGCCCAAGCGAGCCTCGGTCAACAGCCGGTCGGGAATGGAATATGCGGCCGCGGCATCGACCTCGGCCATGGCCCCGGCCACAACCGCCTGGGCGTGGGCGAACTCGGCGACCACATCCGCGTTGTACAGCGTGAGGAGGGGGTCGCCGGCGTTGACGGTGTCGCCCGCCTGCACGTGCACCTTTTCCACGAAGCCGCTTTCGTCGGGGCGGATGGGCTCTTCCACCGCCGCCTCGACGGCGCCGGTGGCGTAGGCCCCCGCGGGCATGGGGACCGTGCCCAGCACCAGGAATGCAACCACGATGACCGAACCAGTGATCAGGATTGCCCGCGTCCGCCGCCCCAGCAGGCGCGGCGAAGTGGTCAGGAATGCCAGACCCTTCAGCAGCGGCCAGAGAATCCACATGCACACCGCCACCGCGGCGAGGACCACGCCGATGGTCAGGTAGGTCGGATGAGACCACAGGATCAGCACGATGCTGACAAGGACAAGAACCCGGTAGGGCAGCGAGAGCAGCCCGTACGTGAGCAGCAGCCACAACTCGGTCTGGTCGCGCACGGAAGGCGGGCGCGCCGAGCGGACGCTAAACACAAACCGCAGCAGCAGGAACCGCCACAACTCGACCGACCTCTGCGCCAGGTTCGCGGCCCCTGTAAGGTCGGAGAGGATGTAGTAACCGTCGTAGCGCAGCAGCGGGTTGAGGTTGAACACGATCGTGGTGACGCCCGAGATCACCATGACGTTGTAGAGCAGTGTGCGGGCAAGCCCGGCGTCTCCGTCACCCATCCCCGCCCACAGGATCGCGGCGGTGGCGGCGATGAACGTTTCAAAGAGCACTCCCCCCGCCGACACTATCACCCGCTTGTGCACCTCCGGCAGCCGCCATGCGCTCGACGTATCGCAGTAGGGGAACGGCAGCACCAGGGCGATCAGCATGAGCCCGATCTCGGTGCACCGCCCGCCCATCGCCTTGCACGCCGCGGCGTGGCCAAGCTCGTGCAGGGCCCGCAGCCCGACGAAGACTACCCCCATCCAGAACAGGTTGCTGGGATCAAGCACGCCGTTGAGTTGGCTGGCCAGCGCGCCGCGTTCCGCGAAGACCCGGACCAGCGCCACGCACACGACCGCGACCCACAGCGCCATGCCCCACGCCGAGAAGACCATCCGCAGGAGGTGCTTGGAGCGTTCGAGGGCCCGCTCGGGGTTCACCAGCGGGATGGTCATCGAGAAACCCCGCCCGGTCCGCCGCTGCACGCGCCGGCTCCGTGCTTCGCGCCGGCGGAGCTCGATCATGTCGGCCGCCAGGGGCAGGTCGCCACTGAGGAGCCCGAAGAGTTGCAGCCTGCTGAGGAGGTCAACGCACTCCCGCTGCGTCGGGGCGTCATCGCCCAGTTGCACGTTGCACGCCTGCCACGCGTCGTCCACCGCCCGGCGTCCATCGAGGAGGCCCAAGAAGAAGTGCGCGGATTCGGACAGGCGGTAGTACTGCCCGCTGGCGGGGTCTTCAACGATGTAGCTGATGTGCCCGCCATAACTCTGCCGGATGGTGTGCGAGTGCGGGCTGAGCGTGGGGCGCGTGGGGCCGATCCTGTACCACAGGTCGCTGAATGAAGAGCCGACATCCTGTTGCAGGAGCTTGAGCATCACCACCACATCCGCAGGCGCATCTCGTCGATGATCGGTCCCAGCAGAGACGACATCGTCGTCGACCACCCATCATCCAGTTTCACCGTCCCGGTCAGGCTGGGGCGCAGCCAGGCGGCGTCGGCCGGGTCGCCCGTCAATGCCACCTCGACCTGGTAGACGTTCTTCCCGTGCAGAACCTCCGCGGCGGGGTTCACCCGCGTCACCCGCACCGGGACTTGTTCGCCGGGGCGCGACTTGACCACCAGGTTGCCCACCTGCCCGGGCTTCACGCGTTGTATGTCCCGCTCCTCGACGTCTACGACCGCGATGTACTCGCGGCTGACCAGTTCAAACAGGGGCTGGGTCGGGTCCACGCGGGCGCCGATGAACTGGTCCAGTTCACCCCTCCCAACGATCCCGGTGATCGGGGAGACAATCTCCGCGCGCGACCGGTGGTCCCGCAGGCGCTTCAGGACCGCGCCCACCTCCAGCGCCTGCGCGCCCAGGATCCTCGCCTTGCCGTGATCGGACTTGCCCAAGGCTTCATCACGCTGTGTATCGAGCGAACTGAGGCGGGCGCTGTGCTCATCAATCTCCTGCTCGATGTCGCGGGTGTCCATCCGCGCCAGTGGCTGGCCCTGGGTCACCGCGTCGCCCGCCTTGACCGAAACCGATTCCAAGTACCCGGTAAAGGGCGGAACCACCGTTCGCGCCAGCGCCGGGAGAACCTCGGCGCTGGCCGTGACCCTGGAAGGGATGGGAACGGCGATCGCGCCGATGAGGATCACGATGAACGCCAACGCCAGCAGCTTGGCCCCAGTATGCCGGGCCCCGACGATGGCCTCGCCCAGAGTCACGATCCCATCCCGCGCCACCGCCAGCACGCCGCGGTCGGCCAGCCGGCGCGTCCACAGGGCCGGGCCGATGGTCTCGGCCACCAGCCGCAGGAGCGGCGCAGCCCCGGATGGGAATGGGTCGTCCGAACTTCGCTCCAGCACCGCTACCCCCACCAGGTCCCCCTCGACGCGCAGGGGAAGGCTCAGGATGGCCGATGGGCCAAAGGCGCGGCTCAGGTGTTCGTGTGCTCGGGTCACCCGCCGGAGAGATGGGTCGGCCTCAGCCAGTTGGGGCTGTGGATAGACGATCTCGACATCCTGTGAGGCGCACTCTTCCATCGCGGCTTCCAGTGATTCCACCGCCGGCGCGTTGCGGTCAAGGTCGTCAGTCCCGGTCACGGCGGAGAGGCGGATGAACTCCCGCCGGACCAGACCGATCGAAACCCGCGAGCAGCCGAACCGCCGCTTGAGTTCATCGCACATGATCGCGCCCATGGTCCCCGCGCTGGGGCCTTGCTGGGAGGCGTCCAGCAGTTCGAGCGTCTGGCGGAGCATGAGTTTCTGCTCAACCTCCGACATGCACTGGCGCCGCCAGAGGTAGGCCTCAAACTTGGCCGCCGTGGCGGCCAGGACCGCCAGCGCCGCCGAGTCGTCCATGCCCCCCTTCGCGGGCATGACCAGCACGCACGCCCCTTCGGTGCGACCCTCGGCCACGAGCGGCGATGCCACGAGCCGGAGCCGGGGCTCCTCGCCATACATTGAGGGTCCGCGGGGGATAGAAACAGTGTCAATCTTTCCGACGTTTATAGTCTGCTGGCACAAGTCTGTTCCCAGGCGTTCCATCTTCGCCAGCACCGCCGGGATCAGGACCGACTCACAGCCGGGCTTCGTTGGGGCCTGGTGTTGGGCGAACAGGCCCGACCGCCGCAGCCCGCCCGCGCTGAGGTAGACTGCGCCGGCGGCCGCGCCGAGGAGTGTGCACTGCGCTTCAAGCAGTTCGGTGAGGAACAGGCGCAGTTCAGCCAGTGCCTCGGCCGGTGGTGGGAGCGGTGGGGGGGATGCACCCACCTCAACCGAACCTGGCTGTGACGCATCAATAATGGTTTCGGTGCTTGGGCCGCTGCTCATAGGTTGGTCGGCAGGCCTCGCCGACTGGGAGTGGGACCTGCTCCGAATGCCAGCGTGTTCCAGCCGGTGGACCGCTGATCCCCCGAGCCGACCCGTTTCGACGGGGACCCGGACGGTCGTTCGCGGCGCCCAAGTCTACGCCGTCAAACGCGCTTGTTGGGAGGGTAACCGCCGCCGCGGCCGATCACCCGATCTGCGCAAACGGAGCAACCCCGCCGTCAAAAAGCCCATGATCCCAGCACCAGGCGACGGCACAACGCTTACGTAATCAACGTGTACTGGCGGAAAATCCATGCCGGGGTAAAAGAGGCGAAACTCAAGCCTCACCGAACTTACACCCTGTCCGGACCCGTCAAACAGCGTTGTGAGCAAGTCGCCGTCAACGTAAAACGACGTCGCCGTCCCTCTACGGATGAAGCTGTACTCATGGAATCCAGGTCCTGGCGACGGAAAACTCGGATTAAGCGGCTGGAACGCGGTTCGGACACCCACCCCCGCCTCGTGCATCACGATGCCACCGCCCGCTCCTCCGGCGCCCCCCACACTCAGGGTTGCATCCCTGTACGATTGACCGGGCTCGAGGCTCAGGCGCACCTTGGCCTCATAATCACCGACTACCGGGGGAAATGTAGTCTGAATGAACGCGTTGCTTGGGGAGATCTTCACATTCGGCGGGATCGCCATCCCGGTCACGTGGAGCATCCCCCCGGAAACGCCAAAGTTCTGAGGGTTGGGCATGGGGGCGCCACCAAAACTCCACCATGGCCCCAACGCGCTCCCATTGAAGTTGTCGGTGAAGTCAGCCCGGGCAACCGACGCCAAGAGCAACAGGCTCAACACCGCAACCGTACGTTTCACAGGACCTCCCGTTGTTCACCCCAGCATTCGTCGAGATCCTTCGTTCCTGCCCACGACCAAGGTACCAGCGGACTCGCGAACTGCCGCGTTGATTCAGACTGTGTTTCGCAGCCCCTTGGTTGGGCCGCTCATCCCGGGGCGGGGTGCCTTGTCTACACGCGCTGGGACCAGGTGACGGTCCGCCTGAATGCCACTACCGGTTGCACACCGCGGCGCGGCTTGTCGTAATCGCTCGATGCAGACTGCTCAGGATGTTCCTCGCGCACGCAGTTCCTGGATGGGTCAGATCTCCAACTCCGGTCGGGAACCAACGCCTGCGGAAACGGCCATAATGCCCAACTCAACGCCAAGCAGACCCGCCAGAAGGCCACCTTTGCCCTGGGCCGCCTGGATGTCCGTGGTTGGATCGCCACGGCCCGTCGAGACTTCGAGGTGGACCGTCCTGTCGCCAAACCGCACCCTTGCGGCCTGAACGCCCTGCGTGTGAGACCGATCCAAGCCGTCGGCCACGCGCAGGATCGCCGCGAGCCGGCGCACCAGGTTGCGGTCATGCTCGTTCAGCGCTGCAAACTCGGGGTGGCGGGCCTTGGGCTCTGATCGCCGGTGGTACCGCGCCACCAGCGCGACCAGGTCAACCTGGTGCCCCGACCAGCCGGCCAGGTCCGCATGCCGAATGATGGTGAACCCGTGCTTGTGATGGGCACGGTACTCGACCATCATCCCGACATCGTGGAGCACGGCCGCGGCCTCAAGAATCGCCCGCTCGTGCGGGGAAGTTCCAAGCCCCGGGATCAGGTCGCTCTCTTCGCGGAACTGGTCGTAGATCGAGAGCGCCAGCCCCGCCACGTGCTCGCTGTGCGCCCGTTCGTAGCGGCAGCGCGAGGCGAACTCGCGGACACTCCGGAGTAGGTCAGCGCTGGTCGGGTGGCGTGACCCCGCCCGGGAGCGATCGTTGACCTCCTCATCGATGAGCCGGAGAATGAGCCCTTCGCGTACGCCCCCGGGGTGGGCGTTGATTTGCGCGGCACCCAGGTGCCGCATCAGTTCATCAACGACCGTCAGTCCCGCAACGACGATGTCGGCCCGGTCGGAGGGAAGCCCCGGAACCCGCAGACGCTCTTCCAGGGTCATGCCGCGCAACTCGCGGATCAGTGATCGCAACTGGGGCCGGGCCACCGGGCCCAGCGTCATGAGGGCCGGTGAGTTGCGTTCGATCATGACGCCGCGCGCGGCGGCGCCAAGGGTGAGGAGTGTCGTAAACGTCCCGCCGCACCCGACCATGATGGTGGGGGGCACCTCGGGCTTGCGCACGCTTGCGGTGATGAGTTTACGGATGTGGCGGCGCATCTCTTTGAATCGAGCGCCCGAGCACTCATCCGCCCCGCCGAAGGCCTCGGTCACCCGGACCGCGCCGAGGGGCATCGAGGAGTTGCCGGTGATGATCCCGCCCTGGCTGTACACCACTTCCAGGCTGCCCCCGCCGATATCAACCACCGCGCCGGTCCCGACGCCCAGGTCGTAGACGCGGGCCACGCTGCGGTGCGTCAGTTTCCCCTCATCCAACTCACTCACCAGGTCAAGCTTCAGACCTGTCCGGTCGTGTACGAGCGAGAGAAAGTCGGCGCGGTTCTCCGCCTCGCGCACCGCCGCCGTCGCGAACGCGCGCACGCCCGCCACCCCAAACTTCTCCGCGATGGACTTGAAGCGGCCGACAGCCTCGACCGAACGGGCCATCGCCTCTGCACACAGGACGCCGGACCTTCCCAACCCCTGCGCCAGGCGCGTCATCGCGCGCTCCTCGGCCAGGACTTTCCAAGTGTGCTCGTCGACCAACTCGACCGCCAACAAGCGGATGCTGTTGCTGCCCAGGTCGATGACAGCCAGGCGCAGCCCCGAGAGCCAAAGGCTCCGCTGGCCCAGCGCAGGCCCGGGCGACCAGGGCTCATCGGTCGGTGTCCCAGGCGCGCCGTTGACGTAGTTGTTCTGGACCATGCCGTCGCTCCCATCGGGCCTGGCGCCCGCGCCGGCATCCGGTTCCACGAACGCCGCCTCTAAGCCCGCGAACAGCCCCTCCGAGTCAAAGGCCAGCCACCATCCCGCGACCTGTTCGCACCGCCGGTCGCGGACCTGCGCAAAGCGATCCCGGAGGTCCGCCAGTCCATTGTCGGCGACTTGGCCGCTGTTCTGCCCCGATTCGGCGAGTAAGGCATCAAGACGCTCGACAAGCGTGGAAACGTCGTTCGCTTCCCCAAACCGGCGCTGGACCTCCTCCAGCCTTGCGTACGCCGTGGTCCGGAAAGTCGGGGCCAGATCGGGCAAGACCAACTCCGTTGCGTATCGGACCTGCTTGAGGGATAACCGCAGCGCATGGAGGTTTTCCGGGACCCGCAAGTCCTGGCTGGAACATCCACGCAGTTCCGCGATGTAGTGCCTGATCTTCGACGCGGCCAACGAGATCAGCGCACCACTGCCCGGCCCGCTTCCTGCCGGAATCTGCACCGAGTTCAAGATCGCCCGTGTCAATCGCTTGGATCGGGCCGGCGAAAACTCTTCCAGGACCTCCTGGAGTCGATTGCTCGCCACTGCCCGGTCGCGGGAAATCCGCTCAAGAACCGCGACAACTTCGGGCATTCGGCCTTCGCACGCGTGCAGGTGAACTGCCGCGATGAGCTGAGCGTGAACATCGCAATCTCGAAGGACTCCGGTCGCGCGCCGGACCCTTCGAATCGCCTTGCGGAGCCGGGCCCATTCCCTGCTCCCGCAAAAGTCGCGGAGCACCGCCAAGGCGACCCCGGTTCGCCGGCAGGCGACACGCAGCTCGTGGACACGTTTGGCTCCCGGGGCACTACCCTCGCGCAGCGGGTCGGGAGACTTGTTGAATCGACGGATTGCGCGGGCGAGGTCGCCTAACCGTGACCCAAGCAGATCGCGCCCGGCACCGACCGCTGGGGTACTGGCATCCACTTCAGCAATCACGCACGGCACGTCTCACCCTTCCCCTTTGTCATTCCCAAACGCCTGTCCGCATGACAGTATCAGGCCGGCGAAGGGGGTTGGTTGCGGAGCATCCGGCGCACGAAAAAACGCCCTGATTAGCAGGGCGATGGGGAAAACGTGTGCAAAACTCGGGGCCTATTGCGAGAGACGAGGACCTGCGCCGCCGGCCGGGGTTTGGCGCTGGCCGATGTTGATTTCGCCGGCGCGCTCTTCAAACTGGCGGACCACCTGGCCGAGGCTGATGGCCAGCCGCTTGGCGCCCTGCCAGTTCATCACAACGCGGCTGCCCACGCTGAATACGAGCACGGGCTGGTTGTCTTGCCCGGGGACCGGCAGATTCATGCCAAAGTCCAGGACGACCTCGTCCTGGGTTGTGGACGTGCGGATGGTGTTTGCATAGGTCGTCCCCATCCGGGATTCGTCGATGCGGAGTTGGACCTGACGTGTGTCGCCCTGGGGAGGTTGCTGGTTCTCGGACATGGTGTCACCCTTCAAGCCGGACGAGGCATAAACGCCTTGCCGGTTCAGACATTACTCGGTCACGTGTTCAAACGACGGACCGCTCGGGCGCCGGGCAACTCACCCTGCGCCGCCCCATGGTGGGGAGAGGACTGTACGCACAAGGGACGGGAAAGGCGGCAGGAATCGGGCATCCGGACCACAAGTGCGGTGCCTCATCCCGCAAGTCCCACCCGGGGATCCTAAACCAAAGTGCCGGAGGAGGGACTTGAACCCACACACCTTTTGAGGGTAACGGATTTTGAGTCCGTCGCGTCTGCCAATTCCGCCACTCCGGCGAGAGTACGGCTGGAGGGTAGCACTTCCTCCACTTGAGTTCCGCCCGCGGCGGTCGCCTGGTTCGTGCTTACCAACTCACGTCGGCGTCCTCCAGGACGAGCAGTCCACCGGGGTATGAGGGGTCGTCGACGCAGAGTTCCACCAGCCGACCCCTTATCCTCAGCGATTGGCCCCGCTCCAAGCCGCCCACCGCGCCAACCGTCCGGATGAGCAAGATCGGGCGCTGACCTCCCTGTGTCTCAACGGCGGACCGGCACATCATCTGGCCGGTCTGCCCTTCCAAGGGAGCATCTTCGACGGTCACTTCCCAAGCGCCCACCGGGGTGCGACCGAGAAACTTGGCCGCCGTGCGGGCCCGCTGGTTCGGTGCGGCGCTCATCACTGCATTGATGATGCTCGTTGCTGTGACAGACCAGTCCATGGGGCCTTGGTCCTGCGTGGCCCTGAACACGGTCGCGGCCGACGCCGCCCCCTCATCCCCGGCGACCGGGGGCAACTCGGAAAGGCCAGGGAGGGTGAGCGATCCACCCCGCGCGTTGTCCGATGATCCGCGGCCTGAGGAGTCGTCGTACAGGCTGGTGTTGTACAGGTCGCCGTACGCCGTTCCTGCGTAACCCCCGCTCGTGGAGCCGCTGCCAACAACATAGATCGGCGAGCTGTAGTAGTTCACCACCGTCGGCGTGTAGGAGAGCGAACGAAACGGGTAATAGAGCGAGCAATCGTACAAGTAGGTCGTCGGGCGGCAGTAGTCGTAGTAGTCGTGCGTCCAGAAGTACCCCCGCCACGGGCGGTGATAGACGGGCCGGTAGTAGTTCGGCCAGGGGTCGCAGGAGGAGTTGTAGTTCGGGAACCCGCTGGAGTGACTGATCGAAAGGGAAGGCGAGTAGTACCCGACGCTAAACGATGAACCCCAGTAGTAGGGCGAGTAGTAGGAGTACGGAGCGCAGTAATCACTGCCAATGTGCAGCCCAAGGCTGAACGAAACCCCGCTTTGATACCGGCGATGTCCGTACCCGCCGTGGCGACCGTGGCCGTATCCGCGATCATGTCCCCGGCCACCTCGCAGCCCGATGCTGTCCGCAAGCGCCAACTCGGCGGCGGGATCACCATCCGTCGTGCCGCCCTGGTGCAGGTCGCGGTATGCCTGGGCGTTGTGGGCCGGGCGAAGCACGCCCGAGGCGCCGTCGCCATCACCACGCCGATCGGCCCCGGCAGTGCGGGTTGGGCCGGGCTGCCCTTGCACGCCATCGCGGGCAGCGCTCGATATTGCCGTGGCGGAATCGGCACGGTTCTGCGCGTTCACTGCGGGGCGCATGAAGCCAGGGGTTTCGTGCCGCAACTCGCTTGCGTTGCGCGACGGCGTGAGTCGTGTTACACCACTTTCGGCCGCGCCGGTTGGAGCGGCGGGGGTGTCGATTCGAACCGAAGGCGTGGAGGATGTGCCCGTCGATCCACCCGCTGAGGCAGACCGATTGCGGTTCGTGGCCGGTGTGAAGACCCGGGAACCGCCGCCGGAGCGCTGTGGCCCGTCCGCAGCCGGGGTTGCTGTGGTCGTACGTGCCGGCTCCGCCTGCCGGGGCGCGCGATCACCCGTGGGCATCGCCGGCGCAACTTCGCGACGCTGTGTTTCACGATTCCTCGCACCTTGGAGGACGCGCGATGGCCCGCTCTCCGATGCGCTTGACCGGCGCGCTGCTTCGGGCGATACCTGCTGTCCAGAGGGTGTGAACACCCGCTGTGTCGGTGCTGCACGCGGTGGCGGTGCGCTCTGGGGCGCCACCTGCGGAGCCGATCGCGGGGCAGGGGCAACCTGCGTTGAACTCTGGGGGCGTTCTGCGCCGCGAGTGACGGGGTTGCTCCTTTGTTGAGTTGACGGACTGCTCATTCGGGGAGCGCCGGATCCTCGCGGGGTTGGCGCCACCGACCGTGGTGCCGGCGATGGCTGCGCAACCGGTGGCGCAGGCCGCGGGGATTGGGCCGGAGCGGCCTGTCGTGGTGCCGGGATGGCCTGGCGCGATTGTTGCTCCGCGCGTTGTTGTGCCGGTCTCGTGACGTTCGATGGACCCCGAGCGGACGGTCGAGTGGCCGAACGCGCGGGCCCTGAAGCCCTGGGTGCCTGGCGCTGGTCGTCCTGCGGCTGGGCCGATGCCACGGAACCGACGCAGATGGTTAATCCACACGCCGCGATGAGAGCGAACAACCTGCCAGCCAGCATCGCCCTGTGCGAATGGTCAACGATTCGAAGTCTTGTGTCCGCCGCATCTTGTGACTTCATGGCTCTCTCGCATTCAGCCGCGCCCAGTCCCGGTCATCGCACTCGTCGCCAGCGGATTCCAGGTGGTGTGTCCATACCGCATCGATCCCACCTCGATTATAGGGGTTTGGACGGAAAGCGAAGCTAGTAGTTCCAAACCTTTTGAGAAATATCGTTCCGGCTCCACCATCGCCAAAGTGCATCCAAACTCAACAGGATGCACCGGCCAGAACCCGAAAGAACGCCTCAATATCCAAGTCCGTTCCGGTGTCGCCGTCGGCGTCAAAGTCGGCCGATCCACACGTGCAGCAACGGTCGCCCCCCAGGGCCGCGAAGAACGCCTCGATGTCAAGGTCGGTGCCCGTGTCCCCGTCCCCGTTGAAGTCGGCCGAGCCGCATTGGGGTGGATCCGGAAGATTGGGGAGCAGCACCAACTGACGAACTTCGTTGACCCAGGATCCATTGCTCACGAAAATGTCGGTGCGTTCGCCTTGGCTCGTGAACAGGCCGTCCCCGTCCTCATCATGCAGCCGGATGATCCGAAGGCCCGAGTTGTCACTCATCAGCACATCCCCGTTGGGAAGACAAAGGATGTCGATCGAGATGAAGTTCGCTTCGACGGTGGAAAAGACCAGCACGGCCTCGCCCGGATCGTTCGCATCCAGGTCGCCGTTGTTGTCCGTGATGCGGATGAGTTGATCGTTGCTCCCCGGCGCGGTCTGTTGGACGTACAGAGACCCCGGCCGCGACTTGTCCGGTTCGATGGCAAACCCGCTCAGTGGTGTGAAGCCCGAAGCAGCGAGCGTCCAGTAGGGTGTAAACTCCCCCTGGTCGTCCGCGCGCCCGTTCACGGGCGATGAGTCGCTGAACCTGAACACGCCGTACAGGCCTGCGATCGAGTTGCGCAAGTACCCGATATCGCCGGGGGTCATCACCATTTCCCACGGGCCATAGGGACCATTGTCGGGGCCAAAGACCGGGGTCGTGATGAAGTCGGTCATTTCGCCGGGGTCATAGAAGTTGTTGTTGGCGTTCAGATCAACGCAGCGATGCACCGAGTCCGGCCCGCTCGCGCTGCCCGCGTTGACGATGAGCAGCCGGCCCATTGAATCAAACGCGCCCCCGGTCGGGAAGTACGTGCTGACGCCCGATGCATTGCCCAAGCCGGTGACCACTCTGCTCTCGCCCATGTCCTTCGCATCGCCGTCGTTGTTGAGGTCCTGGAAGAAGTACCATTGATGCAGCGGCTGATCTCCCGCGGCCACCAGTCCATCGCTGCGGATGAACAGCGCGTTGGGGTTCTCGATTCCGATGGTGCCCTCGGCGTTGCACGCTTCGAACCAAGGAAAAACTTCCGCGGGGTTTTCAATGATTCCGTTGTTGTTGACATCTGTGAACCGCCAGATGCGGTTGCTGCCGCGGTCGCCAACAAGAATGTTGATCTGGCCAGCAGCCGGTCCGGAAGCGCAGAGCAAGAGAAGTAGCGCGAACAGCTTCATGAATCCTCCGCACTCCAAACTATCCGATAATCGCAAATCTTGAAAGCGAAAAGGTGTCAGGAAAATGCTCGGGTTGACTTCCAGAACCTCCTCGTTGCCAAGTTACACTAGGATGTCGGCGTGGCAAAGAAGGTAAAATCGACTGGCCCAGAACCCCTCGCGTCGGTGCCGCTGACCCAGCGCCCCGTTCCAATTGGCTCGCTCATAGGCCAGGAAAGGGCAACCGCCGTTCTCGGGGATTGCCTGAAGTCGCAACGGGTCCACCACGCCTGGGTGTTCTATGGTCCCCCTGGAGTGGGGAAGTTCACCATGGCGCTGGCCTTGGCCGCGCTGGTGCTGGACCCGACAACACAGGCCACGTTTTCCGGAGACCTGGAAGCGGACCCCGACAGCCCGGTGCAGCGCCTGCTGGCGGCCGGTACGCACCCGGACTTGGTGGTCATCACCAAGGAGTTGGCCCGCTTCCACGATGATCCCGATATCCGAAAACGGAAGCAGACAGCGATCCCGGTCGACGTTATCAGACAGTTCTTGCTGGGCCCCGGCGGGCTCGCACCGTCGATTCGGACCGGTTCCCAGATCGGCAGAGTGTTCATCGTGGACGAGGCCGAACTGCTCGGAGCGTCCGCCCAGAACGCGGTGCTGAAGTTCCTGGAAGAGCCGCCCCCCCGTGTCCTGACGATCCTGGTTACCAGCAACCAGGACCGTCTGCTTCCCACCATCCGCAGCCGAAGCCAGCGCCTGTTCTTCCCGCCGCTGAGTGATGAAGCAATGAACGCGTGGTTGAAGGGCCGCAACCTCGACCTGCCCGCCGACAAGCGCGCGTGGCTATTGGATTTCTCCGAGGGGTCCCCCGGCGCACTCATCCTCGCCCTGGACACGGGCCTCTTTGACTGGTGGCAGCGACTGGAGCCGATGCTCGCCACGGTCATGCGCGGCGGATACACGGTTCAGTTTGGGCCGGCGATGGCCGAACTTGCTGAGGCGTGGGCGAAGGCCTGGGTGGAAGATCACGAGAACGCCAGCAAGGAGGGGGCCAACAAGGCCGCGGCCGATTGGATGTTCCGGCTGCTTGGTGGCCACATCCGCCGCGGGCTTCCCGTGGCCCGCGACCCCGAGCCGCTCTTGACTGCCATCGATGCGATTCGACAGGCGGAGTCAGAAGTCGACTCCAACGTCTCAATGCTTTTCGTGTTTGAGAAACTCTCGTCGGAACTGAGCCAGGCGTTCGCGGGCGTCGCGGCAAGGTAGCCGCGAGCGGACTTATGCCTGGACGCTGAACGAGGGCCGCTCGGCTCGTTGCCCGCCGGGTGAGTCGGTTGTGGTGCCGGAGGCTGAGGGGGCAACCGGGCGGCTGGGTTCCGGGGTCACGCCACGCTCCTCCGCAAGTTTCTGCATCAGGAGCACCCAGGTTTCCCGCTCATAGGTCAGCAGGCTGATGACGGCGTCGAGTTTCTTGACGTCCTTCTCGTGGCCCGCCTCGACCAGCTGCGTGTACATGAAGGTGTACAGGTTCTTGACGTGCTCCGCCAGCTCGGCATTGACATCCGAGCGGATGGTCGTCAGCAACTCCATGACGATGTCGCGGCACTGTGAAAGGCCAAGGAAGCAGGCCTCGAACTGGCGGTCCACCATTCCGGCGCGCCCCTGCTGGGCGAACCTGATGGCCCCTTCCAACAGCATCAGCCGCAGTTCTTCCGGGCTGGCGGTCAGGACGCGGGTGCGGAGGTAGGCCTCGGCAGTCTTGGCGTGTGGGACTCTGGTCTGCAGCGCGGGCTGGGGCATGGTCTGTTCCGTATCGGTCGCACGACGAGACTACTTGACCGTTCAACCGATCTGTCCGAGGCCCCCGAGCGTGCCCTGCTGTCCCTGCAAACGACCGATGGCCTTTTCCATGGCGAGGAACTGGCGCTCCAACTGCTCGCGCTTGCGCTGCAGCCGTGAGTCAAACCCGGTGATCCGAGACGTTTGGAGTTGGATCTGCGAGTCAAGCCCCTTGGTTTTGGACGTCAGGATGCCGTCTGTGCTGTCCAGGTACCGCTTGGTAAGTTCTTCGATCTGGGCCACGACACCCAGCGTGGAAAAAGTGCTGCCCGCGTTGGGATTGCGGACGGTGACACCGCCACCAAGGTCGATGATGGCGTCGTCTTCCGCCACCCGCGCTGAGAACAGCGCTTCAACGCTCGCCGGGTCCTCGGCCAGCGCCGCCCGTAGCCGCTCCGAATCCAGCGACAGCACGCCGCCAGCGCCGATCTCGATCCCGATGTCCGCCAGCCGGTCGAAGCTGCCGGTGGTCCCGATCCCCGCCGATTGAAGCGTGCGGTACAGGGCCGACCGCAGTTCCAGCGTGGTGGAGTCGCCCAGCAACGGCCCACCCTGCTTGGTGTCCTGGTTGTACTTGGATGTCGCGTCGATACGGCCAATGACCGTGTTGAATGTCGTTACGAAGACGTTGATGGCGGTCTCGATCGCGGCCGTTGCGGATGAGACGGTCAGCGATACCGGCGTGGCGCTCGCGGCCTTGAGATCGATCCGCACTCCGGGCAGGATCCCGTCCAAGGTGTTGCTCGACCCCGTGACCACGATGCCCCGAGCCGGGTCGGATGAACCGAAGAACACACGCGAGTCTTGCCCCGCGTCCAGGGTCTGGAGCCCCAGGTCCAATGCCCCGGAGTCCACGATAAACCGGCCGCCCCGCCCGGCGCCCTCGCTCGCCAGGCTCAAGCGGAACGGCGTGCTGCCGCCGCCATCGCGGATGATGGCCGCCGTGGCGCCCACCTTGGCGTTGTTGATCTTGTCCATCACCTGCTGGAGCGTGTCGGCCGCGCTGAACGTCACTCGGCGCTCGAAGGTCCCGTCGAGCTTGTTCGCGGCCCCGACGTCGCTCGCGGTGCCGACAAGGTTCAGGTTGCGCGCGACCGCCCCAGCCGTGTCCTCGATCTTCATCTTGACGGCCCCGGCCGGGCCTGACACCAGGTTCTCGACGATCTCGATCCCGTCGCCGGTGGTGTTGATCCGGGCGATGACCTTGAGGCCCCGCGAGTTGATGTCATCGATGACATCCCCGATCGTCTTGTCCTCGGCCCCGATATCCACCACCTGGCTGGCGCCGGTGGCATCGGTAATGCGGAACTTGCCTGTGCCCACGCCGCGCCCGTTGTTGAGCGTGCTCATCAGCGTGGCGCGGCTGAGGTACTGCCGCTGCAGGTTGCCGCTGGTCTCGACGGACGAAGCGACCCCCCCGGCACCGGTCGAAATGCCCAGCGAGGCCGCGCTGTCTAGCCCGGTCGTCCCGGTGATGATCAGGTTGGAGCCCCCGCCCGTGTTGTCGGTGACCTTGATTCCTGTTCCCTGGCTGTCGACGGCGATGGCGAGCCGCTTGGTCCCGCCCGCCGTCGTGCCCGCCGCCGTCACGATCTGCGTGAAGATATCGCTGAGCGAAGCGTTCGGGTCGATCGTGACTGAGAACGCAAACCCGTCGCGGGTCGTGATGTTGAGGATTCCGTCGCCCGCGATGCCGGTACCGCCGTTGATGCCGCGGGCCAGGGATGTGTTCATCCCCGCGACGATCCGACGGCCCTGAATGCTGCCGGCCACCGGGGTCGTCGTAAGCCCAAGGTCCGCGGCCGTGGTGTCGCCGTTCTCAGCGATGGTGATGGGCTGCGTTCCCGTTGAATCGGTGATGAGCAGGCGGCCGTTGGCCGAGTCGATCGACGCGGACACACCCGTCACCCCCGCGCTTGTCAGGGCCGCGTTGATGCGCGTGATGATACCTTCAACGGTGGTGACGGCGCCTTCGGTCTTGGTAATGCCCGGAGGAGGGACGTTGTCCGTGTACACATCGCCCAGGTTGACCTGCACGGCGACCGGCACCGCCCCGCCGACATTGATGGCAAAGCTGTAGGCGCCGGTGCCAGCCACGTTATTGATCGAGACGCCCCGCCCGTCGTTGAGAGCATCCAGAGAGGTCGTTGTTCCCAGCGCGTACACCGTTGACCCCGTGATGGTCCCGGTCGCGGTTCCGGCAATTCCCAGGCTGCTCGCCGTGTTGTAGCCCGCGGCGTTGGCGATCGTGAGGCTGCCGCCGGCGTTGTCGGTCACCACCAGCTTCCCACCCTGCGCGGAGGCCGTGACCAGGGCGGTCCCGTTCCCGTTGATGGCGTCCAGCACCTCACCGACCGAAACGGCCCGAGAAAGGTCAATCGTCGCGGTTCGCCCGCCCGAGTCCGTGACCGTGATCTTGCCGCGCTCCACCCCGGACCCGTTATTGAGGTCCGACAGGCCGATATCAGTATCAAGCCGCGCCTTGGTGGTCTCAAAGCTGATGCTGGTTGCTCCGACCGCCGCCGAATCGCGGTTGGCAAATCCGCGGCTGAGCACTTGCTGGGTTGAGACCAGGCGGTCAACGACAAACGTGTAGTTCCCCAGCGCGGCCGTGGACACCGCGTTGGCGCTCAATACATCGGGGAGCGAGGAGGTGGCGTTCTTGGTCTGAAACGTCCTGTTCTCGCGGAACGAGGCGGTGGCGCTCTTGAGGGCGTTGAGGCGTGTGTTGATGTCAAGCAGCGCCCCCTGCTGGAGTTGAAGTCGCGCAATGCGGGACTGGGCCTGCAGCTTGGGGCGAGACTCAATGGCCAGCAACTGCGAGATGATCGACTGCGAGTCGATCCCGCTGAAAATCCCAATGCCGGACGAAATGCCGCTCATGGTCCTCCTGACTCAAAGTGGCGAGCCCGCTACGCCGCACGCCGAGATGGCTGCCAACGCAGAAGCGACTCGGGGCGTCCGAATGCCCACCGGGTGGCCGCTTGGCAGGTACCCGCGGAATCCAGCGAAAAAGGCCGGGGGCAGACCAGGTCAGGATCTCCACGCCTGCTGGATGGAACGATCGCGCCGGTGCGGCGCAGTTCCAGCAGGTCCATGGCCCACTGAGACAGCACCTTGGCGTACATCCGGCGCGCCTCGGTTTCAATGCGAGCGGTTGTACGGAGTGAAGTGCCCATCGCAGCCCCAGGGACCGACCAAACGTCGGTGTCCCCCAGCATCGGCGTCGGAACGGTCCCACCTTCACTCGGTGGCGTGGTTGGTGCTATAACTCGAAGTTGGACCTGGGGCAACCGTTACAACGCACCCGCATGGGTGGCGATCCGTAGAGTCGAGAGCCACATCCACCCGATCCTCTCCCACCGGTGGTCGGAGCACAGCCAATCGCCCTAGAGAGTCCGCATGACCCGCCTATCCAAGCCGCTCCGATTGCTCGTCATGGTTACGGCCGCCGCTCTGTTCCTCAGTGGGGTCGGTATGGCTGCCGCCGCGCTCTATGCAGGGCCCCGGGCGGTATGGATGCTGTTTGGGTTTGAAACCGTCGTCTGTGTCGCGGGCGCGTTGGCGTTTCTGTTTGGCCTCGGCCGTTTTCAGGACGGCCAGGGATTGGCGATGGCAAGTGTCGCGGGAACGGTCGCTGCCGCCTCTGTGCTTGGTTGGCTGAGTAGCGGGCCCAATCAACACTTGGTTGTTGAAAGCGTCAGCCAGCCGCTCTCGTTGCTTCCATGGCTCTTTGGCCGATTGGCCGCGGCTGCCCTCCTGGCACTCATCGGTGGAGTGCTGGTACTGTCACGAGACAAGCGTTCTCTGGGGCTGCTTGGAAGGGCCGCCGCCACCGGAATACCCCTCGTGCTTGCGCTCGCCGCGGCGGTCATCGCCCGGGGTCGGCTGGCCGGCGTTGTAAACTCCATGCCGACATGGGTGCTGGCGGTCACCGTGGTCATCGTGGGTATCGCCGGAGTGGCGCTCGCGAGCGCGAGCGTTCACTGGCTCGTCAAAGCATTCGAGATGGGCCGGACTGATCGTGGACAGCCGAACCCCTCATGAGGGCGTTTGTTGCGTTCTGCATCAGACGGACGCCGGGTGCCAGATCGTCTTCATCTCCACAAACGGCTCAATCCACCAGGGGTTCTGACACTCGGCATCGTCGAACCAATCAACCGGGTTCGCGCCGCCCCCCCTGCCCGCCTGGGCGCCCGCCTTGGGACGGGTTGATGCGCCGCGGACGGTGACGCGCTTGACGTTTTCCGCGATGCCGCCCCGCAGCAAGGTGCTCTGCTCGGTCGTCAGGTTGGCCGCGTGGATCGCATCAATGTCCCTATGACCGGCGATGTGCGACAGCAGTTCGTTCCGCTCGCCCGTCAGGATATTGACAACCCCCGCCGGGACATCGCTGGTAGCGCACACCTCAGCAAGGATGGCCGCGGCCAGGGGGTTGGCCTCGCCCGAGAGTGCCACCACGGTGTTGCCCGCACAGATCACAGGGGCGATGAGCGAAATCAGCGCCAGCAAAGGGGATTCATCGGGCGCGATCGCCGCGACGACCCCCGTGGGCTCGGTGATCGTGAAGTTGTAGTAGGGGCCCGACACCGGGTTGTTGCACCCCAATACCTGCGAGTACTTGTCGGCCCACCCCGCGTAGTGCACCAGCCGATCAATCGCCGCCTCCACTTCGGCCTCGGCACCGCGGGGACCGGTGGGTTTGCCCTTCGTTCCCGCCCCACCAGCGCGCTGCGTTGCCAAGAGCGATTCGATGAACTCGGTGCGCTTGCCTTCCATCATTTCCGCCATGCGGTACATGACCTGGCCACGGAGGTACGCGGTGGCCCCCGCCCAGCCCGGCTGTGCCTTGCGAGCCGCTTCCACCGCATCGCGGAGGTCCTTGCGCGATGCCCGGGCCACGTGCGCCAGGACCTTGCCCTTGGCGTCGGTCACGGGGGTCGAACGGCCCGACTCGCTGCGCGGGAACTGGCCGTCGATCAGGAGTTTGTAGGTCTTGGTGACTTCCAACCGCTCGCTCATGGCCACTCCTCTTTGGGCAACTCGAGCTCGATCTCATCGCGACACCGAATCCCATTCATCCCGACACTCGGAATATCAGGGTAGCGCTCGCGGAGGCGATCAATCACACCACGGTGCAGGTCCACCAGCACCCATCCCCGCCGTTGATAGAACCCCAGGGCCCGCAGGTTGTCATTCGTCGTTGTCAGAAAAATCCGATGGCACCCAGCCATTGCCGCGGCCGTGACGGTGGCGGCCAGGAGCGCGTGCCCGATGCCGCGCCCCTCCTCTTGTACGCTGAGGGTTACAACCTCACACTCTCCGGGCTGAACGTTCTCTCTGAGGCTGTAGGTCACAAGGCCCACTGGACCTCCATCGGGCTCGGCGATGAACCCGGGGAGCGCATCCGCATCGAACATCCGGTTGATGGACCATATCTGGGGGCGGCCCCAGTTGCGGGTCAGTTCCGCTCGCACCCACTCAAGATCGCGTGGTTCAACAGGCCTGATCTTGACTTGGGGCACCGCACCGCTCCTTCGGATCGTCTCTGGAACGCAGTCCACGGGCCGCCCCTGGAAAGGCATTGGGAGCGGGCGCCACCGATGGCGCAATGGGTTGCACGCCTGAACGCGGGCCGTGCTCAAAGGTCCACGTACGCCCGAAGCCCGTGCACACCGCCCTCCCTCCCGAAGCCCGACTCTTTGTACCCGCCAAACGGCGACGCCGGGTCAAACTTGTTGTACGTGTTGCACCACACCACGCCCGCCTTGAGCTTGCGGGCAATGTCAAATATCTTGCTGCCCTTGTCGGTCCACACTCCAGCGGCCAGCCCGTAGGGCGAGTTGTTCGCGCGGCTGATCGCCTCCTCGGGCGTGCGGAAACTCATCACGCTCAGCACCGGTCCGAAAATCTCCTCGCGCGCAATCACGTGGCTCGGCTGCACACCGGTGAAGAAGCACGGTCGGCACCAGAAGCCCTTGTCGGGCAGCGGCGAGCCGTTCACCTCGTGCAGCTTCGCGCCCTCCTCCGGCCCCGCCTTCAGGTAGTGATTGATTCGGTCCAGTTGGGCGCGGCTGTTAACAGCCCCAACATCGCAGTTCTTGTCCAGAGGGTCGCCCACGCGCAGCGAGGCAAGGCGAATCCCCAGTTTCTTGATGACTACCGGAAGGATCGACTCCTGCACGAACAGGCGCGAGCCCGCGCAGCACACCTCGCCCTGGTTGAAGTAGATCCCCGAGATGATCCCCTCCACCGCCTGGTCGAGGCTGGCATCCTCAAAGATGATGTGCGGGCTCTTGCCCCCCAGTTCGAGCGTGAGTTTCTTGAGTTTCCCCTGTGCATTCGGCGCCGCCGCGGCCTTCGCGATACGCTTGCCAACCTCGGTTGAACCCGTAAACGCGATCTTGCTCACCCGCGGGTGATTGACCAGCGCCGCGCCGGTGCGGCCATCGCCCGTCACGATATTGACCACGCCCGGGGGCAGTTCGATCTCCTCCAGAATCTCCGCCAGCCGCAGCGCTGTGAGCGGTGTCGTCTCGGCCGGCTTGAGCACGCACGTGTTCCCGCACGCCAGGGCCGGCGCCAGTTTCCACGCGGCCATCAGCAGCGGGAAGTTCCAGGGGATGATCTGCCCGCACACCCCGATCGGCCCCGGGTGACTTGGGTGGCTGCTTGGGTGGCCCGCCGCTCCGCGGCGGCTCTTCCCATTCCAACCCGGGAACGCGTACTCCAACTTATCCGCCCACCCCGCATAATAGAAAAAGTGGGCCGCCACCAGCGGCACATCCACATCGCGCGATTCCTTGATCGGCTTGCCGGAGTCCATGGTCTCCAGCACCGCCAGTTCGCGAGCCCGTTCCTGAACCCGGCGGGCAATGCGGAAGAGGTACTTGGCCCGCTCGCTTGGCGGGAGACCGCTCCAGGCCGGCAAGGCCTTTTCGGCCGCCGCGACCGCGTTCCCGATATCCCCTTCGGACCCCTGCGCAACCTTGCTCAGGACCTGCTCGTTGGAAGGATTAATCGTTGCGAAGTACTGACCCTTCGCCGCGCCCTTGGGCTCGGTCCACTTGCCATTGATAAAGTGCCCATAACGCGGCGAAATCTTGACCTTCACCGTCTCCGGCGCCGGCGAATACTCCGCGGCCCAGCCGGCGCGAACAGGGGCGGGGCGAGCGCTCAGCCGTCGCCCTGCGGGCACCTTTGTCGCAGTGCCGTTGCTCGACTTGCCATTCTCGCCGGTTTCGCCCATCGCCCATCTCCCGGCCGCCTCACCGCGGCTATTGACCACAAGTCTAGGAAGCACGCGTTTCGTTCTGGCTGTAAACCTACGCCTCCGAGAAGTCATACCCGGCCATGTACTTCCCGGTCTTCAGCCGCACGATCTGCCGCAAGATGTCATTGCACAGCGTCGAAGCACCGAAGCGGAAGTAGTCGGGTGAGAGCCACGCATCCCCGTCGGGGAGTGCTCCCAGCGTTTCCTTTACCATGACCAGGTAGTGCAGCGACTGTTTCGCACTGCGGATGCCCCCCGCGGGCTTCATCCCGATGATCTGCCCGGTCTCCAGGTACCAGTCGCGGATGGCCTCGAGCATGACCAGCGTCACCGGCATGGTCGCCGCCGGCTGCACCTTGCCCGTCGAGGTCTTGATGAAGTCGCCGCCGTGAGAGTGGGGGGGCATGTTGGCATTCGCCATGGCACGCATCGCCAGGTCGCTCGCCCGCCGCACATTGTCCAGGGTCTCCAACTCGCCGGTCTCAAGGATGACTTTCAGGTGCGCCGCCGTTCCATCCGCGCGGGCGCACGCCAGTTTGGTCTGCGTGATCTCGTCGGCCACCTCGTCGTAACGACCGGAAAGAAACGCGCCGCGGTTGATGACCATGTCAATCTCATCCGCCCCCGCAGCGACCGCCCGCCGGACATCCTCAAGCCTCACACCCAGCGGGTATTGACCGCTCGGAAAGCCTGTCGCAACGGACGCAACCTTGACGGTGCTGTTCGCCAAGTTCTCTTTACAGACCTCCACGAGCGCCGGGTACACGCACACCGCCGCGACACTGGGGAGAGCCTCTCCCAGCACCTCCACATCGCGTTCGTACGGCCGTACCGCCTTGCGGCACAGGGCCCGCGCCTTCTCCGGTGAGTCCTTCCCTTCCAGCGTGGTCAGGTCCAGCATCGAAAGCGCCAGCCTCAGCCCCGCGAGCTTGGACGATGTCTTGATCGACCGCTTCGTAAACGAAGCCGCCCGCTCCTGCACCATCACCGCATCGACCGTTGGGCTTGCCAGCATGGGGTAAGTCTAGTTCGGCTGTGGCGACCTTTGACCGGCGTTGTCACCCGGCGATGGGGTCACGCCGCGGAGGCTCGAAAACAGCCTCTGCACGGCGCCGACACAGACCGCCGTGCTCTTTGCCTCCGTCCATAGTCCGTGATGGCCCGCCCCGGGCACGATGCAAAGCCCGCCCTGCGGGGCCGCCGCGGCAATCTCCCGCCCATCCTCCACGGGGCACACCTCGTCCCCTTCGCCATGAATCACGAGCAACGGGCACGGCAGGTTCCGAGCCAACTTCTCACGGTCAAACCCCGGCCACCCTGCTCCACCGCCAAACCGCATGCCCAGGCCCCACATCGCCGGAGGCAGGTTGACGCGCCACGGCAGCCCAAACCCGCGCAGCACGTTCCGGGCCGGTGTCCACGGGAACCGGTATGGGGCCTCGGCGATCACCGCTGCAACACCCCGGCCGCATTCCTCCTGCAACCGCGCGGCAGCGGCAACGGACACCCCCGCTCCCAGCGACCACCCCAGCAACACCACAGGGCCGGATCCACCCACGCGTTCGATAAGACTCACAAGGGCACCAACCTCGCGCGTCCCCAACGTGCACACACCCGGCGCCTCGCCATGCCCCGGCATGTCCCAAAGCAAGAGTCGTGAGCACATCGGCAGGAGCACCCCCGCGCGCGACAATCCTCCCACCCGCGAATCACCCCAGCCGTGCGAGAGAATGACCACCGGCCCTCCCGGCGAGTCGCCGCGCACGTCCCACACCGGGAGTTCGCCGCCCCGCCAATGCAACGTCCACGATTCGTACTCACGCCGGTCCCCCTGCGGGCGCAACAGTTCGCCGGGGTCCCCCGGCCGACCGCGTGCCAAGGCGCTCGCATACGTTCGGCGCAACGGGTGCGTCAACAGGTACACGGTGTACCAGGTGAGCGCGACGATCCCGATCACCAGGCCGATGAGCAGGAGTGCCGCGAGCCCCAGCCCGGACTGAAGCAATGTGATCCCCCATCGGCGGCCAACGCGACTCGCCGTTCACAGCCCAAGCAGGTTGGTAATGTCGTTGTAGGTCACGATGAGGAACATCGACCCGATGAGCACCAGACCCACCATCGTCGCCGCGTTCTGGACCGACACCGGGACGGGCTTCCCCCGGACCTGCTCAAAGACCAGGAACAGGAACTGCCCGCCGTCAACGATCGGCAGCGGCAGGAAGTTGATGACCGCCAGGTTCACGCTGATGAGCGCGAGGAAGAAGAGCAGCCAGATGAAGCCCCTCCCGGCGACGAGTGTGCCCAGGTGGGCAATCCCCACCGGACCCTTGAGGTGCTCGACTTTAACCGTGCCCTGAGCCAGCCGGGCGAAGGTGATGTAGGTCGTAAGCATGACACGGCGCGTCTCTGAGAGCCCCATCTTGACGGCTTCAATCGGGTTCTCGGCGATGCGCACCACCTGCTCGGGCTCGAACGGCAACGGATCGACCGGGCTCTCCCAGCCCAACCGGTGCAACGCCGCGGCGTCCTCACGGCTGATCGACCAGACAAACCGCTCGATCGGCGCCGATGCATCCAGCCGCCCCGCCAGGGGCCGTTGGACCGTAAGCACCACATCCGTAGATTGGGCCCCTTCGCCTTGCGCCTCGCGTGTGGCGTGCCGGAGTGCCGCGCGGACCTCTGCAAAGGTGCCCACGGGCTGGCCCGCGATGGTCAACAGTCGCGTCCCTGGAGAAATGATGATCTCGGTCGCCGCGGGCCTGAAGTCGCCCAGCGCCTCAGCCCCGCCTTGAGCCGTTTGGGTGCCCGGTTTCGCGCCCTTATCCGCGGCCCTTTGGGCAGCGCCGGGGTGCACCAAAGCCGCATCCGGCAGCGCGACCAGGGCCTGGTCCGCCCCGGTATCGGAAACCGAAAAACCCACGCGCCCCTTGGACGAGACCCGGACCTGGGGCAGCGAGACTTCTTCCTCGATGCCTTCGGCGTTGCGGCGCAGCACGACCATGGGCAGCGATTGCCCCTTGTGCGACTTGATCTCCGCCATCCCCTGCGCAATGCTCGGGTACTCGACGCTCCCGATCCGCGCGAAGACGTCCCCGGGACGCAGGTCTTGTTTCGCGGCCGTCTCGAGGACGGCCCCGGCCCCCGGAGCAATCTTCATCACCGGCATGAGCCCCAGGAGGTGCTCAACCGGCAGAACCACCTTGCCGGTCATCCGGAGGTGATCGATCTGCACCTGCGGGCGGGGGACCAGCGATACCACCACGCGTCCGGCATCATCGGCAAACTCCACCTCCAGCGGCTCGCCACCGGAGTTGCGGATCGCATCAAAGAGCGCATTGCCATCACGCACATCGGTGAGCGAGCTAATCCGCACCAGCGACATTCCGGGCCGCACCCCGTGCAGGCCCCGGGCCGACAACTGCTCGATCCACAGTGCCTCGTCGGCCTTGTCACGTGCCGGAGGGATCCTCGCGGAGCGCGAGGGCTCGACCCCGATTTCAAGCAGGCCGCTGACCTGACCGGGCTCGGGCCGGATGTTGAAGACCAGCGGCTCGCCGACGCCGGGCCGGAAGACCTCGACCTCGATCGCCTTATTCGGTTCGGCCATGGCGGTCGCCAGCACCAGGTCGCTGAACGAGTTGGGCGCCCGCCCATCGATCGACAGGAAGACATCGCCGGGCTGGAGCCCGGGGGCCGTCACCTCGTGCTGGTCTGCGTTCAGTGCCACCGTGGTCGCTGCGGGTGAGCCGGGGATTACCGAGCCGACCTTTGCCGGCTCCAGACGCAGCCCCACCATGAAGACAACGATGAACAACGCCGCGGCGGTGAGCATGTTCATCACCACACCCGCGGAAATGACCACCATCCGCTTCCACGGCCGGCAGTTCTGGTAACTGTCGGGGGAAGCGCTGGTCGCCTCCGGGTTCAGGTCCTCCTGCCCCAGCATCTTGACGTAGCCGCCCAATGGAAGAATGTTCAGGCGGTACTCGGTGGGGCTGACGCGGTGATGGGTAGTGCGCCGACCCTCCCCGGTCGCCGTTGCCGCGGCATCCGCGTGCAAGAGGCCCAGGTACTCTGACTCACTGCTCCCACGACGCAGCCCCAGGCCCTTGCGGTAGGAGAGGATCGACGGCCCAAACCCGATCGCGAACGCCAGCACGCGGATGCCCGCCCAGCGGGCCGCGATGAAGTGCCCCAACTCGTGGATGAACACGATCAGTCCGAAGCCCACCACGACCATCAGCAGGTCGCGGGTCGTGCCGAGCAGTTGAATGAGTCCGTTCATTGTCAGGGATGGTAGGGGGAGCGTCGCCAAAACAAACAAGGGCCCGGGCCGCGTGCCCGGGCCCCCTTGTGGCCGGTCAGTGTGCCGATACCTGGTATCGGTTTACTGGTCCTTGTACTTCACCGAGCAGCCGTAGGGCCGGGTCTCGGTGGTCGTCACGTTGGTGTTGGCGAGCAGTTCGTCAACGGCCTTGGCGACGTAGTTGGTCTTGCCGACCTTGCCGGCGCCGGGCTCATCGTCGATGGCGCCCTTGTAGGCGAGCGTCCCGTCCTTGGCGATCACGTACATCGCGGGCGTGTTCTTGGCGCCGTACGCACGCCCGATCTCGCCGGACTCATCCAGCAGGATCGGGTACGTGATGTTCCAGTCCTTCTTCGCCTTGGCGTTGCGGTCCTTGCCCGAGCCCTGCAGGCCGGGGGCGCTGCTGTTCACCGCGAGCAGCACCACGCCCTTTTCCTGATACTTGGCGTTGAACTCGTTGAAGGTCTTGGCGTTCTCGTAGTGCTTCACCACGAACGGGCAGTCGGGGTTGAACCACTGCAGGACCACGATCTTGCCTTCCTTGGTGAGGTCGGCCAGGGTGTGCTGCTTGCCCGCGATGTCCGTCAGCGTGAACTGCGGAGCCGGAGCGCCGATCGCCACCCCGCCCTTGGCTTGTTTGTCGCCCTTCTTGCCCTGATTGTCGGATTTTTTCTCACCATCGGGCTTTTTCTCCGGCTGAGCCGTGCCGGGCTCAGCCTTCGCGGGCTTGCTCTGCTGGGCCAGGGCGGGCGATCCCGCGATCGAAAGCGCCAGCGCGCCCACGGCGAACGTTGCGAAGAAACGCTTTGCATTGATGACCATTCTGAACTCCTCAGACTTGTCGTGACCAACCGAATCGTACTGTGCCGGCCGCGACAAGCGACCGACCCGGAACAGCCCACGAGCAAGAATCCAAAGCGCATCGCCGGGGCTTCCGCCCCGTGCGGCACTCACCTAATCGGCAGGTCCACCGTGTAGTGCCGGGTACCCGCCTCCCCCGCAATGCTCACCGCAATAATCCCCTTGATGTGTGGCGGTTTGTCGGTTCCACCCTCCGCCGGAGCCAACGCCACGCTCAGCGAAGACCCCTTGACCTCACCATCCCGGGCGATGTCCATCGGCGGCAAGGAATCCTCCGCGGGAAAGAAGCTGATCATCACGGCCCCAGGCGCACTCACCCGCAGGCCCCGCTTGTCGGCGGTAGCGACCACCCGGCCCCCCGCCTCGCTCAACGGCCTCGCGAGCCGCCCCTTCGCCTTCTCAATATCCTGCCACTGAGGGGACTTCACTTCCTCTACGCCCACCGGCACCGATAGGTTTACAGCGCCCGACTCGGGCACACACACGTTGCTGCACACCAGCCAGTCCGATTCGATGCTGAACTCCGCGGCGGTCCCGTCGCCCGCGTTCCCCGGAACACTGACCGGGATCAGAACCACCAGTTCCTTCTCATAGATGTGGTCCACAATCCCGCCCGTAGAAACATGGCGGGCAGGCGCCGGCCAGAGCGGCTCTTTCGCGATAAAGCCGGGTGGCAGCGTGAGCCTGATCGTCGGCGGCAGGCCCGTGTCATTGAGGCCCGGCCAGTACAGGTGCCACTCGCGCTCAATCTCAAACCGAAGCGCCAGCATCACTTCGCCGCCGGGCCTGATCGCCGCGCGATCGGCCTGGAGCCTGGGTGTCGCGTGCTGACGGACCGACGCCGACGCCGGGGAACCCGCTTGCACCGCTGGCTGCCCCCCCGTAGCCACGCCCGCGAGGCTCGCGATAACCATCCCGGCCCAAGTCCTTCCCCGAGGCAGGTTCAAGTATCTAGAAGCGTGACCGACGTGGCGTGAACTCAACAACTAACTCCTGATCGCGCCGGAGAGGTTGGCGACGCCGCCACCCCGGTCGCCCCGCGGGGCGTACCCTATCCGTCATGATGGTATGGACGCCTAACCCCGTCGGTTTGTTCCGGGCCTTCACAATATCAGCCGTTGCCACCCTCCTAATGGTGGGGGGTTGTAATCCGCATACCAGTGATAGGGACATCAAGTCAATCTCGGTCGCGGACGCTCGCAGGCTGGTCACTGACTCTAAGCGCAAACCCAAGCCGGACTTGGTCCTCCTGATCGACCCGCGTTCAGAGCCGGAGTTTCTGGCCGGGCATATCCCTGGGGCCCGGCACCTATTGCTCTCGGACGTCACCATGGGGAGGCCGGCCGACCGGGCGATAGACCGCTTCAGCAACATCATCGTCTACGGGACCGACCCGGCCAGCGCCCCCGCCCGGGGGATGACCAAGCGGCTGATCTCGTCGGGGTATGACGATGTCTACCTGCTCGATGGTGGCCTGGTCGAGTGGGAGTCGCAGGGCGGGGAAGTCGTTCGGGGCGATCGGGCCCCGCAACCCTGAACGGCCGCGAGACGCTTTGCCGGGGCGAGCATCTTGCCACGCTCGGTGCACAAGGAACACGAAAAGGCCCACGGCGTGATTGCCGTGGGCCTTGTACGTTTCTGCTCGCGTCTACTTCGGACCGGCTCAGGCGATCGTCGTCAGCGCATTTGTGGGGCCGAAGGGAATACCGCTCGTAGACCACCCGCCGCCCAAGGCCAGGTCGTAGTGGACCATGGAGATGTTGAACGGGGTTGCCGCGCTCGCATCAACGCCGAACCAGATCGCCCCCGAGCGCTGCGTGGTGACGGCCGCGAGCTTGTGCAGTTCCAGTTCCGCGAAGCCCTTGGGCCCGACGTTGACGTTGACCGTCGAGGTTGACCCGTCGGTGAAGGCCAGCCGGATCGAAATGGTCGTGGCGATGTTGGCCGGGTTGTGCATGTACAGCGTCTCGAAGTAGAGCACGCCCGCCTTGTCGCTCTGTACGTACGCATCGCCGAAGAAGAACCGGGTCGCGGCCTCGGTTGAGGTGTTCGTCGAATCGGCATCGCCCTGCTGGGTCTGGTTGCTGTTGACGTTAACTGGGGCCGAAGAGGTGTAGGTGATGCCCACCGGCTGATCGGCCACCAGGCCAAGGCTCGCGCCCGTGATGACGGTGGTCCGCTTGGGCTGGAGCTGGTAGGTCCGCGGCAACTGCGGCAGCGCCGTCCTGATGTAACTGGGGGTGATGGTCACGTTCACCAGGAAGTCGTTGGGATTGAAGAGCACGATCTCGGAGTTGAAGCGCTCGCCCTGGGCGAGGTTGGTGATAACGCCTTCCTTGGACCCGCCGTCGGGGTCGCCAAGGACCGCGAACGAGGAACCGGTGAGCGGGGAGTAGTGGCTGAGGGAGGCCACGATTCCCTGGAAGTTCGCCTCGTCCACGCTGAACGCCGCCTCCGCGGTCAGGATGGCTCCGAACACGCCCAGTGGCATCTGGGTGAGCTGGTCGATGGCGTACCCCGCCCGGCGCAGGGCCGGGAAGGTCAGTTCGATCGAGCTCTCAATGCCGTCCTTGTTGAACCCGGTCAGCTTGACGTTGACGGCGAAGTTGTTGGGGTTATAGAAGACGATGAAGTCCTGCACCGCGCCCGGGTTGCGCTCAACCCGCGGGAACGTCCACGACGAACTGAGCCGCTCGGTGAAGGTGTCGCCGATGCTGGTGCCGAAGTCATAGTGGGCCAGCGTGGCGCCCAGCGGCACGCTCGACTCGATCACCATCGCGTAGGGCGTGTTCTGGAGCATCGGCACGCCGTCGGCCTCGAAGTACCACGGGTCCCTCATGGTCACGCCGCTGCGGGTGTTGGCGCCGATCGTGAGCAGGCGCGTGCGGCTCTCCAGTTGCACGTTCTCCATTTCATAGCGGAAGACGATGCGGAAGGTCGCGTCCGAGTTGGTGGGGTTGATCACCGAGATGAACTCGCTGATCGACTCGTTGAGGTACCCCTCGGGGAAGTAAAGCTGGTTGACCAGCGGCTGCGAGTTGACGAGGATCTTGTACGTCCCGGTCGAGTCGCCCAGGCCGTCGACGATCACCCAGTACTGGGCACCGCCCACGGCGTCAAACGAGACGCTCGCAGTCGCCCCGGGGATCCCGCCGGCATCCGCCACGACCAGCGCTGACTGCTCCTCGTTGGCCGCGTTCTGCACACGGATGGAGGCGTCCAGCAGCGAGCCCGACGGGGTCGTGATCTGGACAAAGACCTTGCCCGAGGCCAGCGTCGTAAAGGTAAAGAGGTCGCGGTCGTTGACCACGCCGACCGTGTCGTTGAGGAACCCGTCGCCGGTCCGGCCGGACAGGGCGATCGTGGTGGGGTTGTTGAAGTCGATGTCGGCGGGGTCGTCGCCGCCGCCGCCCGTGGGCTCCGGCCCGGTCACCTTGATCCGATACTCGCCCGTCTGCGCCGTGAGCGGGAGGCCCGACACGGAGCCGACCAGGATGAAGTACGTGGTGTTGATTGGGGCGCCCAGGATGGCCAGGCTGATCTCTTCAAGGCCGGCCGACGCCAGGACCGTCAAGCCGATCTGCGTCATGGTCGCGTCAAACAGCGTGATGGTCGGCGCGAAGTTGCCCACGGCGGAGGCAAACGGGGTCACCCGGATGTCAACATCGCCGGCGATGATGGTTGTGAAACTGAACAGGTCGGTGTCGCCGCTGGGTGAGAGACGCGGGTTCAGCCCGTCGCCCGCAGAGTCGCCGCCCTGCTGGCCCATGCCCGTCGTGGTGTTGAGGACGATGGGAGTGGCAAGCGTGAACTCGCCCGCGTTCGCGTGGTCGTCGATGGGCGGCGCCGCGATGCTCAGCGTGTACTCGCCTACGTCGGTCGTGTTCACGTTGGGGTTATTGGGGTCGTTGAAGCCCTGGACAACGACGAAGTACGTCGCGCCCCGCACGACACCGGTCGTGACCGTCGCCTGGAAGAAGATCGTGCTGTCGCCGGCCGTGTTGCTGGCCAGCTCCGTCCCGCTTGCATCCAGGATCGTGACCCGGGTGCGCAGCAGGCTGGTGGTGGGCCGGCTGACGATAATGGACGCCACCCCGCTGGCCGCGGCGGTGAACTTGAACAAGTCGCTGTCGGTGGTCAGCTCGATGATGCCGGTGTCATTCCCCTGGCCCGTTGAAGAGTCCAGAATGACCGGGGTGGCAAAGGCGTACTCGCCCGTGTCCAGGATGTCGTCGGCGTTGGTGTCACCGTCGGCGTGGTCGTCGCTGGCCGGGAAGTCGATGGAAACCGTGTAGTTGCCAAAGTCGTTGGCCGGGTTGGACCCACGGACCACGATGTAGTAGTACGGGTACACGCGGTCCTCGGCAGGGTCGGGAAGGTCGATGATGCGGTCGGGGTTCACGGGGAACGTGACCCGGCTATTGAGATTGACCGGGTCGTTGGGGTTGTTGGGGTCGTCGGGGTCCAGGTCGTCGTTGACCGCGACGCGCAGGAAGATCGGGTTCCCGCGCGGGTCCTCGCTCACCTCGTACACACTGACGGCGGGGTTGAGGGTCGCCGATTGGCTCGTCACCGCGAGTGACAGGTTCGCAAACTGCTCAAAGCTGAAGCGGAAAATGTCCGTGTCGCCGGGCCGGTTGATGGTGCCCGTGGCGGTGCCCGTGCCCTGGAAGTCGCGGATCGTCAGGCCGCTGCCGTCCCACCACTTGGTGTAATCCGCGTGGTCGTCCACCGCGGCGATTCCAGAAACGTCGATGCGGTAGCCGCCCTCGCTGTTGCCGCCGGTGCCCTGCGCCGATACGTAATAGGTCTGGCCCGCCGTCACCGGGAGCGTCACCGAAAGAACCCCGCCACCCTGCGAGAGGCCGGTGCCGACCAGGTTGGCGGCTGCGTCAAAGATCAACAGGTCGGCCAGGAGGGAGGACCCGACGGTGCGCGAGAGGCGCACCGTCATGTTGCCCTCGCCCGTCGTGATGAGCCGGAACAGGTCGCTGTCGTTCACGTTCACCGGCGTATCCCGGATGACCCCGGTGATCGAGCCGCGCCCGTTGGTGCCCGGGCTGGACAGGTCTTCACCGATGATGATGACCGTGGCCAAGGGGAGATCGTTGACGGAGGCCAGGTCGCGGTGGTCGTCCAGCACGGGCTGACCGTTGACGATCTCCGCCGTCTGGAACGGCATCTGGTTGATGATGAGCTGGTAACTGCCGGTCGCCACGCGCGAGTCAAACTCCTTCGGGAGTGTGGCCGTGCGATCGGAGGGGTCGGCGGGTGAGCCGTCGAGGTAGGCCTGCCCGCTCTCGACCTGGATGAAGTAGGTGTTGCCCGCGATGACGCTGAACACAATCCTCGGGTCGCGCTTGTAGAAGCGCCCGGCGATGGTGCCCACGGTGTCGTCCTGGAACTCTCCGGCGACAGCGAAACTGTCGTCGATGTAGGCGATCTGCTCAAAGTCGTTGCGGAAGATGCGCAAGGCCGCGTCCAGGTGGCTGTTGTAGGTCTTGTTGATACCCCGGAAGTCGGTCCCCAGGGCCTCGCCGAACGCATCAACGATGTTGGTCGTGCCGATGCGAACCTCAACCGTGCCGGTGAACTCGGCCCGGAACGAGTAGAGGTCCGTGTCGCGGACCGTCGAGATATTCCCGATGTCCCCACCCTGCTGGGCGCTGAGCCCCGTGGAGGGGTAGACCTTCTGGGCGCGCCGCATGTTGCCCTTGAGCGGGGGCGTATCGGAGCCCCGCGTGATCGCCCCGTCACCGGTCCCCAGCGCTGTGTTGATGTCTGATGAAGCGCTGAACCTGCCGGCATCCGGCTCCTCAATCATGCTCGCGTTGACGTCGTCCAAAACGTTGTCGCCGTTGAGGTCCGTGGGCAGCGCATCGGTGGTCACGGTCAGCGTGTAGCGCCCCGTGCCGCCGCGCGCTGTCGGGTTCACATCGTCCGTGCCGGCGTAGTCCGAAACCTCGATGTAGTAGGTCTCGCCCCCCCACAGCGTAATGCCCTCGAGTTCCACCGTGAACGTCGGGGCCGCGAGCGACCCGTCGACCATGCCGGATGGATCGGGGAAGGGGGGCGAGATCGTCTCGCTCCCGGGCCGTTGGAACCCGTACACGATGTTGAAGTTCGAGTCATACACGCGGACCCGTGAGTTGATGAACGAGCCGTCCGCGCCCGAAAGCGTGATGGCCATCCGGGTGTTGCGCCGATCGTGGCGGTCCCACTCGTTGGGGTTGCCGTCGTCAAGGCCGCTCAGCGCAAACACCGTCGCGTTGCTCGCCTCGTTCTGAACGCCCCCGTTCATCGCCGTAAACGCGAAGAAGTCCTGCCCGGAGAGGGCATCATGGAAGGCCGAGAACTGGGCGATGTGCAGCGCCGCCACCGGGGCGCCCGGCGGGGGCGCGTTGGTCACCTGCGTGAAGTCGCCGCCGATGTACAGCACCTGCTGGGGCACACCGGAGTTGAGGTCGGTCGCAATCCCCGGCTCCTGAAGGTCCGTCAGCGTTGCCAGCGAGCGCACAATCCCGTTAGTCCCGACAGAGTTGTTGAACCAGCCAAACCCGGCGGACACCGGCACATCCCCGCCGGAATCGACCGCGAACGCAACGATGTTGTCCAAGCCCGCGGCATTGAACGATCCGCCGACGATCAGGACCGGATCGATCGGGGAGTTGTTGATGTCCGGCGGGTCCCACTGGGTCAGCGCGAAGACAGCCACGGGATCGCCATCGATGTTGGGCGTGTCGATGCCCCCGGCCACCGCCTCCCAGTTGGCCTGCGGCCCGAAGTCCGGGCTCGTGGGGTCCCGGTTGAGGCCCGGGAATGCGCCGATGAATCCCCACGCCGCCAAGTCGTTCGCGGCGATGATATTGCCCTCGCCGTCGGCGATTGAGGTGAAGTCCCCGCCGACGATGAGCACGCGCGGCGCGGCCTCCACGTCGGTATCCGCGGTTCCGTCCGGGTCCCATCCCGTATAGGTCGTGAGCGCAAACACCGGCCCATCTGGCCCGGCGCCGCTGCGCGGCAGGTTGAACGGCCCCGCCCAGACGTTGTCGGGGTCTACGCCGTCCCACAGCGCCAGGTTGCTGACGTCTTCACCGTCGAAGGTGGTGAACTCGCCGCCCAGGATGAGCGAGTTGGGAATGTCGCGGCTGTCGGTCACGTCCGGCAGCGGCGGCATCGGTGTCGCAGCGCGGGCAGCGCCCACATCCGCCGGGTTGTACGAAGTCAGCGCGTGGACCGGGCCGTCCGTGCCGGTGCCGATCGGCTGCCACCCGTTAGCGACGTCGAAGGTTGCGATGTTGGCGGCGTCAACCCCGTCCACCGAAGCAAACTCGCCGCCGATCACCAGGTAGGCGGCGGCAGCGCCGGCAACGATTGGGCCGTCCGTCGGCACGGTGTTCGTCGGATCAAACCGGCTCGGGATGGTCGTGTCCGGCAGGTACGATGTCAGCGCACGCACCGGGCCGTCAACGTCGCCGATCCCCGCCCAGCCCCATCGGCCGGTGTTGAAGTTCTGCACCCAGGCTGCGAGGTTCTTGAAGACCTGGGGCCCAAAGGGCGTCGGGATAATCAGGTCAAAGTCGCCGCCGACAATCAGAATGCGCCGGTTCATCCCTTGAGGCACGGTGGCCGGGGTGCCCGGGTCGTAATCGAGCATCGCGTAGACCTCGGCGCCGTCGGTGCCGAGGGTGTCCGCGTTGTCGTTGAAGCCGTAGGTGACGTTGAACGCTGGATCGAAGTACTGCGCCCCCGTGTACCACCAGTCGGCCGCATCAAAGATCGAAAGGTTGCGGGATTCCGTCGGGCGCGGGTTGTTCGGGTCCGCGTTATCAAATACGCCGCCCACGAAGAGCGACGTGCCCGAATCGTCGTTGTTCCCGCCGTGGTTCGTGAGCATGTCGACCTGGGGGATGAACTGGAACAGGTCCCGGTCCCCCGCCGTGTGGATCCGACCCGTGCCCTGGGCGACCGTGCGCAGGCCGCGGTCGCGGACCAGGTTGCGGTTGCCATCCAAGGTCTCGAACGCCGGTCCGAACACCAGCCCCGTCGCCAACTCGAACTGACGCCGCTGGGTGTCGCGGTCCGCCTGGGTCGGGGTCTGTGGAAGGACGAAGGTATCGACATGGTCGTCCAGGCTGTTCACCACGTCCGTCGGGTCTGGGTTGGGCAGGAACGTGTGGTTTGATTCAATGAACAGGCTGAAGTCGGTGAGGCTGTTCACCTCAAACCCGTCGATCACAAGGAAGTACTTCTGCCCACCGATGAGCCGAGCCTCAACCTGGGCGCTGGTCCCAGCAAAGTTGTCGTTGGCCGTCACGAACCGGCCGGTGTTGTCATACAGCGTGATGGCGGGGTCCCGCACCGGCGAGAAAATCCCGCGCGGGATGGCGGTAATGATCGTCAGCCCATCGCCCTGCGCAATGAACTCGTACGACTTGGTCTGGAACACGGGGTTGGGAGAAACGGGGTTCGGCGTGTCCGTTGGGGACCCAAACGCGTCAAAGGCCCCGCCCGGATCACCGCCGCGCCGGGTAACCGGGTTCAACGTGAGTTGAGTGGCGATGGCGTCCAGCACGAGGAAGAAGGGGCCCGTGGCCACCTGAGGGTTGGCCGAACGAATCTCGTCGCTGCGGACCCGGATGTAGAACGTGTCGCCTGGGTTGGCGCGAACAGTCGTGAACGCATCGTTGAGGCGGCCCGCGGTGCTGTCGGCCGCGACCACCAGGCCCGCGGCGTTATACACATCCAGGCGGGTATCAAGCCTGGTTGTGGTGAGCGGGTCGGCGGTCCCGGGACGAGTCACCATCGCGTCGATCGTGATCAGGCTGTCCCACTGCGTGCCCGCCGGCACATCGTACCTGTAGATGATCTCATCCTGCCGCAGGCGGGTTGACACCGGCAGGCTGACGCCGCCCAACTGACCCAGGATGGGCGTAATCGGAATAAACGGAGGCGCAGGGATGGGGCTGTTGAGCTCGCGCGCAATGCCCGTGTCCGCGGGAGTCTCGCCGCCGATGCTGAACAGCGCGTTGATACCGTTGATGCGGACGGTGTAGGTCCCGGGAGTTCCCGCGCCCATGCCCGTCTCGGCGCTGACCCGGACATAGTAATCCTGACCCGCCTCGGCGATGAACCCGACCCAGCCGTCGCCGGCCAGCCCGCTGGAAAGAGAGCCGTTGTTGTTTCCCAGCCCGATACGCTGAAAGTTTGAGCGGAACACCTCGACCTTGGTATCGAGCACGCTGACGACCGCCTCGTTGGAAGTGTCTGACAAAACCGACACAAACCCGCTGATCGGCGATGTGAACCGGTAGTAGTCATTGTCCGTCGATGCCACCGAGGGGTTGATGGCGCCCGGGGCGCTGCCGCGCCCCGACGATACATCGACAATGATCGCCGTCGCGAACGTCCCCTCCAGCATGCGCCGGTCTTCGAGCTGCTCGAAACCATCCATGAAGTTTCTGCGCGCACTCCCCCCAAGCCCGATCGCCCGCCCCACGCGCGCGAGAAGACCAGAGGCCCCCGCCCCCGCGCCCCGTTCGTTCCACCGACCACGCCGAGCGAGGCCACTTGCACCAAACGTAGAGAGCAGAGAGCGCCAGTCGCTTCGATTCATATCAGGCTCCACTTGGAAGACCCCGTTCGCTCTTGCCGATTCCTCGCGGCATGTGCAGGCGGGGTGCCTTTGGGGCTCAACGCGCCGTTCAAGGCTGTGCCTCGAACTGAAGCGTAACACCTGTTCTGTCACAAACAGGAGATCAGCAAGGTTTTGCGTTCAGCAAACCCTTGCCGCGTCACTCGCGTCAACGTCACCCAGCATAACTGGAAGTATCCCTTCCTGTCCAGTCGGCTTCTTGTACTTGGTCCACCCCTGTCCCCCCATGACCGTCACTCCCCAACAGGTTGGGGGGTACCACAGCCAAGACCGGATCCCCCATGCCGATCCTGAAGCCCGGTTGCCTCCTAGTGATTCGTGAACCCCGGTTTGCCGGTTCCGCTTCGAGGTTTTCGAAGGCGTGCGAATCATCCCGTCGGGGTGAGAGGCGACTCCAGCCCACACCAACCCTCTCCCGTACGACGCAGCCGTACCACCGCGCCTACGGCTGGGGCTGCATTGTCCGAATTACAGACGCCTCAGCCAAAATCTCCGCTGAGTCGTACACCGGCACAGGGGAGTTCTCCTTGGTAATCAGCAAAGGGGCCTCACTGCTGGCCAAGATGACGGCCTCGCACCCTTTCCCGGCGAGGCTGGAGATGATCTGAAGCGCCGCCGCTCGCGACTCGGGCCGGATCGAGCCGTAGATCAGTTCTCCGAAAATAATCTGGTCCATGGTGTCCGCTTCGTCTTCGGTTGGGGCAAGCACCTGGATTCCCCGCAGCCCCAGGTGAGTCTGGTAAGTCGATGAAAACACCACCAGCTTGGTGCCCAGAATCCCTACGACCTTCCTTCGATCCGCGCCCACAGCCGCGCCGACAAGGTCCGTCATGGTCAGCCACGGGATGGGACTGCCCACCTCCGCGAGCTGGACCCCGTGTTGGACGGCGTTATCAGGGGTGATGCAGAACTCGGCCCCGCACCGCGCCAGCAACTCGGCCGAGCGCCGCAGCAGCCGCCCCACGCCGTGCCAGTCATCCTTGCGGATCGCCTGAATGTACATCTCCAGCGGCTCGTTATGCACGGAAATCCGGGGCTGCTCGTTGGGAGGGCGCAGCCGCGCCGCCGCCCGGGTGACTTGCCGATAGAAGAGCGCAGCGCCCTCGGGGCTCACGCCCACAATTCCTATATGGCTGGTCACATCCGAGCTCCTGACGGTCCACCCGGGCCCAACGCACAACCGACGCCCCGCCCCGGCGGGGACCGCGATATGGTGCGGTTGTTGGCCGCTGGAGTCAAACAGGACCAGGGAATGGGCCCGGGGGTTGTTGGGCTGCCCCCGGACTACACTGTCCAAAGTTGAACCCCGACCCGTTCGATGAACTCGGCTTGCACCCGGCGTTTGAGATCGATTCCTCCCGAATCGAAGCCGCGTATCTGTCCCGCGCCGCGGCGATGCACCCCGACCTGGCGGGGGATGACCCCGAGTCGTCCGATCGAGCCTCGGCACTGAACTGGGCCAAGGCAATCCTCGATCATCCCGAGAAACGGGCCGATGCGCTGCTCATCCGACGGGGCGGCCCTACGAAAGAAGCCGACAAGTCGCTCCCGGCGGGCTTCCTCATGTCAATCCTTGAAACCCGCGAGCAGGTTGAAGAAGCCGTGACGGCCCGCGACCCGGTCGCGATCGGACGATGGCGTGCCTGGGCCCACGGCCAGCGGTCAGACTTCATAGGTCGAGTGGGGGCCATGTTCATGGCGATCGCCCAGACCGCGGACCCGCGAGGCCTCGCGCGCATCCGCCATGAACTCAACGCGTGGCGATACATCGAGCGACTGATCGAGCAACTGGAACCGGGTTACGATCCAGGCGACACGGACCCGTGGGCCTAGACCTCGACCGGGAGGAAGCATGTTCATCGGCGGCAAAAAGTCTCGCGGCTGGCCCTTTGTCCTGGTGCTCCTGTGCATCCTGCTCGGCCTGCGGCTGCTCAGCATGGGCGCAGCGCCCACTCCCGTGGCCTTTGCCAACCAGCGCACGCTAGAGCAAGCCATTCAAGACTCGGCACGCACCGGCATGCCGGCGCTGGTCCTGGCGACCGCCGACTGGTGCGGAGCGTGCAAGAGCCTCAAGCGCGGGGCCCTCTCCGACGCCGGTGTGTCCACGTGGATCACCGACAACACCCACCCCGTGCTTCTCGATGTGACCTCGACAAGCCCCCAGGCCGCCGAGTTCCGCGTGAGCGCCATCCCCGCGCTGATCCTGCTCCGCCGCGGGAAGGAGATTGCCCGTGTGGAGGGAGATATTCCGACCAAGGACCTGCTCGCGTGGCTCGCGGAGTTCAGCGGCCCGGTGGCCGATGAGCGGGCCCGCGCCGAAAGGGAGGGCGTAACGCCCATCCTGACCATCCCCGCTACTCCAGCGGGTTGATGAAGAGCCCTGTCGCCAGCTTGGGGTAGAAGAAGGTCGACTTCTGCGGCATCAGTTGGTTGGCGCGGCTGACCTCGCGCACGGCCTCCAGCGGTGTCGGCCGCACAATGATCGCAACCTGGGCGCTGAAGCCCTTGCCGCCCCCCGCCCCGGTCTCGCCACCCCGCCCGATCTGAACGACCTCATCAATCGTGTGCGGGAACGCCCACTTCACCCCCTCCCCCGCGTTGAGCTTGGGCTGGCAAATACACTCGACGATCAAGTACTGAATGACCGCGACATCCAACCCGCGCCACGCCGCGGGTTTCTGTGGGAAATGTTCGATGAGCGGATCGGCCTGCCGGGTCGTCGCGATGTACGCGCGCCCGGTCTTGTAATCGAAAACACCAAAGCGGTTCGCGCCCCCTCTGGGACCGCTATTCAGCGTGGCCTCAACGGCGGAAAGCCCGCCGGCCACGGGCTCAAACGAGAAGCTCCCCTGCGCCGCCGCCATGAACGCCTCAACCGTGTAATCCTTCATGCCCCCCAGCACCCTGTGCGTAGGCCAGATGATCAGGCCGGGGTCCGACATGCCTACCAGCACCATCATGCACCGCCGGGCCGGATGATCGGGAGCGACCGGGCCCCGGCCCTCCAGTTCATGGAGGTAGTTCAGCGCGGTGCCGTACCGATGGTGCCCATCGGCGATGAAAATGTCCTCGCCCGCCATCGCCCCTTGATAGGCCCGCAGGACCTGCCCATCCGTCAGCCGCCAGACCTCGTGCAGGACCCCGTCCCCCATCTCCGCCCGCACCTCGGCCTTGTGTTGCTCCATGTAACCATGCAGCAGTTTCGTGGCGTTGCCGCTCTCGTCGGCATGCAGGCCGAAGATCGGCGAGAGTTGGGCCCGGGTCGCCTTCATCAGCGCAAAGCGGTCCTGTTTAGGCCCTGAAAACGTCTCTTCGTGCGGCAGAATCCCGCCGCCCTCGCGCGGACCGAAGGGCACCACTTCAACGGTGCACGCCATGCCGCAACGCCTGGACACCGTGGAGCCGGTCCGCGTGGTCTGCCGATACGCGAACATCGCGGGCCCGCCTTGTTCCAGCGCTCCTTCCGCGAGCCACGACCGATACAGCGACGCGGCCCCTTCGTAAGCGCCGGGCGGCCCCAGTTCCTTGGCCGGTGTATGCGGCAGATCGATCGCGACGACGTTCTTGCGGTTCTTGGCCGTAAGCCGGGCCTTGGCCGGAGCATCGAGGACGTCATAAGGCGGGGCGATCAGGTCGCTCACATCTCCCGAGTCGGACCGGAACTGGACAGCACGGAACGGGAATACCGCAGGCATGGAGGCCCCTTCGAGTGTGGTTCAGATGGTCTTCCTGGATCAGGTTGCCGAGTATACGCCCCGGCGCTTTCCGCGCCTGCTCCGCGTATCCTCACGCCATGCCCCGCGCCCTCGTGATCCGTACCGCCGGCACCAACTGCGACGCCGAAATGGTCCGTGCCTTTGAGCTTGCCGGCGCCCGGACGGAACTGGTCCACCTCGACCGCCTGATCGCCCAGCCCGCGCGCCTGGAGGCATTTGACCTCTTTGGGTTTCCGGGTGGTTTCAGTTACGGGGACGATATTGCCTCTGGCCGGATTTTCGCCATGAAAGTCCGCGAGCGCCTCTACCCCGCCCTGCGCGAGGCCGCCGGGCGCGGCTGCCCCATGATTGGTGCCTGCAATGGATTCCAGGTCCTTGTCCAGATCGGCCTGCTTCCCGGGCCCGGGCTCGGCGAACATCGGCACACGACAGAAGCTCCGGCACAGCGTGTCGCGCTCACCGACAACCAGGATGCCCGGTTCCACGACCGGTGGGTCTCGGTTGTCTACGACGACGCCTCCGTCTGCACCTGGACACGCGGCCTGACAGCCCAGGCCGATCCCGAGTGGCGTGGCGCGGCGTGGCAACTCCCCGTGGCCCACGGCGAGGGGCGATTCATCACCGACTCCCCCGATGTTCTGCCCGCCCTCGAGCGTGCCGGCCAGGTTGTCCTACGGTACCGCGACAACTACAACGGATCGACGGGGGCGGTTGCGGGCATTTGCGACGCCACCGGCCGAATCTTCGGCCTCATGCCCCACCCCGAACGATTCCTCGAGTGGACGCGGCATCCCTACTGGACCAGGTTGCAACCCGCGCTGCGTTTGACCGATACCCCGGGCCTGACGATGTTCAAGAATGCTGTTGACGCCGTCTCGCACGCCCAGGTTTAGGCGCGCAGCGGAGGCTCCCGCCATTTCCAACGGTAACCAAACTTCAGGAACGCGAACCCCGGCAACTGTCGGACCTGACGGCTCCTGCAAGCGCTGCGGTTACAGCCTGCAGGGACTCCGCGCTGGCGATCGTTGTCCCGAGTGCGGGACCCCCACCGGCCCCGTTCGCAGTCACCGGTTCGCGTGCGGGACCATCGCCGACGCTCCGGTGGAGTACCTGCGCGTGTTGTCGCGAGGTTGCGTGGCCATGCTCGCCGGGCTCGCGGCCTCCGCGGTGACGGCCCCTTGGCTGGCTTGGAGTTCCTTCACGGGTCGCCACGCCTTGCTGGCCGCCGGCGCAGCACTCCTTGCCGCCTTGGCATGGGCGATGGGGACTTGGCTGGTGACAGCACCCCGGCCGGCGGCCCGCCCGGTCGATCCGCCGCCCGAGCAGGAATGGCTCTGGCTCCGGCGGACCAACCGCATCACCCAGGCGTGCTGGCCGGCAGCGGTGGTGGGCATTGCAGCGGCTTCCGCGATCATGACCAAGAGCGCCGGCGGCCCGGCTCCAACCGCCACGATGTTCATCGTGCTCGCGGCCTTGGCCGCGTTCTTCGCCATCGCCGGCCTGGCCACCATGTTGGTTCACATGGCGCTGCTGGCGGACTGGGCCAACGACACCGCCCTGGCTCGCCGCCTCCGGATGGCGCCGTTCGGCCTGCTCTCCGGGCTGGTCATCCTGGTCGCGCTGATCCTGGTACGCCCGCTCTTCCAGAGCGCCCTGCTGAGCTTCGTCATGATTCCGTTCGCGCTGGTGGCGTCCCTGGTCCTGCTGTTGTGCCTGGGGCAGTTCGTGCTGGCCGTCGTTCAGTTTGTTAGTGTCGGCGTCTGGGCCGAGAGGATCGCCACCAACTCGCTCGACAGCAACCGGCGGATGTCCGCCAAGATCGTCCAGCGCATCGAGGCCGCCCAATCGAGGGCCCGCGCCACCGCCGGCGACCGCGCGCCGGCGGTCGCACCCAAGCACGCCCCGCAAGGCCTGTATCTGGCCCCATCCGGCGAGCCGCAGGCCTACGACCTGGCCCCCCAGCCGCCGGCCGCTCACGCGCCGCGCCGTTGAATGTTTGGTTGATCCTCCGGGGCCCATATGATCCGACATGTCGTCGGTGAAGCCCAAAGTGCTGGTCGCCATGTCGGGCGGGGTCGATTCCTCCGTCGCTGCCGCGCTCCTGCAGCGCGAGGGCTTTGAGGTGGTCGGCTGCTTCATGCGCCTGGGCTCGCCCGGCGAAACCTTGGACGAACTCAAGCCGTGCGATGTGCCCGATGATTCCGACCATCCTGCGCCGGCCGGTCGCCCCGTCAAGATCGGGCACCAGGGGTGCTGCTCAATCAACGACGCCGCCGACGCCCGCCTGGTCGCGGCGGAGATTGGCGTCCCTTTCTACGTCTGCAACTTCAAGAAGGACTTTGGCCGCATCATCGATTACTTTGTCGATGAGTACTCGATGGGCCGCACGCCCAACCCATGCGTGCGTTGTAACGACTGGCTCAAGTTCGGCAAGCTGCACCAATACGCCCGCCAGATCGGCGCGGACTACGTGGCCTCCGGCCATTACGCCCGCATCGAGCGACCGCCCGATGGCCCCGCGCGCCTCCTCCGCGCTGTGGACCATTCAAAGGACCAGTCATACGTGCTGTTCGGTGCCCCCCGCGAGCGCCTGAATGAGATGCTGCTCCCCATCGGCGGCCTGGAGAAGCCGCGGGTGCGCGAACTGGCCGCCTCCTTCGGGCTGCCGGTCTTCGACAAGCCCGACTCCCAGGAAGTCTGCTTCGTTCCCAACAACGATTACGCAGGCTTGGTCGAGCAGCGCATCCCAGCCGCCCGGGCGCACGGGAACATCGTCGATGGATCCGGCGCGGTGGTGGGGCGGCACGAAGGTCAACACAGGTTCACCATCGGCCAGCGGCGGGGGCTGGATATCTCCCTCGGGCACCGCGTTTACGTGGTGAGCAAGAACGTGCAGACCAACACCGTCACCGTCGGCAACCCTGAGAAACTGCTCCGCTCACGACTGACCGCGCTCGAAGCCAACTGGCTGGTCGATGAGCCCGTGGGCTGGCTTCGTTGCTTCGCGAAGTACCGTTACAACACTCCGGCGGCCCCGGCGCGTGCCAGGGTGACCGTCCCCTTCGCAGGCGCCGCGACCACTCCTTCGGGTCGCGCGGGCACCTTCGACGTCGAGTTTGATACCCCCCAGCCGGCGATTGCCGCCGGCCAAGCGGTCGTGCTGTACGCGCACGATCAGCCCGATCTGGTCCTTGGCGGCGGCTGGATCAGCAGCACCTCGTAATCGCCAGATCACCGAGGTTGGGTCCAGGTTGGGTGCCACAGGTCGGCCTTGCGACCAGTGCTCCCACACCCTGCAGCCAGATCCTTATCCGCACTGTGCTTCCAATCGAAAAACCCCCGGGAGTCGGCTCCCGGGGGCTGAGTTTCAGAAGGTCACCGTGGTGGGATCAGCAGGCGCCGCCGCCCATGACGCGGAAGAAAGCCTCGATATCAGAATCGGTGCCGGTATCGCCGTCGCCATCGAAGTCCGCCGACCCGCAGGTTGCGCAGCACGAGCCGCCCAGGCAGGCAAAGAACGCCTCGATATCCTGGTCGGTGCCCGCATCGCCGTCGTTGTTGAAGTCCGACGACCCGCAGGAGGGGAGGGCGGTGAGGGTGAGCGTTCCCGCGCCCGTCGCCCCGTTGAAGCCGCCCACGCGAATGGTGTAGTTCGACCCGCTGACAACCGGCACCACCACCGACGACCGGCCCGCGGTGCACGTGCCGTCGTCATTGCACGCCATCAGGCGTGAATCAAAGTTGGTGCAGCCCGCGCCGCTGTAGACCGCCAGCTTGGTGTTGAAGCCGCCACCCGCGCAGGTATCAACCTGCAGGTTGCCGGTAAAGCCGGCCGGGTAGTTGAACCACACGTCGTTGGTGATCTGGTTGTTGCCGCCGAAGGTGCACGCCACGTGCGTGGGACCGTCGGTGGAGGAGTTGATCGTGCTGAACGCTGATGCCCCCAGGCCGATGCCCGACCGGTTCGCGCAGTCGTTCGTCGCCGGGGTGCCGATACCCCCGCCGCCCGTGATTTGGAACACGATGTCGCCCACGGCGGGGTTGGAGCCGTACCCGGCGACCCGGATGTAGTAGTCCTCGCCGGCGACCATGGTCATGCGGATGTACGACTGCACCGTCGTGGCACAGGGACCAATGTTGGTCGCGTCGTCATCGTCGCACGCAAGCTGCGACCCACCGCACGAGCCGAACACGGAAAGAACCGTATCAAAGCTGCTGCCGCATGTCTGGATGTTGACCGTGCCCCCGACGGTTGGTCGGTAGGCGTACCAGAGGTCCCGACCGGAGGTGGCGCACGTCGCCGTACCGTTGTTGGCCGCGGCACTGTTGTTCGCCAACATGACCTGACCATCCGCGACAAAGGTCGCGACCGCACAGGTCTCGTTCGCCGGCGGCGGCGGGGGTGGTGGCGGCACGTAATCCGGCGGAGTAATCACCATCGTTCCCGAACCGCTCGCGGCGTTGTAGCCACCGATGCGGATCAGGTACGCGGTGTTCGCCGCGGCCGTAAACGTCACCTGCGACTGGAGGCTGTTGACCCCGCAGGTCGACGAATCGTCATTACAGGCCAGGCTCTGGCCGCTGGCCGTCGGGCACGCAGCGTACACGGCTACCTTCGTATCAAACGCGGAGCCGCACAACGCGACCGTGGCCGTGCCGGCCGTTGTGCCGTTGGTCCAGCGGTACCAGATGTCACTGCCGATGTGCGAGTAGCTGCTCACGGTGCAAGGGCCGGGCTCGTCAGGGCCGTCGGTGGTCGCGTTGAGCGAAGAGAAGAGCGTCGTGCCGTTGCTCACGCTGGTCGCGTTCGCGCACGAATCATTACCCGGGAGGAACGGGCCCCCGCCGGCGGGGTTTGGGATCACCGTTGCCACGGCCACGTCCGTTGGGGTGCCCGGGCGGAACATCGTGAGCGTCGCGTTCCCGCCGGTGGGCGAAACGTTGGTCGTAAAGCGGAAGTTGTAGATCGTGTCCCACGAGATGGCGTTCGCGTTCACGTTCGTGGCGTACGCCTCAGTGCAGTTCCAGGAAACCGCCGTCGGTGAGACCGAGATGTTCCAATCAATCCCGTTCTGGGGCTCGCCGCTGTGGAAGAAGACGTCGTGGAAAGAAGCGTTGGTCACCACCGCCCCGGCGGGCAGGGGGATCGAGAACCCGGCGCCCGACCGGAACGAGTTGAGGTTCTGCACCGCGTATTCATAGGAGTACAACCCGCCGCCAACGTCTACGACCTTCACGCCAACGATGAACCGGCCGTCACTGGGTACGTCAACATTGGTGAGCGTGACGTTGGGGTCGGGTACGTTCAAGCCCAGGCCATGGTCCTTCCACGCCTGAATGCCGGGCTTCATGCGCTGGGTGGAATCGACCAGCGACATCGCGAAACTGGTTGTGTTGATCATCACGCGCCGGTACGACTCGTTGTTGTCGTTGTTGCCGATCCCCGCGTCCTGCGGCTGGATGTACATGCTCGACACGAAGTAGAGTGCGCCGGCCGTCGCCAGGTCCGCCTGTTGGGCCTGCAGACGCTTGTAGATCACGGACCCTGTATCGCCCGATTCAACAGTGCCGCCGCTCGTCCAGTTCAAAGGGAATACACCGGTGGTCGCATTCACCTCAAACTTCGGCCCCAGGCCCCCCTGGCTCCCGTTCAGGCTCGCCGAGTACGGGTCCGAGCAACCCGGGAACAGCGCATCGCAGTTGCCGCCGGGCGTGCACGCCGAGCACACCGTGCCCTGCAGGGCGCAGAACGCGTGCTTCAACCACGACTGGCCGACCTGCTCGAACCGCCCGTTCGACAGACGGTACAGATTCTGTGAAATGACGGGGTACACCGTGGTGGTGTCATCCCATGTCAGCGGCTGGTCACCCACGTTGCACGAGGTTGTACCTACCGAGTACGCACGCTTGCCATTCACGGCTCCAGCGGACGTGTGGTGGATCACATCACCCGTCGGCAGGTCGCCGACGATGACGTCCGGACCCGGCGTCTGCGCCATCGACGAGCTCGACGCGGCGAACGCGGCCAAGACCGATACGAACATCGCAACGCCGGTGACAGAACGTTTCCTTCTCGTCATGACCTCTGTTCCCTCTTGTGTGTGAAAATCGCCGGGCTGAACACCCGTAACACCACGCGAACGCGCTCGTCAGAAACGACCGACCTACCGCAGGTACCCCCCGAGTGTAAACCGGATTGACCGCAATGCAACACCAATAATGTCAGATCCTCAAACCCCGGGGGCTTGGAATCGAAGGCGCGACCGGACTGATAATCCAGCCCGCAGCCGTGCGTTCTCCTCCACGGCGGTGCTGCCCCGCGAACGGCCCCGACCAACACCACGAGTTGGTCAGCCCCCAGGTCCCGCAACACTCGGCTGCAACCTGCGAATGGGTAGAGAACCCCATGCCAGACCGCCGTGCGGCGAACTCCCGCGTTCACCATGCCCGCAAGAAAACCGATTGCAATCCTGTATTATGCGCAGCCGTTCTGCGTTATGCTCCGGATCATTGCGGCGCCGCCGCCAGACCCGTCAGCGTCACTGGAGCCGACAAGATCTGCGTCCGGCCTGGCGGTGGTCTCCGGTTTAACTCTGGCAAAGGAGGGCAATCTTGAGCTACGCCGACGTGAAGTGCCGACGTGCCGGGCCCGAAATGTGCGCGGCAGTCGACGCCCCACCCGTTCCCTCCAGACGGCAACTTTTCAAGACTGTGGCCGGTCTGACCGCCTTCTGGGGCGCGACCGAAGCGGTTCTCGCCGCCCCGCCCGCCGATGTCTCGGCCGATATAGACCCCGGCAGTCTGGTGTCGAAGCTCGTTCGGCGAATCACGATGGGGGCAACCCAGGCCGAACTCGCCTTGGCCACCTCAATGGGGTACGGCCCGTATCTCGAGTACCAACTTAACGCCGCCGCCATCGACGACACCGTCTTTGACCAAGCCCTCGCCGCCCGCAACCTCACCACGCTCTCCCTGACCCAGCAACAGTTGTACACGCAGGTTCAGGGCCTGATCGTCAACGAACTGACCGAAGCGACCATCTTCCGCGCCGTTCAGAGCAAACGCCAACTGCTCGAACGAATGGTGGAGTTCTGGTCAGACCACTTCAACATTGAGATCCTGAAAAACCCCTGTGTTTTCCTCAAGACGTTCGACGACAAGAACGCGATCCGTCCCAACGCCCTGGGCACGTTCCCAGCGCTCCTGAGCGCCAGCGCCCACAGCCCGGCGATGCTCACCTACCTGGACAACCAGGAGAGCACCGCGCTGGCCCCCAACGAGAACTACGCCCGCGAGATCATGGAGTTGCACACGCTGGGCGTTGATGGTGGTTACACGCAGACAGACGTGTACGAAGTCGCCCGGTGTTTCAGCGGGTGGGGTCAGTCCCGCGCTGGTGCCACCCAGGGCGAGTTCTTCTTCACCGCCAGCCGCCACGACAACGGAGCGAAAACGGTCTTCGCGGGCACGCCCTACCAACTCAACATCGCCCCGGGCGGGGGTATCAACGACGGCACCCAGGTGATTAACGCCCTTGCTAACCATCCCAACACCGCCAGGTACATTGCCCGCAAACTCAGCGCCTGGCTTGTTCGAGAAGACCCCTCCCAGGCCCTGGTCGACGCCGTTGCCGCAACCTACACCGCGACGGGCGGCGACATCAAGGCAATGATCCGCACCGCCCTCCAGCCAAACGTGCTTGCCGATGCGCCCCCCAAGTACAAACGGCCCTTCCACCTCTACGTCTCGGCGCTGCGAGCTCTCCCTTCCACCATCACCGCCACCGCAACCTTCCGCTCCCAGTTGGACGCGGCCGGTCACCGCACTTTTTTCTGGATCTCCCCCGACGGGTACCCAGACACGCTCCTCTACTGGTCGGGTCTCATCCTGCCGCGCTGGAACTTTGGAGCGTCCCTGCTCAACAACAACCTCAACGGCCTGGTGGTCGACTACACCTCTTTCCTCAGCGGCCTGACGACAGCCCAGCAGATCGTCGACAAGATCGATCAGGCCATGTTCGGCGGGGAAATGTCCGCCGGCGACAAGGACCGCATCAGGACCTACCTGCTCCCCGATCCTCCCTCCATCACCAGGCAGCGCGATGCCATCGGCCTGGCCATCGGCTCGCCGAGTTTCCAATGGTACTAAGCACCCCGCCCAGTGACTCCAGCGCCCCCCGGTTCCTCGGGACGGCAACGAAGGGACTGCCATGATCCGCGAAGGTCAACCGCAAGCCACAGGCTGCGACGAATACAACCGCCTCAGCCGTCGACAGTTCATGGGTGTCGCCGGCGGGGCCGCCCTGGCCGCCGCCGCGGCCCCGGCCTGGCTGCCGCGTGTCTCGTACGCCAAAGACTTCCGCTCCGGCCAGCGCGACATAGTCATTTCCATCTATCTTCGCGGTGCCGCAGACGGCCTCTCGATCTGCACCCCTTTTACCGACGCCAACTACTACGCCGCTCGGCCCGGGCTGTCACTCGCCCAGCCCGATAGCGGGCTTGACAACCGGCTCCTCGCGTTCGCCGCCGGGGGCACCGTCAACAACGCGCCATCCGTCGGCGGCACGACGTCCTTCGGACTAAACCCCGCCCTTGCCCCACTTATGCCCGCGTACGACGACGGGAATCTGCTGTTCATCCAGGGCTGCGGCTCAACCGACCCTTCGAGGTCCCACTTTGACGCCCAGCGCTTTATGGAGGTCGGCAAGCCCGCCGACCCCACGATTTCGACCGGTTGGCTCGGCCGCCACCTCCTGAGCGTGGCCCCGCGCGAGCCCGACTCGCTCCTGCGCGCCGTCGGTATCTCTACCGCCCTGCCGCGCACGCTTGTGGGCGGCCCGCTCACGCTTCCGATCCCCAATCTTGACACCTTTGGCCTCTCCGGCAACGGTGCCACCACCGCCGCCCGCAGCGTCGCCATCGGTGATATGTACGGGCCCGTCGAAGACCCTATCCACGCCGCCGCCATCAACACCCTGGCCACGATCGACCTGCTCAACACCATCAACTTCTCCGGGTACGTCCCCGCCGGCGGTGCCGTGTACCCAACCACCGGCATCGGTACCGCCCTCAAGTCCAGCGCCGCGTTGATGAAGGCCGTCCCCGACAAGGGCATCGAGGCCATCGCCATCGATGTCCAGGGCTGGGATACCCACAACAACCAGGGGCTAGCGCCCGGCGGCACCATGTATACGCTGCTCTCGCAGTTGGCCACCGCGATTGCCGCGTTTCACACCGACATGTTCACCGGCGTTGCCCCGACCTTTACCCTCATCGTCATGTCCGAGTTCGGCCGCCGCCTGACCCAGAACGGCAGCCTGGGCACCGACCACGGGCACGGCAACGCGATGATGGTCATGGGCAACTGTGTCCACGGCGGGCGTGTCCTCACAAACGCCTGGCCCACCCTCGCCGTGGGCAAGCTCTACCAGGGCATCGACCTCGACGTCACCATCGACTTCCGGGACATCCTCGCCGAGATCGCCCAGGTCCGCCTCGGCAACAACAACCTGGCCTACCTCTTCCCCGACTTCACACCCACCTTCCGCGGCGTCACCAACTGCTGATGCCGCCCGCCTGATCAACGCGTCCAAGGAGCAGCCTGTGCATCCAAATCCCATCCGTCTCCGGGCACCTTCGGTGGTCATCGCGGCTTCGCTGCTGGGTCTTGTGCCCGCGGCCTTGGGTCAACCCGCGATCTACAGCAACGGCAACACGGATCCAAACGCCCCCGGTCTGGCGACCGGCGCCCTCACCGGCAGCGGAGCCGCCGCGCCGCTCGGCGCGCAATGGAGCGAAGCGGCTTCAGACGGGGCCGCGAGCGCCAACGCCGTGGGGGGGTTCTCCAGCCACGCCTCCGGCACTACAGGCGCATTCCGTTTCGCAGACGACTTCACGGTGACCGCCCAGGGCGGGTGGCAACTGCTGTCCGTTTCGCTCTACGCCTACCAGTCCGGCGCTGGGGTCTCCGTTTCGCCCTTCAGCGGCGTCAACGTCCGCATCTGGAATGGTCGCCCCGGCGATGCGTTCAGCAGCGTCGTCTTCGGCGACACCACGACCAACCGAATGGTCGCCTCGACTTTCACCGATACGTATCGCGTTTTCTCGACAACCGTCGCACCCGCAGCCCCGGCCGACACCACCCGAGCCATCTGGCAGACCGAAGTGAATCTTGACTCAACCGTGCTGTTGCCGGGTACCTACTGGCTCGATTGGCAGTACACCACCGTGAACCCCAACACCGAGGCCTTCACGCCCCCCGTCACGGTCCCGGGCAGCCGCACGCTCGCGGGCTGGAACGCCCGCCAGTTGAAACTCCTCTCGGGATCAGCGGCCTGGGCCGACTTGGTGGATTCCGGCAAGCCGGTGACGGTTGCGAACGTGGCCCAGGACCTCCCCTTCATCATCCGCGGCTTCACCAGCCCGTTCCCCTGCAGCGCCGACTTCGACGGCGATGGAGATACCGGCACCGACCTGGATATTGAGAACTTCTTCGCGTGCCTGGGCGGGGCGTGCTGCCCCACCTGTGGCTCGGCTGACTTCAACGGCGACGGTGACACCGGCACAGACCTCGATATCGAGAGCTTCTTCCGCGTCCTCGCCGGCGGTCCGTGCTGAGCGGTCTTGGGTGCCACTGGTCGGCATTGAGACCAGTGTTCCGTTTGCCCTGATTCTCCGACTCCTCCTGCGTGTTCCTCGCGCGCCGTTCCCGCGGGAATCCACCCGGAAAATGCCCCGGTGTGCGCGCCGGGACCGGGGGTCACGAACGCCACGAGACCAATGCCGCTCAGCACGCCCGAGAACCAAAGCAGCAGCACCGTTCTTCGCCCCGCGCTCGCCTCAGCCCGTTGCCGCGAGCAAGCACGCCCTCAGCACGCCCCCCCGCCCAGCACCCGGAAAAACGCCTCGATGTCCATGTCGGTGCCGGTGTCCCCATCACCATCAAAGTCCGCTGAGCCGCAGCCTTGGCAGCAGTTCCCGCCCAGGCACGCGAAGAAGTTCTCGATGTCCAGGTCGGTCCCCGAGTCCCCATCACCATCAAAGTCAGCCGACCCACACCCCGGTCCGCCCCACGCGTCGAGCGCGTTCAATATGCCAAACCCGCGAACAAACAGCGGGTCGCTCACGCCATTGAGAACAAAGTCGCTGGCGCTTGCCAGCAGGGCCGCCCGCATCTGGTCGGCGGTCCATTCCGGGTGCGCCCCCGCCAGGCACGCCACCGCCCCCGCAACCAGGGGCGTCGACAGCGACGTGCCGCTGGCCCCCACATAACTCGTCGTGTCGTCGTACCCCACCGTCTTGGTGGCTGATCCCAGCGCGAGCAGTTCCGGCTTCACCCGCCCATCGGCCGTCGGGCCGTCCGAACTGAACCAGGTAATGGTCCCCGCGCCGTCGACCGCGCCGCACGTAACAACCCGCAGTGCATCCGCCGGAGCTCCGATGTGCGCGGTGCCGGGGTCCCCATCGTTCCCGGCGTTCCCCGCCGCCGTGCAGACATGCAGCCCGTTGGCCGTCGCGGTGTTCACCGCGATGCTCGTCACCGCCGTAACCCCGTTGTAGTCCGGGGCTGTGTACCAGTCGCTGTAACTCAGCGATGAAGTGGCCACATCCCCCCCGTGCAGTTCAATGAACTCCAGGGCGGCAACATAGTTGTCTTCCTCAACTGGCGTCTCGCTCGCCACATCCTCGGTCTTGCACAGGATGTACGAAGCGTCAAACGCTCCGCCCACAAGTTCATCGGGCTTGTAGGCCGCCAGCGTGCCCAGGATCAGCGTCCCGTGGTGGTGCTGGTCCCCGGGGTCACCCTCCTGAAACGCCGTGTTGTTGTCGCTGTTGATGAAGTCGCGCTCGGCGATCACCACCAGCGGCTTGGCCGGGTTGGTGAATGCCACGTGGTCGCGCCGAAAGCCCGTGTCCAGGACGCCAACCACCACGCCCTGCCCGGTAAGCCCCGCCCCGTGCAGCGCAATCAGGTTGATCTGAGAAAGCTGAGCCTCGGCCAGCCCATAAAACCCGCGCCCGCCATACCCGCCCGGCTGAACCTCTTCCCCGGTCCCAACGGTCCTCGGTCCAGAGCGAACCGGCTCAACCGCCCGAACGAACGGGAGCGCCGCGGCTTGTTCGATCTGCTCCCGCGTCCCCACAACGCTCAATGCGTTCACCCAACGACTCTCCACGTGCGGCCTCGCGCCGGTCGCGGCGACCGCATCCCGATACGCACCCGCCACGGGCAAGTCCCGCTCATCAAACAGGCCCGGGTCGGTCCGCCGCAGCGCCCGACGCGCCCTTGCCTTCGCGTCGTAGCCCGCCTCGACTTCGTCCAGCGCCGCCCCAAGCCCGCTCTGGGCCACGCCCTTGTCCGTGAAGAACACCCACGCCTTGGTCAGGCACGCTCCGGAGTCAAACCGGGCCGTCAGAGCCGGGTGCACCTTGAAACCGTGTCCGTCCAGCGCGAACGCGGTCGGTTCCGCACCCATCGCGCCTTGCGCGAACAGGCACGACACAACCACAAGACTGCTCACATACCGCATCGCACCCCTCCAGAACTGCTTGACTGCCTCAGCACGTACCCCCGCCCAACACCCGGAAGAACGCCTCGATATCCAGGTCTGTCCCCGTGTCCCCATCCGCATTGAAGTCCGCGGAACCGCACGTCCCACAGCAGTTCCCGCCCATGCAGGCAAAGAACGCCTCGATGTCCGCATCGGTCCCCGTGTCACCATCTCCATCAAAGTCCGCACTCCCGCAAGGCGGGGCCTCATCCCCGTCAAGAACTGAATCAGAATCGCGGTCGATCCCCATCCTCGTCTGCGTCCCGGCCGGCACGACCGTGTAGGTCAGCTCGCTCCCGCTCGCGGCCGCCGCCTGGAGTTGCGCGGCCGAAATAGTCTCTCCCGCGCGGTCCGACTGGAAAATACTCCCGCCGATATAGGTGTACCCGCGCTGTTCGCCGCCCTGCTTGCCCTTCACGATCAGCCCGACCTTGCCCGTGTTGGCCTGCGTGATCATCGAAGCGATCAACGTGACTTGACCCGGCTCGGGCGCCGCAGCGCTGACCAGCGTCGTCTGCACGCCCACCGCCGCGTGCGTGTCCTTGCTCGCCGTGCCCGGTGGCTCGGGCGGGAATGGATTGGGGTTGGTCGTCCCCGCGGGCAGGTCCGAGCCTGAGAAGCACAGCATGAACGCCACCAGGTCGGCCACCTCCTGGTCGTTGGCGACGTTGAACGCCGGCTCGGAAACAAACCGCTCGATCGAATCCACCGAGCCGTCGTGCAGGTACCCGAACCCCGCGTTGTTGCTCGTCTTGGTGGTGTTGAAACCGACCTTCTCCGCAATGTTGCGGATCTGTGGAACCTTGATCGCGATGTTCGTCGAGCCGTCCACCGCCACCAGCCCGTGGTGCCGCTCCCCCTTCGGCCCCGCGGGAATCGTCTGGAAGATGCCGCCGGTGACCGTCATGTCCGGCCCCGTCCCTGTTGGCAGAGTGTGGCAAGTCACGCACGCAAAGGCCCCCCCGTCAAGTGGCCCGTTTGGCTGGAACACCGGACTGCGCCTGCGGTACAGCGCGAGCCCCGTGTTGGGGCGCCCCACCGGCAGCGCGGTCCCGGCGCCGCCAAACCGACCCGTCTTGAAGTGCCCCGTCAGCGTCAGGTTGGTCGGCATGGTGTTGTCAAAGTTCCGCTTGGGGTTGGGCGGATACGTGATCGTGGCCAGGAAGTCCTCAAACTCCTGCATCTCGGTCGCCGTCAATGTCGTGCTGTCACCCTGCAACCCCATGAACGCCGGTGCAAACTCCTCCAGCCCCAACCGGTCGCCGCGCCAGTGGTGTGGTTCGTGCCCGATGATGTCCTGAAACGTCTGCGTGGTCATCGGCCCCTTCATCGGGTGGTATTCTTGGTACGGCGCGATGGCGGGGGGCGCGGTCGGGGCCAACCCCGGTACACCGAAACCAAGGTTGCGGTTCGTCAGCGGCGCCATGGCACCCGAAGGGTCGCCCAGGTCCCACGCCAGCCGGTCCATCCGCGCATCCACATGGCACGAAGCGCACGCAATCTGCCCCAGCCCGGAGTTCTTGTGCGTGTCGTACAGGTGCTTGCGGCCGGTGGTGATCTCCACGGGCGTCGGGTCAAAGTAGTCGATGCGCGCAACCTCGACCTCCGCCGTCAGGTCCACCACCGACACCGAGCCGTCAAAGCGGTTCAGCACGTACAGCCGGCCGCGGGATTCATCCAGCGCCAGGCCCGTCGGCCCCTCGCCGACCTCGATGGTCTCGTTGACGCCCACCCGAGCGCCCGCCGTGTTGATCACCGCCACGTTGTTCGAGCCCATGCCCGCCACATACCCCCTCGTCCCAACGCTGTTCCACACGATGGCCCGCGGGTCGCCCACCGCCCGGTCGCGCTCGCTCTGCACCACCGATGAAACCGTGTACGTCAGGTGCGGGTTCAGATCCGTGACCACCTTGGAGTTCAGGTTGAGTGCATCAACCGTCGCGAGGTTCACCCGCACAAACGTGCCCGTCAGGTTCGGCTCATACCGCACCTCGTTCGTCGCGTCCGTCCCCACCACCGTAACCTGCCCCGTCGCCGGGTTCACCCCCACCGACATGCACAGGTTCATCAGCCCCGTCGCATAACTCACGCTCAGCGAACCCGTGCTGATCACGGCCAGGTCCCGGTCCGGCAGGTCCCAGCCCACCGGCCTCCCCGAGCGGGCCGCATCCGTCCCGGAAACCAGGTTCGTCCAGTTACCGTTGTTGTCGTCCTTCCACTGTCCGGCCGCGTCCTTCTTGACAATCAGCCCCACCGCCAGCGCCGCGGGGTTGCCCGGTGTTTGCGGCGGAACAAACGCTGCCCCGTCGTTCGGCGGCGGGTTCACCCCGCCGTAGGGCGTGCCCGCCCCCGCATCGCTCACCACGTTGGGCGGGAACCCGATCGCCATCATCGTGCCCCCACCGCCCAGAATCGTGGAACCGTTCCCAGACTCAAAGATCGCCGCGTACACCCGCGTCCCATCCGGGCTCACCGCCAACGACCGCGGGTCCTCCCCGTCAATCGCGACGGAAACCGCCGCCGTCGCCAGGTTGGCCGGGTCATACACCTGCACCGTGTTGACCGATGAGCACGACACGAACGCCCGGCTCGGCGTCCCCGCAAACACCACGTCGCAAGGCTCATCCAGCGTCTTGATCGTCTTCACCACGTTCATCGCCGACAGGTCCACGATGCTCACGCTGTCCGAGACGTGGTTGACAACCCACACCTCGTTGCTGGTCCGCGCCCGCACCGTGACGGGGTCGATCCCCACCGGCACCGACCCGATCAGCACCGGCGCTGCGCCCGTCAGGTCAAACACCTCCACGCGACCATCCGCCGTGTTGGCCACCAGCAGGCGGGTCCCATCAGGGGTCATGTCGATCGGGTGGACCTGCGGGGTCTCCCAGTTCACAAACGCCGGCCCGCCCCGCGGCTCATAGCCCCCTCCATCATCCATCCGCCACAGGGCCGAAGCGATTCCCGCCGTTGCCAGCGCGACCGCCGCAATAAACAGCCCCTCAAAGTGCTTTGCCACTTCTATCGCTCCCTCTTCTTGACCAATGAACCAGCGAACCGCGATTGAACTTACGCCCGCGCGCCCTGTTCAACTCAACTTCCCACTTCCGACTTCCGACTTCGCGTTCCCCGAGCATACCACACCATTTTCATCGGCCAAACAGCAAAAACCGCCCATAACCCGCTCACCCGGGTGCCACTGGTCGGCCCTGAATCCAGTGCTACCCGCCCTTCTTCATCTCTTCAGGTGACCTCCCCGAAAACGCAGAAACCCCCCAGGTTGGCCCCTAAGGCTTCCCCGCCCCTTCCGCCGCCGCCTCAAGAATAATCCGCGGCAGCACGTTCTCATACCCCGCCTTCCACCGCGGAACCAGCCGCCCATTGATGAAAATCAGGGGGATCGACGCAATGCCAAGGCTCCCCGCCACCCGCGCATCCGATGCGATCCGTTCACCAACCTCGGGCAGTGCCATCGCCTCCATCAGCATGCTCCCGTCAAAAGCCATCCCCGCAGCGCCCGCCCGCAGCGTTGCATCACTCAAGCCCGCCTGGTTCGCCATCAGCCAGTTGTGCATCTCCCAGAACGCCTCCGGCCCGGCCAGCAACTCCGCTCCCTCTGCCGCCTGTGCCGCCAGGCACGCCTTGGGGTACTTCGTCATCTGCGCCACCGGATTGCACGCCTGGTTCACCGGGAAGTGCGCGAACGTGTACCGGATGCGCGGCTCCGCTCCCTTCGTGAAGACCCGCAGCATCCCATCCGCCTCCGCCGTGAATGGCTCCTGGTAATCCCCGAAGAGCACCACGCTGACCAAAGCGTTCTCCGGCCCCAGCCCCCGCTGTGTCACACTCGCCGGAATCTCAACCCGTGCCTGCGCCTTCCAGTCCGCGATGTACTTCCCCGCCGCGTCGGGCGGGGAGTCAACCAGTTCGCCCGCCGGCGGCGGCGCGGCAGCCAGCACCGCCCGCACCGCGCGGGTCAGGGCCTGCGGAGCGTTCCAGCCCTTCAACTCAACCCCATTTATGAAGATCATCGGGGTCTGGAACAAGCCCAGTTCGCTCCCTTCCTTGATGTCCGCCTGCACCCGCTTCAGCGTCTCGGGGCCCTGCATCACCGTTGTGAAAGCGCGGGGTTCATACCCCATGGCAGCCAAGCCCTGATCCAGTTCCGAATCCGTGAACGAGCCCTGGCGCGCAAAGAGCCAGTGGTGCATCTCCCAGAAGCCCGCCACGCCCCGCAGCATCCCCGCCGTCTCCGCGGCCCGCGCCGCCCAGCAGGCGTTCGCGTGCAGGTTTCCGGGCGAGTGCGGGTTGCACATGCTCGAGAACGGAAAGTACTTGATCGAAGCCGAAATGCTCGCGCCCGACTTCATCAGCGCGGTCAACTCATCTTCAATCTTCAGACAGTCCGGGCACTGGTAATCCGTAAACATGACGATCCGCACGGTGGCCTGCTCCGGCCCCGTCCGGTAGCGCCCGACAAATACGGGCTTGGTCGGCGCTGCTACGGGGCTCTGCCCTTCCGCAGCGGGCGGTGCTGACTCCGGACTCGCAGTCACGATGCTCCTGGTCGCCTCGGCCAGTTTCCGTTCCGCCCCCGCGCGCCCGGCCGCCCGCCCACGCTCATCGGTAATCCCCAGCACGACTGAAATCAGCGCGAACGCGCCCAGCCCAACCTCAACCTGCCACCCTCGCCCCGGCGGCCCGAACCCGCGCCCTGTTCGTAAGGCCCGCGGCACAGCCATGGCCACAAACGCAAGATGCGACACGTGCGCGAAGATGCAGTAGCCGCACACCAGGCTCTCCACCACCATCACCCCGATGTACCCCACCGAAACCGCAGCGCCCGCCAGCGAAACCCCCGCCATAGCCCGGCTGAGTGAGCCCCTCCCTTTGACCCATCCAGCCGCCATCCCGCAGAAGTAAGCCAGTCCAACAAATGAGACTGGCCAACCCAGTCCCGGGAGCCGCCCCCAGACACTGTTGGCCGCGCGCCCGCATCCGCTCTCCGCCCCGCACCCGGGCAGGTTCATCACATCAAAGTGGTCCAGAACGAGCGCAAATGCCGCCGCCACGGCCAGTACCAGTCCCACGCTCGCGGCAAGCATCATCCCAAGGCCGGCGGGCGATGGTGGGGTAACGGGCGGCCCTTTTGCGACAGTAGATACCTTCGTTTTTGATCGGCGAGCCATGCCGGAGTGTACCCGTCGCGGCGATGGACCTCATGGTGCCGCAGGAGTGGGTGCCCTTGCACGATGGACCCGGCGGCGATGTCCTGATCGCGGATGCGAAGCCCATGTGCACGATCCTGATCGCCCGGATCTCGCGCTGAGCATCCGGTGGGCGGCCGGACCCTAGCGGCGCCTCCAAGCCCTTCGAGAACCGCCCTGGCAGGCTGAGAGTGCGGGTGCCACTCCAATGTGTGCGGATGGAGAGGTAGAACAGTCCTGAACGGTCCGAGAATAATCTCAGGAATCGTGCAACGTCTAGTCGCCGCATTGGTATTGATGATGTAGTCTCTCGGTAACGCTGGAGATTTCCTCGTGGCCCGACTCCTTGCCGGATTGCTGGTGCTAATCCTCGCGACCTGCGCTCAGGCGCAGACGCCGGGGGTGTGGTTCCTGCCGACGCAGGCCGGTGAGCGGGGGCTGACCCCGCGGGCGTTCACGCGAGATGGTCAGACGCTGGTTGGATGGGTGGGATACACCTCTGACCGCGGTGATGACGCCTTCAGTTGGACCAGGGAAGCGGGACGCCAGGTCTCCTTGGATGCGCCGCCTTTGATTACTGCACCTTTCGCGGTCAGCGCGGACGGGGCGATCACTGCGGGAAGCTGGTCCGATCGCACTGTTGGCTTCAGCGAGCGGCCCTTCCGGCAGGTCGGCGATGGCGCTCCGGAACTCATCCAGCCGCCGGCGGGGTTTATTAAGGGCCGCGCTTCGGGCATGAGCGACGATGGGGGCGTGCTGGCCGGGAACTGGGAGACAGGTGCCCCTGCGCGTGTACAGCCCTTTGTGTGGACCCCAAGCGGGGGGACTGTATTGCTGGGAGAGCTTTCGTACGTGGCACAGACCAGTGCCCTCAGCCGCAATGGGACCACTGTCGTCGGGCGTGCTTCCTTCGGGGGCGGGGTCGGATTTGTCTGGCGCGAGGAGACGGGGTTCCAGGTGCTCCAGCCGCCGCCATTGCTCGGAATTAGTTGGGGCGCCAGGGCGGTTAGCACGGATGGGTCAATCATTGCCGGCTACTACAGCACGGGTTCTGGTGTGGGACTGATTCGCTGGGTGCAGGATGTTCCCCAGGACCTTGGAGTAGGGTTGACCCCGGTGAGCGTCAGTGACGATGGGTCGGTCATTGCCGGCAACTCGAACTTGACGCCAACAGTGTGGTCCGAACAGTTTGGATTCCGGGGCGTCGCCGACTACTTCCAGCTCAACGGCCTTGCGCTCCCCTCCGGCCTCACCATGTACCAGTTGACCACCATGAGCCCCGATGGTCGCACCTTTGCCGGCTACGCGACCCTCAACGGTGTGGGCGGCGCGTACGTCATCACCGTGCCTGCGCCGTCTTCTACTGGTGTGCTCTTCACAAGCCTCGGTTGGGCTCTCTTGCAGCGGCGGCGATTACGACCTGGACCTCGATGCGGATGCGGAGGATACGCTCGCCTACCTCACCGATTATGAGAGCGGGCAGCGAGCTGCGGACTTCAATGGCGATGGGGTCGTGGATGAGACCGACTTTGACCTGTTCGATGCCGCGTGGAAGGCGATGCAGTAGGGTTTGACGGATTGGTGGCCCGTCGCCGACGCGGCGGGCCACTCTTCATTGGCTCCCTCAACATCCGCCACCGCTCCCTGGCCTGCGCCAACCCGGCAGGTGCTCCAGGAAAAGACCAAATTGTGGTCGCCGCCGGGAAATCTTCCCTGATAATGAAGCGTTAGGCCCCTGGGGCCTAAGTTCCCCTTGCGTCCCAAGCCGCGGCGCTGCACACTATGGGCCGGGGTTTGGCCGGTCGCACCGGGGTGGAGCAACGAGAAGCCTTGAACAGCACGAGCAAAGAGGAGGTCTGCATGAACCGCACGACGAAAGCATGGGGGTTCTTGTGTTGTCTGTTTGTTTCCCTGACCTGTGCCCTCCCCGCCCTCGCGCAGCAAGGTGCCTGCTGCATCCCCATCGCAAATGGCGGCTTTGAGTGCGGCATCCTGACGCCCGACCAGTGCGCCGCCCGTGGCGGTACCTACCGCGGCGACGGCGTCCCATGTCTGTCGAGCACCTGCGCCCCGACCGGCGCCTGCTGCATCCCCGCACCCACCGGCGTTCAGTGCGTCGTCCTGACGCAGGGCCAATGCGCTGAGCGCCAAGGCTCCTACCGCGGCAACGGCACCAACTGCAACACCGTGACCATCTGTGCGCCGCCCCCGCCCACGGGCGCGTGCTGCATCGCCACCGCGGGTGCGATCCAGTGTGTCGTCCTCACCCCCGGCCAGTGCGCGGAACGCGCGGGAACCTACCGGGGTGATGGCACCAACTGCACCACCACCAACATCTGCACACCGCCCCCGCCCACCGGCGCCTGCTGCGTCCACACCGCCCTTGGCGGCATCGAGTGCATCATCCTCACCCAGACCCAATGCGCCGAGCGCCAGGGAACGTACCGCGGCAACGGTGTCGCCTGCACGACAACCACATGCGCTCCCACCGGCGCCTGTTGCATCCCCAGCCCCAACGGCGTCGAGTGCATTGTCCTCACCTCCGGCCAGTGCGCTGAGCGGGGGGGCTCGTACCGCGGCAACGGCACGACGTGCACTACGACCACCTGCGCCCCGCCCCCGCTCACCGGCGCCTGCTGTGTCCACACCGCCCTCGGCGGCATCGAGTGCGTCGTCCTCACCCAGACCCAGTGCGCCGAGCGCCAGGGAACGTACCGTGGCAACGGTGTCGCCTGCACCACCACCACCTGCGCTCCCACCGGCGCGTGCTGCGTTCTCTCCGCGACCGGGGCCACGGAGTGTGTCGTGCTCACGCAGGTCCAGTGCGCCGAACGACACGGCACCTACCGCGGCAACGGAGTCCCCTGCACCAACACGACCTGTCCAGCGCCAACCCCCACCGGCGCGTGCTGCATCCCCAACCCCGCGGGCATCGAGTGCGTCGTCCTCACCTCCGGTCAGTGCGCCGAGCGCGGGGGCACCTACCGCGGCAACGGCACGAACTGCACCAGCACAACCATCTGCGCCCCGCCCCCGCCCACAGGCGCCTGCTGCGTCCGCACCGCGAGCGGCTCCACAGAGTGTGTTGTGCTGACTCAAGTCAAGTGCGCCGAGCATCACGGCACGTACCGCGGCGACAACGTGCCCTGCGACAAGACAACCTGCCCGACGCCCACCCCAACCGGGGCCTGCTGTATCACCACCACCGGCGCCATTCAGTGCGTCGTCCTCACCCAGACCCAGTGCGCCGAGCGCCACGGCACCTACCGCGGCAACGGCACCAACTGCAACACCGTGACCGTGTGCGCCCCGCCCCCGGTCACCGGGGCTTGCTGCGTTCGCACGGCCACCGGCGGGACCGAGTGTGTAATGTTGACGCAGATCCAGTGCGCCGAGCGCCTGGGCACCTACCGCGGCAATGGCGTCCTCTGCTCCAGCACAACCTGTGCCCCGGCCACCGGCGCATGCTGCATCCGCAACGATGCCGGTGCCTTCGATTGCGTCGTCCTCACCCGTCACCAGTGCGATGAGCGCCGCGGGGTCTATCGTGGCGACAACACCTCCTGCGGCAAGGACTCCTGCGTATTCCCAACAGGCGCGTGCTGCGTTCCGACCGCCGCGGGCGCGACACAGTGCGTGGTCCTGACCCGAGCCCAGTGCGCCGAGCGTAACGGTCTGTACCGCGGCGACGCCGTCCCCTGCACCGATACGCTCTGCACCCCGCCCCCGCTCGGCGCCTGCTGCTTCCGCACGCTTCTTGGCACCACCGAGTGCGTCATGCTCACCCAGAGTCAGTGTGCCGAACGCCAGGGTGTGTACGGAGGAAATGGGGTCCCGTGCACCAGCACCACTTGCCCGGCGCCCACCGGGGCGTGCTGTGTCCGTTCTGCCACGGGTGCTACCGAGTGCGTCGTTCTCACCCAGCACCAGTGCGCTGAGCGGCAGGGCATCTTCCGCGGAGCCGGCGTCCCCTGCATCGCTACGACCTGCCCCGCCGTCGGCGCGTGCTGCATCGCCGGGGCCGATGGCGGCGTGCACTGCGTGCTCGCCACCCGCGCCCAGTGTGAGGGTCAAAGCGGCACCTACCGCGGCGACGGCACCACCTGCCAGGGCGATATCTGCCCCGGCTCCGTCGGCGCGTGCTGCATCCCCAACGGCGGGTGTGTCGGCGTCAGCCGCGCCGAGTGCCTCGCCCGCGGCGGCACCTTCCGGGGTGAGGGCATCCCCTGCTCCCAGGCCGAATGCCCAGCGCCCACCGGGGCCTGCTGTGTCCGCACCGCCACCGGCGGCACCCAGTGCGTGGTCGTCACGCAACAACAGTGCGCCGAGCGCAACGGCACCTTCCGCGGCGTTGGATCCGCGTGTGGCAATGACACCTGCGCCACTGTTCGCGGCGCCTGCTGCCTGCCATCGGGTTTCTGTGTCGAGATCGGCCGCGCGGACTGTGAGGCCCGCCTCGGCGTGTACCGCGGCGACGGCGTCCCCTGCTCCGCAGCGCAGTGTCCGCAGCCCTCCGGCGCCTGCTGCGTCCGGACCGCCACGGGCGGGGTCGAGTGCATCATCGCCACCCGCGCCCAGTGCGAGATGCACAACGGTGTCTACCGCGGCGACAACTCCCACTGCGGCATCGACACCTGCGTGATTCTCACCGGCGCCTGCTGCGTCCGCACCAAGGACGGCGGAGCCGAGTGCGTCGTCCTCACCCGCACCCAGTGCGCCGAGCGCAACGGCCTCTACCGCGGCGACGGCGCCCCGTGCTCCACCACCGCCTGCGACCCAGCCCCGCTGGGCGCCTGCTGTGTCACCACGCCCAACGGCACCAGTTGTGTCATGCTCTCGGAAGCCCAATGTGCCGCGCAGCACGGCGTGTTCCGCGGCATCAACAGCACCTGCGGGAAAGACACCTGCCCGTAAGGGAAGCGGGGCAACGAAACATCGCGATCGGGACCTGGTCTCCCAATCTACGAATATGTGTGCTCGCGAGGTTAGCGTGAGCACGCTTTGTTTTTGTAATGCAACTCGATCGTTGACGCCGCCTCTGCCCCTGTTTCGCTGTCTTGCTTTATCGCTGACTCGCCGCTTCCCAGTTCTTCAGCAAGCCCCTCCGCCCAGCACCCGGAAGAACGACTCAATATCCAGGTCCGTCCCTACATCCCCATCGCCGTTGAAGTCCGCCGACCCGCACGTTGAGCACTGATCCCCCGCCATGGCCGCGAAAAACAGCTCGATGTCCTGGTCCGTCCCCGTATCCCCGTCGTTGTTGAAGTCGGCGCTGCAGAAGAGCCGGCGCGAGCCCGCCCACACCGCGATGTCGTTGGGGCCGATTCCCTGTGTTTCCACCATCGCTCCGTTCTGGGTGAACGAGCCATCATCGAGGATCGTGAACGACATCAGACCCTTGTAGTTGGGGCTGACGGTGCTGTAGTCCTTGTCGGTGAACAGCAGCAGGTCCCGTCCCGGCAGGCGGAGCGTCGCGATATCCCCCAACGCCCCCTGGATGCCCACGTCAAAGAACGAGCCGGTTTGCGTCAGTGCGCCGGTCACCGCGTCCCGCGCAAACGCCCGCACCGTCGATGCCGAGCCATGGCCGATGTACACGAACCGGCCATCGGGCGATGCCGTCGCCTGCTTGGGCGAGGAATCCGGCGAGAAGAACGGGCTGCCCCCGATGTCGGTCAGTTCACCGGCCTGTGCATCCACGGCAAACCCCGTCACCGTGTTGGACCCGGTCCCGCCGCACGAGTACAGCCAGCCACCATCGCTCGTCATGCCAAAGCCCAGCGCATACCCCGCGACAAAGACCGGCGTCAGCGGGTCGATCGTTCGGTCGGCGTTGATACGGAACGGAACGATCCTCCCCCCGCCCCCCAGCGGTGAGTCAGACACATACACAAACCGCCGATCCGGCGACACCGCGAGTTTGGAACTGAACGCCCCCGTGTTGGCGCGGTCAACGACCGTCAGCGTCGCCGCCGCCTCGTCAAACCGATAGATGATGACTTCGTTGGTGGCGGAGGTCTTGGTCTTTGTCACCGCTAGGTGCGTGTCGTCAATCCAGCCCAGGTCCAGCGGGCTGTCCGGCGTTGTGGCATCCGCCAGGTGCGTCAATGTCGAGTCGGCATTGACCCGCACCAGCGAAATCCGCTCCGTGACGCTCGCCGCCGTCGCGTGGCTCACCGCCAGGAACCGCCCGCTGGGCGTGATCGAGATCGAGTACGCGTTGGTGCCCGCACCGCTCAGGCCCAGCACCAGTTCCTGTACAAACGTCAGCACCCCATCGGGCGCGATCGTGAACGCCGTCACGCTGCCGCGCAGGTTCCCGTTGTTGGCCACAAACGCCGACGGCGCATCGGCCTGGCCCAGCGCCGTCCCGCCCATCCCCGCGAGCACACCCACCGCCAGCCCAGCCCGCATCGTGTGGTAACGCATCAACGCCCTCCCGCCGGACCGCTCCGGCAATCATCACCCCGTCCCCACCCATGCGTTGTTCTCAGGAGTTTAGTCGGTCGGCATGGAGGGGTCCCCGTTCGTGATCAGTTCGCCCCCGCTTGTTTTTTCATGATAAATAGGTAGTTAAACCCGCGCATAAAGAAGTTTCCTTCTTCCGCGGCCCGTCGCCAGTTTCCCCGGTCAAGTTTCTGATTGTGCCGCACCACGCTGATGATGTCCACGGGCTTGAACCGGGCCCGCAGCATCGCGAAGAGTTCAAATCCGATGGGCGTGAACACGCCCCCGCCCTTCACACCCTTCTTCTTGCGGTACGAGTCGCTCACGTACAGCGCCATGTAGCGGCGGTCCTTCAGGACCCGGTCGATCTCGCCGATCACGGCCTCCATCGCCTTGAAGTACGCGCGGCCGCCATCCTCGCCCGCGGCATCCAGCCTGCCGATGCACGATGGGTCGTCCGAGTACTGCACGTGCGTGGAATACGGAGGATCGATGAACACGAAGTCCGCGGAGGCGTCCGCCAGTGGCAGCCGGCGGGCATCGGCCCGCAGGATGTCCGGCCTGGATGGGGCGATATCAAATCCGGCCGACTTGCGGGCCAGGTCCTTGCACACATCGATGGTCGTCCCGCTCCCGCACATGGGGTCCACGACCAGGTCCGCCTCGCGCGTGTACCGCTGCAGCAACTGCCAGATCACCCAACTGGGCGTAGCGCCGATGTAGGCCTTGTCGCCCTGCATCGCCCCCCCGCCCGGGCGGGCCGAGGTGTAGTGCTGGCTGGGGTACTCCCACAACGTCGTGGGGAGGATGCGGAGCGTGGGCTTGGGCGGGCCGCCCCGCCCGCGCATGCGCTCGTGTGAGCGCGGCTCGCGCTTGGGGCGTTTGTCTGGCTCGGGGTTGTCGGCTTCGTCTTCCATTGGTTACAACGAATGTGTCTGCAGGCCAACCTGCTTGACCACCACCGCCCGGGTCTGCTCCAGGGTCAGCGCCGCCCGCGCCCCCGCCGCGCGGATATGTCCGCCCCCGCCCAGGGCCTTGGCCACGATGTTCACATCCACGGCGTTCTCGCCGGGCTTGCTGCGCAGGCTCACCTTGGTCAAGGGGCCGGTGTTTGCCGCCTCGCCAGCCGCGCTCTTCCCATAGTCACCCGGCAGGGCCTCGCTGAGCAGGCACGTCACCAGCACGGTGGGGATCGTCTGCGAATAGTCCACAAAGCCGCCCGATTCTCCGGGCTGCGCGCTGCACGCGGCAAAGTCCTTCTTCGTCAGCATCATGACCGCGAGGCGGTCCTCATCGTGCAGTTCCAGGCTTGCCAGCGCCCGCCCCAGCAACTTGAGTCGCGAAAGCGTCTCCTGCTGCTCGGTCTTCTGATACAGGTTCACGTGGTCCGCGCCCGCCTCCAGAAGGTCCCCCGCGGTGGTCATCACCGCGCGAGAAACGTTGCTGTGCCGGAACCAACCCGTGTCGGTCGCCAGCCCCAGGTAGAGCGGCTCGGCCACATTCTTAGGTAATCCGCTCAGCGACGCTGCGCCCAGGATCAGCCGGCACAGTTCCGCCACCGGCTGGCACGCCGCGGCCGAATCCGTCGCGATGTGTCGCATCGCCGCGACCTCCGGGTCGCCCTGCATGTGGTGGTCCACCAGCCCCGTGATCGCGCGCTTGGGCGCCAGCCACTCGTGCACGGCCTCGAGTTGCGACCACGAGCCGGTATCAACCACCATGACCGCGTCCAGCCCGTCAACCTCGGGGATGCCTTCCTTGTCTATGAGTCGAATCGGCGTGGTTCCGGCGATCGCACGCAGCCACGGCGGTGGGGGGCCGAAGTACCAGGCCTGGGCCCGGTCCGGCGCGGCCCACGGCGCGGGGGTGTTCAGCGCCCGCACCAGCGCCAGCGATGATCCCACCGCATCGCCATCGGGCTTCACGTGGGTCAGGACCACGATCCTCCGCCGCCCCCGCAGGAACGCTGCAAGGTCGGCGAGGCTTGTGTTGGTTTCCCACCGGGCTGTCGTGTCTGGCAAGCCTGAGTCCTTCTCGAACCTAAACCTTCTGCGCGTTCACGGTCTCGACGGCGTCGTTGTCTACATCGCTTCCAACGACAAGTTTGGGCTCGTGGTGCGGCCTTGACGCGACAGGAGAGCCCACGAGCATCCGCACCCTCTGGCAGTCTCGACCCATCTGCGCCACCAGGGTCTGGACCGATTCAAACCGAACATCGTCGCGCACCCAGGCGAGCAGCCGGACGCTCATCTGCCAGCCGTACTCGGCCAGCCCTTCGATGCAATCCCCAGCCCGCGGCACCTCCAGCAGGTGGACCTCCGCGCGCCGGCCGGTGCCGTTGAAGGTCGGGCGAGCGCCGATGCTCACGGCCGCGTGAAACGTGCGTCCATCGGGCAGCAGGGCCTCGCCCGCGTACACACCGTCGGCTGGGATCAGGCACTCTGTGGAGAGGTTCGCGGTGGGGAAGCCGAGCAAACGGCCGCGCCGGTCGCCGCGGAGCACAGTCCCCGGGAGTTCATAGGGCCGGCCCAGGACCAGGGCGGCATCGCCCACGCGCCCCTGCATCAGCAGCCAGCGGACCAGGGTGCTGGAGGCCGGGGCCGCCAGGTGGTTGCTGAGGGACACCTCCACCGGGTCAACGATGCTCACTTCAAAGGCAAACTCCTTGCCCATCGCCGCGAGCGAGGTGATGTTCCCCGCGCGGCCGCGCCCGAAGCAGAAGTCTTGTCCCTCGACAATGGACGACGGCTTGTACCGCCACACGAGCCAGCGCACGAACTCTTCGGGGCTTTTGGAGAGCAACTGATCGTCGGGCGTCAGGCGCACGACCTCGTCGGCGCCGGCTTCTTCCAGCAAACGGGCGCGCCGGTCATAGATGGACAGGCGCGCGGGCGCCGCCTCCGGGCGGGTTTTTATCGCCGGGTGGGGGTCAAACGTCATGGCGATGACGCGTCCCTTGGTGCCGCCCACATCTGCCACTTCCCGCGCGCGCCTTACCAGGGCCTGGTGGCCGGCGTGGACGCCGTCGAAGTTGCCGATGGTGATGGCCGTGCGGAGCGGGGGCATGAAAGAACACTAGGCATTGGGCATTGGGAAATGCCGGGGCCGAGTGCCTGACCAACGGCAAACCGCGGCTCACGGTGGACGGGGTTGGGCGGAGACGGGCGTGGGAAAGTCGGAAGTGGGAAGTGGGAAGTCGGAACGGAGCAGGGGAAGTCCTGAGTCCTGAGTGGGAAGTCCTGAGTCCTGAGCGGGAAGTCCTGAGTCCTGAGTGGAAAGTGCTGAGTCCGGGGAGGGACGTCCTGCGTCGGGAGTGGTCGAGGTCGTGGTCGTGGTCGAGGTCGTGGGCGAGGTCGTAGCCACGGGGGCGTGGACATGGCACCCGGCGTGGTCGGGGCTGTTTTTGACGAGGGCGATGGGCGGCGCGATTTCGGATTGCGGATTGCGGATTTCGGATTTGGGGGAGGGGTCCAGTGGTTCGGCGGGGCTTGGGGTTCGTGGGGTTGCTTCGTGCGTCGTATGCGCGTGCTCAGCGGGCCCTTTGCTCGGCCCCTCCCCTCTGGGACTGGGAGTTGGGCGGATGGGGGCGTCGAGATCGAAGCGCGAGATGGAGCGGAGGAGGGCGCTGGCTTTGCGGACCGTTTCTCGGGAGCGCTGGCGCAGTTCGAGGGCTCGGGGGCTGGTGGTGTTGGCGGCGTGGGTGGCGTCGTACTCGTGGTCTTCGAGGATTCCGTTGAGGACGCGGGCGACGTTGGGGAGAAAGGTTGCC